>Ga0114931_10011145_pt1 | contig 10654 bp, 4 predicted proteins | sample 2SBtaG_FD_89579 | JGI IMG/M metagenome (GOLD analysis project Ga0114931, IMG submission 89579) | Deep subsurface microbial communities from Kolumbo volcano to uncover new lineages of life (NeLLi) - 2SBTROV14_V59a metaG | ecosystem: Environmental > Aquatic > Marine > Volcanic | place: Kolumbo...
AAATTTTCCATATTATCCTTGAGGAATTGCTGAAAATTCTTATCCTTACAATATAACCTACCATTGCTCAGAGTAACCCTATAGCTCAATATTTTTATTCTTACCATATACTTACATCTCCCTTACTTTTCTGAATTTCGTCCGGAACTAGTTGGTACTTTTCTTCTTTAATTTAATTTTTAATTGAGGTTATGTCCATAATGATTCCTTTACTAAAATAGAATAATATAATTTAATAAATTTGTGCATTGATTTGTTTATACCATCAAAGTTAATTAGGTCGTACTTTCTGCGCTGGTGGAGAAAAGTGTCGTTTATTTGGGCGGTCATTTCTGGTTAAGCAACAGAGTTCTGACTTTAAATACAGTTATGTAGATCTTAAATATTGGTTATTTAACTCCTTATTATTAACTTTATCATGTAATGTTTAAAATTAAATATTCTATAAAAAATGATAAATACCAGCTATAATTTATAATCACAATCCAGTAAATATATCATATGACTATAGAAAAAGGAAACATAGTAAAAAACCTTATTGCAACTGAACCAGTTGAAATTAACTCTGTTCAAGATTTTGGAAGTGATGTCAGCATTGAATATACAGGTGTAAACACAAGAGAGAATGGCGATGTTGTTTTATCAAAAGAAGAGCTAGATAACCTCGAATTAGTATCACAAAAAGGCTCATTTGATTTTTCAGGCGATCCTCATAAGTTTACACTTTATACTGAGGCAGAACGAATTAAATCAGCATTTCAGTTTGACCCTCTTTTTGCTGTGAACTGTAGTATTGTTGATCCCCTTCCACACCAAGTTGAGGCAGTCTATAGATATCTTCTCCCATTACCAAGAATTAGGTTCCTACTGGCTGATGATACAGGAGCTGGTAAAACGATAATGGCAGGGCTCTTAATTAAAGAATTGCTTTTACGTGGACTCTTAGAAAGAATATTAATCATTACTCCAGGTGGCTTAACAAAGCAATGGCAAGAAGATGAAATGGGATTAAAGTTTAATTTTCAATTCAAGCTTGTTGACAGACCAATTTTCAATTCTGATCCAAATATTTTTAATAACTCCAATAAACTTGTAACATCGATCGATTTTTTAAGAAATGAAGATGTTCTTAATGTTGTAAAAGATAGTACTTGGGACTTAATTGTTGTGGATGAAGCCCATAAATTATCTGCCTATGATTATGGTGCGAGGAGATACAGAAGTAAACGTTATGAAGCTATAGAAATACTTGCCCCTCAAACGGAACATCTTCTGTTATTAACTGCTACGCCACACCGCGGAAGACACGACACTTTCAGAAATTTATTACAGTTATTAGACATGGACATATTTTCAACTGATGAATTAGTAACTAATAGAATAAATAACGCGGATGATGAGGTTACTAATAAATTCTTTATCAGAAGATTAAAAGAGGATATGACAGACTGGAAAGGTAGACCTTTATTTAAGCCAAGGCATACAAAAACTGTTGAATATAAATTAACAGAGGATGAGAAAAGACTTTATGATCAAGTGACTAAATACTTAACAGTTAGAAGAGCTGAGGCGGCACAACAAAATAATATACATGTATCACTTGCTTTAATGGTGATGCAAAGGCGACTTACTAGCTCAATTTATGCAATCATGCGAACTCTACAAAATAGATACAATGCGCTAAATGGATTGGTTGATTTGATAAAAAAGAATCCAAGCTTATGGAGCAAGCGAATGGATTATGATGTCGAGTTTGATGATTATGATGACTATTCAGAACTTACAGATGAGGAAAGAGAGTCTCTTGAAAGAATTTTTAGTGATCCGAAGAAGTTTAAACTATTTACTACAGCAAAAAGCATTAAAGAAGTTGAAGATGAACGAAATCAAGTTCTTGAACTTAAAAAGATAGCAGAAGGATTATATCACGAAAATACAGAAGAACAGAAATTAAAAAGGTTGTGGCAATTTTTAACTGACGAGAATGTATCTGACGGAAGAAAACTTGTTTTATTTACTGAGCATAAGGATACGCTCGATTATCTTGAGAGAAAATTAATTAACCAAGGTTATAAAGTTCAAACTATATACGGTCAAAAGTCAGTAGACCAAAGACGTAAAGCTCAAGATGAATTTGCCGGAGATAGTCAAATCCTATTAGCAACTGATGCAGCTGGGGAAGGTATTAACCTACAATTCTGTAATCTCATGATTAATTGGGATATCCCTTGGAATCCTAACAGACTTGAACAGAGAATGGGAAGAATACACCGCTATGGTCAAAAGGAAGAAGTTTATGTCTTCAATCTTGTTGCTCAGAATACAAGAGAAGGAAAGGTAATGCATCGTCTTTTACAGAAACTTGATGTTATAAGAGAGCAAATTGGTAATGACAGAGTTTATGATGTAATCTCCGATATATTTGATGGTGTTAACCTAGAAGATATATTAAAGTCTACACTTGAAGGGGAAGTAAATTCATTTAATAAGGCAATTGATACTAGTTTTACTGCTGAAAATGTTAAAGAAAAGATTAAAGCACAAAAAGAAGAACTGGCATGTAATAGAATTGATTTTGAAGCTGCAAAAAGACTTATGGATGATTCTCTAGAGAAGAGGTTAATACCGATATATTTGGAGCGTTTTTTCAGGAAGGCATTTATTAGTCTTGGTGGAGAAATCAAGAATGAAAATGAGTTTGTAAAGTTGAGTAAGGTCCCAGATAAAATTAATGAGTGTTTGAAGGAAAACTTTAATATTCGGTATGATATTACAAAAATGATATTCACATTTCATAAAGAGGTCTTTTTAGACAAAAGGAAAACGGGAAAATATGAAATGTTATACTATCTAAATCCTGGTAATCCAATTTATGAAGCTACGGTTGATGTAGTACTTTCTGAATATAAAGAAGAAATATTAAAGGGCACTATTTTGGTTTCACCAGAAGAAAAAGATCCCTACTTTTCTTACTTTGTCCGGTCACAAATTACCGATAAAACAAAAAAACAGAACATTGCTGATGAGAAACTTGCATTGGTATATGGTATGTCGAATAATTTTAAAATTACATCGCCTGCAAAATTAATCGATTTAGTGCCACCCAAAGAATTTGCTAAAGAAATTCAAACACCTAACCCCGTTAGTGAAGATGAGATTGTAAAATGGAGTTTTGTAAATATTACCAATCCTCAATTTAATGATGCACAAATTAAAGTTAAAAATGATGTTGAATTAAGAAAACAATATATGGAAGATGGTTTTTCATCTTTGATAATGAACTATACTTTAGATGTAACAGAGTTAAGAGATAAACTTCTATTAGGTAATGTTAAAGTAGAGGAAAAGATAAAGAAAATTGAAGCAAAGATATTTGAATTGGAAGAACGGAAGAAAAAGAGAATAAAGGAACTGGATCTAAGAATGCAGCTAAATAGGAAACCACCAAAAGTATTGGGCTCCGCTTATGTCGTCCCACTTTCACAAGTTGAATACGAAGGCCATTATGGTATGAGCAGGGATGATGAAGTAGAACAAATTGCCATGGAAACAGCCATGCAGTTTGAAAAAGATAATGGCTGGAGTTGTGAAGATGTAAGTGATCAGAATTTAGGATTCGATTTGAAATCAATAGATGCAGAACTATTCAAAAGATATATTGAAGTTAAAGGAAGAGCCGATGAAGGACCTGTAATGATTTCCGAAAATGAAATGAACCGGCTCAGACAATTAGGCGAAGCTGCATGGTTATATGTAGTGAGCAATTGTAAAACAAATCCAATATTATCTAGAATTCAGGATCCTGGAAAAACATTAAACTGTAAAGAATTATCTAAAGGAATTCAATATTTAGTACCATTAAATGAATGGAAATTAAAATCTAAAAGTGAATAAATGAGCAAACCGAAAAAACTCATTGAAGTAGCAATGCCGGTAAAAGAAATATCGGCTGAAAGTGTAAGAGATAAATCTATAAGACACGGGCACATATCTACATTACATCTGTGGTGGGCAAGGCGACCTTTGCCTGTTTGCAGAGCCGTGGTTTTTGCCAGCCTGGTACCTGATCCTTTGGATGATAATTGTCCGCAACAATTTAAAGAAGCCATTGAAATATTGCTCGGAAAGAATAATGATTTGCTCGGCGATCCATATAAACCTTACCAAGATATTCCTCACACGGCTGTAGTTGACAAAATGGAGGACAATTTTCGTAACCGGCTGATGATGTTTATCGGAAAGTTTTCTGATAAATATGTTAAAAATGAAAAGCTTGGAAAGAACACACCGGCAAAGGAGCAGTTGGATAATTACTCACTTATTAAATGGGATAATAAAAATAATGATAAAATAATCGGGCGCGCCCGTAAACTTATTTTTGTAAGCCATAATGCCGTAAGCGGAAAAACTACAAGTGAATTGCTAAAAGAATATGAAAAATTGAACGGGAATATAAAAAGGGCGGAAACTGAATTATACAATTACCCAAACAGGCACATTGAAACTGAAGAAGTAAAAATATTAGAAAAAGCCAAAGACGACGCCATTGCTGCTTTCTTAGCAAAAATGCCAAAAGTATTTGATCCTTTTGCCGGAGGTGGGGCTATACCTTTGGAAGCAGCCCGGCTTGGCTGCAATAGTTATGGTAATGATATAAATCCTGTTGCTCATATTATTCAAAAAGGGAGTTGTGAATTCCCTCAGAAATATGGAAAACCAATTACATATAGCAGAGATGAGTTTGTTAAAATTTATGGAGAAGAAGAATTAGATAACCAGCAAGAAAAAGGAAATGTATTTGGTGACAGAGTAAATATCCAAAACCGTTTAGCCTTTGATGTTGAGTTTTATGCAAAACAACTATTGGAAAATGTTGAAGCGGAAATTGGGCATTATTACCCCAAAGATAAAGACGGAAATAAACCCATTGCTTATTATTGGGCAAGAGTTGGAAAATGTGCCAATCCATCTTGCGGGGCGGAAGTGCCGTTGCTCAAGCAATTTTATCTTGTTAATAAACCGAAAAAGAAAGTATTCTTGAACCCTATAATAAATGGCACAGAAATTTCTTTTGAGATTAAAAAAGGAAAATGTGAGTTAGATGGATGGATTAAGCGAGGAAATCTAACATGTCCATGTTGTCATAATACTACGGATGTTAATACATTAAAAACTCAGTTTAAAACAGGGAAAACAACACAAAGATTATTGGCAGTAATCTGGAATGGTAATAACGGAAAAGAATACAAATTGCCTACTGCAATTGATTTAGATGTCATTGGAATAGTACCGAAAGATATTGAGAGGCCACAAGAACCAATGCCAGTAAAATATACTCAGGCTCTCCCATCATGTACATGGGGCTTAGAAAAATGGGGTGATATGTTCACCGTCCGCCAACTCCTTGCAATGCAAACCTTTGTTGAAAAACTGCAGGAAATAAAGCAAGGGATTATCGCTGATAAAAATGATTATCATAAAGCAGTTGTAACTTATTTGGGGATATGGATTGATAGACTCTCATCAAGATTAACTTCCTTCGGTTTATGGCATACTAAAGGCGAGAAGCTTGAACAGCCATTTGGTAGGCAGGCTATTCCGATGGTATTTGATTTTCCAGAATCAAATCCACTATCTGATAAAACAGGAAGTGCAATTAACCAGTTACATTGGATAATTAGATATATAATTTCTGAAAAGTCTATATTCCATTCAAATATGATAAACGCTTCAAGTGGAGAGAAAAATCAATTTGAAAAGAATGAATTGGATGCAGTCATTACTGATCCGCCCTACTATGATGCTATTGCCTATGCAGACTTATCTGATTTCTTTTATGTTTGGTTAAAAAGGACTATTTTGGATTTGTATCCTTTTAATTTTGCCACCCCTCAGACGCCAAAATCAGAAGAATGCACTGCTTTAAAACACAATCATTCCAATAACGCAAATCTGGCATTTAGTCATTTTGAAAAAAAATTGTTGGAAATATTTGAAGCTATAGAATATCAGACAAAGGAAATGGTTTCCATTATGTTTGCTCATCAAAGTACCAAGGCATGGACGACTTTATGTAATTCAGTTCTAAATGCCAATATGAATTTAGTTGGAAGCTGGGCTAATGATACTGAAATGACTGGAGCACTTAAAACTGGTAAAGATTTTCTTTCATCTTCTGTTACCGTAGCATGTAAACCATCGACTAAATCAGGTATTGGTGATTATAAAGAAGTTCAAAAAGAAATTCTTCAATTAATTAAAAAAGAAGTAAAAGAACTTTATGCTTTAGGTTTTAGAGGAGCGGATTTATTAACCGCATGTTTTGGTAAAGCAGTTTCTGTATTCGGCAGATATGAATCGGTAGAAAAGGCAGACGGTTCAGAAGTTACGGTTGCCGAATTATTGGAAATGGCGCGAGAAGCTGCCTTTGACGCTATTGTAAGCGATATTGATACAGATGACCTTACCAAGTTTTATATTGGCTGGCTTAATCTTTTTGGTTTTTCAGAAGCAGTGCATGATGATGTGCGGCGTATCTCTCAAATTGGTTTAAGTGTGGAAATGTCAGATATTTATAATAAACATATTTTAGTTAAAAAAGGTGATAAGGGAATTCTTGGTTCTATGGAAGCAAGAATCCATGAAGATTCTAAATTGGGATTGAGACCAACGAATAACAATGATATTGATATTGCACAACGGATGATGTATTTGTTTGATCCTCAAAATGGCTCACGTGCTGCATTATTGAATTACATAGCAGATAGAGCTCCCAATGCAGAATCATCAGTTTGGAGGGTACTGAACTCACTTGCAGAACTGTTGCCTAAATCAAAAGAGATAAAAGACAGGGAATTAGCGACCGGTTTGTTGAGTAATCAGGAAAATTTACTACGAGAAGCTAAAAACATAGAAGAGGCTTCCGATGAACAAATTAAAATAGAGTTTTAGTAAAACAGGTGTAGTATGAAAAATAACAGAAATAACTTAGACAAAGCATTGGGGCAATTTATTGAAGCTATTCGTCTGTTCCTGGTTTCGGAATTAAAAAGAGAGTATGGTAAATCTTGGGAGTTGGAGTATTACAATGCTCTTTCGGAGAAACAGAAATCTGATTGGGACAATCAAAGTAAAGGCGGGCGTGAAACAAGCAGCCTTATAGATTTTAATAATCTTTCGACGTTCGCAATCAAAGAAAAAAAGTTTTTTAAAAGTTTTTCGGACGCGATGCAAATAATCTTCCTTCCAAATTTAATGAGATTACAGATGCGCGGAATATGCTTGCTCATTATGACGACTGGGACAATGACATTGCCGAGACTGCTTTCCTGCATATGATTGGTATTACAAAAACTCTCTCTATGAATGAACTGGAAAATGAAATACGAAATTTGAAGGAAAATAAATCCGTTGAAGAACAGATAGCGGAAGAGAAAAAAACATCTCCGGCAGTTAAGACATCCACAACAGCCTGGTTCAATAATGTAAAACCACATTTAGACATTCGCCAGGGTAATTTGGATGAATCGGTATTTGCAGCAGACTTGGCTGAAGTTTCATCGGGATCTGGCCGCGAAGTATATAGTAACCGTTCGTTATTTTTCGACAAAACTTATTTTACAGAAGGATTGACTAATATATCCAACCGAGTAATAAAGGGGTTGAATGGAGATGAAGATGGAGAAAACAGAGTAATCTCTTTGCAGACCGGTTTTGGAGGAGGAAAAACACATACGCTTATTTCTTTGTATCACTTGGTTAAAGCCGGAAAAGATATTTCCATTAATGCTAAAGTGAGTGAAAAACTTTCGGTAAAACCAAAATATGAGAAAGTAAATATTGCCGTATTTACCAACAAAACAAATGACCCGACACAAGGTAGAGAAATAGACGGATTACATATTAAAACTATCTGGGGCGAATTAGCCTATCAGTTAGGCGGGAAAGAGCTTTATGAAAAAATAAGACCTAACGACGAAGCAAGAACTGCGCCTAAGGGTTTGTTTTTGGATATACTAAAGTCTGCAGCGCCTTCTTTAATTTTAATAGATGAGTTAGCGGATTATTGCGTAGCAGCAGCCGGAATAACTGTTGGAAGCACCACTCTTTCCGATCAAACAATTAGTTTTATGCAGGAGTTTACAGAGGCTGTATCACGCGTAAAAAATAGTGTGGCGGTTATAACGCTTCCGGCAAGCGCACAGGAGGTGGCAAACTCATCGCAGGCAGCGGCAATACTGCAAAGCCTTGAGAGCAGAGTAAAACGCGTGGGCGCAGATACCAAGCCCGTTGCCGAGGAAGAGATATTTGAAGTAATTCGTCACAGACTGTTTGAAGGAATTGGTGATAGAGAAGTTACAGAAAGTGTCTTGGCTTCTTACAGCGAAATGTATCAAAATCTTCGGACTGAATTACCCAGCCGGTCAAACAAATCAGAATATGTTGAAATGATGAGAAGGTCATATCCTTTTCATCCTGAATTGATTAATATATTTAAGGATAAGTGGGCAAGCCATCCGCAGTTTCAAAGAACACGCGGTGTATTACGACTTTTAGCATCTATTGTTTCGAATTTATGGAAACGAAGAAATAGTCTTGTAGGTAACCATACTTTAATACATCCTTCACATATTCAGCTTGATAATCTGGATACACTGACTGGTGAAATAAAGAAATTATATGGTTTGGGATATGATGCAGTTATTAGTTCAGATGTTTGCGGCATCAATTCTAATGCCTACCAGATTGACCAAGATAAACCATCGTTTATGGAGTATAACCTTACTCAGGGTATTTCGGAAGCGATTTTCTTAAATTCCTTTGGCAGCAAGGGCGTAAACCGTGGAATAACTGTGAAGGAATTGAAACTTCAATTGCTTGTTCCCGATGGTTTTAATCACAATAGCATCAACAGTAGTTTAGACGAATTGCAGAATAAAGCCTATTATTTATACTACTCCCAATCGGGGGCTTCGGAACAGCGTTTTTGGTTTCATACAAAACCCAATTTGAATATTTTAATTAATAATGCAATATCAGACATTAAGAATGAAAGAATTGAGAGTCAGATCGTTAACCTCCTGGAAGAAAAAGGATCAAAAGTTACGAAAATTAAAACTATTGTAAATCCTAAAGGAGACATACCGGAATTAAAATCACCTACATTAATAATTATCCATCCATCATTATCCCATAACGGAAATAAAAAACTTGAAACTTACATTAAAGAAATTGCAACAAAGAAAGGGAATTCCGACAGAGTATATAGAAATACAATTTTATTTTTATCTGTATCTTCACATGGTAAAGCAGTATTGTATAATGCGATAAGGGAATACCTTGCTTGCCAGAAAATAAAAGATGAGTATCAGGATACCTTAGAAGAAGATCAAAAAACAGATTTAAAAAACAGAACAGAGGATGCAAAGCAAAAAATGCAGCATGAGTTGGTAACAGCCTATAATCAAATACATAAATATTCAGCATCCAAAGGGATCGAATCTATTGAGCTACAACAATTTTCAGATTCATTAGATAGACAAATATCGACAAATCTTTTAGACAAATTAAAAGATGAAGAATACTTACTAGAATCAATTGGCCACAATACTTTAAGGAAGAATAATTTACTTCCCAAAGATGGTAAGCCGTTTCAAGCAAAACAAGTACTTGAAGCATTTTTGAGATATGATGACAAACCGATGATTGTTGATAAATCAGCTGTTCAGGATAGTCTACTAAAGTATTGTTATAATAAACAATTTGCTATTGGTTCCAAGTCAACTGAGAATTGGACAAAAATGTTTTTTGGAGAAACAATTCCAATGTTTGATATTGAAGATGAAACTTATTGGTTAGTGTCTTCTGATGATTTTGAAACATGGTCCCAAGGCCAAGCAAAACCAGTTAATACCCCTGGTGGTGATGATACTACTAGTACAGGAGAAGGAACAGGGGATACAAGAATTGGCGGTGGGGGAGATGATCCAGGCGAAGAAAAACGTATATCAATACTAACTGTTTCCGGTACAACAAATGCTATAGGATTTAATCAACTTTTCAGTTCTTTCATTATGCCACTAAAAGAAAATGATGTTAAGATTGAGTTTAAAATTACAGCAAAATCAAATAAGAATTATCCTATAACTGAAAACAGTCAACAATATAAAATTGTAAAAGAATCAGCCAGTCAGATGGGATTTGATCTGGAAGAGAAATAGAGTATCATGGTCTAATAGTGGAAAAATGTTTTAATTTGAATAAATTTATTGAATCTCTTCGGCTAATTCCAACATTTTAGAATAATTTTGCTGTTAAATCCGCCTTTGTAATCAAAATCGAAGACCTATTTTCAAATTTTTATAAAAATTTTGGACCTCTTTTCCACTTTTGAATCAAAAAATTGGAGCTAAATTCCATTTGTGAAAACATAAGTCATTATATTACAATAATTTAGGAACACTAAAAAATCACTTACTTTCATAGTTATTTCAATCCAAAACAACACTAAATCAACAGTTTTCAGTCACTTTTTTGGTATAAGAACCACGTAGATATCTATTCAATAACTATCAACGAGGTTCTTATTATGGCACCATCACAACTTACTTTAGGATGTGATCCCGAATTAGTATGTAGACTAAATGGTAAATTC
>Ga0114931_10011146_pt1 | contig 10654 bp, 9 predicted proteins | sample 2SBtaG_FD_89579 | JGI IMG/M metagenome (GOLD analysis project Ga0114931, IMG submission 89579) | Deep subsurface microbial communities from Kolumbo volcano to uncover new lineages of life (NeLLi) - 2SBTROV14_V59a metaG | ecosystem: Environmental > Aquatic > Marine > Volcanic | place: Kolumbo...
CCGGGTTGTGATCCCGCGGGCATAAGGGGTGATTTCGTTACCGATTCGCCCAATGCAAGTCGCGCGTATAGCTGCTCATGCCTCGTGACCATGTCGCCCAAATCCATTGCGCAGGCGCGGAGGCGTGCGCTACGCCGCATTCTCTCGCAACCGGCGGGCGATGATAGAATTCGCCACATCCCGTCCGCCAGGGCGGAAGCCGACCCGGAAGCAACGACAACCCCCTCGACTCCATCGCGAATGAGAATCCCGTGGTCGCCCACACGCGTCGTAACAACGGGCAACCCGCAAGACATCGCCTCCAGGACTGAATTGCTAACCCCTTCCGAATCGCTGGCACAAACATACATATCCATCGCATGATACAATTCAGCGACGCGCTCCCGATGCCCCAGAAAATGGACCTGCTCCTCAGCCCCTTGACGCCTCGCCCGCTCTGCCAACGTGGAACGAAGCGCCCCTCCCCCAACAACAAGCAGGCTGACGTCGCCGTTGAGCCGCCTGACGCGACAGAGGGCGTCGATGATCAGATCATGCCGCTTGATGGGCGTTAACGATGCGACGCTTCCTACAACCACACTCGACGGTGAAATGCCCAACGAGTTTCGCACCGCCATTCGCTGTTCGACTCGCGGCGGCACGAAACGGTCATGGTCGACACCATTGGGCAAGTGCTGAATGATCTCGGGAGAAATGCCCAGCTGATCTTTCATCATTTCGATTCCGGCGCGCGACACACTGGCAAATGTCGCCCCCAGACGGCAGGCCCACCTCGCGGCGCGAACTTGATTGGGCGTAAAGGACGACCCTTTTTCCAATCCATGAAAACCGAGAACCGCCGGGATTCTTCCGGCCAGGGTCGTCCCCACGATCGTATCCGACCAACACCCGGCGCCGCGCGCATGAACGATTGCCGGTTTCCAACGACGCAACACGCGCGCCAACCAAAATCCGCTCAAACGAGATACACCCTTCGTTGCGAGCGCGCAAACTCGTACGTCCGACGGCAATTCTCCGCAGAAAGAGCCCGCTTCTCGAAGCGTCACCAGTGCGTGACGAAATCGCACACGGTCCGCAGACCGAACGAAGGTTTTGAGGACGCGCTCTGTCCCCCCCCCCTCGAGACGGTTGACCACATGAACAACCAGCGGTGGATGATCAGAATCCATGACGCAATTCTGGAACCAGACGACGATCGCGATCCCACTCCGGTTCGACCGCCCCTTCGATCTCCGGTTTGAACGCACGGTCCAACGCCCGGTTTTGACGTTCAACGCGAACCAGCCGAAACAGGGCCAGCGGAAGAACCATGACCCACCAGAATGATTCGCAGTAGAAACGCTGCGTACCAAGCGATGCCACCGAATAGGTGACCAGTGAAATCAGCAGACCGTACGCAAGCATCTTTGTCGCGAGAGGATCGTCACAGTCATCCGCAGCGCGCGCGGTTCGATAGATCAAGATGAACGAGCCGACGATCAACGCCAAGAACACGACACCACCCTGAAGCCCAAGCTCCACGAAGCATACGACGATCGAATTGTGTGTGGACCGCCTGCGATGCTTGTAATTGTACTGACCGATGACCTGTCGAAAATTTCCAACTCCAATTCCGGTTGGATGGTCCGCAAAAATCCGCAAGGATGTCAACCAAATCTCGCGTCGACTGGTCGCGGCCAGATCGTTCTCCAGCGCCTGCGAGTCCGTCAATGTCTCCATACGCTTCCAAAAGTTGTTGTCCGTAAGCGTGAACGCCAAAAGGGCTCCAATGACCAGTAGAAAGTGGATTCGATATCGCTTCGCCTTTGGGGCGGCAAGAATCGCAATGATTGCCCCGATCGACAAACCGACAAATGCCGATCGTGTTCGGCACAGCACGATGGCGTTGACCGTGAATGCACCAGACACCGCCGCCAATGCCCGCGCATAAAAACTACGGGACGTGAGGAAGACCGCTCCAATGATCGGAAGCATGGCGCTGAGGTGGGCGGCGGCACCGGAAGTCGTTGAAAAGTCGGGACCTCCAATCCGCTCCAATCGACCGAGCACAAAGGACCGGGCCGGTGCGGTGTAAGCGTCGTACCCGATATACAGGCTGCCGACGACAAGCGCCCAAAGGACAATGCGAAAGTTTTTTCGACTGGCCGCGAGCCGCCCCAGAACCAGCGTAAACAGGAGAACCTTCCACAGCTTGGAAAAGTCCCGCTGCGTTCCACTCGTATAACCGTACCCGATGATGATGCTCAAACAGGCAAGAGCAAAAAGCAACACGACTCCACATTCCCACCACCCGAAACCCGGTCGGACGATCGGAACGCGCTTTCGCGCAAGCGCCAATCCGGCGAATGTACAAGTCGCCGCAGTAAACGAATAGCGAATCCCAAGGTCCGTAAGCGGCGCTCCCCACCACGTCACCGTCGGATCCGTCTGATACACGACCATGTAATTGACCAACCCCCAAATCGGGTTGATCAAGGCCATCGCACACGTGACCCAGAAAAATCCAAAGTACAAAATGGTTTTGAGTGGCCACATATCCGCTTACGCTGACTCCACCAGGCCTGTGTGATACGCAGGCGACCTCGCGGCGGAGTTCTCCATCGCCGATTCCACGGCGGACCGCGAGGCTCTTTCCATGTGCTCGCCGAATTTCAGAGCGCATCGCCGCTCGTGGAAAGACAAAGCAGCGGAGCAGGCGATCATCGAAACCCCCAGCAGCGTCGCGGCGCAGGCAACTGCGAGCTTGGGTTCTTCGAGGACGCTGGGGCGGCGCAAACGGTCAACGTCTCTCCCGTAAACCAGCGAAAGAACTCGGCGCATCCCGCGCGTCGCGATGTTCTTGTCCCAGTTAAACGTAGACGCGCGATCATAGACGCTTCGATCCTTGCGATAACCATTCACACGCATCCAGTAATTGCGCGACGAAACGACTTCACGAAGACGCGACTGGAGAATCCCCGGATCGTTCCGCAACGCGAGTACGCCGTAGTACTTGCCGGGCTCCGTTTTTTTCGGAAACCAGAGGTTAAAACTGGGGTCCACGACGATGTATTCACGGTCCGGAAGACGGGCTTCGACAACCGTATGTACAGGCCGGCCGGTTTTTGGATCAAAGCACATGACCGGCGTCGACGCGATACCGACCTCGCGCAGCAGCGCAACGACCAATCTCGATTTGTCTGCGCAGTCTCCCCCTCCGTCGACGACTTGCAGCGGTGTCGCACCCATACTCGCAAAAACAAACGACTGCGGGTTGGCGACAAAACCACCGTGCCAGTGAACCCAATTGTTGATCGCAACAACCCGTTCTGCGGGGGCGTTGGCGCCTTCGACGATTCTCTCGGCAATGTTTCGCAGAACCAGGCGGTCCGCGCGATAGCACACGTAAACACCCGCTCCCGCAAAAAGCATCACCACGCCGAGGATACGCAGCGTAACGGTCAGACCCCGCAACCAGCGCCGTTTTGAATTGGTCATTGCCCTGACTCCGCCATTGCGACCTGCCTGGGAAAACGGACGCGAATCGGCTTGCCCGTTCGGGGCATCGGAATGTCAAAGTAATCCACGGTGCGCCGATACGGTTTGATCAGTTCATACACGTCGACCGTCACGTCACCGCGATTTGAATCGGGGAAGTCACACGGAAACGGGTAACTGGCGATCCGTCGATAATCGTCGCCTTCGGAAAGGTACGACCGCAACCACGCGTCCGGTTCGGTTCCGACCTGATTCTCCCGCTCAACAAAAACGTAGCGAAATGCAAACTCTCGCATCCGCTGAATCAGTTGCCGCTTCGACTTGACGTACGTTACCAGGTCGAGATTCGGTCGAGCAACACAGGTATAGAATATCTTGCTGCCCCTCAAAATCGTCGTGCGACGCCAGGGTAATTCCTCACGGGCGGCGAATACAAAATCCCCGTCGCGCAGACCGCTGAACAAAACAACTTCTCCGTCCATCTGTCCCCGGTGTGCCGCAACGACCGGTGCGTAGTCCGGTGCCGGTTCCAGCCTTCGCCCCACTGCCAGCGCGCACGGCAGCACCACCATCGCCGTCGCCGCAACGAAGCGGAGTCGCGCCGTCGGAATCGTACGAAGCATTGCCACCAACGAGTAAGCTGCGAATACCGCAATCGGCAGCAATCCAAGGTACACAAAACGCGGCGTCTTAAGACTCGATACGGTAATCATCACGTACACAATCCCGAACCAACAGAAAAGAAAGTTGCGAATATCCGGTACCAAACGCCGCGACCCGACGATACCCGCAATCGCAAGAATAAGGACCAAAACCCCGACCTGCGAGGGAAGAACCCTCGCGTAGTATGTTAGAGACTCCCAGCTCCAACGATCGGCAAAAGTGTAATACCCACTCAAGACCTTCAGCGACGCGCTGTCCAAAACCAGCAAAATCGCGCCCAACGAAACAAAGGCGACCACCAGCGAGACAACCGTCTGTCCCCCCGAAATCCGGCCGGACCACCACCCGAAAAACATCGCCCCCGCCACCGCGCAAAGCAAAAACACCGACGGTTGCTTCACCGTCATTGTTAGCGCGCAGGCAACCAATACAACTCCGAGCCGCCGCCATGAACGATGCCGTAGATACCACTGGAACGAAACCGCTGCCCACGCCAGCGCGGCGAGCGTGGGAACCTCGAGCATCACCTGTCGACCCCATGTCGTGCTCGCCGGCATGGTCATGAGCAACACGACGGAAAAACCCGCAACGCTACAATCCGCGAACCCGCGAACAAAACGGTAGACCCCACAGGTTGCGATCAATCCGAAAAAGACGACACAAAGCCGAGCGGCAACCGGTGATATTCCCAGTACCGCGAAAAAAGTCGACTCCACGATCGCAAACGCGGGCGGATAATGCTGACCGATCCCCAGCGTAGGATAATGTGCGTACTGCTCACGCGCGAAACGCATCGGATCGGCGATCGCGCTCGACCCGCTCGCCAGCCAATCGTGGATCAAAACACCATCCATCGCGTGTGCTGCTGAGTCCGGGTCATGCAGTCCACCGACCGTAATGTCCTTGCACAAGACTAACGCGGTCATCACGCAAAGAGCCGCCAGGATCGTGCAATCGCGCAAATCAAACCGCACCTGCCCGCACGGATTTCGCTCTTTCGCTTCTCTCATTGCCTGTTCCCCAGTATTCGATTCTGGGCGCAACGCGGGCGACAATCGCTCGCTTCGCTCGCGGCGTAGCCACGTCCGTTTATCGGACAGCGGATCGCGTCGGTGAAGATCGCATCCACAAGCAGTAGACGCCGATTCACGCTCCTGCTAGCCTTATGTAAAACCGCCCGACGCCGGTGGGAGAGGACCGATAAACACGGCATGTTCATCTATTTCCTGTTGCTTTTGACCTTGATTCCAATTGTTGAACTGGCGTTGCTGTTTCAGATCGCCGAAGCGATCAACTGGATTCCCACGATTGCGATCGTGGTTGTAACCGGGGTGATCGGGGTGTCGCTTGCCAAACGAGAAGGGATCAAAACGTTTGCTCGAATCCAGGCGGATCTCAACGAGGGGAAAATGCCCGCGGCTGCGATGGTCGAAGGCGTCTTGATCCTCGCAGCGGGACTCTTGCTCATCACGCCGGGCGTTTTAACTGATTTGTTCGGGCTTTTCCTGTTAATCCCCCCGTGCCGCCGGTCGGTTGGAGTGGCGCTGTCCCGATCGTTTCGAAAGCGCGCTGTCCTTACTGGCGAAAGTGACTTGAGCGATCAGGTCCCTGAGGAGCCCATTGACGACGCGTTTATTGATGTGGAAGTGACCGGGATGCACGCCGAGTCCCATCCCCGTCGTCTCGATCATCCCTGGCAGGCGGAAGAAAACGGAGGCGACGTTTGAACAGGTTTTGGGGATGCACCGGCGGTGTTTTCGGAGCGATCGCTGTGACAGCGGGCGCCTTTGGCGCCCACGGTCTCAAAAAAATCGTCGGCCCCGACGCGCTGGCGGTTTTTGAGACCGCCGCACGATACCAGATGTACAGCGCGTTCGCGCTGCTTGCAATCGCACTCCTTCGTCCCACATGCCACGCACGCAGCGTGCAGCGATGCGGATGGTGCTTCCTGGTTGGAACCACGCTTTTTTCCGGAAGCCTTTACGCCATGGCCCTGACCGACTTAACCTGGCGATTTCTCGGGGCCGTCACTCCGTTCGGCGGAGTCTTGATCATCGCCGGTTGGGTTTTGCTGGCGATCGCCGCCGCAACGAAACAAAACGACCCAGGCCAAGCGGACCCCAAGCCTTGACCCGACGGACCAATGCGGTAGCTTGCCCCGGGTGCGTCTTCCACGCGGCAGCACGAAACGCACACTACAAAGGGCGATCCATGGCCGACCATGTTGACAATGCAACCGTGCGACACGTCGCCAAGCTGGCGCGCATTCGCATCAATGATGATGAAGTTAGTGCGATCGCGGACCATCTCACAAAAATCCTGGACTACGTCGCCGTCCTCAACGAGGTCGATCCGTCCTCCGTCGAACCAGAGAACCTTTCGCTTCGATCGGTGGCTTCGCTGCGCGCGGACGTTGCGTGTGCGAGTTGGTCCAGCGAGCGAGCATTGGAAAACACCCCGGACAAACACGCCGGGTTCATTCGCGTGCCCAAAGTGCTTGACCAGGGGAGTACCTGATCGTGTCTCCACCTGATACTGCATGTGAGCTTGCGGAAGCGATTCGTGCGGGGCGCGTTAGTGCTCTCGATGCTACCCGCGCCTGCCTCGAACGTATTGCGGCCCTTGACGGTACGCTGCACTGTTTCCTTCACGTTTGCGCCGAGCGAGCAACCGCGCGGGCGAAGCAAGTCGACCACGCCGTCGCGTCGGGGAAAAACCCGGGACGACTGGCCGGCGTCCCCGTCGCGATCAAGGACAACATCGCCGTGAAGGGTGTTACCACAACGTGCGGGTCAAAAATGCTTTCCGACTTTCGGTCGATGTATGACGCCCACGTGATCGAGCGACTCGAGCGAAACGGAGCCGTCATCGTCGGCAAGACCAACCTCGATGAATTCTCCATGGGCAGCAGCTCTGAAAACAGCGCCTTTGGTCCCACGCACAACCCCTGGGATCCATCGCGCGTACCCGGCGGTTCCTCCGGAGGTTCCGCGGGCGCCGTCGCCGCCGGCATGGTCCCTGTCGCATTGGGAACCGACACGGGCGGGTCCATCCGTCAACCCGCGTCCTACTGCGGGGTTGTTGGAGTTAAACCGACCTATGGACGAGTCTCCCGGCACGGACTCGTTTCTTACGGTAGCAGTCTGGATCAAATCGGCACGATCACGCGCAACGTCCGCGATGCCGCCCTTCTGCTCGAGGTGATCGCGGGGCATGATGTTCGCGATGCCACTTGCGACCTGCGCGAAGTACCTGCCTATGTCGATGACATCTCGGGCGATGTCTGCTCGCTGAAGATCGGCGTGTGCCGGGAGCTTCTCGGCGACGGACTCGATGCCCAGGTGCGAGGCGCGATCCAAAAGGCCATCTCCCGCTTCACCGATGCCGGGGCAACGGTCGTCGCGGTGACATTACCCCACGCCCGTTACGCAACCGCCTGTTATTACTTGGTCGCCACGGCGGAGGCGTCGAGCAACCTCGCAAGATTCACCGGGGTCCATTACGGACATCGAGCAACGCAATCCAAATCGATCGAAGAACTTTACGAAAACGCGCGCGGGCGGAATCTTGGAGCGGAAGTCAAACGCCGCATCCTTCTTGGAACCTTTGCCCTGTCGAGCGGCTATTACGACCAGTTTTATCGCAAAGCGTCGAAAGTGCGGCGGCTCATCACCCAGGACTTCGACCGCGCGTTTGAAAAAGCCGACGTGATACTCACTCCCGTCGCGCCGACGACGGCCTTTCCAATCGGCGAAAAAGTAAACGACCCTCTTTCGATGTACCTCAGCGATGTGTACACGATCCCCGCGAATCTTGCCGGTGTTTGTGCAGCCAGCATCCCCTGTGGGTTCGACAAGTCCGGACTTCCGATCGGACTTCAGATCACGGCACCCGCTTTTGCGGAGCAGACCCTTTTGACCGCCGCAAACGCCTTTGAACAACGTACGGACTTTCATCGCCGCACACCCTCACTCGACCATGCGGCGTGAGTGATTTATGGAACGCACCACCGTTGGATCTTTTCTTCGCGCGAACCAGGCATGGTGTCTGCAGCTCTGCGAAAAGGAGACGCTTAATCTTGGGATCGCCTACTATAGCGATCGCTTCGCACAGCTTCCCGAAACCAATCAATACCGCGAAGTGATTGCGGAGGACTCCACAGACGTTAGCGCCGCCTTGGATGAAGCGTCTCGCTGGTTCAGCGAGAAAAACCTACAGTGCCATCGCTGGGCACCGGCCACCGGCCAGGCAAGCCCCGCACTTGAGGATTTGCTCACCCAAAAAGGATTCACCAAACGCACTTATACCGTTTTTGCACTCGCGCGCTGGCCGAAAATACAGCGACCGGACGATCTTCGCATCTTGCCCGCACGCGCCGTACGCGATGCCTTTCGACGTTCAATTATCGAAGCATCTTCGAAGGATTCCCTTGTCCAACCCCAAATACTCGCCGACGCATGGATTGAGAGGCTGGACGAACCGCAGTTGGATGCTTTTGTCGCCATGAAGGCTTCGACGCCGCTGGGGTATGCAGGCCTGTTTCAAGTGGGCGACATCGCACAAGTCTTGCTCCCCCGCGTCGCGGATCGTACGTTGCGCCCCCAGGTCGAAAAGGCCCTTCTAGGTCACCTGCTCATATTGGCAAAGCGGCTCGCAATGGCCAACATCGTGACCGCGCTCGATGAAAATGATCATGAAGAACGAGTCCACTTGGAATCCTGCGGATTCGTGGCCGACGGAACCATCGTGGAGTTCGACCGCGTCACCCCGAAAACGACCCAATGATCGTAACTGCACGATACATCGCACCGGTCGACGGCGAAGTGATCGAACACGGCGCCGTGTGTGTCGAAGAATCACGAATCACGGCGCTGGGACGGGCCGGGGATATCGCAACGGGTAAACGAGTAAGGCTCGAGTTCGGCAACGCCGTTGTGACCCCCGGGTTCGTCAACGCCCATACGCATCTGGAACTTACGCATCTCGCCGGGCGCGTGCTCCCCACCAGGAACTTTCCTTCGTGGTTGGCACGCCTGGTCGCCGCCACAGGCAACGATCCACCTACGAAAGAATGTGTTCAACGCGCCGTGGCGGATGGTGTCGCACAATCACTGAACGCCGGCGTGACAACCGTCGGAGACATCACGCGGAACCCCTTCGCAACACGGGGGGCGATCGCGGAAACGCCGATTCGAGCCGTGTCATTTGGCGAGGTAATCGCCATTGGAACCCGGCGACACCTTCTGACCGAGCGGATCGAGGCCGCCCTAAACCGTGACCATGAATCGCATCGCCTGCAAATCGCACTATCACCGCACGCTCCCTACACCGTGGAACCCGACGGACTCCGCCGATGCGCCCGACTCGCCGAAAACCAGTGCGTACCGCTTTGCATTCACGCCGCTGAAACCAGCGATGAAGCCGAGTTCACGCGCGACGCGAGCGGCGCCTTTGCGGAACACCTTCGTACACTCGGCGTGTGGGACCGCGCGATTCCAGCCTCAGGGCTTGCCCCCATCCCTCTCTTGCAGACCTGTGGTCTTCTCACGCCCCGAACCGTTCTCGCCCACGCCAACTACCTCAGCGATGCCGACATCGATCGAGTCGCACGGAGTCGCGCAAGCGTCGCCTTCTGTCCGCGAACACATGCCGCCTTCAAGCACACCGCCCACCGTTACCCGAAGATGCTCGACGCCGGCGTCAATGTTTGCGTCGCGACCGACAGCCTCGCATCCAACCCATCGTTATCGATTCTCGACGAGCTTCGGTTTCTCCACAAAAATGATCCGCAGATAAGCTGCGATCAACTCCTGACGATGGGAACACTCGCCCCGGCCAAAGCGCTGGGGCTGCAAAAACACGTTGGATCGATTACGCCCGGCAAAGACGCGGACCTCGTGGTCATTCCGCTGCCCGCGGGTGCTCCATGGAAGGAAATGTTTCGCAACGACCTTGACCCCATAGCCGTCTTCGCGCGCGGCACGCTCCTGGTCGACAAGCGATAGCGCATTGGCGCAGGGCGAAAACGAAAGACCCTCTAAAAATCTACTCCCCCCTCCCTCGCGCACACTTCCTACGATTCCTCCCTCGCCAGACGCCGATACAGCGCCAAACTCAGCAACCCAAATCCCATCGCAACCCCCCAGACGGGCCAACCGATAACCGTCCACAACCACATCCCGCACAAAGGCGCAACCAATCCGCGAATCCCCGTAAGAAAAACATGCACCCCCATGTAAATCTCAGCCTGCTCTGCCCCCGCGAAATGAAGATGCCCCAGATTCCACGCGATCTTCCCGCCCCCCTGCGCAATACCGTACAAAAGCCCGCGACACACAAAGAAAAAAATGGCCAGAACATAGTATCCCGCAAGGTCACCCCGCCCACCAACCAACACAACAGTCCCGAGCAATCCAAAAAGCAAACCTGCGCACCACACGTAGATATTCACCACCCGAAAACGCAAAACGCCGATCCGATCGAACAACCGACCCCACCATGCCAGACTCCCCAG
>Ga0114931_10011147_pt1 | contig 10653 bp, 7 predicted proteins | sample 2SBtaG_FD_89579 | JGI IMG/M metagenome (GOLD analysis project Ga0114931, IMG submission 89579) | Deep subsurface microbial communities from Kolumbo volcano to uncover new lineages of life (NeLLi) - 2SBTROV14_V59a metaG | ecosystem: Environmental > Aquatic > Marine > Volcanic | place: Kolumbo...
CTGTGGCAGATCAGCTACGCCGAACTGTACGTCACTGACACCCATTGGCCGGATTTCCATGAGGAGCAACTCAACGAAGCCTTCCACGCCTACGCCGCACGCGACCGCCGCTTCGGCCGCGTCCCCGGAGATTCGTGACGACACCAGCACTCTGACAGACCTTGTGCCACCGGCGTCCCGCCTGTGTTCCCGCCGCCCGGTATCGGCAAAACTCAAACAACGATGGCCTACCATCCGTTGCTCAGCATGGCGGATCGGCCCACGATCAAGGAGACATCGGAATGAATGCGACACTTGCGGTAGCCCTGTTTGTTTGCTCAGCGGCGGCCCCGGAAACTGACCTCGACCAACTGCTGCACGACTATTTCCTTGCACCCGACCAAGGCAAACAGCACAAATTGCAAGGTGAGATCTTGGCGACCGACGGCCTGACGCCGGGCAAGCTCGCCGAGTCGATCCGCCGATTGGAGCTATGGGACAGCCAGCCGACCGGCGAGATGAAGGTCGTCCTCCAACTGGGCAAGGACAAGTCCACTGAAAAACTCGTTTGGCTCTCCGTGCCTCACGACTACGACCCGAACGAGCGATGGCCGTTGATCATTGCCCTGCACCATGCCGGCGGCGATGCCCGATGGACGATGGACTACACCTTGGGCCTGCTGAAGGATCGCGCCTCGGAATTCATCATCGCCGCCCCGCTCTGGATCGGCGCGACCTCCTTCGTGGCCGAGGGCCAAAGGCCCCGCATTCGCGGTCTCGGATTCACCAGCGCGACCGAGTCGGTCAACCAGCCCCGGCTCCTCGTAAGAAAGCTGCGGCACCGCTTCCACATCGATAGCAATCGCGTCTATCTCGTCGGCTACTCGCTTGGAGCCAGCAACACATGGATGGGCGCCGTCATGCACGCCGACTGCTTCGCCGGCATCGCGCCCATCTCACACGTCATGCAGATCTTCGAGTCGCATATCTTCTATCCCGAATTGCTGCCGAACCTGCGCAATACGTGGATTCTCTTCAGCTGGGGAGAGAAGGACATCAACAATGCCAAGGGAGAGGTATCCTCCACCGGCGGTATCGCAGGGCGCAGCCGCAAGATGGCCAAGACCATTCGCGAGCTGGGGCTCAAGAGATTCAAGACCTTTGAAATGCCAGGCGTGGGCCACCAGGGCGTCATTCCGCTGGAAGAAGACTTCCTCAAATTGGTCGATCGGCGGCGCAGGAGCTATCCGAAACGCATCCGGCAGACCTTTCGCCTCGCCGATCAGAGCGAAGCCTATTGGATCGCGGCGGATTCACTGAACGGCGAACCGTTGTCGGAAGGTGGGCGACTTCAGATCAGAATCCGCCCCGGTGAGGCCACCGACGCGGCCAAGCGCAGAGTCATCACCGAATCGATCGGGCGGATCGAGGCGAGATGCAAGGGCCAGAAGATCACCCTTCGTTCCCATCGCGTTCCGCGCGTGGTCCTCCGCCTCAGCGACGACCTACTCGACCTGGACAAGAAGGTCCGCATCCTGAGAGGAAAGAAGGAGGTCTTCAACGGCCGGATCAAGCGTGACCCGGAGGTGATGTTGCGTGAGGCCGCCCGCGGTTGGGATTTCGACCGCCTGCCCGTGGCCAGGGTCGTCGTTCCCGTTGCAGGCCGCGTCGAATTCGGGTATCCCTCCGACAAGAAGGATCGATCAAAAAACGCAAAGAAACCCAAAGTCAGGAAGAAGTCGAGAAAGGCCAAGACCAAACGAGCAAGAGACTAACAACGATGCAGCATCATGGAGAAGCAATGAGTTCACCGTCGGTTGAAACGCAGATAGACCAGTTACAGCGCGGCTGCGAGGGTGTCTACAGCGTTGATGAACTGCGCCAAAAGCTTCGCGACAGCCACGAACACGACCGCCCCCTGCGTATCAAGCTGGGCCTGGATCCCACCGCCCCGGACATCCACCTGGGCCACACCGTCGTGCTGCGAAAGATGCGGCAGTTCCAGGACCTGGGCCACCGGGCCGTCCTGATCATCGGCGACTTCACCGCGCGCATCGGCGACCCCTCCGGCAAGAGCAAGACGCGCCCCATCCTGGACGAGGCGACGATCAAGGCCAATGCAGAGACCTACATCTCGCAGGCTGACCACGTCCTCGATACACATCCGGACAAGTTGGAAGTCCGCTACAACAGCGAATGGCTGGCCGGTATGGACCTTGCCGACATCCTGCGGCTCACCGCGACCATGACGGTCGCCCAGATGCTCCAGCGGGAGAACTTCAAGAAACGCATGGCCGACCAGGCCGACATCGTCATGACGGAGTTGATGTACCCGCTCATGCAGGGCTATGACTCCGCCATGATCGATGCTGACGTCGAACTCGGTGGAACCGACCAGACCTTCAACAACCTCGTCGGGCGCGACCTGATGGCCAAGTACGGCAAGCCCAAACAAATCGTCATGATCATGCCCATCCTCCGCGGGCTGGACGGCGTGGAAAAAATGAGCAAGTCGCTCGACAACTACATCGGCCTGACCGACGCGCCCAAGGACATGTTTGGAAAGACCATGCGCATTGACGACGAAATGATGCGCGAGTGGTTCACACTCTTGACGGATATGCCCGCGGCCGAAATCGATGTGCTGCTCGACGCATCCAAGACCCATCCGCGCGACGCGAAGTTCCGCTTGGCCAATGAGATCGTCACGCAATACTACGACCGCGAATCTGCAAACCGCGAACAGGAACTGTGGCACAAGGAAATGCGCGAGGGCCAACTGCGTGATGACATTCCCGAACAGGTTGTCTCGACGGAGAACGTCCAACCGGGAGACGACGGCCAACAATGCTATCTCTTCGATCGGGCAGATCTGATCGTGCAGTGTCAATTCGCATCGAGCAACAGCGAAGCCAGGCGTTTGATGACGCAAAAGGGAATCAAGCTGAACGGTGCCGCCCTTGCGCCTGAAAAGGACGTAATCGAGATCAAACCCGGAGACGTCCTCCAACGCGGGAAGAGACAAGCCGTCAAGTTGGTTCCTGAGCGAAGAGAGTCGAAAGACTCGTGACGCGAAGAGGCAAGCGGTACCGATAGGATTCGCGCAGGTCATTACAATCGGGAGTTGCGCGTGCAGAAGAGCCGCGTCATCATCGCCCATCATTTGATTCTGCATGGGTATGGACATTGGCTACCTAATGACCCGCGCGGCAGCGGATCGCAGACGGTGCGAAAAGAGAATCTATCCGATTTGGGACCGGCGCACTTCGGACGCAAACGCGTTCAGCCGCCACGGGGCGAACTGCGAGAGTTCTATCACGACGCAGCGTCTCGGCTCGACTTTGAGCAAGTCTGGTTCGATGACGCGAAGAGGAAAGCCATCGGACGAGCATTTGGGGAAATCGTCGCGGAGAAGAAGTATACCGTGTGGGCCTGTGCGATTCTCTGCAATCATGCGCACCTGTGTGTGCGGCGGCACCGTGATGATGCTCAAACAATCTGGAGAGCGTTCGCAGATTCTCCCCAGAAGGCGCTGCGTTGCATGGAAAACATCGACAACAGCCACCCCATCTGGTCGAATCGTCCGTACAAAGTCTTCCTCTCAACATCCGATGACGTCCGCAGAGTCATCACCTATACTGAGGGCAATCCACCAAAGGAAAAACGACTGACACAACATTGGTCATTCGTCAAACCCTACGACAACTGGCCGTACAAGTAGCGCGGGAAAAACGCCCCAGATCCGCTTGCCTCTTCGCGTCACACCAAATGAAAGAAAACTCTCTATGGATTCGCCCAACAACCCCACGCAACCATCCCCTCTCGGCCGCTTCGTCGTCAAGTTCGACGATGCGACACAATCCAGTCTGACCGCCGAGCAGGTGATTGAACTCTTGGACGATCAGACTGCAAACGTCCGGGAGGTCTTTCGCATTCACCGCGTCGACTCACGCGGCCGCATGGAGCTTGTCGGCGTCTCGCTCGCGGCCTTCAGCCGGCGCGACTGCATGCTGTTCTCCAGACGCCACGTCCAGAACGCCCGCGGAGACTTTGACGCCATTCTGGAACTGGCAACCGAAACCCCGCCGCCGTGCAAGATCGACATCCAATTCGGCCACGTCAAAGAGCCCGACCCGTCGCATGTTGTCGTGTTGATCTTCCCCGCCCCCTGCACGGAGTCCGTCGGACAGTGGCTCTGCGACGCCGGGCTCCAACCCGGCGATCAGGCGGACGGCTCCCCGGCAACCCTTGCCGCATACGAGACGGCCTCCCCCCAGATCATCAAACGGCACACCCTCGCCGCTGCCCCGGGGTAACGTGGGATTCATTCCTTCTTGACGGGACGAAGAATCAGCGTCACCGGGGTGCCCACGGGGGGAATCGCCTCGGTGTTGGCCGCAAGCCACAACTCTGCATTCGACTCACTGTGCAAATTCGGAAGGGACAGCAACGCGCTGTTGAAGTTGACGACCGTCACCACCGTGCCGTCGATATCCGCAAAGAATCGCCCATCTTCCATCCGCGTCGATCCGGCAAAAAGCCAATGCCGCCGTGACATTGGTTTTTGCCGCTTCAGGTCAAACATCCAATCGCACGCCGAAGCCTCAACTTTCTTGCCTTCGGACTCGTACCGCACCAGCACATCGACCGGATCGCCGGCCGCGGGCGTCGTCACCTGCGTTTGCCAATCGTACGACACCGGATGGCCCGGCTTCAGCCCGATCAGACCTAGCGCGTGATAAATGGATTCGGGCTTCGACCGCAGCAGCAGGATCGTCTCGTGTTGTTTGGGTGTGGGGGCCTTGCTGTAGGCGAAAAGTTCCAACTCGCCGCGCCGCAGGATGACCTCGCCCGCCACCTCGACCTGGGGAATGGAAAAGTCGATTCGGATGCCGGGTTGAAAATCGACGATGCGCGGGCCGGCTGGTTCCGCGACTTGGGTCGGCTCCGAACCGTCAGCCGATTCAGCGACATCCTGGCGCATGTCCGCGGACGGCGGGCACGCAAGAGACGATGCACAGAGAGCCACCGACATCGCGGCAAGGAGTGCTCGCCCTGACCGCCTCTGAGGAAGAACAGCCTTCTGCGGGAGCCGATCCGCCAAGCCCGTGTGATGAAACACCCTGACACCTCGCCTGAAAATGCCTCTGCTCATCGTTTGCGTAACATGCTGCGTTTCTGCTGCGTCAGCGCCAGGTAATCACGCGATGCGCGATGGTCTGGCGCCAGCGAGAGAACCTTCTCGAAACAGTCCACTGACAACGCCCATTCCTGATCGGCCAGATCATAGTCCCTCGACCGCGCGGCGGCGTTGCCGAGGTTGCCATGACAGACGCCCAGGTAATGCCAGAGTTCATAGTAACCCGGCGCCAGGCGCACTGCCTCCTTCAACAAGACGATGGCCGGCCGCCACCAACCGAGGGACATTGGCACATTCACCACAGTGCCCAGAGACAACGCGCGCACAAGGGCAGGGCCGGTCATCTCCTTGACCCAGCGCTCGGCGTCCAGGCTTTCGGGCCCCACGACACACGCCTGAATGACCGGCACGTGTGCCATAATACGCCGGACAAAGACCAGATCGTATTGATCGAGATAGACCAACGCCCAATCACCTTGGTCAGCAATCATGTGTCGGATCAGGACTTGCGTATCCGGGCCACAATGCAGCAGAACAACGTTGATCTTGTGCGCATCGAAGAACTGGCCGTGATCGATCTCGCCCAACCCCAGCTTGAAGGCCGTGGCGAGCGTGGCGTCCTCGTAGGCAAACGTATTCGTGTCGACGAAGAGCTTGAAGCGCCGTGGCAGCCACTGAAGCGTATTGCTGGATGTGAAGTAGTCGACGAACAGATTCGGCTTCAGATCCTCATGTTCGGCCAGCCATTGCACGGCGCGACGGGGAAATGTGCGGTCACTGTAGCCGGTGCCGAACTCACGACTGACCCGCCGCTCAGCGTAATAGAATCGGCCGTCGGCGACGGCTGCGGTCCACCAGCCGGCCAGAGCGACAAGCCCCACCGCCGCACCGATGCTCAGCGTGCGCCTCAGGGGCGGACGAAGCCTCGTCCACGGGACGAACACAGCGAGCCCGCCGACGGCCAGCGGCGCACCGATGAGCGCAAACTGAGCGATGTTGCGCCGCATCTTCAAAGACATCAGGATCAGGAAAACAATGACGAGGGCCTCGGCGATGCGACCACGAATGAGCAACGCCAAGACTCCAAACCCTGCGGCCCCCAGCAAAACGTAATACGCCTGAATCGTCCGGTGGTTGATGATCTGGCCGGAGAAGCTCAGCGGTGATTGAAACTCGGAGATCTCCGACCACGCGCTGTCGGAGGCGTCTCCGGCGGCGCCTCCCATCGCCCGATGGCTCTGGAGAAAGCGAAGGGTCGCAAACGGAAAGGTCGCCCCGCGAACAAACCAGGGATTCACCAGACACGCACAGAACTGGGCCAGCAGGCACACGGCCATCAGCTTGGCACGTCGGACCGCGTGGTCACCGGTCGCCGCGTTGGCCCGCCCCTTGAAGAGCACCCGGCCGACCGCGGCCGCAAGCCACGCCGCCGTGAGCAGAAGCCCCACCACGAAATAGCTGTGCATGTTCACCCAGAGAACCTGCAGCAACGCCAGGGTCAGGATCGATCGCCACGACTTGACACCTCTCGTCAACACCAGGAGCTGTAGCGACATCAGCGCATAGCTGAATAGCTCCGGTCGCATGCTGAACCGCTCATAGGCGGCCACGGCCGCCAGCATCCAAACAGCCGCCACCGCAAGCCAGCCGCGAACGTATGTCCGAACGACCACCGCGACACAGGCAAACGCAATGGCGATCAGAACAAGGCGCAGCGCCATGAGACCCCATGCGCCGGTAGCCCGCTCCACCAGCGCCATCACCACCTGGCTGCCCCAATTGGCGTTGATGAAGGGGCGGGCCGTCTCAGGCAGAAGGAATGGATCCTGACCGACGATGTGCCCGGTATCGAGGAATTGCCGGCCATAGGCGACGTGATAGCCGACATCGAGGCTCGCTACCTTGAACCAGCCAAGAGCGAGCACCAGTGCCCCGACTGCAACGACCGCGATGATTCCCGGGAGATCGACCGGGAAGCCTGGGATCGGCCGCGTTGCCGTGTCGGCGTCGGCTGAAGGTTGCGAGCATCGGGTCATGTGCAGGCCGCTGATTCCGGTATCGACCCGAGTATATCGGCAAAACAAGCGGCCGGTCGACTTCTGACAGAAGCGACCGGCCGCAGGGGTTTATGCCGTGTTGTGACCCGATCCGCGAACGATCAGCTGCCCGTCAGCGAAGAAAGCGTCGGGAAGGCGTCGGCCTCGGCCTCGTCCTGGATGATGATCGTCGGCTTGAGGAGGATCAGCAAGACTTGATCATCTTTGACGTTCGACGTGTTGGAGAAGGCCCGCTTGAGGATCGGGATTCTCGACAAGATCGGCACGCCGGCATCGACGTCACGTTCGCCCGAGAGCTTCAATCCGCCGATCAGCAGGGTGCCGCCGTCAGGCACGGAAACGGTTGTCCGAATCTGCTGGGTCGTCTGTGTGGCGAGCTCGATGAAACCCGAGCCGACGGTATTGGACCCGGCGAAGAAGACCGTTCGGAAGTCGCCGGTCACGCGCGTGAAGGTGCGAACCGTCATGGTAACGTATCGACGGTCGGCCGACACCGTGGCCTGCACGTCGAGGGACCGCCCGGTCAGGGCTGAGTCCACGCTCGGGAGGAAGGCACCAGCATTGTCACCAATCACCGGCTGAAGGGCGGCGATGTAGTCCTGCTCGATGAAGGACTCAAACGTCGCCCGCTGACCGTTGAAGAGAACCAGTCGCGGTGCGTCCAGGTCGCTGGCTCGCCGGTCGACCTGCGAGGCGCGGAGCAGGAAGTCCACCTGAATGTTGTCGAGGAAGCTCCCGAAAATCTGGAAGGCGGGCGTGGAGTTCACGAGGCTGCCCAGTGATCCGTTGATGTTCGTGTCGGACGGCGCCGCGAGATCCAGCGTGTTGTTCACGATCGGAATCGGCGTCGCCCGGCCGGAAGCCGGCCCCACGCTCCCGGTTCCCGGCACCAGGCCGGGCTGTCCGAATATTTGGCCGAACGGCTGAGTCGGCTGGGTGATGCCGATGCCGCCCGGGGCACCCGGCGTGAAACCATTTCGCGTGAACTGCCGCGGAACCAGGATGGCGTTGCCGGTGGACGGATCGAGAATCGTCGAACGGTCGAAGCCGGCATTGCCGTTGTTCAGGATGATGTCCAGGTCAACGCCGATCTGCTCGAGCCAGTTCCTCGAAATCGTGATGTAGCGAGCCTCAACCGAGACCTGCAAGGCCCGAGCCCGACGAAGATCGCGGAGCAGGTCGCGCAACTGATCGTGCGCCGTGGAGGTCTGCGTGACGATGATCTGCTGCTGGAGCGAGGAGACCGAACCAACGTTGCCGCCGGCCGCCCGCCAGCTTTCCGGATCGATCGTCTCCTGGATGAGATCGATGATCGGTTGGAGGGGATCGACGCCGTCTTGTTGATCCTCATCATCGTCATTCTGGTTGTTGCCGTTGAACAAGCTACCGCTGCTGCTGCTGCCGCCGCCGGCCCCCTGTCCGATGAAACGCCCCCCGCCTTTGCCACCAAGCTGGTTATTCTGGCCGATTTGCTGCAAGTTGATCTGCCGACCACGGAATGTTGGGACGGTCACGACCAAGTCCTGGATGTTGTAGACTTTCACAAACGTGCGACGGCTAAGGTCGTCCTTGGTGGAGATTTGGATCACGCCGTCATCGATCTCATAGGCCAACTCAACCTCGCCGGCACCCACCTCATTGAGGATCAGGTTCAGGGCCTTCTCGATCTTGACGTTGTTCAGCCGGAGCGAGACCTCGGCATCTTTTTCAATCGCCGCGGCCTCCAGGGCCGACCAGTTCGGAACGATGTTCAGGCCCGTGATGGCACGAAGCCGATCCACGACCTCCTCGAACGGGACCGCGTCGAACTTGATCTCGGGCACGACCTTGCGCAACTGCTTGCGGACCTGGCGGTTTTCCTGCGACTCGCCGGCCTCTTCCACACCGCCCAAACGCCGAGCGGTGATCTCAGGCCAGTTCTTCGGATACCGGATGTTCTGATGCCAGGGAATGCCTGCTTCATCCGTTTTCACCAACAAGTCCTGACGCTGCTTATCGCGTTCCTTGCCGAAATCCCTCGCCTGCATATTCGACAGAAAATCTTCCAGAGTCTCGCGGATGATCTTTGCCGTCTCGTGGGTGGGGTCGATGGCAATGACCTGATCCAGCACCTGGATGGCCTGATCGAGACGGCCTTCCTTCCGCAACTCCGCCTGACGGCCCATGAGCTGTTCGATTTTCTTCTGCTGAATGCTTTCCGCTAAGCGGATGCCTTCCCCCACACGCTTGTCGATCTCCTCTTTTTCCTTCGCAATCAGTCGCTCGTCATGCTCTCGTTGTTCGTCTTCGATGAAAGCTTCCAGATCGCGGGCTTGCTGTCGCATGGTTTCATACTTCGTGGCCGGAGAGGCGTAGCGCCGATTCAGTTCAATGGTCTGCCGGGCGAAGTCCATGAGACGCCGGGCCTCGGCAAAGTCTTCGGAGAGAACCGCGTTCTGAATCTTCCGCGCCGTGGCCTTGTAGGTTGCCACCGCCTTCTGCCAGAGCAACTCATGCTCACGGGCCAACTGATCGACCAGCGAAGACTGATCCAACGCCTTCTGGGTCGGAGCGGAGACCGTGGCTGTCGCCAAAGGCTTGCTGTCGGATTTGGTCTTCAGGGCCGAAAGCTGTGACTGGGCCCGGCTCCGCAGGGCAGCCGGAGCGAAGGGATTGGACAGAACCGCCGCAAAGGATTTCTTCGCCTCGTCGCGCCGATCAGCCTTCAGGGCCGCGGCCCCCTCGTCGAACGCGCGATTCGCCGACTCGACGCCCGCGATGGCCTTGGCCGTCAGCGAGAGATAGTGCTGCAACTGAAGCTGCTCGTCCTCGGTTTTGAGATCCTCTTCCCAAATCTCACGCAGCAAGTCACGCGACGCCGCATAGGCACCGTCGCTGTAGAGCTTGATCGCCTTCGACAGTTTTTGGCTGTCGTTCGGCGTATCATCCGCGCGGACCGGGCCGACGCCGAGAAACATGGAAACGATCAATACGACACTGAGGAATCGAAATCGCTTCATGGGGACATCCTTCCTAAACAACTGGACCCATGCACACCCACGCTGCTGCGAGGAGTCTGGGAGCACCTTGGATTATACCCTGCAACGGGGAACTCAGGCAGGAATCTTCTCAACGCCCCGACCGATAGCGGCGTGCAGCCCTGGCTTGTCGGCAGGCAGGTGGGCGGGGGGACACCTGCTCGAGCCCTCGGGAATGTCTATCAAACGACTCTACCCTTACGGTGCCCCCAAAGCAAGCCTCAATCACAGATTCTCGCCGTATAATATCGGTCGGCTTCATCTTGTGATCCGAATAGGACTCAAAGACCGCCAAACGGGCATGAAAATTGCCGGACAACCGGCATCTGAATAGACAGCGTCCGATCAATCGAGGATCGGTCGCAGAATCTTGCCGTGGCCTTGCTTTGAGATGCCCCCGGTTTCCTCGTAGCAGTCAATTGGACCAGGCCGCTTCATACGGCGAGGGCACCATCCACGC
>Ga0114931_10011148_pt1 | contig 10651 bp, 7 predicted proteins | sample 2SBtaG_FD_89579 | JGI IMG/M metagenome (GOLD analysis project Ga0114931, IMG submission 89579) | Deep subsurface microbial communities from Kolumbo volcano to uncover new lineages of life (NeLLi) - 2SBTROV14_V59a metaG | ecosystem: Environmental > Aquatic > Marine > Volcanic | place: Kolumbo...
CTCGATGACCGCCCATTCTTCATCAGACAAGTCAAATCGCATGATCAATCTCCTCTCTACAGAGAGTGGATCACACTTCCATACAATGAATCAATAGCTTATTTTGGGTTCAGACCCTAGTTATGGGGGTTCGATTCCCCTCACCCGCTCCATTTACTAAATCAATAACTTAGCCGACAATTGATTTCCATAGTGACCGAAATCCGTCGCTTTTCGCCACAAAGTGCCACTCTTCTGTAACCCGCAGGAAACCGCCGCTCTCTGAATCCCTCCGGGATTCCTTGTGGCGAGTTTGTGGCAAGAATACTGACCTATTTTCCCCGGTCTAATCTACCCTCGCGGGTGCAGTCAGATTCCTAGGTCTTGTTATCCCTCTTCCATCGATGGTCAGATATGGTATGGTCGGATACGAAACTATGCATCACGAGTATGAGTGGCTATGCCCAATCGAAAGAAGCCTAAACCCATGAGGCGGATCACCGTGACGGTTGATCCTGACGACTATGCGGCCTTCGACAGGCTCGCCCGGAACAGCGAAGTATCCGCGTCCTGGCTGATTCGGCGCTCGATGCGTGAGTTTCTTGACCGGCACGAGCAAGAAGGTGTTGTGCAGGTGACCCTTGGTACCCTGAAGCGGGCGATATGAACGGACATGACAAGAATGGCTGAATCAGCGCAACAACTCCGCCAGGCGTCCTTTCCCGGCATGTGTCCGGTCGAAGATGCGCTCAAGGGCCTTGCCGCCGCCGGGATCGAAGAGCGCGGCGCGATCTTCACAAGACGTGAGGTGGTAGAATTCATCCTCGACCTGCTGCGCTATACCCCTGACAAAGCGCTCTACAAGCACCGTGTCTTGGAGCCGTCGTTTGGCGAGGGCGATTTTCTGCTGATCGTAATCGAGCGTCTTCTGGCCTCGTGGCAGCGCCATGCCGGGGACCACAGTGCGTTCGAGACCCTGAAAGACAGTATCGCGGCGGTTGAGCTTCATCAGAGCTCGTTTGATGCGACTTGTGAAAAGGTCGTCGGCAAACTTCGGGAGGCCGGGATCGACGCGCATGATGCCCGGCGGCTTGCCGATCGATGGCTTGTTTGCGGTGATTTTCTGCTCACGCCGTTATCCGGGCCGTTCGATTATGTAGTTGGCAACCCGCCCTATGTGCGTCAGGAGCTGATTCCCGATGCGCTGATTGCCGCCTATCGGGAGCGCTATGAAACGATCTTTGACCGGGCGGACCTGTATATCCCGTTCATCGAACGCTCGCTGAGACTGCTCTCTGATGACGGCGCTCTTGGTTTCATCTGCGCTGACCGCTGGATGAAAAACCGCTACGGCAGGCAGCTTCGCCAGTTGGTGGCCGAGCGTTTTCATTTGAAGGTCTATGTGGACATGGTGAATACGCCCGCATTCCATGCGGACGTGATCGCTTATCCGGCCATCACCATCATCGCCAATGAAAAGCCTGGCAAGACCCGGATTGCGCGCCGCCCGGAGATCACGCACAAGGCTTTGCGCACTCTGGCCAAACAGTTGCTTGCCAATGATACACCAGTTCCCGGCGCTGACGTGAAAGAGTTGGCCGGCGTCGCATCCGGCTCCGAACCGTGGATACTCGAATCTTTCGATCAGCTTGCCCTGGTGCGCAGGCTGGAAAGCGAATTTCCGTTGATCGAGGAAGCCGGGTGCAAGGTTGGCATTGGTGTTGCAACCGGCGCTGACAAGGCATTCATCGGGCCGTTTGACGAGCTCGACGTAGAGCCGGATCGCAAGCTGCCGCTTGTTATGACCCGCGATATCCTCAGCGGTGAAGTGAATTGGCGCGGCCTTGGCATCATCAATCCGTTTGCCGATGAGGGCGGGCTGGTCGACTTGCGGGACTATCCGAAGCTCCGCGCCTATCTTGAGGCGCGCAGGGATCAGATCGACAAGCGCCATGTAGCGCAAAAAGCCCCTGCAAATTGGTATCGCACGATCGACCGGATATATCCGGCGCTTGCGGGCAAGCCGAAGCTGCTGATCCCGGACATCAAGGGTGAAGCGCATATCGTCTATGAGGACGGCAAGCTCTATCCACACCACAATCTTTATTTCATCACGTCGGATGAATGGGACCTGAAAGCCTTGCAGGCTGTGCTGCGGTCGGGCATCGCCAAGCTGTTCGTGTTGATCTACTCGACACAGATGCGCGGCGGGTACCTCCGCTTTCAGGCTCAGTATTTGCGGCGTATCCGGTTGCCGTGCTGGCAGCACGTACCCGATGCGATCAAGAGCGCTTTGATTGAAGCGGCGGAGCGCGGCGATGCCGCCGCCTGCAATGAAGTCGCATTCAAACTTTACGGTTTGTCGCGCGATGAACGCGCTGCGCTTGGTGGAAACGGCGAAGGAAGAGAAGGACCTGCATGGCTATCGATCTAGCAAATTACGAGCAAAAGGCACGCGAAGCCGTTCAGGCCTTTTGGGGCAACCGTGAACAGGCCCGGCAAAAGCAGATAGAATCCGGCAAGGCCGACCAGGGCGAGCGCGCTGGCGTCACCGCCGGGAAGAATATGGATGGCTTCCTTGCCTTGGTCATGGATATCGTCAGGGCCAATGGCCTTGATCACGCCCGAATCCACCGCGAGCGCCGTGTGCTCACCCTGCCGGGCTATTTTCGCCCGACAAAGCTGTGGGATTTGCTGGTCATGAACGAGGGAAGGCTCATAGCCGCCCTTGAGTTCAAAAGCCAGGTTGGGCCGTCATTCGGCAACAACGCGAACAACCGCGCCGAGGAAGCGATCGGCACGGCCCATGATTTTTGGACGGCCTACCGGGAAGGAGCGTTCGGCGAGCAGTCCCGGCCCTTTGTCGGCTGGATGATGTTGCTGGAAGATGCACCGAAATCCCGCGCGCCTGTAAGGGACGCATCGCCGCATTTTCCCGTGTTCAAAGAGTTTGAAGGCGCGTCCTACGCTGACCGCTACAACATCCTATGCCGCAAGCTTGTGCAGGAGCAGCTTTATACCGCAGCCTCGATCATCGTCTACCCTCGCGCAGCGGTTGATACGGGCGAGTATGCAGAGATGAGTGAGATGACCGGGCTCAAGACATTTGTCAGTGAACTGGCTGGCCATGTGGCGGCGGAGGCGGCGCGGTCATGACCCAGCACAGTCTTTCAGCACCATCTCCTGTTGCGGCCTTAAAGCGTGATAACGCGCCTGACATTGAGCTCTCGCTTGACGCGTTCGTGCGGTCAATTGGCGTGCGGCGCGGGACACCCCACGCGCTTTTCCTCGGTGCGGGAGCATCCGTTAGTTCGGGTATTCCCTCGGCCCAGGCCTGCATCTGGGAATGGAAGCGTGATTTATTCCTGACCAACAATCCCGGTCTGGAGGATCAGTTCGCTGAGATTTCGTTGCCGAGCGTCCAGCGCAGAATACAGCAGTGGCTCGACAAGCAGGGCACCTATCCGCCAGAAAGCGCAGACGGCGAATATGGCTTCTATATCCGTCAGTGTTTCCCCATCCCTGACGACCGGCGGGCGTATTTTCAGGAAAAGGTACGGCAGGCCCAACCGCATATTGGTTACCGTCTGCTATGCCACTTGGCGCAAACCGATCTTATCCGCTCCGTATGGTCCACAAATTTTGATGGGTTGCCAGCGCGTGCCGCAGCGAACTTTGCGCTTTCGCCGCTTGAGGTCGGGATTGATTCGCAGGAACGCATCGCGCGGTCAGCCGGGAAGGGGGAATTGCTCTGCGTGTCCCTTCACGGCGATTATCGCTACGACGACCTAAAAAATACACCGGAAGAACTCCAGCGACAGGAAGCTGCTCTTCGCAACGCTCTGATCGAGGAGATGCGGCAAAGGCCGCTGATCGTTTGCGGCTACAGCGGCAGGGATCAATCCATCATAGAGGCTTTGCGCGCCGCTTGCGCCACAGAAGGGAGTGGCGCGCTATATTGGTGCGGCTACGGCGACGGTGATGTTCCAGAACCGGTGGCTGCGCTCATCGAACATGCGCGGGCACATGACCGGCAGGCGTACTACATCCCGAGTCTCGGTTTCGACGATTTGATGACCCGGCTCTCACTTTACTGCCTGGAGAGTGAGTATCGCGAAGCGGCACGTAGTGACATCGCTGCGCTGGCACCTGCTGACCGCCTTGAGCGCCAACCTTTCGAAGTGCCCGAGTGCCATGCGAATACGATTATCAAGAGCAATGCCTTCGAGATCGACTGCCCGGCTGAGGTGTTGACGTTTGATCTCAAGACATGGCCGGCAGAGAAGGTCTGGTCCTGGTTGCGCGAAAAGATTGGTGAGCACGCCGTTGTTGCTGTTCCGTTCAAGCGAAAGATATTTGCCCTCGGAACGGTTGACGACATTAAGGAGGTCTTTGGGGACAACCTTAAGGGACTTATCGAACGGACGCCGGTCAGCCCCGATGAGCTGCGCTATGAAGACGGCGCTATCGTCAGTCTTATGCGGGAAGCGCTTGTCCGCGCGATGGCCGAAAAGGCTGGTGTTGCAACGAATGGCCGGTCCGAATTGTGGCTTGAGCAATCTCAGAGAAAAATGCGTCATGGCGATCAACTTTGCCATGCTCATGAGTCGGTTGTTGTATTTCTGCGGCGCGTAGGCGGAACGCAGTACGTTGTTTTTAAGCCGTCAATCAAGGTTCTGGATGAGCAAGGCATGCCGGTCGCCTCCGAAATCGCAGGCCCCGTGAAGCTGCGGATTCTCGGTTACCAACATAACAAGCCCTTCAATGCCGCGATGAACAAATGGCGTGGCCTCCTTCTTCCAAAGGACGGTCCGCTCACTTTTGAATTTCCGGCTGGTGTCGCCTCCAGCTTTAAATTCCGGATCAGGCGCTCGCCCGTCTTTGCGCAGATCGGCCTTCCGCGTGGTAGCTCCAGCGCTCCCATTTCGCAAAAGCTTCAACCTCTGCTCAAGTACCGAGGGCTGGAGCTGCCCGAACCGACGCTCGTTTTCTGCAACAGGAAGGGCACCGGCACTGCCACTGATACGCACCCGGTCCGGGGCGTCGTTGCCAATCGCCCCTATGACTATCCGCTCACCATGAGCGGACTCGCTCCTTCACTTCGTATCGGTATCGTCTGTCCCCGCTCCGAAACATCGGTGCTCCGGTCTTACCTTCAAAAGGCCAATCAGGGGCACCGCCCTGCCGATTCAGAGCGTGACTATTTGGTGGACTATCCCGGATTCCAGCAGGCCTATGGTCTGCCGATCGAAATTCCCGAACCCGGCGCACCAGGCTGGGTGGAATGTGCAGAGCCAAACGGGCCTGACTCGCGTTCGGGGGCTGTCTCGGTCGCGCAGCAGATCACGGCCGCCGTCGAAACCCTGCGCTCGTCATATGCACCGCACGTCATCCTGATCTTCTTCCCGAGGCGCTGGGAATGCTTGCGCGGATACCGCGATGACCACGAGCGCTTTGACGTGCATGACTTCGTGAAAGCCTACGCCGTCCAGCGGGGTAGCGCGACGCAGTTCCTTACCGAAGACACGCTTTCGGATTCACAGCAGTGCCGGGTGTGGTGGTGGCTATCTCTGGCTCTCTACGTCAAGGGTATGCGCACGCCCTGGGTGTTGGACGGGCTTGATGAAGATACTGCCTATGTCGGTCTTGGTTTTAGCCTTGATCGCAACGCCGAAAAGGGAGCTCACGTTGTCCTTGGATGCAGTCACATCTACAGCGCGCGCGGCGAAGGCCTCCAGTACCGCCTGAGCAAGGTTGAAGATCCGCTCATCCGGCGGGGCAATCCCTTCATGTCGAAGGATGACGCCCGCCGCACTGGTGAGACTATCCGTCAACTTTTCTTCGATGCCCGTATGGCTCTTCCGCGGCGCGTCGTGTTGCACAAACGGACCCCGTTTCTCAAGGACGAACGGGAAGGCCTGCTTGACGGTCTCGGTGGCGTGGACGCAATAGACATGCTGGAGATTCAGCAAGATCGCGCACTGCGCTATGTCGCGTCAGTGCGCCGCCGCGATGGATCGATTGACGAAGATAACTATCCGGTCCGCCGTGGGACGGTAATGAAGCTGGACAAGTTTACAGCGTTGCTTTGGGTTCATGGTGCCACGACAGCCGTCAACCCAAGCCTCAAATATTTTCAGGGCAAGCGGAGAATCCCGGCTCCGCTGACATTGCACCGGCACGCGGGCCGCACATCGCTTGAGCAGCTTAGTGCGGAGATTCTCGGTCTCTCCAAGATGAACTGGAACACGTTCGATCTGTACACGAAGATGCCCGCAACATTGCAGTCTTCTGGTGAGATCGCGCGTATCGGGTCTCTCTTGCAACGATTTGGGGCGGAGTCTTACGACTACCGGCTCTTTATCTAGATAGTCTCGGGATGCGCTTATGCCAGAACGGTTTTCAGATCGACATGGGTATCGCGGCGCTGACCAGGAGGTTAGCGTTCATGAAGATGCCCCGGAAGGATTGCGCTTTGCTATTCCGCTGATCGCACAGGGCATCGGTATGAGCCCGTCTGAAATGCGGCGTATCGTCTGTCAGGTGTTGCTGATCAGGCCTGACCCGTCGAACTGGTCCGAATATCCGAACGTTTGGCGCGAGGTTAACGAGCTCATCGAATCCTGTGAGTGGTTCAAGGTTTATGATGTTGCCGAGGCCCTTCATCACCATCTTAAGCTTCATTTTCCCGATAAGGCCCCGACTTTCCAGGATCGGCTCAATCAATACTTCAAGGAAAACGGCATCGGCTGGGAAATTGCGGATGGTCAAATTCTTTATCGCGGTTCGGAATCCTTTACGGAGGCCATACGAGAAGCCGCTGGCGTTCTAAACGAGACCGGTCGGCGTGTTGCTGCTAACGAAATTCACGAAGCCCTTCAGGATATATCACGCAGACCGTCCCCGGATGTCACTGGCGCAATACAGCATGCGATGGCGGCGCTTGAGTGTACCGCCCGCGATGTTACTGGCGAGCCGAATCTTACCCTTGGCCGACTTGTTCCTCGGCTGGGCCTAGCGCCCCCTCTTGATACCGCAGTGGAAAAAATGTGGGGTTACGCCTCCGAGCGTGCGCGCCACATTAGGGAAGGCCAAGAGGTCATAACTGAAGAAGCTGAACTTGTCGTTAGTGTGGCTTGCGCGGTCTGTACATTTCTAACCCGGCGTACAGGCGGGCAAGAATGACGCCGCCAAACGTGGTGCAGCAGTCGATCTCTTGCCGGGTGGCGGGAGCATGACCGGCCTTTCGGATAGCTGGCAACTGACCCAGATCGAATCCGTTCACCGTGGCTTCCTGTACCAGCACCTCTACGCGATGGCTTGTCTTTTTCTGGCAGCCAAGGCGGGAGTACAGGAACTTGTCGTCGAAAGCGACGAAGATGTTGAGATTGCATTGCCTGAAACGCGCGTCTACGTGCAAGTGAAAACACGTAGCAGTTCCCTTATATTTAGCGACATTAAGACCGCTCTGCGGCGCTTCGATGTCCTCCGAGCCGAGCACTCGGCAGGCCGCAGAAAGGGCACCGCATCTTTTGTGATTGCTTCAAACGTTGCTCCCGGACCTGCTCTTACTAAGAAGCTTGCGGCACCTGATTGGCCCAGCGATGTCGCCATCCATTGGCCCGGTTGCCCATCGGCTATCAAGGCCCCGTTGCCCCAGCCGTGGCCAAGCGTTGCCGATGGGCTTGCCTCATGCCGCGACGCTGCGACTACGTTGCCCTTTGCCCTCTTAGCGCCCGAGACTTTGGTTTGGAAGCTCGCGGGGCGGATCATGTCAGCGGCGGCAGGTGTCCCGCCGCACGCCGACCATACGTTCATAATCGAAGCGCTGCCCGAGCTCTTTGAACAACTAATTGTCCAACTACAGGATTTTCCCGCTCCGCCGCCGCACTACCGTTCGCAGGACCAAGAGCCCCCTCTTATTTCGACCGAACCCGTCCGGCTTATCACCGGATTTTCGGGAGCGGGAAAGACCTCATGGGTATCTCAGGCTGCGTTGCAGACGAGCGACACCTTGGCCTATTTCAATGTCAGCGAGATTCCCGGCACTGCGCTCGCAGCCACTGTTGCTCGTGAACTAGCAGCACGGCTGTTCGGCAAACCGGGTGGTAAACTTGGCGAGATTTTACTTCCGGGCGCGACAGGACCCGAAATCCTTTTTGCCATCGGAAAACATCTTGCCGACAGAAATATGATAGCGACGCTCGTTATCGACAATGCGCATCGGGTTCCCGCTGCCGACTTAAACAGCCTGATCGAACATTCGCATAATCTTCGTTTCGTGTTGCTGGCTCAGCCGGGACCAGCGGTCGCATTAATGGAAGCGGCCCTCCAAATTCAGGCCGAGCCGCTGCGCGGCTGGAGCAATGAAACCATTGCTGCCGAAGGAGATGCACTCGGTTGTCATGGCGACTATGGCGCCTATGAACGACTGCTGACATTGACGGCGGGCATGCCGCTTTACGTTCAAAATGCGCTGCAAATTGCGGTGCATCACTGCGAAGGAAGCGTCTCGCGATTTTCGCGGGAGTTGGAAGATCAAACGCATGCGGTTGAAACCGCGCAGGAACTAATTCTTGCACGCGCGTTCGGCGATTACGCCGACGAGGAGCGCGGTGCAATCGGCGCGCTCAGTCTCAGCGATGTTCCCTTAAGCCAATCAGACTCAGCACAGATTTTGCGAAACACATTTGAGTTCGATGACAAGGCTGTTGCCAAATTGCTGCGCAAACTTCGCACCGCAGGCGCGATTCAGCTCTTTGGCATCGATCGCTTCAAGATACACGACGCAATGCGCTTACTCGGCCGAGCGCATCTAGATGCGCTCGGCAGCGTGACGATGCGGAAGGCGCAGGGCGCTATTCGTGATCTACTCATCACCACGCTGCCGCGTGAATGGAGTATGCAAAGGGTCAATCTTTTGCTGCGCCTGTTTGTTGCGCTCGGAAACATTAAGCCGTTGGTATCGATGGCAACGGACGAGCTGTTTCACGAACTTGGCTTCATGCCCGAGATCGTAGGTTTCCTAGAACAAGCCGCGACTTCGGAAGCGCTGTCTGCCGAAGACCGATTTTGGGCCTTGGATGGGTTGGTGTTCGCGCAATTCAAACAAGGCGACGAACAGGCCATTCGCGAAAAGCTGGCCCTGATGGAGCGGCTTGTCACTGAGAATGACCTAGGGCAATCGGAGCGTCTGGCTATTGGCATGAAGCGGATGATTTTTGCTGCGCGAGAAGGCGATGCCGCAGCAGCACAGGCTGCGATGGAAGAGACCGCGCGCCTTCTACCGGACAGACCGGAGTTTGTCCGGATTGCGCGCTACAATTATGCGCACGCCATGTTCGAGTTGGGGATGTTCGAGGAATGCGCTCAAGAAACTTATAGCCTGATCGAAGAATATTATGAGGTGCTTGGGTTATCGTTCAACGACGTGATGGGCAAGAATCCAGAAAAAATAGAACCACTGCTGAGGAAGGGCGAGAGCCACACCGATGACCTGAAGCACCTGGCCGACGCACTCGACCTTTATGCCAAAGCGCTTGGTCGTATGGGGGAAAACGCAGGATTAGCCCGCATTCACGCTATGAAATTCTATTCCATGGCCCAGGCACTGGATTCGTTTATCCGTGTTGGGCAAGATTTGGTAGACGAGTTTGTCGAGCGTCATGACTACATCGGTGCACGCGACGTTTTCGAAAGAAACCTCATCCCGACCGTCTTGAAGACGAAACTGGCCGGCCACATCATTCCGGTTCGCAGTCAATATGCTGTCGTATTGGCATATTGTGGCGCGTTCCAGCAAGCTGACGCGGAAATGGCTCGGCTTGCGCCATATGAGAGCGGTCTCGACGAGGCTGGACGGGTTGAGTTGCAGCGACAACGCGCCCTTATCAGCCAGCTCCAACGTCACCCGCCGCCCCCGCAATGGCAGCTTCCGTTGCCCCCGGGAAAGCATCCGGTTAACGCGCCATGTCCTTGCGGCTCTGGCAAGAAATACAAGAAGTGCCACGGAAGACGCGTGCGATGAGGGAATCTATCTATGCAAATCCGGTTCTGATCTTTTACTTGGGAGTATCATACGCGCGTCCGGCAGATGCCGGAGCAGGCTCTCGTAAACCGAACCCCGTGCCGGGTTTCGGCCCTCCGGCTTCGATCCCTCGCGTGGGGCGCTGTCGCGCCCGTCATTGACGGCTGCACGGGGGCGTCCTTGGTCCCGCTGCGCTCGTTCCTCACATCCGCTCCTGCGGGGCCGCCGGGAACCCCGCTCCGCCGATCGCCGCTTCCCGCCGCCTCAAGTGTGGCTCCTGGCAGGCTTCTCATTTGTTTGAGCGCGTCAAATTGGCCGCGCGTTATACGGACAGCGCCGTTCCGGCGCTGACTTCCTTTTGTCTTGTTTGGGGCCTGCGGCCCCGTGGCCGTCAAGGCCAAGCCCCTGATGGGGCGGACGCGGGGCGTTCCCCGTCTTTCGGTCGCGGTGCTCCCTGCCAAGACGGGTGATCCCTGTTCCCGCGTCCGGCCTTGACCGCCTGACCCCCGCTCATTGGCGCGGGCCTAGCCCGGTTGCAGCAGCAGTGCTGCGCGCAACCGTGAAACTAGGAGTTAGACCAATGAAGCAGGAGAAATCAGACGTTTATCAGCGCATTACCGATCGCATCGTTTCGGAGCTGGAGCA
>Ga0114931_10011149_pt1 | contig 10651 bp, 8 predicted proteins | sample 2SBtaG_FD_89579 | JGI IMG/M metagenome (GOLD analysis project Ga0114931, IMG submission 89579) | Deep subsurface microbial communities from Kolumbo volcano to uncover new lineages of life (NeLLi) - 2SBTROV14_V59a metaG | ecosystem: Environmental > Aquatic > Marine > Volcanic | place: Kolumbo...
ACATAGTCCAGGCTATGTCTCGGCTTTTCCTCAATCGTTCCGTCCAAATCTGGCCCAAATCTGGGCGCGAGATTGCGAAGGTTATGTATTGACAGGCCCTAAGGGCAATTTCGACCCAATACGCTGTTCGTATCTTTCTTTTTATCTCCAACATTTTTTAAGATGAATCCGTTTGACTTATCAATAAAGCCATTCTCTTTCCATGCCACGCATCCTTCCCATGCCTTTCTTGCCGATAGGATCCACCTTGACGTTCTTTGTCCTCCTTTTGTGTTGGCCAACAAACATTCAGGCATCCGATCCTTTTGTCAAAGAATCTGATATTTCTCTCACGCAATCTGTCCTCCATTTTGTGACATGGAAAGCGGATCAACCAAAAGTCTGGGATGAGGCGATTGGTCGTTTTGAAAAAGCCCATCCTCATATACAGATCAAACGTGAGATCGCTCCACATTCATCTACGGCCTATCATGACCTACTCACACAAAAACTGAAAAACCATGATTCTTCTCTGGATGTATTTTTCATGGATGTTATTTGGCCCGCTGAATTTGCTGAGGCCGGCTGGGCTCGTCCCCTGGATGACTGGTTTTCACCTGCTCAACAGGAAAGGTTCCTCCCTGGACCCATCCGGGCTGGCACGTATCGCCAACACATTTATGGTGTTCCCTCTCGCATTGACAGCGGCATGTTGTATTATCGCTTAGACCTTTTAAAAAAATATGGATTTCAACCACCTCATACATGGGAAGAACTGGTTGCTCAGGCCAATACCATCATAAAAAGAGAACAGGCATCACACCCCGCCTTGCGCGGCTACAGCGGGCAATTCAAACAATATGAAGGATTGGTGTGTGATATGATGGAGTTTATTTTGAGCAACAATGGCTCGTTGCTCAATGATAATCATTCTTTGTCCACTCTCACCAACCCCCAAACACTCAAAGCGGTGGAATTTGTCAGAGATCAAATGATCCAGCAACTCGCTTCTCCAGCCGTCTTAACCTACGAGGAGCCGGAATCTTTGGCAATTTTTGTCCAAGGAAAATCGGTGTTCCATCGAAATTGGCCCTATGCTTGGGGGTTAGCCAACGATCCTCGTCACTCAAAAATTGTCGGAATGGTCGGCGTGGCCCCTCTTCCCCATTTTCCAAACGGGCGAAGTATCTCAACATTGGGTGGATGGCTCTATGGCATCAGCGCCTATTCCAAACATCCGAAGGAAGCATGGACATTTATCCAATTTATGACAAGTTCCACTATGCAGAAAATTTTTGCCGTTGACGCGGCGCTTGCTCCATCCCGCCCTGCTTTATATTTTAACCGTGAGGTCCTTCAAGCCAATCCACAATACCGCGACTTTTTACCTGTCTTCCAAGCCGCCACCCCCCGTCCCCAAACCCCCGTGTATCCAATCATTTCCCATATATGGCAGCGGTTCTTTAGTCGAGTGCTGGCATCCTCTCATTCCGATATCCTTCAAGAAGCGCAACGTGCCGATCAACAAATCCATCATTTTCTCACCTTGGCGCGTCACAACCGTTCATGACACGATCAGTCAGAAACCAGACAACAGGTTGGGGAATGGTCATTCCGGCCCTCCTGTTCGTCTCCGTGTTCACCCTTTATCCAACCATCAGGACTTTTCTTCTTAGTTTCCATCAGATCTTTTTGGCACTCCCCTCATTGGGTCAACCCTTCGTCGGCCTGGAAAATTATTCGTTGCTCTTCAATGACCATGTGTCTCAACAGGCCTTTCTGGTCACCGTCGGCTTTGTGTTGCTTTCAACCATGGCCGAACTTATCCTTGGATTAGGAATCGCCCTTGTGATCCATGAGCCATTCAAGGGACGCGCAGGGGTTCGCGCCGCCGTTCTTATTCCCTGGGCCATTCCCACAGTGGTCGCCTCACAATTGTGGCGTTTTATTTTTAACGATCAATATGGGTTGGCCAATCTCATTGTGTTTGGGAACCATATCTCGCAATACATTCCCTGGTTGGCCTTTCCCCAATCGGCGTTCTTGATCATTGTACTCGCCGACGTATGGAAAACATCTTCGTTCGTTGGGCTTCTCCTTCTCGCAGGTCTCCAAATCATCCCTGAAGACCTCTACGACGCCGCAAGAATCGATGGCGCCTCAGCCTGGCAACGGTTCCGGCATGTCACACTTCCGCTCCTCAAACCCGCATTTCTTATTGCGCTCCTTTTTCGAACGATTGACGCCTTTCGCGTGTTTGATTTGGTCTTTGTCATGACTCAAGGGGGACCGGGAGACGCAACGCAAGTGATTCAGTTTTATGGATACAAAACCTTCTTTACGGAAGGACGAATCGGCTATGGCTCGGCTATTTCCGTGTCGGTCTTTTTAATGATCGTGTTCCTCTCCCTTTTTTACATTCGCTCGATAGGATCAAAACTCCTGGCACGTGAGCAATCATGAAGAAATCCTTTGCTGAACAGGTCATCCTGACAAGTGGCATCTTCCTCACGGTTTCAGGAAGTCTTTTCCCCTTTCTCTGGTTTGTCCTCACCTCCCTCAAAACCCAGCTTGAAGTTGAATCCATCCCACCCATTTTCTGGCCGACCGTCAATTTTGCATTCTACCGATCCGCGCTTGTCGACCATCACCTCTCCAGTTATCTCTTCAATAGTCTGATCGTTGCCGGCTCCACCACAATGATTTCAATTTTTCTGGCTTTACCAGCCGCTTATGCCCTCGTTCGCTTTGCATTACGGGGGAAGGAACTGATTCTCGGTGGATTACTGACAATCTCCATGTTTCCACCATTAGTCATTGCCGGCCCGGTCTGGCAGATATTAGAAGGCATCAATGGCCTCAATACGCTTTGGGGCTTGATCCTCCCTTATGTGTCCTTGACCCTGCCCTTAGCCATTTGGATTTTGGCCACATTTTTTAAAGACTTACCCGTTGAACTTGAGGAAGCCGCACGGATAGATGGATGCACCACACGACAAACTCTCGTCACCATCATGATTCCACTGGCCTCTCCGGGAATTTTTACCGCGGCGATCCTGACATTCATTTATGCATGGAATGAATTTTTCTTCGCGCTACTCATTCTGACTGACCCAATGAGACAAACGCTTCCCGTGGGGATTGCTCTCTTTCAAGGTGAGTTCACCATGCCCTGGGGAGAGATCGCGGCAGCGTCCGTTCTGGCAACCTTGCCACTTATCCTTCTCGTTCTCTTATTTCAACGTGGGATTATCAGCGGATTATCAGCCGGAGCGGTGAAAGGCTGAATCATGGCGGACGTGGTCTTGCAAGACATTGGAAAATCCTTCGGAAACGTCTCCGTTCTCAAGAATATTTCCCTCCACGTTAACGAAGGGGAATTCAACGTCCTGTTAGGACCATCGGGATGCGGAAAGTCGACCCTTTTACGCATTATCGCCGGCCTGGATGCACCAACCAACGGATCGGTTATCATTGATGGAATCAACGTTAATCACTATTCACCTGGAAACAGGGATATTGCCATGGTGTTCCAGCAGTATGCGTTGTATCCCCATCTCACGGTCAGAAAAAATTTGGCCTTTGCCTTAACCATACGGAAAGTGCCACAATCCACGATCCAGGCTCGTATTCAAGAAACCGCCGATCTTCTTAAAATTCATGATCTGTTGGATCGTTTTCCCAAGGAACTTTCCGGAGGTCAACGCCAGCGAGTCGCCATAGGGCGGGCGATTATCAGAAAACCAAAGCTGTTTCTTTTTGACGAACCGCTTTCCAATCTCGATGCACGCCTGCGTACCGCCTTACGGGTGGAATTGAAAAAACTTCACCAACGGCTCGGAGTGACCATCATGTATGTCACACACGATCAAGTAGAAGCCATGACCCTCGGCCAAAAAATTGTGGTCCTTGAACAGGGAATCATTCAACAAGTCGGAACGCCGGAACAGATATACCATCACCCTGAAAATCTCTTTGTCGCGGGCTTTATCGGTAATCCTCCAATGAATCTTTTTCATGGCACACTCGTCAAAAAAAATGGGACTTTTTATTGCCAAACCGGTGATGGACTTCTGCCTCTCCAAGAGCGTTCGTTTTTACCTGATCTTTCCCATATTCAATGTGGGATTCGTCCGGAGGACATCCTTCTTGAGCCTCCAAACGTTCCCTTCTCTACATTGACAGGAGTCGTTGACGTCATTGAAAATCTCGGCTCTGACTTCCTTCTCTACGCAAAAGTCTTTGGCCAACCGGTTATTATTCGTACCCCTCCAAGTCACCACACAAAACCAGGGGAAACGCTCCCTCTTTATTTTCCTCACCAACAACTGCACCTTTTTTCGAAGGGAATCCGATTCGCATGACTACGAAGCAACCATCAAAAACAGGATCCGGTCGTTTGAAAAGATTTAGGATTCTCGTTTGCTGGCTTCTCACTCTCACCAGTGTAGGTTTTCCCCTACACCTAGCTTCCAGCCATGACCGATCTGGAGTAGAGCCACTGGTTCCACTTGCAACGCGATTTCCTTACTCGTTTCTTAAAACAGACATTCTTCCGCTCTTTTCATCCATGGAGTTAGAATCGTTTTTAGAGCAGATTGACGGTCTTCCGCCTAATTGGACAGATCTTCATGACCATAAAGGAGAGGAATCCGGCGATCGACTCTTTCATTTCAACCGGCAACGTGATCAAGCCAGAGCGCATCATTCCCTTTTACACCAGAAGGTCGCGTTTCTATGGTCTGGCCTCTTGCGCGACTATCAGGCGAGCCAACAGGGATTTACCGTCGCTCTTGGTCCAACCGTCACCCAAACCCCTTGGGGCATCGTCCGGTTTAAACCCGTCGGGTTACCGGATGCCATGATCGCCATCCCCCCAAAACCATTACAAAACCCATTCCAGCAAAGACTAAAAACAGGAAAAGAAATCGATATCAATGTTCTTTTTATTGGTCGCCTCCAACCCTATGAATCTATCATATATGGTTTTTCCCACGAGGAGAGGGATCAGGGAATGGTGATGCCCGTGGTAAAAATAGAAGCCGTGCACTATTTCTTCTCTCCTCCTGCCAAAATACAACAGAACAATCCTGAATGAATTGACAAGAACATTGACTATCTCTCTTCACCTCCGCTTTTTATTTTCTTTCATAAATCCGTCATCAAAGGAGGCACTAATATTGCTAGGTTCCCAAGAAGTAACAAATGCATGAGTATCAGACAGCTCAGCCTGAGCTTTTCTGAACATTAGGAGAACTACCCTTCACTACAAAGGAGGATCCAATGGCGCTCATTACATCTCTTCCCGCCACTCACGCACAATCCTTTTCACCCTGCCACCCTATTGCCCCCGGTTTACTCCAACACTTGGTTGAGTACATTGACACCCTGGTTAAAAAGGGAGGACCGGAACCTTCTGATTACCAAGAATTAGAAAAAACGATGAATAGGCTTTCAGAATGGCGCCGTTCTGAACAAATGACGCAAGCGGATCTTGAAGACATTTACCACGCATTTGGTGAATCCATTTCAACGCAAACCCTTCAAGGTCTGGGATTCCACAAACCCCATGGCTATGCGGGAGATTATGAAATTATTGATAAAATTTACCAAAACGACATTTCTCCCAATCCAATGTTGGCGAATTGGGACCGTTTCGTTCATGCCCAAAGCGCATTCAAAGCCGTGAAAAATCGATTGTCTTTTTTCCTGGAGCAAGTGTGGAATGTGAAAAGTTCAGTCGCTGGGGAAACAAGAGTGCTTAATCTGGCAAGTGGACCTGGACGTGATCTGTATGAATCCTTGCATATTGTCGGCCCTTCCCGATTATCATTCGACTGCGTTGAACAAGATCTCGATGCGATTCATTACGCACAGTCTCTTTGTCAGGCATTTCTCAATAACCTCACTTTTATTCACCGTAATGTGTTTCGTTTTACAACCAAAAAGACCTATCATCTCATTTGGTCCGGGGGATTATTTGACTACTTTAACGATGGAATTTTCAAACGAATCCTGACACGACTCCTGCCTCGTTTGGAACCAAACGGGAAACTCATCATTGGGAATTTTTCAGAAAATAATCCCACGCGGGGGTTTATGGATTTTTTTGATTGGAAACTATACCACCGGAGCAAAGAAGGGCTTCGATCCCTTGCCGAAGCGTGTGGAGTTCCTTCTGAGAATATTTCCATTGGACAAGAATCAGAAGGCGTGAACTTATTCTTGCAAATCGTCCGGCCCTAGCGTTCCTCCATCTCCCCATCTTTATCTTCCTTACTCGTGTCGCTTCATTTGATATGAGAAGGAAGCAAGGTCCTGTGACGTCCTGATAGTTCGGCGGGTTACATTTCACAGAACTCCACACGGTGCCTTGACTTCTGGATGGGACGGTTGTTAGACTTTCAAAACTAAGTAGTTTAGTCTATTTTTTAATTTCTGTTCGCCTGCCTTTGGCTTGCGTGATTTGATTATTCTTCTTTTTTTAATTCTTTCAACTTTTTACTAAATGTAGAGGCTCCATGATTAATTGGTTATTGTTCAACACAGTCAGAAAACCCTCTCTCTGCGATCCCTTCCTGATATCGGGCAATGAAGAAGATTGGGGGGGAGGTGGGGAAGAGCTTGAAGAAAATTTACCGCCCGCTCCAACCAATGTACACGCCAAACCGGATAATGGGAAAGTCACGATCACGTGGGACCCTGTGCCGGATGCCATGTACTACAATCTGTATTTTCTCACGAACAAAGGCATTCAAATTAAAGTATCGAATATGGGTAGACCGATCGCCGGGCCGGAAGACTTCACGCCCGTTATCGGAGTCACTAAAGAAAAAGGCAATTGTATTGAAGGGGCTTCCAGCCCCTATATCCATAATGATTTGGCCAATAGTTCATGCTACTACTATGTTGTCACCGTTGTGACTCCAGCCGGAGAAAGTCCGGAATCTCAGGAAGTGATGGCCATCCCCGCCTCCTATCTTCCCGTTCTGCAATTTGGCGAGGAAGGCATGGATGATGGGGAGTTTAAGGCGCCAACAGGCATTGCCATTGATTCAGACGGTCATATCTATGTTGCCGACACCGACAATCACTCCATTCAAAAATTCGACAAGGAAGGGAAATTCCTGGCTCGTTGGGGTGATGAACCAGACTCGGAAGAAGGCAAGTTCTACTATCCTCGAGGCATTGCGATTTCGTCAGAAGGCTCGGTCTATGTATCGGACAGTGGAAATAACAGGGTGCAAAAATTTGACCCTGATGGGAACCTCATGAAGACCTGGGGAAAATTCGGTTTTGCCTGGCAGGGAGCTGACATGGGGAAATTTGATGTTCCTTGGGGAGTGGCCACGGATCTTCAGGGAAATCTCTACATTTCTGACACCAGTAATTCTCGGATTCAAAAATTTCAATCAGACGGCACTCCTCTGATTAAATGGGGAAGAGACGGAAGCTATGATGGCGCCTTCTTTTTCCCTCGGGGCCTCGCCGTTGATTTTACTGGAAATATTTATGTGGCTGACGAAGCCAATAATCGCGTTCAAAAATTTGATCCCCGTGGAAATTTTCTTTTGAAATGGGGAAAGGAAGGGAACGCCCCTGGCCAGTTCATCTCTCCTTGGGGGGTGGCATGTGATGCCATGGGAAATGTCTATGTCGTTGATAGCGGAAATCACCGCGTTCAAAAATTTGATTCAGGCGGCACCTATCTTTGCTCGTGGGGAAACCGAGGATCAACCGAAAGTCAGTTGAATTTTCCATCCGGAATCGCAGTCGATAAAGCAGGCAATGTCTATGTTGCTGATAGCGGGAATAATCGCGTCACCAAATATGTTCCCACGGAAGAAGAACTCAACCGATGGAAGGAACAAGCACGGCAGCAGCAGCAACCGGCCACGGATCTCCCGATGACATCCAGTATCATTGCCAAGGCCGGGGACACTGAAAATATTATCAGTTGGATAGAAACGGCTGGAGTATCGAGTTACAACTTGTATTTTTCTACAACCCCAGAGTTTACCAAACAAACAGCGACCAAAATTGAGGGAGTGACCAGCCCCTATACCCATAGCGGCTTAACGAATGAGACTCCTTACTATTACGCTCTTGCAGTTGTTAATGACGACGGACAGGAGAGCCGGCTTTCAGAAGAAAAGACTGCCACCCCTGTTCTGATTGACATTACCGCTCCTCAAAATCCCGATATCGTCTTGAATCATGGGGCGTATATGACCAACTCGCCGGACTTGGTGGCCACCATCTCCGCTAAAGACATCGACACCGGCATTGCCGCCTATTTTGTTTCTGAAAATCCAATGACACCAAGCACCACCATGCCGGGATGGATTGAAGTTGAACCTGAGTTGAAATTTAGTGCCAATATTCCTTTCACGGTTTCACCGGAAGATGGCACGAAAACAGTGTATATCTGGTTTAAAGATGCCGGTCAAAATGTCTCAGTCCCAGCCAGTGCGAATATTCTGTTAAATACATCCGGCTATATCTGCGTAGCCCAATGGGGGAAACCGGGACGCGGAGCTTCTCTCCTGAATGGCGGAGAATTCATGAGCCCCCTTTATTGGATTGCCGTTGATCGTCAGGGATCGTTATTCGTCGTGGATAATGGAAATAACCGCGTACAAAAGTTTGAAAATAATGGAAACTTTATCCTGTTGTGGGGTAATTTTGGCGGGAGCAACGGCAGTTTTCATAACCCGACTGCGCTGGCCTGTGATGCCAAAGGAGATGTGTTCGTGGTGGACACCAATAATCATCGCGTCCAGAAATTTGACGGAAAACTTGGGCATTACCTGATGAAATTTGGTGGTCGTGGAGGTGGAGAAGGACAATTCAGCTCCCCCTGGGGAATTGCGATTGATCGAGTTCGAGGGTATATTTACGTCGTTGACAGCGCGAATTTCCGAGTTCAAAAATTCGACGAAACGGGTGAATTTATCATGCAGTGGGGAAGTTTTGGAAACAATGATGGACAGTTTTATTTTGCTCGAGGAATTGCCGTTGATCAGTCGGATGGGACGGTGTACGTCGTTGACATGGGCAATCACCGGATTCAAAAATTTGATACGAGCACCAATGTCTTGCCACAACTTTTAGCCAAATGGGGGGCAGGCGCCACAGCCGGCCATGCCAGCAGTAAATTTGCTCAAGAACCCGGTCAATTCAGATCACCCTGGGGCATCACGGTCGATGATGCTGGAGATGTGTATATTTCCGATACAGGGAACCAACGCATTCAAAAATTCGATCGAGATGGCAATTTCCTGACACAATGGGGTGGCTTTGGAAATCGAGAAGGACAATTTAATTTTCCATACGGAGTGGCTGTCGATGCACATGGCAGTGTCTTTGTCGTCGATAGCGGAAACATGAGATTTCAAAAATTTGTCCCTGCAGAAGAAGCCCAAGAGCAAATACAAGAGGAGGAAACCGTTTCCCTCCTCCCTGAAAATTTGCGTTCCTAGGCTGATTGCTGAATCAGGGCCTGACCCTCTTTGAGTTGATGAGAGAGGATCTATTTGATTAATCGAGACTGTTCCCTGTGTCTCTTTCTCAACCTCTCAACTCTGAATCTGATACGTCCTGGATTTTCTGACTCAACCAATCCAATAATGTCTCTTTGACCAGGATTTGATGTGAACAACGACCAGCAGATTCGTATCGGGCTGACATTTGATGATGTTGTCTTAGTCCCTTCTCGTTCTGATGTCATGCCCAGTGAAGTTGACACGTCAACCAACTTGACCGCAAATATTCGCCTGAATATTCCCCTCCTTAGCGCGGCGATGGACACGGTGACAGAAGGACGCTTGGCGATTGCTATCGCTCGTGAGGGCGGAATCGGCATTGTTCACCGGGCTTTGACACCGGAAGTGCAAGCAGGAGAAATCGATAAAGTAAAGAAATCGGAAAGCGGCATGATCCTTTCCCCTATCACTATTTCGCCGGATCAAACCATTCGTGAGGTTCACCGACTCATGGCCAAATACCGCATTTCAGGTATCCCCGTCACGAAAAAAGGAAAACTGGTGGGGATTTTGACCAATCGAGATCTTCGATTTGAACCACGTCTTGATATTAAAGTCTCACAGGTCATGACCAAAGGAAACCTGATCACAGCGCAGGAGGGCACCAGTCTGGAAAAAGCGCAAGAAATATTGCATGAACATCGGATTGAAAAGTTGCCGGTCGTGAATGATCAATTTGAACTCAAGGGTCTCATTACCATTAAAGACATTCAGAAACGCATTAAATATCCTTTTTCCTGCAAAGACAGTCATGGCCGATTACGGGTTGGAGCAGCCGTGGGCGTTGGTCCTGATGTTGAAAGACGGCTGTACTTGCTGGTTAAAGCCGGAGTCGACGTCATCTCTGTTGATACCGCGCATGGGCATTCTGAAAGTGTCCTGAATATGGTCAAGTGGATCAAAAACCATTATCCATCACTAGAAGTGATTGCAGGCAATATCGCGACCGCCCAGGCTGCCAAAGATCTGGCGGATGCCGGCGCCGACGCGGTGAAAGTGGGTGTGGGACCTGGTTCGATTTGTACCACCCGTGTGGTATCAGGCGCCGGCGTCCCGCAGTTAACGGCTGTCCATGATTGCGCCAAAGCCTTAGCCGGCAGCCATATTCCCGTTATTGCGGACGGTGG
>Ga0114931_10011150_pt1 | contig 10650 bp, 9 predicted proteins | sample 2SBtaG_FD_89579 | JGI IMG/M metagenome (GOLD analysis project Ga0114931, IMG submission 89579) | Deep subsurface microbial communities from Kolumbo volcano to uncover new lineages of life (NeLLi) - 2SBTROV14_V59a metaG | ecosystem: Environmental > Aquatic > Marine > Volcanic | place: Kolumbo...
AACGACATCGTGCGTTTGATTGAATGAACCTGTACATGTATTTGCGGACAAAAAAAGTACCCGGACTGCTGCGCCTGCTGCTGGCCGGGCTGGCGCTGCTGGCGTCAACTGCACAGGCGTTCGAGCCCTTCGTGGTCGAGGATATCCGGGTCGAGGGCCTGCAGCGGATAACCGCAGGCACCGTGTTCAACTATTTACCGGTGAAGATCGGCCAGTCGCTGGACACCGGTGGCAGTGTTGACGCCCTCAAGGCGCTGTTCAGTACCGGCTTCTTCAACGATATCTACCTGGAGCGCGACGGCAATGTGCTGGTGGTCTACGTTGAAGAGCGTGCCGCCATCAGCAGTATCGAGATCGAGGGTAACAAGGACCTTGATACCGATGAACTGCTTGAAGGCCTGAAGCAGATTGGCCTTGCAGAAGGACGTGTGTTTGATCGCTCACTGCTCGACAAGGTCGAGCAGGAATTACGACGCCAGTACTTCAGTCGTGGCAAGTACGCAGTCAAGATTGACACCACGGTCTCACCACTGGATCGCAATCGTGTCGGTATCACCATAGACATATCCGAGGGACGTGTTGCACGTATCAAGCAAATCAACCTGATCGGCAACCATACCTTTACCGACAAGCAGTTGCTGAAAGAGTTTTCCCTGACGACGCCGAATCTGTTTTCCACCTTTACCAAGAGTGACCAGTATTCCAAGCAGGCGCTGTCGGCTGACCTCGAGATCCTGCGTACCTGGTACCTGGATCGCGGCTACCTGAAATTCAATATCACCTCGACCCAGGTCTCGATTACGCCAGACAAGCAGGATATCTACATCACCATTAACCTGACCGAGGGCAATCAGTACAAGATACGTGAAGTGACGCTGTCCGGAGACCTGGTGGTACCTGCAGAAGAGATGTTTCCGCTGATTCATATCAATCCGGGCGATGTATTCTCGCGCAGTAAAGTGACCAGTGCCGTCGACCAGGTCAGCTCGCTACTGGGTAACCAGGGCTATGCCTTCGCCAATGTGAATACCTCGCCGGAGCTGGATGACGAGACCAACGAGGTCGACCTGGGATTCTTTGTTGATCCGGGTGATCGCGTCTACGTACGGCGCATTAACATGTCCGGCAATATCGGTACCCGGGACGAGGTGCTGCGGCGTGAAATGCGCCAGCTGGAAGGTGGCTGGTATTCTGCCGAACAGGTTGAGCGTTCCCGCACGCGCCTGGACCGGCTGGGTTATTTCGAAGATGTGAACGTCGAAACGCCTCCGGTGCCGGGTACCACCGACCAGCTGGATGTGGACTACTCGGTCACGGAGCGTTCCTCCGGCAGCGTCTCGGCCGGCCTCGGCTTTTCGCAAACGTCGGGCCTGTTGTTCAACGCCAGCGTCAGCCAGGAAAATTTCCTGGGCACCGGCAAACGGGTCAGTTTTACTTTTGATAACAGCGATATCAATACCATCTATCGCTTTGCCTATGTCAACCCTTACTGGACGGTTGACGGGGTGAGTCGCGGTTTCGGTGCGTTCTACCGCAAGACCGATGCATCACAGGCCAACCTGTCTGATTACGGCACCAACACGCGTGGCGCCGATATTAATTTCGGTATTCCGGTTAATGAGTATGACACGGTACGCTTCAGCGTCGGTTACCAGGGGATGGATCTGTTCGAGACGGTAAACTCTCCGGACGAGGTCACCGAATTTATTGACCAGCATGGTGATACCTTCGACGACCTGGTGCTGACGGGTAGCTGGAGTCACGATTCGCGCAACAAGATCCTGTTTACCGATACCGGCGGACTGCAGAATTTTTCCTTCGAGACGACCACACCTGGATCCGGTCTGCAGTACTACAAGCTGAACTACACGCAACAGCGCTTTATACCGCTGACCCGTGATTTGACGCTGGGGCTCAAGGGTAATCTGGGCTACGGTGACGGTTTCGGTGATTTTGACAGCCTGCCGTTTTTCAAGAACTACTTTGCCGGCGGTGTGCGCTCGGTACGCGGCTTCGAGGATAATACCCTCGGCCCGCGTGATTCCAGCGGTGACCCGATCGGTGGCTCTTTCCTGATGGTATTCAATGCCGAAGTCATCTTTCCCGTGCCGCTGATCGATGCCGGCAGCGGTGTGCGCCTGAGTGCATTTTTTGACGTGGGTAACGTGTTCGGCGACTATAATACCTTCGAGGCCAGTGGCCTGAAGTACAGTGTTGGCCTGGCAGGTCTGTGGCTGTCACCCCTCGGACCGATATCGGTCAGCCTGGGTTATCCGCTCAATGCCGACAAGATAGACCGGGTGCAAAACTTCCAGTTTACCGTAGGCACATTTTTCTAAAACAGTTTAACGCTCTGGAGAACAATCATGAAAAGAACTAGCTCGTCGCTGCTGTACCTTGTATTGCTTGCCATGCTTGCCCTGTACTCGGAAGCTTCACTGGCAGAATCCAAGATTGGTTTTGTCGATACCGTCAAGCTGATGGAGTCTGCGCCACAGGCGAAGTCCGCACAAAGCAAGATCGAGTCCGAGTTCTCGCCGCGTGAAAAGGGCCTGGTCGCCCTGCAGCGCGAGATCAAGACCAAGGAAGACAAGCTGACGCGTGACGGTGCCGTGATGAGCGAGTCTGAACGCAGCAAGATTGAGCGAGCTATCCTTGCCAAGCGCCGTGATCTGAAACGTTCCCAGGAAGAATTTCGCGATGACCTCAATATTCGCCGTAACGAAGTACTTGCGAAGCTGCAGAAAGATATGTACCAGGCCATTGTCGCGCTTGCCAAGGAACAGAAGTTCGACCTTATCCTGACGCAGGGTGTGGTCTATTCCAGTGACAAGATTGATATAACCAGCAGTGTGCTGAAGAAACTGACAGGTAAATAAGCACGCCTGACGTCGCCAGGCTGCGAGGCGCATTCTGATGAGGCAAACACTGGCTGAACTGGCCAAGGCGGCCGGCGTTTTGTTGCAGAACGCCGATCCGGCGCTACAGATCACCGGTGTCGCAACCCTGCAAAATGCGGCCGCTGGTGACATCGCATTTCTGGCTAATCCGGGCTATAAAAAATACCTGGCGGCTACCCGAGCCTCGGCGGTGATCCTGTCCCCGGAAGATGCGGCCGGCTACCCGGCAGCGGCGCTGGTATCCCCCAATCCCTATTCAAGTTATGCCCGCATCGCCAGTCTCATATATCCCGCCTGTGCAGCGAAGCAGGGGGTCGATGCGACTGCCAGCGTTGCCCCCGGGTGCAGCGTGGATAACACGGCCTGGGTGGGGCCACACTGCATACTCGAGGCAGGGGCGGTGATCCATGCCGGTGTGCAACTGGCCGGCGGCTGTTATATCGGTAGCAACAGTGTCATTGGTGCGGACAGTCGTCTGTCGGCCAACGTGGTGATACATCAGGGTGTGAGTATCGGTGAGCGTGCCCATATTGCAGCTGGTGCGGTAATCGGTGCCGACGGTTTTGGCCTGGCCAGTGAGGGCGGCAAGTGGTTGCGCGTGCCGCAACTCGGCAGTGTCAGGATTGGTAATGATGTCGATATCGGTGCCAACACCACGGTTGACCGGGGTGCGCTGGATGATACCGTGCTCGAGGATGGCGTCAGGCTCGATAATCAGATACAGGTCGCGCATAATGTCCACATCGGTACGCACACCGCCATTGCCGGCTGCGTGGGGATCTCCGGCAGTGCAAAAATCGGCAGCCACTGCATGATAGGCGGGGGCGCCGGCATCGTTGGGCACCTGGAAATTACCGATCACGTAATCATAACCGGCATGACCATGGTAACCCGGTCAATTACCCGCCCCGGGGTGTACTCCTCGGGTGTGCCGGCGCAGGAAAATGACAGCTGGAACAAGAATTACGCGCGACTGAGACAACTGGATAAACTTGCACGCAAGGTGCTTGCGCTGGAAAAATCCCTGGCTGCACTGCAACAGAAAAACGATGTGCGGTAACCGGCTGCAGGACGCAATCATTCCCGGTAATACGGGCGGAAATTCCGATACTACAACCAAGAGTAAACATGAATATACAGGATATTATGCAGCACCTGCCGCACCGCTACCCGTTCCTGCTGATAGACAGGGTCACCGAATTCAAGGCGGGTGAATCACTGACCGGTTACAAAAATGTGACCTATAACGAACCGTTCTTCCTGGGACATTTTCCCGAGCATCCGGTGATGCCAGGTGTGCTGATCCTGGAAGCGATGGCACAGGCTACCGGGCTGCTTGCCTTTCGCACCGTCGAGCGTGGTGCAAAACGTGAAAGTCTGTATTTTCTGGTCGGCATAGACAAGGCGCGCTTCAAGAAACCCGTGGAACCCGGCGACCAGCTGATACTGCGTGCCACGCTGTTGCGCGCCAAGCGCGGCATCTGGGTGTTCGAGTGCAATGCCCGCGTCGAAGACACGGTGGTCGCCACGGCTGAAATCATGTGCACCGAGCAGGACATTAACAGTTGATAGACGCCACTGCGCGTATTGACCCGACGGCCGAGCTGGCGGCCGACGTCAGTGTCGGTCCCTGTTCAGTTATTGGTCCCGGGGTTGTCATTGAAGCCGGTACACGTGTCGGCCCGCACGTCGTTATCAATGGTCCGTCCAGTATCGGCAGGGATAATACTATTTATCAGTTCGCCTCTGTTGGCGATGCGCCCCAGGACAAGAAATACAACGGTGAGCCAACGCGCCTGGAGATCGGCGATCGTAACACCATACGCGAGTTTGTCACCATCAACCGTGGCACGGTGCAGGATGAAGGCGTTACCCGCCTGGGTGATGACAACTGGATTATGGCTTATGTGCATATTGCCCATGACTGCCAGATTGGTAACCAGACCATCTTCGCCAACAATGCCTCGCTGGCCGGTCATGTCACGGTCGAAGATTATGTCATTCTCGGCGGCTTCACACTGGTGCACCAGTTCTGCACGCTGGGTGCATACTCACTGACGGCCTATGGTTCCGGTATCAGCCTGGATGTGCCACCGTATGTGACCGTGGGCGGTATGCCGGCACAGCCGCACGGACTCAACATGGAAGGCCTGCGACGCCGCGGCTTTGCATCCGGGACACGCAGCACACTCAAGCAGGCCTACAAGACGCTGTATCGCGAGGGACTCTCCCTGCAGGATGCCATTGCAAACCTGCAGGGGCAGGTCGACAGCTGTCCCGAGCTCGGGCTGCTGGTGTCGTTCCTGCAAAGCCGTACCCGCGGCATCGTGCGCTAGCCCCCCCTGCTGCTTCGCTGCCCATGCGTTCGCCTCCCCTGAGAATCGGCATTGTCGCCGGCGAGTCGTCCGGCGATAACCTCGGCGCGGGGCTGATAAAGGCGATTCGCGCCCGCGTACCCGGTACCGAATTCGAGGGAATTGCCGGCCCGCGCATGCGTGACCTGGGTTGCGAGAGCCTGTTTCCGATGAAAGAGCTGGCGGTGATGGGGCTGGTCGAGGTGCTGCAGCACCTGCCGCGCTTGCTGAAGATCCGCCGCGAGCTGCGGGATCACTTTCTGCAAAATCCGCCGGATATCTTTATCGGAATCGATGCGCCGGACTTCAACCTCGGGCTGGAACACGCACTGAAGCGGGCTGGTATCCCCACGGTGCATTATGTCAGCCCGTCGGTATGGGCCTGGCGCAAGCGCCGTGCGCGCAAGATTGCGGCGAGTGTTGATTGCATGCTGACACTGTTTCCGTTCGAGAAACAGTTCTATGACGAACGTAATATACCGGCGCACTGTGTTGGTCATCCGCTGGCCGACCTGATTGCCGATGATGTCGACCGTGCCCAGGCACGCCGTTTTATTACGCTGGAACACAATGGCCCGGTCGTTGCGATCCTGCCAGGCAGCCGTGTCGGCGAGGTGCGGCGGATGGCCGATGTGTTCCTGGCGGCGGCCGTCTGGTGTTACCAGCGCCGTGATGACATACATTTTGTGATACCGCTGGCGAACCACGAGTGCCGTCTGGTGTTTGACGAGGCCCTGTCGCGGCTGGATATCCGCCTGCCGGTATCACTGCTCAGTGGCCAGGGCCTGCAGTCCATGGCAGCGGCCAATGCCGTGATGCTGACTTCCGGTACCGCGAGCCTGGAATGCATGCTGCTCAAGCGTCCCATGGTGGTGGCCTATCGGCTGTCACCTGTGACCTACCAGATAGCGCGACACCTGGTGCACACGCCGTATTTTTCCCTGCCCAACCTGCTGTCCGGTCAGCCGCTGGTGACTGAACTGTTGCAGAATGCGGTGACGGCCGAGGCGATTGGTCGTGAAATGATTGCCATGATAGAAGAGCCGCAACGCGAACAGGCGCTGGCGGGAATCTTTACCGATATTCACCGCCAGATCCGCCGCGATGCGAACAATACGGCCGCCGGCATCGTGCTGAACATGATCGGGGCACTGGAGTAATGCCGCAGGTTGTTGTTCGGTCCGGGGATAAACTGGTCATACCGGCTGGCCGCGTGGCCGGTGTTGACGAGGCGGGCCGTGGCCCGCTGGCAGGCCCGGTGGTTGCCGCGGCCGTTATTCTTGATGCTCACCGGCCGGTCAAGGGTTTGCGGGATTCCAAACGCCTGACGGCTGCGGCGCGTGAATGTTTGTATGACGAGATCAGGGACAGGGCACTTGCATTTGCTATCGCCAGTGCCAGTGTTGAGGAGATAGACCGCATCAATATTTTGCAGGCGAGCCTGCTTGCCATGCAACGGGCCATCGAGGCACTGCAACCGTCAGCCGAACAGGTGCTGGTCGACGGTAACCGTTGCCCCGATCTGCCGTGCCCGGCGCAGGCCGTGATCAAGGGTGATGACCGGGTGGCGGCTATCAGTGCCGCCTCGATCCTTGCCAAGGTGGCACGCGACCGGGAAATGCGGCAACTGGATGACGCGTACCCGGGTTATGGCCTGGCACAGCACAAGGGCTATCCCGTCAAGGCGCATATCAGTGCGCTGGAAACACTGGGAGTGACACCGGTACACCGGCGATCGTACGCGCCGGTCAGGCGGGTGTTACGGGGAGAATGAGATGCGGGCGGGCAACACAAGAAATAACGTAGCCCGGATGGAGTGAAGCGCTATCCGGGGCTGCTGCTCCGGATTGCACTGCGTTTCATCCGGACTGCACGCCCGGACGTCAGGAGCAGACCGGTACGGATGGCTCCAGTTCCCTGGCATAGTAGGTAACCCGGTCGCGCCCGCCCTGCTTGCTTTTGTACAGGGCAATGTCGGCCTTGTCCAGCACCTCGCTGGCATCGGCGACGCTGTCCGGAAAGCTGGCGATACCTATGCTGACCGTGGTCGAGATACTGTTGCCCTTCATTTCGAACGAGGTATCCTGTATGGCCGCGCGAATGCGTTCGGCCGCCATGTGCGCATGTTCAGTGCTGGTATGCGCCATCAGGACCACGAATTCATCACCGCCATAGCGAGCCAGTACATCGGTATTGCGTACGTTGTTGCTGATGGCATCGGCAACGTTCTTGATCAGGCGACTGCAGGCGGTATGCCCGTAACAGTCATTGATATGTTTCAGTCCGTCGACGTCTATCATGACGATGGTGAACGGTTTCGAATCGCGTGCGACACGGGCGATCTCGGTATCTAGGAGCGTGTTAAACGCACGCATGTTGAGCAGGCCGGTAAGCTCGTCTGTCTGCGACAGGCGCGTGATACGGCGTTTCGCCTGCAGGATATCGGACGACAGCATGGAGGTGACGTAGGCCACCAGCATGAAGGGAGAAAATTTCGCCATCAGTGCCGTAAAGGTTTCCGGGGAAAATACACCGACTGAATATTCCATATAGCCGAGATACAGGTAGCAACTGGCGATCAGGATGACTTCCAGCAGGGTCATGATCTTTCCCAGGGTGATGGCGCTGGCGATGATGACGAGCAGGTAGAGATTCATTAACGGACTGTTCACCAGGCCGGTATTGGACAGTATCAGGGTGATGAAACCGATCATGATCCAGGTTTCCACGGCCAGCTTCATCCGGGTCTCATGTTTCTGAAAACCCAGGTAGCGGAACAGTAGTATAAAAATGGCGTAGCCGCTCATGATGACGACCATGGAATCATTGTCAGTAATCGGCCGGGTAGGGATGAAGAAGTACAAAATGACGAGGATAAGTAACAGCCATTGCAGTTCGGCCAGGCTGCGTGCAAAGCCGCGTAACTCTTCCTTGTCCAGGGCTGTGGTGTGGGTATCGCTGCTGGTGGTAAACATATCTTCCGTATATTCAGTATGGTTGCGGTATTCCTTCTTATCGACGTGTGGCCGCCGGAATTTAAGTAAAATGCCGCCTGCGTGACCGGTTCTGCCGGTCAGGACGCAGTCGCCTGCCGCCGGTGTCGCAGGCAGTTTCTGGAATACGCCCTGATGTGCGTGCGGATATTTAGGCTTAAAATAATAAAATATAATATATAACAATAAGATATATAATATATCTAAAAATATACACAGGACTCGATTCGGCTTGAATACCACTGCCTAAACACGGACACTTTTTCCATGTCACCCAGCTTCGTCCACTTGCACCTCCACACAGAGTATTCACTGGTGAACGGTACCGTCCGGGTGCAGCCGCTGGTGCGGCAGGTTGCCGAGGCGGGCATGCCGGCCGTCGCCGTGACCGATCAGTGCAACCTGTTTTCCATGGTGAAGTTTTACCGGGCTGCGATGTCGGCCGGTGTTAAACCGATTGTGGGCGTGGATCTCTGGGTTGCGGACGGGCAGGGCGGGTCACCGTCCCGGCTGGTATTGCTGTGAAAGTCGCATAGTGGCTATCTTAATCTAACCCGGCTGGTGTCGCGCACCTATCTTGAAGGGCAGCACCGCGGTATCCCGGTACTTGAACCCGAGTGGCTGGCCGGTCATTCCGATGGCCTGATTGCGCTTTCCGGGGGGCTGTCGGGAAATGTTGGCCAGTCCCTGCTGGCCGGCAAGATTACGCTGGCCCGGCAACAACTGTAAGACTGGCAACGACTCTTTCCCGACAGCTTTTACCTGGAATTGCAACGTACCGGTCGGCCGGGTGAAGAAGAGTATCTGCACCGCGCGATCGAGCTTGCGACCGTGACCGGGGTACCGGTAGTCGCCAGCAATGATGTGCATTTTATCCGTGAGACCGAATTCGAGGCGCACGAGGCACGTGTTTGTATAAACGAGGGACGCACCCTGGACGACCCGCGCCGCAGCCACGAATTTACGGCGCAACAGTACCTGCGCACACCGCACGAAATGCAACTGCTGTTTCGGGATATACCCGAGGCGCTGGAGAATACCGTTGAAATCGCCAGGCGCTGTAACCTGGAGCTGGAGCTGGGCAAGAACTACCTGCCGGACTTTCCGGTACCGCCGGGCATGGATATGGCCGGTTACTTCAAGAAGCAGGCGGAAGGGGGTCTGGAGCTGCGTCTCCGGCACATCGTATCGGGTGATGATGCAGACGCTGCGGCCCGGCGCGATGAGTATCAACAGCGACTGGCACTCGAGATCGGCGTTATCCTGGAGATGGGCTTTCCCGGTTACTTTCTGATCGTGGCGGACTTTATCAAGTGGGCCAAGAACAACGCCATACCGGTCGGTCCCGGGCGTGGTTCCGGTGCCGGCTCGCTGGTTGCCTATGCCCTGACCATTACAGACCTGGACCCGATTCGTTACGACCTGCTGTTCGAGCGTTTCCTCAATCCAGAACGTGTCTCCATGCCGGACTTTGATGTCGACTTCTGTATGGAAGGCCGTGATCGTGTCATTGATTATGTCGCCGAACGCTACGGCCGCGACCGGGTGTCGCAGATTATCACCTACGGTTCCATGGCGGCCAAGGCGGTCGTGCGTGACGTCGGCCGGGTGCTCGGTCACCCCTATGGCTTTGTTGACCGTATTGCGAAAATGATTCCGTTTGAAATCGGCATTACCCTGGACAAGGCGCTGGAGCAGGAACCGGCTTTCAGCGAGCTGTATGACAGTGACGAGGATGTGCGTACGGTGCTTGACCTGGCGCGTTCGCTGGAAGGGCTGGCGCGCAATGCCGGCAAGCATGCCGGCGGTGTGGTGATCTCGCCATCAAAACTGACTGACTTTACACCGCTGTATTGCGAGCAGGGCGGTGCTGCGCTGGTGAGCCAGTTTGACAAGCATGATGTCGAGGCGGTCGGGCTGGTCAAGTTCGATTTTCTCGGTCTGCGCACCCTGACCATTATTGACTGGGCACTCAGGACCATTAACAGTGGTGTGGCACGGGGCAGTGACGGCTATGTCGATATTGAAAACCTGCCACTGGACGACCGGGCGGCCTTCGACCTGCTGCGGGCGGCGGCCACAACGGCAGTGTTTCAACTGGAATCCAGTGGCATGAAGGATCTGATCCGGCGACTGCAGCCGGATAACTTTGAGGACATCGTCGCGCTGGTGGCACTGTTCCGCCCCGGCCCCCTGCAGTCCGGCATGGTGGATGATTTTATTGCGCGCAAGCACGGCGCGCAGATCAAGTATCCGCACCCGGACCTGGAACCGATCCTGAAACCGACCTACGGCATTATCCTGTACCAGGAACAGGTGATGCAGATCGCCCAGGTGCTCGCCGGCTATACTCTCGGTGGAGCTGACATGTTGCGGCGCGCCATGGGTAAAAAGAAGGCCGGG
>Ga0114931_10011151_pt1 | contig 10650 bp, 6 predicted proteins | sample 2SBtaG_FD_89579 | JGI IMG/M metagenome (GOLD analysis project Ga0114931, IMG submission 89579) | Deep subsurface microbial communities from Kolumbo volcano to uncover new lineages of life (NeLLi) - 2SBTROV14_V59a metaG | ecosystem: Environmental > Aquatic > Marine > Volcanic | place: Kolumbo...
CGGCCACACCGTTCAAAGGTGGCTCTGCCGGTGCCGCCAGCAACTCGCCGAGGTCGCCATTCTTCGCAGCTTCGAGCGCCGATTGAAGCGCGTCGATATCGTCCTTGGCGTTGCCCGGACCAATAGCTTCCATGCGCGCGGTCAACTCTGAAACCATGACAATGGGTCCGCGTTGCGTTTTTATCGCCGGCTTGGCAGCCAGTTCGCGTTCGGGTTCAGCCTGTTTCGCGGGAGCGGCATCGTGTTGCTGCACCTTTTTGACTTCCTTGTCGACGTCAACGCGCATCGAATCCGACAGGGTCGGCAGGTCGGCCGCGGCCGGCGCTGCAACCGCTGGCGGATCGCCCGCTTTGGCTTGCTTGTCGCGGGCAACAGAATCAAGCTGCGGCGTGATGCCCTGCATGACATTGGTTGCGTCGGTTTCAATGGAAAGGGCGGCGTCGAGATCGAAATTATCGTTGCCGTCGTCGTCTTTCGCACCTGGCGTTTCTTTTTGTGCGGACGTGTTGCCTGCTTCGTCCAATTTTTCTTCACGCGACCCGACCGGGTCAAAAGCCTCCAGTCCTGGAGGTCTTTCCTGGATGGCGGTGGAATCGGCTGTTGTTTCAGCGTCAGCCACCGTGGCTTCCGCGGACGGTTGCATCGGCAGGGTGCTGAGTTCGGGCTGAGTATCGTCGATCAGTTGCGGGATTTTATCGTCGACATCCTCCTCCTTGTGCGCGGCAGCTTGCGCGACGACTGGCGATGTTTCCGGTATCTGCGGCAATTCGGGATAACACCCGGATTCGACCACGATGTTGCGGGCAGCGGTCGGCAGGTCTTCTTCGTCGGGCTCGCCGTTAATTTCGGCGGCCGGTGGTGCCTCCCAGCCGACTTCCGTGTCCTCCGCGGATTGCGCCTGTGGAGCCGGGCCCTCGTAGCCGAAGGCGTCGACGGCCACCTGGTACATGAGGGCAGCCGAAACACAACTGCGGTTCTCCTCCATCGCCGTGGTCAGGGCAGATTCACAGATCGTATTGACGATCCGCGGAATGCCCCCGGAGCAGCCAAAAACGATGCCGGCAACGCCGTTGCCGAAAATCTTCTCGTATTTGCCACCAGCTTCGCGAATGCAGTGTTTCAGGTAACCCGTTACTTCGGCAGCGGAAAACGGCTCGATTTTCTGCCGCAGGCGATTGCGTTGCTGCATGCGCGCCAATTCCGGGGTGGCAAGCAATTTAAGGAGGTCCGGACGGCCCATTAATATGATATTGGCGCCGGTTGCATCGGCGGTGTCCGCTGCGGTAAGTGACTCGAGTTCAACTAATGCATCTGCGCCAATGCGATGGGCATCCTCAACGACGATAGCGACTGGCACACCGGCAGTCGCGCGTTCGGCGAGCAAGCGGCGAAACGCGGCAAAACGCCGAATCGTGCCCTTTGCCTGCTGCCGGATAGCGAAACCGGCGAGCAGCAAGTCGAGCACTTCGTCATGGGCCAGGTGCATGCGGCCGACCCAGGCGGCCATGCGTCCCGGCGAAATCGACTGCAGGGCACGGTTTACTATCGTGGTCTTGCCGACGCCGACCGGGCCGGTGACCGTGACGACCGCGTCACGGGCGACGAGCCCCTTGTGCAGGTTGGTCATGATTTTCGCTTGTTGCGGGCCCACGAAAACAGCACCGCCCTCGGCTTTGGAGCCGAACGGCCGTGATTTCAGAGCAAAATGCGATTCGTACATGGCAACCCTGCTGAGATCCACCGCTGCGACCGCGCGTCTGCGCGGTGCCGAATGTGGATTTTGCAGGGTGAACTGCGCTATTTCAGGGAGTTATGTCACAAAAAGCGCCAAAACGCCGGAATCCGGCTTCCTCGGGGCCTAGTTGCCGCCTGGCCGCTGTCGGCGCAGGTAATAATCGAACCCCTGACCGTTACGGCGTGCATTGATCCAGACGATGAGCATGCCCTCGACATGGCGCGCATAGCGCAATGGCCCGAGGTCTATCGGCTCCAGACCCATGCCTTCAACGAGCTTGGCGACCGCTGCCTTGGCATCGGCATCGTTGCCGACGAGCGGTATCGACACCGGGCCACCGGAGGATTCCGGGTCGACCATCGTTCGCCAATTGAGCGTATTAAATGCTTTCACCACGTGCGCACCCGGCGCTGCTGCCTGGATGAGTTCCGCATTGGAAGGGTCCGCACCCATCGATGGCATGCCATCGGCGTCCTGGATGATGTGATTGGTCGGATCGATGATGATCTTGCCGGAGAGGTCGCCGAGGTCCGCCGCGATCTCTGCCGCAAGCCCGCCGGGCACGGCCAGTACCACCATGTCGGCGCCGACCACGGCTTCCCGCGATGTCGTCGCCGACGCATCGTGGCCCGTGCGCTCCACCAGTGCCCTGACACTGTCCCGTGCCGGATGGCGTGAGCCGTAGACGATTGTGTGACCGAGCGTCGCGAATTCCGGACCCAATGCCCCCGCGACATCGCCTGTGCCGATGACCGCGATTCGCTCCGCGGAGGCCAGCGAAGAAAACAGCAACAGTGGAGCTACCAACAGGATATTGAGTGCATTACGGGACATAAAATAAACTCCGGTCAGTCGACAAGATTCATCTTTTCGAGCAGGGCGATGAATCGCCGGTCATCGTGCAAAAAGCGAAATTCCTGGTCGGTCTTAATGGTCGTCATTCCGGGGTCCCGCGCCTGGTAGGCGCGTTCGAGCCATTCCATTGTCCTGTCGGGATCGCCCCACTCGGCATGAATACTCGCCTGCTGGTAGGCGGCCAGGTCGCCATATTGCGCCAGGAGCTGCTGCTGTGCACGCTTCGCTGCCGCCTGGTTGCCCAGCTGATGTTCGACGATGGCAACACCCTGCAGGCGGACGAAATCCACGGGTTCGTCCCTGGCAAACGCAAGGGCTTCTTTGTATCGTCCGGCCAGGGACAATATCCAGCTCAGGTAGCCATTCGTGAAATTCGCGCCGGGATCCTGCTCCAGGCGGCGTCGCAGTAACGTTTCTGCCTCGTCCAGATGACCGGCGTTTGCGAGCTGGGCGACCAAACGAAATCGCGCGGTGGAATTGAGCGGGTCTCTTTTGACGACCTCGCGATAGCGGCTCAATGCCTCTTCGGTTCGACCCAGTATGAATGCGAGCCAGCCATTGATTCCGGCGGCCGCAACGTCGCCCGGCCTGAGTTCGAGGGCTCGCCGGGCAGCCGTTTCGGCAGCTGGCCAGTCCCAGTCGAAATACAGGGCCAGGTCTGCGAGGACGAGATATGCCTCCGGCAGCTGATCATCCAGGGAGAATGCTTTGGCCAGCGCCGTTCGCCCCTCGGCGAGGGCCTCGGCTGAATCCCGGTCGGCCTGCCCGGCGTAGCGAATTTGCGCGCCGCCAAAAGCGGCCCACGCCAGTGCGGAGCCGGGTACCCGCTCGACGGCATCCCGGAAATGCCGGGCGGCTTTCGCAGAGTTATCGGGACCGACCTTGTTCATGAAAAAGAGGCCCTGCAGGTAACTGTTATGGGCGTCAACATCGGCATACAGCGGATCCTGTCCCGCGGCCGGTATTTCGACACCCAGCAGCGTGATTTTCAGTTCATCGACCACCGCCGCCGCAATTTCGTCCTGCACGGCGAGCACATCATTTAACTGGCGATCATAGGATTCCGACCAGAGGTGAAAGCCGTCGTCGACCTTGACCAGCTGGGCCGTAATGCGCACCCGGTCGTCGCCCTTGCGCACGCTGCCTTCGAGAATGTTCTTTACACCGAGTTTGCTGCCGATCGTGCGCAGGTCGTCGTTCTTCTCCTTAAATGCGAACGAAGAGGTACGACCGGCCACCTCGAATTGCGGGATTTTGGCCAGTAAATTCAACAGTTCTTCGGAGATGCCGTCGCTGAAATACTCCTGCTCCGGGTCGGAACTCATGTTCACGAAGGGCAGTACCGCGATGGACGCTTTTTCTGCTGTGAAAGGCTGCTGTTCGACGCCTTGATCCGTGCCGAACCTGTCCCAGGCAAAATAACTCACGGCGATCGCCAACACGACGATGATTACGCGGTCGAGCTTCCGGCCTGTCTGATGTGTGACGGATTGCGAGCGCTCGACTTCTTTCTCACGCTTAAGCCCTTCCGGCGTAAGCTCGAATGCCCAGGCAAGAAGGATAGCGAGCGGGAAACCGAGAACGAGGATGAGCAGGATAGCCGGGAAAACCCAACCTGCAGCGCCGATGTTGTTGAGAACAATATCGGCAACCTGCAGGACCAGCCATGCCGTAATGATGTAGGCGATGGCCACGCGAAATACGTTACGCCTTTTGAGTTCTACGAAAAGCGACATCTTTGAGCTAGACTGGCATTGATTACACGCGACCATACCAGACAGGGGGTGCGGTATGAAAATCAATTCACGTGGTGTCGTTGTGCTGCTGGCCGCGGCGGCAATTTTTGCGTCAGTGGCTCCGGCGCATGGCAAGCCACAGAAACCCGTGTTGTACGGCAAGCACTGGGTGGCGATCACCGGCAAGCCGCTCGGTGCATCTGCCGGTGCCAGGATTTTCTACCAGGGCGGCAATGCCGTCGATGCGGCTTGTGCCATGCTGGCGGCGACCTCGACGATGTGGGACACCCTGAGCTGGGGCGGTGAAACACAGGCGCTGATCTACAACCCGCGCACGAAGAAAGTTGTTGGCATCAATGCGCTCGGCGTGGCACCGACCGGAGCGACGCCGGATTTCTACCGTGACCAGGGGCTGGCCTACCCGCCGGCATTCGGTCCGCTCGCCGCAGTGACCCCGGGGACCCCGGGCGGCCTGATGGTCATGCTGGCCGAGTACGGGACCCTGAGCCTGGAGGAGGTGCTGGCACCCGCGATCGAGATGGCGCAAGGCTACCCGATCGAGGAAAGTGCGGCGCGCTCGATCGAACGGAGCAAGGACCTGCTCATGCAGTGGCCTGCCTCCCGCAAGGTTTTTCTGCCGAACGGGGGTGAAGTCCCGCAGGGTCCGCGGGCAGGCGAAGTCTTTCGCCAGCCGGACCTCAAGCAGACGCTGGAGAAACTCGTCGAGGCAGAGGCGCAGGCGCTGGCCACAGGGTTGGATCGCAAGGCCGCCATCTATGCCGCCTACGACCGCTTCTATCGCGGTGATATTGCACGGGACCTGGTCGAGGCGACGCAACGGGCCGGCGGCCTGGTGACGATGGAAGATCTCGATCGATGGCAGGTTTACATCGAGACGCCGGTCAGGACCCGTTACCGGGGTATCGATGTCTACAAACTGACGACCTGGGTGCAGGGGCCGGTGATGCTGCAGGCGCTCAACATCCTCGAGAATTTTGACATCGCCGCGATGGGTTACAACTCGACCCGTTATATTCATACGCTTTACCAGGCCATGAATCTCGCCTATGCCGATCGCGATTTTTATTACGGCGACCCCTATTTTCCGCCGCAGGAACCCGTGCAGGGATTGCTGTCCAAGGCCTATGCGAAAAAACGCGCTGCCCTGATCGATCCCGAGGCAAATAATCCGCACATCGGGCCGGGCGACCCCTATGAATTCCAGCGCGGCAGCAATCCGTTCCTGCACTACCTGGAGGACTACCAGGCAGGCAGGATTACGCGTCCTGGCGTGACGCCGGATGACGAAGCATTTTTCAAAGGGACGACATCTATCCAGGCTGCTGACGAGGAAGGCTGAATCGTCTCGGTGACGCCAAGCGGCGGCTGGATTCCCGCGTTCATTGCCGGTGACACCGGTATCGGTCTCAGCCAGCGGATGCAGAGTTTTGTCCTCGATCCCGCCGAGAATCCGTACAATGTACTCGAGCCCGGCAAGCGGCCGAGGGCGACGCTCACGCCCGGCATGGCGTTCCGTGACGGCAATCCCTACCTCTCGTTTGCGGTGCAGGGCGGTGATGCGCAGGACCAGGACCTGCTGCAGTTCTTCCTCAACATGGTCGAGTTCGGCATGAACGTGCAGGAAGCCGCGGAAGCGGATAACTTCCTGAGTTTCCAGTTGCACGATTCATTCGGCGAACACAAGAAGGAGCCGGGCCGGCTCGCCGTGAATGAGTCCGTGTCGGACGTTACCCGTGAGCAGCTTGTGAGAATGGGTTACGCCGTGGAAATCGGTGTCTATGGAAATCGTGAACGGACTTCCGGGCCCATCAACGCGATTTACTTCGACCAGGCGCACGCTACCTTCCAGGGCGGCTCGAGCAACCACGGCGACGATTACGGCATCGCCTGGTAGCCCGGGCCACGCGCTGTGGCTCAGAAACGTAACTCGAATCCGACGGATGCCATCCAGACGTTGTCGGCTTCGTCGATATCGAACCAGTCGGTCTCGGCGCGGAAACCGAAACTCTCGCCGAGGTTCCAACGTGCGCCGAATCCGAGCGCCAGGTCGCTACCGTCCGCAGTGTCGACGAGCACCCCGTCTATAATCGAGTTCGCGTCCCATGTGACGATTCCGATTTTCGCGAACAGGTCGACGCCGTCGGAGAGCGGCAGATTGCCGACGCCGTAGAGGTTCCAGCCCGATGCGTCGATCTCGCCGGGGATGCCCTGGAAGCGGTCGCGTGGATCGCCGAAATCGATGTAGCCGCCTTCGATCGCGAGGTGATTCGAAAACTCATAGTTCGCGAAAAATTTATAGCCGGTGTCGCTGGCGTCGAAATTGAACCCGGGTTGATTGTCCTCGATGTTAACGTAACCCAGCGAGGCGCCCAGTGAAAGGCCGTCCGCGTAAGCGGACGATGTGAACAGCAGCGCAAGCCCAAGCAGTGCAACTGTAAAATTCTTCATACTTTGAATCCCTTGCTAAATACGAAGCGCAACAGTAGCGACACGAGTCTTAACCCCGGCTGAACGGCGGATTTTTGTCGTGTGTGCCTATAAAATGCAGCAATGACAGCGATGAAACCCGGTACGCTCAGGATCGGCTGCCGCTACAGGCCGAAACGGCTCGCGCCTCTTTATGACGCCCTGGTCATTGGTTCCGGCATGGGCGGGCTGACGACCGCGGCGCTGCTGAGCGAGCTCGGCAAAAAGGTATGTGTTCTCGAACAGCACTACACGGCCGGTGGTTATACGCATTCCTACGAGCGCAACGGTTACGAGTGGGACGTCGGTGTGCATTACATCGGCGACGTCGGTACGAAAACGCGTACCCGGCGCCTGTTCGATTTCCTGACCGATGGCAAGCTGCAGTGGGCGCCGATGGACGAGGAATATGATCGTTTCTATATCGGCGACAAGGTTTTTACTGCCCGGGCCGGCAAACAGGCGTTTCGCGACAACCTTGTCCGCCAGTTTCCGCAAGAACAGCAGGCCATCGACAGTTACATGCGGCTGTTGGCACAGGTCGGCGGTGCGTTGTCGATGTTTGGTATGGGGCGCGTCATGAAACCCTGGATGCGTTCGGTCGTGGCACCGTATTTCAAGTGGAAGACGCCGGATTTCATGTTCTGCAAGACCTGGGATGTCCTGAGTGAGCTCACGCACGATCAGGATCTCATCGCGGTCATCTGTGGCCAGTGGGGCGACATGGGCCTGCCGCCGAAACAGTCCGCGTTCATGGTGCACGCAATGATCGTGCGGCATTACCTCTTCGGCGGCTTCTACCCTGTCGGTGGAAGCTGGAAGATCGCCGCTGACATCATCCCGAAGATCCGGGCAGCGGGCGGCGAGGTTTTTACCTACGCGAATGTCGAGAAGATCCTCGTAGACGGAGGCAGGGTCCGGGGTGTGAAGATGGCAGACGGGCATCGGATCGAATGCCCCGTGGTCATCTCATCCACCGGTGTGGACAATACTTTTCGCCACTTGCTGGATAATTCCGTCATGCACAATTACGGCTATGAAGCGCGCCTTGAGCACGTACGTCCAAGCCTCGGCCATCTGTGCCTTTACATCGGCCTCAGGCGGACGGCCGCAGAACTCTGCCTGCCGAAGACCAACTTCTGGATTTATCCGCACAACGACTTCGACAAGGCAGTCGCGGATTTCATAGCAGACGAAGATGCGCCGTTTCCGCTTGTCTACGTATCATTTCCATCGGCAAAGGATCCGGACTACCTCAACCGGCATGCCGGCACGGCGACGATCGAAATCGTCGCGCCCGCGCCGTACGCGCCCTACGAGAAATGGGAAGGAACGACCTGGGGCAAGCGCGGCGTGGATTACGAGGCAAAAAAGGCCGATCTCAGCCAACGCCTGCTACGTCACCTGTACGACAAACTGCCGCAGCTCGAAGGAGCGGTCGACTACCACGAGCTGTCGACGCCCTTGTCGACGGAATGGTTCTCGGCTTACCGGCATGGCGAGCTCTATGGCCTCGACCACACGCCGGAGCGCTTGCAACAGGACTGGCTCACGCCAAAAACCGAAATCGACGGACTCTGGCTGAGCGGCCAGGATATCCTGACCTGCGGCGTCACCGGTGCGATGATGTCCGGGATGCTGACCGTGACGGCGATGGTCGGCATGCGCAAGATCTCGCCATTGATGAAAAAGATTTTCGCTAGCTGATGTTATTAACGGCCTTGACGTTGTCGTTGCTGTTGCGGTCGATCAGCTTGTTGTAGGGGTCGATGCCGGCGTACCGGGGTTTCTCATCGACAGTTATCGTCAGCGTGCCCGTACCGGAGGTGATCCGGTGCTTCTCGAAATAAAGTACATGTGCATCGCCTTCGGTGACCTTGTCGAGGTTTTTCGAGAAGACGCCGAAGTCGACCGACAGGTCGAGCGGTGTCTCCTGTTGCTGTCCCTTGCCATCCGCGTAGAATTTGGCTGCTTCGTAGTTGATCGTAACGTCGAACTTGCCGTCATCTCTCCCGGTCACCACGGCTGCATCGACTTTAAGGTCCCACAAGGTAATCTTTTCGAACAGGTCAGTAATAATCTGCTGTTGCTCGTCGGTTGTGGCAACGGCGCGCAGGTTTCGCAACAGGTCGCGTGAGGTCGGGTAGGGGTGGTAGTGGTACGCAACTTCTCCGATCAGGTTTCGCAGGGCGCGATTGACCGTTTCCTCGCCGAGATAATCCCGTGCCGCATACATCACGACAGAGCCCTTGTTGTAGTGTATGTACTGCTGGTTCTCGACGCGGTAGAGGGGAAGTTCCTCGATGTTTTCACCGCCGCGCCCTCGCAGGTAGCTGTCGAGTTCGTACTTGAGGAAGCGCCGCATCATGTGCGGCCCGTATTCGTGCTCCATGACCACCAGCGCCGAGTACTGGGCCAGGGTTTCGACCAGGACGGTTTGTCCCTGCACATTTGCGGACGACACCTGGTGCCCCCACCACTGGTGCGCAACTTCGTGCGCGCCGACATAGAACACGAAATCGATGTCCTCGGGATCGGTGATGTTCGCGATAAAGCCGATGCCTTCGGACCAGGGTACGGTGTTCGGAAAGGACTCGGCGAACGTGGCATAGGCGGGAAATTCCAGGACGCGCATCTGCCGGTACTGGTAAGGGCTGAAATGCCTGCCGTAGTAATCGAGCGATTTTTCAAGTGTGGTCAGGATGCGGTCGATGTTCCAATCGTGGGCGGGGTCGTAATAGACCGACAGTTCGATACCGTTTCGATTTTCGGTCCTTGACGCATACCTGGCCGACAGGATCGCATAGAGATTCTGCATCGGCGCATCCATCTTGTAATGGAAGCGCCGCCGGTCGCCTTCGATGTTGTCCTCCATGAGGTAGCCGGGTGCGATAGCGATCTGGTCTGCCGATGTTGTCACCGTCGCTTCGAAGCTGACCCAGTCGGAGTCCTGGCGCAGATAACTGTTGTCCCATGCATTCTCGTCATCGAGGTCGGCGAAGCGTGGCACTGGATCGAGGCCTTCGCGCCAGCGCGCATTGCGGTCGGTCAGTATCGCGCCTTTGTTGAAGCCGAGGTAGGGCCCGAGCGCGCCGTCGTTGATGAACGTACCGTTACCGAACACCCCACCGCCGCCCGCAAGAAGGCCGGGAATGTTGCCGCGGTGCTTGAATCCCCGTGGTTCCCGCCTGGCGGTATAGGTCAGCCTGCGCCGCTCGCCAGGCTTTAGCGGCGGTGTAAAACGAAACTGGTGGAAGTTGTATTCCTCGTCCGTCGATTCGAGTGTCGCGCCCTCGAGTTGCAGGTCGGAAATTTCCGTAGTGAAACCGAAACCGATCGGCACATCGGTGATATCGGCGTCGGTCTTGTTTTCGATGGTGTACCTGCCCCGCGCAACGAACGCATGCGTTTCGTGATAAAGATCGACATCGAGGCTGATGCCGGTAATGCGCGGCAGCGGCTGATGTTCGAGGTCGATGTATTTCTTTTCGTAATTTGCCGTAAAGGCACGCCGGTCGTCGCTCGTCTGGTATTTATTCAGGACATGGGTGTTATAAAAAAGCCATGCGAAGAGCGTCAGAAAGCCGGCTCCCGCAACCACCGCGACCAGCCCGCTGTTGCGCCTGGCAGCGGCGCCACCCTGCCTGAGGCGCGCCGCAAGCGTCTCTGGCGCCCCCCGATTCCACACCAGCAAACCGAGTATGGCCAGCAACACCGTAAAGCATACCCAGTAGAGGTGGTACCAGCCGGCGAAGACCAGTTGCCCGTCATAGCCGTTCATGTCCGAATACGGTGCAGCGCTCGATGCGCCGAAGAGATACAGGGGGTCCTCGAAGC
>Ga0114931_10011152_pt1 | contig 10650 bp, 9 predicted proteins | sample 2SBtaG_FD_89579 | JGI IMG/M metagenome (GOLD analysis project Ga0114931, IMG submission 89579) | Deep subsurface microbial communities from Kolumbo volcano to uncover new lineages of life (NeLLi) - 2SBTROV14_V59a metaG | ecosystem: Environmental > Aquatic > Marine > Volcanic | place: Kolumbo...
GGGCTCTGAGCAAAATAAAGTTGCCATTCTGGGAGTCGAAACGCCCGCCTGGCAAGGCGCGAGGAAGGCGAATAGCAGGGCTCAAACTGACGAGCAACGCCGCCAGGCGGAATGGATCGGCATACAGAATGGCAAGGTTATTTTGGCCAGAGCCCTTAAGCAAGCACTTCGGCGAGGGTGTCAGCCGCCGCCAGCACAGCACCCTGATCGACATCCAGATGGGTCACCGCGCGCAGGCAGTTTTCGTTGGTGATCCCGATGCGCACACCCCGGTTCAGCAGCCGGGCGCTGATATCGCTGGCGTTGAGACCGGTGCGTTCCACGTTGATGAATACCATGTTGGTCTCGACTCGCGGGTTTTCCAGGTCCAGTTCCGGGATTTTGCGGACCCGTTCGGCGAATGCCCGGGCATTGGCATGATCCTCGGCGAGCCGATCGACATGATGGTCCAGGGCATAGAGTCCGGCGGCGGCGAGTATTCCAGCCTGGCGCATGGCGCCACCGAGGCGGTGTTTCCAGGGCCAGGCCTGTTCGATAAACTCGTGTGAGCCGGCCAGTACTCCGCCGACCGGACAGCCGAGGCCCTTGGACAAATCGATCCACAGGCTGTCCATGGTCTGGCCGTAGTCGCTGGCCGGAGTACCACTGGCAACCACCGCATTGAGCAATCGCGCACCGTCCATGTGCAGGGCCAGTCCCCGTTCGCGGGCGCTGTTGGCGATGTCGCGCAGGGATTCAAGCGGCCAGATGTTGCCGCCACTGCGATTGACAGTCTGTTCGACACACACCAGCCGGGTGGGCGGTACATTGCGTTTGACCGGCCGCAGGGCCTGTTCAATCTGTTGTGCGGTGAAGATCCCTGCGGCGCTCAGCAGCGGGCGGATCTGCGCCCCGGCCAGGGCCGCGGCACCGGCCGCTTCAGTACTGATGATATGGGCCACGTCGGCGGCGATGATTTCATCACCCGCGTGGCAGTGCACCAGTATCGCGATCATGTTGCACATGGTGCCGGAGGGTAAAAATATGGCCGCTTGCTTGCCCAGCATTTTACTGACCCGTTGGCACAGGGCGTTGACGCTGGGATCCTCGCTGCGCTGCTCATCGCCCACCGGAGCCGCCGCCATGGCCTGGCGCATGGCCTCGGTTGGCCGGGTCTGGGTATCGCTTTGCAGGTCGATGTGGATGGTGGTGCTCATGGGGCGAGTCTGTCAGCGGCTGTTGAGTTTAACCTGGATTGTTCATAATCCCACGGCGTAAATCCCAGGGGAGGCCGGCGGGACCATGAGCATACCCTATCAGCGTGACGATTCTTTCGAATACGGGCGGATTCAGAAGCTGACGCCCATGGTCCGGCGCCTGGTGGCGCGCAATCCAAGTGCCTTCACCTTCCATGGCACCGGCACCTATATTATCGGCCATGGCCAGGTGGCGGTCATCGATCCCGGACCGGATCTGCCGGAGCATATCGATGCTCTGCTGGAGGCATTGGCCGGGGAGACCATCACCCACCTGCTGGTTACCCACACCCATCGCGACCACTCCCCTGCCTGCCGGGCGGTACAGGCGGCGAGCGGTGCTCCAACCTACGGCTTCGGCCGTCACGGTGCCGGGCGTTACGAGCGCGGCGAGCAGGTCGAGGAGGGCGGTGATATGGAATTCGTGCCGGATCGGAAGTACGCCACGGGGATAGCATCGAGGGCTTGGACTGGCGCCTGGAAAGCGTCTATACGCCGGGCCATACCTCGAATCATGTCTGTTACCGTTTCCCGGCCGAGCAGTCCCTGTTCAGTGGCGATCACGTGATGGCCTGGAGCACCTCGATCATCTCTCCTCCGGATGGCGACATGGGCCGCTACCTGGACAGCCTGGAGCTACTGCTCAAGGGCAATGACCAGAAGTACTGGCCGACCCACGGTCCCTGTGTGCTGGATCCGAAACCTTTCGTGCGGGCTTATATCGAGCACCGTCTCAAGCGTCTCGATCAAATCCTGCGCTGTCTTGGCGACGGCCTGGGGAGCATTGCCGCCATGGTGCCATTGATGTACAGCGAGCTGCCCCGATCCATGTACCCGGCCGCCGCCCATTCGGTATTGGCGAGCCTCATCTATCTGTATGAGGCTGAACGCATCGGCTGCAATCAGACCCCGGGAATCAACGCGGAATTTTATCTGCGCTGAACCTGCCTACTGGTAGCGCACATAGCGCCGGCCCCGGCGATGGGTAAACAAAGGGATCCCGGGCCGTGCCGGCTTGCCCTGTAACAGTGCCTGCAGGTGCTCGAGCATGAAAGCCTGGACATCGGCAAGCGGCAGTGCCGCCAGTTCTCCAAGCGGCTTCCAGCCGATTTCTTCCAGTTCCCCATTACCGCGGATTTGGCCTCGCAGCTCTTCGCCCCGGGCATAGAAAAACCGGGCGCAAAAACGGATCGGCAGGCGCGCCGGGGTGATGGCACGGCCCACCAGCCGCAGCCGCGCCAGGTCCGGGCAGATGCCCTGTTGCCGCCAGGGCGACCAGGGGGCCGATCCGGGTACCGATACCTGTGCCGGCGCGCCCAGCATCAGTCCGGTCTCCTCGAAGGTTTCCCGGATGGCGGCGATCCCCAGCGCCCGGGCCCGGCGGGCGTCGCCGGCGACTTTCAGGCCGGGAGTGATGCGCGGATCCAGATCCGTGGCGGCGGCCACCCCGGCATCCTCAGCATCCACGGCGCCGCCCGGAAACACGTAGACGCCGGGCATGAAGCGGGAGGTGGCGTGGCGCCGGCCCATCAGTACCGAGAGTGCTTCGCCGCTGCCGCGCAGCAGGATCAGGCTGGCGGCGGCTCTGGGTTTGGCGGGGTTCAGCGGCATGGTTTTAACGGCGGGTGGTTTGGCAGTTTCGGCACACGGACTTATGGTAGTTGTTTTTCAGGTGCAGTCGAGGGGCGCATGAGTATCGAGCAGGATTTTCAATTGTTGCATGAATTCTACCCGGCCGCCCGCCAACGCCTCAGCGACGGAGTCTGGGATTACCTGATCGGTGCCGCGGAAACCGAGACCACTTTCCGGCGCAACCGCGCAGCTCTGGATCGGCTGGCTTTCAGGCCCCGGGTGCTGCGGGATGTGGAACACCTCGACACCCAGGTGGAATTTCTCGGCCACACTCTGGCCATCCCTGTGCTGCTGGCGCCCATCGGTTCGTTGCAGGAACTGGATCCGGGCTCCGGGATCGCCACCGCCCGGGCCGCCCATGGCTTCGGCGTCATGAACATCCTCAGTTCCGTGTGCCTGCCGGGGCTCGAAGAAGTGGCCGCCGCCAGCTCCGGGCCAAAGATCTACCAGCTTTATGTGCGCGGCGACCGGGAGTGGGTGGACGAACGGATCCGCCGGGCCATCGCTGCCGGCTATTGCGGGTTTTGTTTTACCGTGGATCTGGATTACTACTCCAAGCGCGAACGTGATATCGCCAAGCGCTTTCAGAGTTCCGCCCGGCGTATGGCGGCCCACGGCGAAGATCACCAGATGCGTTTCAGCTGGGACGACATCGCTCGCATCAAGGACCAACACGATATCCCGATTCTCATCAAGGGCATTGCCACCGCCGAGGATGCCGGGATCGCCTGTGAGCGCGGTGTCGATGTGGTGTATGTCTCCAATCACGGCGGCCGCCAGTTGGATCATGGTCTGGGGACCATCACCATGCTCCCGGATATCGTCAGCACCGTCGCCGGACGCGCCCGGGTGGTGGTGGACGGAGGTTTCATGCGCGGCAGCGATATCGTCAAGGCGAAAATACTCGGCGCCGACGCCGTCGCCATCGGCCGCCTCTACGGTCTGGCCCTGGCCGCTGCCGGGGAGGCCGGGGTGCGCAGGATGCTGGAACTGCTGGACGAGGAAATTCGCGCCTGCCTGGGTATGCTGGGGGTCTGCCGGTGGTCGCAACTGGACGCCGGATTTCTCACCACCGCCCCCCCCGTGCATGTGCCGGGATATACCAGCGCGTTCCCGCTACTGGATGAGGGTTACTGACCATCCGGACGCGGCGCTGAATACACCAACCGGGCAGTCACTGCCGCTAGCGGGCTACCTGCCGGAGGTTGCCAATGGCGGCGATGCGCAGACTTTGCAGTTGCCGGGCGAATTCGCTGCCGTCGAGCTGCTGCGCCTGCAACGGGCCGGTATCCACCTGTTGGGCCAGGGACGCGGCCTGCAGCAGGCGCTGAACGGATTCATCATCCTGGGTTCCGGTCGGCCCCGCGGTACTGGCCGCACAGGCGGCGGCGAACCGTTGCAGCCGCTCCGGGCGGCGGATACCGTCAACCGCCTCAATCAATTCAAGCAATCCTTGTGCATCGAGATCCATGATCCGCTCAAAGAGGCCATGCCAGGTGGCCACCAGAACGCCCAGATCCGTAAACTCCCGGGGGGTTTTCAAACGGGCGCACAGTGCCTTCACCGCACCGGGATCGAGATTATGGAGCAGCACCGCCCAGGTGATCACCGGGTCATTATGAATATGCCGTGCGGTGTCAATGCTGCCACGATCAAAGTCGAGCTCCGGGAGCAATTCCCCTAAGGCTCCGCAACGTTCGAGAACCGCGAAAAATTCAGAAGGTGTGTGCTCGCCCAGGGCCCGCAGCACTTCATTCCAGACCCGTTCCGGCGTCAGATCCCGCAACTCACCGGTGGCGGCCAGTTGTGACATCAGGGCCAGAGTCTGGGGGTGGATCTCGAAGCCCAGGTGCTTGAATCGCGCGGCAAAGCGGGCTACCCGCAGGACCCGTAACGGATCCTCGCTGAAGGCCGGTGATACATGGCGCAGAATCCCGGCTTTCAGATCATCGATGCCCCCATAGGGGTCGATGTAGCGGCCGTGGGCGTCCCTGGCGATGGCGTTGATGGTCAGATCCCGGCGGCCCAGGTCCTCTTCCAGGTTGATGTGCGGCCCGAAGTCGCAAATAAATCCCTGGTGGCCACGCCCGGTTTTTTTTTCCGTGCGTGCCAGCGCGTATTCCTCACGGGTTTCGGGGTGCAGGAAACAGGGGAAGGCCTTGCCGATCTGCCTGTAGCCCTGGCTGATCAGCTCCTCAGGAGTGGCGCCGATGACCACCCAATCGCGATCTGTTACCGCCTGTCCCAGCAATGTATCACGGACCGCACCGCCGACCAGATAGGTTTCCATAGTGAATTACCCGCGCGCTTGCCTGCGCCATGCGACCCGGCAAAAAAAAGTTTTAGGCCCAGCGGAGGAAATTGTCATGTAATCCATGGCCTGAGCGCTCATCGGCCAGTAGGATGTCGCGAGGCTGAATAATTCGCAACCACCGGCGCCATCATCGGCAAGTTCTGCTATTGTCTGCAAATCGGTCTGCCGGCGACCTCCAGCATCAATACCGCCAGAGGATTCCGCATGGCCCGGGTACGCCTGCTGGACAGGGGTCAGAGTCCGTGGAATTTTTTTTACCTGAGGAACTGACTACCAGGTCAGTTGCACCTGGCTGCTGGTGTTGAAAGTGCTGTGTCTGGTCACCGGCTTTGTGGCCCTGCGGCGGTACTGCTGAGTTCGCATTCAGGTGCGATGTTACCGTTGGCACTGTTGCCGGCCTGTGCCGGCGCGTTGCTGGAGCTCTGGCTGTTTCTGGCCGACACCCAGCATGTGGTGCGTCTCTATCAGGGCCAACCACAGGCTTGAGGTTCATTGCTGCCCGGTGCAGGTCGGAATTTTCTGTGTGAAATTTGCGCACAGGGGCCGGGGCCAATTTTGTTGCCAGCAACAGCCGTGATCCTGGCCGGGAACCGTAACAATGCGGATCCGCTCACGCCGGTCCATTGCCCCTCGTAAGGATTCTGCTATTGCCACCGGCATCACCGTATCGGCGCCGCCAATCAGGTGCAGCTGCGCAATATCCTCCAGCGCGTGCGCCGCGGCAACCGGATTGAGGGATGCGCCAAGCGGGCTGACGCCGTGCAGGCGTGCCCATAAGTCCGGATTCAAATTCCCGGCCACGGTCACCAGCCAGGCCACATCCCGGCGTTGGGCCACAAGCAGGGCAGCAATGGTGCCGCCACCGGAATAACCCACCAGGCCCAGGCGCCGGCTGCCGAATTCCATTTTCAGCCGGGTCAGCATTTCCATGAAGGCCTGAACAATATGCCTGGAATAGCGGGCATCGGTCCAGCTGTGGGGATTGCAGTCGGGTTGCCCTGCCAGTGGCAGGTACTGGCAGGGCCGGGCGATGTACGCCAGCGCCGGGGATGGATCCCGGGTGGCCAGGCGCAGGGCCACCGGATTGACGGGGGTCGGGTTGGATGATATCCGCCGCCGCGAACTCCAGGCCAGTCCGTCACCTTCTATATAAATTACCAGTTCAGACTGTGCTACAGCCGGACGCCGCTGAAAGATTTGAAAGTTGAACCCGCGACTGGAGATGACCCGCCCGTGCAGTTTCGCGTCGCGGGCAAGAGTTTCAGCGGTATGGATTCGCTCACGCAGGGACGGGCTGGCACAACCGCCCAGTGTCAGGATCAGCGCCAGGCAACTGATTGAGCATTTCAGTGCGCGTTGACGGATCCCGAGCAGGCTGTATATATTCGCTATTCGACCCGCCGGCCCGTGGTCTTTTACAAGGTGGATGACAGCTATGATCATGAATGCCAGACGTCCAATGTTGCTCCTTGTGCTCAGCTTGTGCCTGTGTGCCCGCCTGTTGCTGGCTGCCGAACCCGCCGCTGAAGTGAAAGAACTCACCGGTAAGGTGTGGGCGACCCTGGGTAACGAAGCGCCCCGTAAACTGGCGGTGGGCGATTCGGTCTTCGCGGGTGATTATATTAAATCCTACCGTAGCGCCCGGGTAAAACTGCTGTTCCGGGACAATACCCGTTTTGAGTTGGGCCCATCCTCGGAATTCAAAGTCAATCAATTCAAGTTTAACAGTGCGAACCAAAAGGACGGAATCGTCACCAAGGTATTCAAGGGCACGTTCCGGTTTTTCAGCGGACTGATTGCCAAGCGTACGCCGCGATCCATGACCGTACAGACTTCCATGGCCACGATAGGTATTCGGGGTACTCAGGTGGTCGGTGAGGTGGGCGAGACCAATGCCACCATCATACTTCTGGAACCGCAGGACAGTAGCCGGCGCACGGCCATCGAGGTAACCAATCAGTTTGGCAGCGTGGTGATCGATGAACCGGGATTCGGTACCGAAATCCCGGATCAGTTCAGCCCGCCATCACCACCCCGGCGCATGCGCCTGCAGACCATCAACAACATCACCCGCTCCATTCAGCGGATGCAACGCATGAATGTGCCGCGTCCCAGGATCCGGGTTCCTTAGGGCGCTGACGCAAAAGGGCGCTGACGCAAATAAGTTATCCATCTTGCTTGTCTTTCCCTGCCTGTTCGGTGTTGCACAAAGGGTTACATACAACGAGTATGCGCCCCTTTGTGCGCCTTGCCAGATTGCGCAGTTATTCTGCGGCGGACCCTTAGGAGCCTGTTGGACGCAGGCAACGCTCCTGCACAAAAGTAGTTTAAACGGTCCGTTTGGCAAATAGCCATGGCTATTGTTTGCAAACGTTCGTTCAAACTGTCTCGATACCACTTTCCCTCGCGACGAGTCTCTACGTCCGACAGGCTCCTGGCCCGGGGCTCAGTAGCAGATCAGAAATCCGCACGCAGTGAGAAACTGAACAGGTCTTCATCGAAGTTGCTGCGGCCCAGGCGCCGGTTCCATTCCAGGCTGCCGGACAGGCCCTTGGGGCCGTAGTAGCGAACCCCGAGACCGAGCAGGAAGTCGTCCTGGTCGTTGGACGGTTGCGGGCCGGTGACCACTGCGATCCGGGTCAGCCGGTAGTCGTTTTCATAGGTGATGCTGGCAAAGGGTTCGTAGTTGCCGTAGCTGTAGGCCACATTCGCCCCGATACTGAGGGTGCCGAGTTGATTGGATATCGACGGTACCAGCACTCCGTTGCTCTCGGCAAAACTACCCTGGTTATTGCTGGCCCGCAACACTCCGGCCCGGGCGCCGAGAATCCAGTTGTTGTAATAGGTCACACCGTTGAGGTTGATGGAACCGAACCAGCGGTCAGAATCCGGGGAACTGGAGATTTGTGTGCCCGTGCCCGGTGCGGTTCGGAACTGGTCGGTTGAGACCCGGGAATAACCAATGCTGGCATCCAGGCTCCAGGTGTCACTGATGACGGCGCCGAAGTAAGGGGCGATGGTGAATGTGTCGTTTTCCTGATGACCGCGGTTAAAGGAGGTGTCGACGTCGCTGAAGCTGTAGCCGACGGCGAGTCCGAGCACGGTGTTCTTGAACGGTGCATAATCGATGCCGCCGAGCAGGGAGTGGCTGTGGCCGTCAAAAGCCGTGCTGCTCAAATCGTTATCAAAATCGCTGTAGGTGTAATTACCCCACAGGCCGAAGGCGAATGCCCCGTCGCCTGCATTGAGGCCGGCTTTTTGCTCATAGCCGAACCCTGTGCCATTCATCGCAAAGCCCTGGGGTCCGCCACGCAGGGTGCTGCCGATATGGGTGCCCAGGGAGGTGGTGACATTGGCCAACTGGGTGTTGAACAGAGCCACATTGGTAATGGTGCTGCTGGCCTCGGTGGCTGGGTTCAACGCTGTCAGATTGCCGCCGGAGCGGGTCAGGGAGCCGTTGCCACTGAAGCTGCAACCATCGCCACCGACGTTGTTGCCACTGAAGTTGAAAGTCATCTGCGCACCGCTGATGTCAGCAGTGATCAAAACCGTATCGAGATCTCCCGGGGTGTTATTGCTGAGGGCGAACTGGATCTGGGTCGGGCCTGTGAACATCCCGCTACCGGTCAGGGTTTCACTGCTGCCGTCGGAGTTATCGGTGTCCACCAGGGTGACCTCGAAATTACCATTGCTCTGGTTTTTGAAGGTAACAACATCGGTGCTGCTGAAAGGGCCGTTGTCGCCTATAAAAGTACAGCCAACATGCGTGCCGGAGAGCGCGCCGGTCCAAACACCGGTGATATCGGGGTAGGTTACAGCTGAAGCCGGGCGGACGGCTGTGATCAGCAGCAGCGCCGGAAATAAAATCAAGCGTCCCCATGCAGGGCCGATCACCCCGCGTACATGCAAGTCTTCCACCGTGTTTCCCCCAGTAACCAGAAAGGCCCTATAGACTCCCCAACGCAGGTGCTAAAGATAGCAGTTTGCCGGCGCTCTAAACAAGCCGGATTGTCTGGTTCGGGTCGTCTCACCATACTTGCGCCTGATGTTCTCATTAACCTCCCGTTGACTGCTTACATCTACACCCACCGCAAAGATAGCGCACCCTTATCGGCCGCCTGCCTGGCGCTGCGAAGGTGTTCTTCGAGGATCAACTGGCAGCGATTGAGCACGAATCGCGCACCCAGGGCGCTACCGGCGGGGCTTTTTTTGCTGAACCGCCGGATGAGTTGATTACCCCGTTCTATCTCGTCCCCTGACTGAGCCCTTGAAGTTCTGGCCACAGGTGCCGATAACAGGGGCAGGCGGGCGGAGATTTAACCGAATGTGCCCTCGCGCCGGATATTTCAAATTGCGACGAAGGCTCATGACACAAAAGGCAGCGAACAAGCGGGAGTCCCAGCAGCAGCGGCGTTTCAAGCTGACCCGAAAAATTGGAAGCGGTGGACAAGGAGTCGTCTATAAGGCCTGGGATCGGGCACTGGATCGAACCGTGGCCGTCAAGTTGATTTCACCGGATGGAGTTGGCCGTGGTACCGAAGGAAAGTCGTTCCCCAACGAAGCGCGCATGGCTGCGCGACTGCAGCACCCCAACATCATACCCATCTACGATGTGGGCAGTTATCAGGGCCGCCCATTACTGGTCTTTGAGTTTGTGGAAGGCCGTACCTTCCGGGATATGATCACGGCCGATGGCGCCATTGCGCCACGGCGTGCCGTGGCCCTGTTCAGGCCGGTACTGGAGGGTATGGCACATGCCCATGAGCGCAATGTGCTGCACCTGGACCTGACCCCGGGCAACGTCCTGGTGAGTACCCGGGATGTGCCGCGAATCATGGATTTCGGCCTTTCCCAAATGATGAACTCGGTACCCGAAGGCACCACGGTGCTGATGGGCACACTGCTCTACATGGCACCGGAGCAGCTCGCCGAGGAGCCCCCCGGCCCGCCCACGGATGTGCGTTCTCTCGGTTTGATTTTTTATGAAATGCTGACTGGTGAGCGGGCCATCAAGGCCAAAAGTATCAAAACCGCGGCCCGCCTGATTTACCATGAGGACATCGACCTTGAGCCCCTGAATAGCGGACCCGAGATGGCTCCCCTGATTCGCTTTCTGGCTGGCGCCCTGTCGCGGGATCCGCTGCAGCGCTATCCCACCGCCACCGCCATGCTGAACGCTTTCGACGATGCGCTGCAGGCTCGTGAGCGACTGGCCGAAGCCGTCAGCGGCACGCAGTCGAGCGCCACGGTCGAATTTTTGCTCAGACGCATGCAGCGTCATGAGGATTTTCCGGCATTGTCTCGATCGCTGGTGGAAATCAACCGCATGACATCCAGCGACAGTAATGCCACCGCGGAGCAACTCTCGATGGTGGTGCTGCGTGACTATGCCCTGACCAACAAACTTCTCAAACTGGCCAATTCCGCCTACTACGGCAGTTTTGCCGGCGAGGTCAAGAGTGTCTCCCA
>Ga0114931_10011153_pt1 | contig 10649 bp, 6 predicted proteins | sample 2SBtaG_FD_89579 | JGI IMG/M metagenome (GOLD analysis project Ga0114931, IMG submission 89579) | Deep subsurface microbial communities from Kolumbo volcano to uncover new lineages of life (NeLLi) - 2SBTROV14_V59a metaG | ecosystem: Environmental > Aquatic > Marine > Volcanic | place: Kolumbo...
ATCACCGAGGGGCTGATCTCCGGACATATTCGCTACAGCAGCTTTCAAGGCAGCCGGGAACGCACGACCCCGATCAGCCTGGCGACCGAACTGAGTACAATTCTCGCCCTGGATGAATTTGTCAACTGGCGGGAGGACGGCGGTCTGGTGATGAGCGACGCATTGGGGCTGCCGGCTGTGCGCCGCTATTATGACCCCAAACTGGAACGCTTCCAACGCAAGCAGATTGCCCTGGACGCCTTTTTGGCCGGCAACGACCTGCTCTACCTATCGCGATTCTCCCTGACAGACCAATGGGAAGACGCCCGCAACAATATCAAAGAAACCATCCTCTTCTTTCGCGATCTCTATACCCGGGACCCGAACTTTGCCTCCCGGGTCGACGATTCTTTGCGCCGGATTTTACGGCTCAAATTCCGTCTCTACACATCCGCAGAAGCGGACGCGACATCTCCAACCAGCGCAGACAATGTCGAGATCAGTCTGACCGATGTACTGGTGCGACCAGAGCAATTGCGCGTCCTCAGCGGCCAGAGCAAGGATGAAGCCCAGGCCCTGATCGGACAGATCGCGCGCGATGCGTTGACCATCCTCTATCCAGACCCGCAAGGACTGAGCGACACATTGCCCCAGGCTCCCCAGCCCGATGACCGTATCTTGATTTTCTCGGACAGCAGAGAGATGGCCGAATGCCCGGGCTGTCGCACCCTGCACGCCATCGATCCCCAGGCGCTGGAGCGAATTATCCTGCGTCTCTACGGTCCAGAGGCCACAGGCCAGACCTCATCTGCCTACATCACCAGCTACACATTTCAACAGTTGAGCGAGCTCCTGCGCGACGCGGCTCCGTTGGATGTGACTGCGATGATGAACAAGGCCATCGAAGAGGCCGACTGGCTGATCTTTGCTATGGCCGACGTCGATGTGGCGCGCTTCGAGTACAGTGATGTCGTCAAACAGTTTCTCCGTCTACGCAGCGACCAATTAGGGGCGCAGGTTGTCGTGTTGGCCCTCAACGCCCCCTATTACCTGGACTCGACCGAGATCAGCAAACTGTCCGCCTATCTGGGTGTCTATAGCCGGACCGAACCGTTTCTGGAAGCCGCCGTGCGCGCCGTCTTTCGAGCCGTGCCCGCGCCCGGCGCGCCGCCGGTCAGCGCGCCGGGAACTCGCTACGGGAATCTACTCGAACGGTTGGAGCCAGACCCAGAGCAGCAGATCGAACTCAGAATCCTGAACAAAGAGGTGATCGCAAACCGCACTGGCAGCAGCGAGATCAGTGTGCAGGCGGACGTGACCCTGGGCGACATCCTGGAGATCGAGGCAGGGCCGATCGTCGATCACAATGGACATCCTGCGCCAGACGGCACAAACGTCAGCTTTCATCTGATCTACAGCGACGCCGATCTGGCGCTGCCGGCCGAGCCGGTTGCCACGCAGGATGGGATGGCCCGCATCGCGGTGCCGCTGGAACGGGCGGGGACCCTCAACATTACAGCAACCAGCGTCGACGCGCTGCGCAGCACAAAAATATCGGTCAGCATCCAGGCCGGCCAGAACCTGGCGCAGATCAACATCTCCAATCCACCCACCGAAGCACCGCCCACCGCCACCGCGGCGGCGACGCCGGTTCCGGAGCCTACACCTGCGGTTGTGGTCGAGCCGGCCGCGTCGCCCAGAACCAGTGCACGCGTCACAATGTTAACCCTGGCCGTGGCGACCATCACCCAACTCGTCGTCCTGGCCCTGTTTTTGGTGGTTTTGGTGCGCGTCATGCCCCGCACGATGCTGGTCTATCGTCTGCTGTGGGCCACAGTCACCGGCTGGGCGGTCTATGTTCTCTATGGCGTGGGGCTGATCCCTGGCGCCACCTGGCTCCAGCTCAATCTCTATCCCTGGGGCGCGGCCGCGGTGGTCTTTATTGGCATGCTCATTCCCCTGGTGTGGCTGCAATTGAAGACCGAATAGCAGCGCGTATTGGATTTGTACTCCCTCCCTATAGCCGCTATAATAAACTGTCTGCGTTCCACGGCTTTGGCGGTGGAACGTCGTGTGTTTGGCAATTCCGGCCGGAAACCTGCATTTTATGCTTGAAAAGCAAATCGGCATCGATCTGGGAACAGTGAACGTCCTCGTCTATGTGCGAGGGCGCGGCATTGTTCTCCACGAACCGTCAGTGGTTGCGATCCGGGCGCGGGACAGTAAGATGGTGGCTGTCGGCCACGAAGCCTATGACATGTTGGGACGCACGCCGGAGAGTATCGAGGTGGCTCGTCCCATGCGCGATGGAGTCATTGCCGATTTTGTCGTCACCGAAGCCATGCTTCGCTACTTCATCAGAGCGATTGCCGGCCGTTTCAACCCTCTCTTCAAACCCAAAGTCATGATCAGCACACCCAGGGGCGTCACCAGCGTGGAAGAGCGCGCAGTGCATGATGCGGCCATGCAAGCCGGCGCCGGCGCAGCGTACCTGATCCCCGAACCCCTGGCCGCGGCCTATGGCGCGGGTCTGCCCATCGGGACGCCAACAGGCAATATGGTGGTCGATATGGGCGGCGGCACCACCGAAGCCGCCATTGTCTCCATGTACGACATCGTCGTCTGGAGCAGTGTGCGTGTCGGCGGCAACCGGCTGGACGAGTCGATCACCAGCTACATTCGCAAGAAATATAACCTGCTCATCGGCGATCAGACCGCGGAAGAGATCAAGATCGCCATCGGTTCAGCTTTGCCCCTGGAAGAAGAACGGAGCATGGAGGTGCGCGGCCGGGATCAGGTCAACGGCCTGCCCAAGACAATCGAGATTACCAGCGCCGAAGTCACCGAAGCCATGAGTGAACCCCTACAGGCTATTGTCAGCACTGTGCGCGCCACATTGGAAAAGGCGCCGCCGGAACTGGCTGCGGACATCATCGACCGGGGGATGGTCATCACCGGCGGGGGCGCGCAGCTACGCAACATCGCCCGCCTGTATACGGCCGAGACCGGTGTACCCGCCTACGTGGCCGAAAATCCCATGGCCTGCGTGGCCCTGGGCGCGGGACAGGCGTTGGAAAACTACGAGATCATGCGGCGTAGTTTGCCCATCGTGTACTCGTAATGGGAACGCCCACCCCTTTGTCGGCACGGTCGAGACAGAGGACCACATACGTTGGGGGTGTGTTGCCTTTTGTGTTTTTTTGAGTTTGACAATCTATGTAGGGTGAATTACAATTGAAGCGGCGTATTGAGCAATGCCCCTCATCATTCTGTCAAGACGCTTCCTCCTGACGCGTTGCGCTGAAAACAAACCATGGCAGTCCGATCAGCGCACTGAGTTCCTTGTGAGATGTATTTGTGAATCAAACAGTCATTAGCACCGAAAAAGCACCTGCCGCAGTCGGTCCTTACTCCCAAGCCATCAAAGTCGAACAGTTTGTCTTCACCTCCGGTCAAATCGGCATCAACCCCTTGACCGGTCAGTTGCGTTTGGGCATCGAAGAACAGACACGGCAGATTCTTGCCAATCTGGCCGCCGTTTTGTCCGCTGCGGAGTCGGGAATGGACCGGATTGTCAAGACCACAATCTTTTTGACCGACATGGCAGAATTTTCCACCGTCAACGGCATCTACGCCGAAGCATTCAGCGGCGAGCCGCCGGCGCGTTCGACTGTGCAGGTGGCGGCCTTGCCATTGGGCGCCCTGGTTGAGATCGAGGCGGTGGCACTGGCAAACTGAGCAGCCAACAAAGGAGAACTGGATTTTGTGCTTACTGTAGCGGTTAAGAGCATAGATAGAGCGATCAGTTGATGGTGAAAACAAGTGGCTCTACTGTTGAGTCATCTGGACGATAGATAAGGGAACACTTTTTCGTGACGCATATTTCGTATTTTGGAGGAAGTTTCAAACCCATGAATAGCCAGCAGACAGTTTTGGATCCCGCAGAGTTCATGTTCGATTTTTCTGAGCCAGAAATAGACATGAAAAATCACCCGATGGCGCTGCTTCTGGAGGAGTTCGAGGACTCCTACATGAAGATGCCTGTCATGGGTGACATTCGTCAGGGCGTCATTGTGGACAAGCGTTCCGGAGAGTGGCTCGTCGACATCGGCTTCAAGTCCGAAGGGATCGTCTCCAGCAAGGACCTGGATCGGCTGGGGGACGAATTCAACGGCCTGACCATTGGTGACGAAGTACCTGTCTATGTCATGCGCGAGGACAGGGAAGGCAATCTGATGTTGAGCATCTCCAAGGCCAAGGCCGAAGAAGACTGGATCCGGGCTGAACAACTGCTGGAAAGCCAAGAGACCGACGAAGGAATGATCAGCGGCTACAATCGGGGTGGCGTCATCATCAAGATCGGCCAGGTGCGCGGCTTTGTCCCGGCCAGCCAACTGAGCAGCGAAAGTCAGAGCCAGCAACGTACAGACGTCGATCCGGAGGAGCGCTGGAGTAGACTGGTGGGGATGACATTGCGCTACAAAGTGATCGATCTGGACCGTCGCCGTAACCGGCTGATCCTGTCCGAGCGGCTGGCGATGCGGGAATGGCGACAGGAGCAGAAAGAGAAGCTGCTCAAATCACTGCAAGAGGGCAGCACCGTCGAGGGCGTGGTCAGCAGCCTGGCCGACTTTGGCGCATTCGTCAACCTGGGCGGCGCCGATGGCCTGATCCACCTGAGCGAACTGAGTTGGGGCCGGGTCAATCACCCCAGCGAGGTGGTCCAGATCGGCCAGACCGTGAAGGTCTATGTGCTGAGTGTGGACATGGAACGCAAACGGATCGGTCTGAGTCTGCGTCGTTTGCAGCCGGAGCCGTGGGAGACTGTATCGGAGAAATACGCGGTCGGCCAGATTGTCCGGGGCGTGATTACTAAACTGGTGAACTTCGGCGCATTCGCCCGCCTGGAAAACGACGCTGTCGAAGGTCTGATCCATATCAGCGAATTGGCAGACCGGCGCATTGCGCACCCGCGCGAGGTGGTCTCCGAGGGAGAAGAGTTCGATCTGCGCATTATCCGCATCGACATCGAACGCCGGCGCATGGGCTTGAGCCTGAAACAGGCGCTGCCCGAGCCGGAGAGCGATGAATTCGACTGGGAGATCGTGCCGCTGGATGAAAACCCAGATGCCCATGTGGTCGATGAAGAAGCGCCTGTGGTGGAGACGGAGGCTGAGACTGAAATGCATGAGATGGCTGTGCCTGAATTTGCCTGATTTGGGTTTGGGCAGGCAAAAAGCGAAAGGCGCAGCGGCCATGGCCGCTGCGCCTTTCGCTTTTTGCCGCCGGTGCGGAACCTTTTTGCCGCCCATTGCGTCTGTTGTGCAACAGCACTGTCTGTATCGACAGAGACGGCTCGAATCCCAACGGCAAACAGGGCGTTCTCTACAGACCCCGAACGATGGCGCCGGTCCAAACGACCGGGTATTTTTGCGGAGATGTTTTGCCGTATTGACAAATCTATCCGTGGATCGCTACAATAGAAGCCGGGCAGGACAAGCGCGTTGCCTCTGTGTTTCTTTTCACTCGCATGCAATCCCCCCATACGGCTGGACCACGGCGACAACGGAAGTGCAGTGAGCGCCCACCGCCTCTTTCCGCGCATAGACCACTGAAGCGGAAGTCCCGTTACGGCAGCAGTGGTCGAACTGCTGGTATGGTAATGTTGCCTGAACTGGACAGGTCAACTTTTTTGTTGCAATTTCTGAGGTGCAAACCCAATGTCTGACAAACTCGATCGCTTTACCAAACGCGCCAGGCGTGTTCTCACCCTGGCCCAGGAAGAGGCGTTACGTCTCAATCACAACTATATTGGCACCGAACACTTGCTGCTTGGGCTTGTACGCGAAGAGAACAGCGTGGCTGTCAAAGTCCTGAAAGAACTCGGTGTGGAGCCAGGTCAAGTGGTGCGCGCCGTGGAGCGCACCGTGGGTCGGGGCGAGCGAGCGCCCTTTGGCAAGCCATCGTTGGCCCCGCGCACCAAGCGGGTGATCGAGCTGGCCGTGGAAGAGGCGCGCATGATGGGCCACCATTACATCGGCACGGAACATCTGCTTCTTGGACTGGTGCGCGAAGGCGAAGGCATCGCCGTGAATGTGCTGCGCGGTCTGGGCATCAACCTGGATCGTGTGCGCACACAGACGGCTCGTAATCTGTTGCAATCCCAGGCCCAAAGCAAAGAAAAACAGAAGAAGGAATCCAAGACGCCGCTCGTCGACCAGTTGGGCATGGACCTGACCGCGGCCGCCGAAGAGGGCAAACTGGACCCGGTGATCGGGCGAGTGACCGAAATCGAACGCGTGATCCAGATCCTCAGTCGCCGCACAAAGAACAATCCGGCGCTCATCGGCGAGCCGGGTGTGGGCAAGACCGCGATTATCGAGGGGCTGGCGCAACGCATGATCGACGGCGACGTACCCGAACCCCTGCTCAACAAGCGCATCTTGATGCTGGACGTGGGCAGCCTGGTGGCGGGCACCATGTACCGGGGCCAGTTCGAGGAACGGCTAAAGAAGGTGATCGAGGAGATCATCACCAGCGGCTCCATCCTCTTTATCGACGAAGTACACATGCTGGTGGGCGCGGGCGCCGCCGGCAGCAGTGTGGACGCCGCCAACATCCTCAAGCCGGCGCTCAGCCGGGGCGAGCTGCAGGTCATCGGCGCCACGACCCTGGACGAATATCGCAAATACATCGAGTCCGACGCCGCATTGGAACGCCGATTCCAGCCCATCCTGGTGGAAGAGCCGGGCATCGAAGAGACAATCGAAATCCTGCGCGGCGTCAAAAGCCGCTATGAAGAGCACCACAAATTGATCATCAACGAGGATGCCCTGCAAGCAGCGGCCAATCTGGCCGCCCGTTACGTTCCTGACCGCTTTATGCCAGACAAGGCTATCGACCTGATCGACGAGGCGGGCAGCCGGGTGCGTATGTACAAGGCCCCCCATGCGGCCAGCCTACGCGAGACTTTCATGGACTTGAAACGTCTGCAAAAGGAGAAAGACGAAGCCCTGGAAACACAGCGCTTCGACGACGCCATCGATCTGCGCTACAGGGAAGTGGAACTACAGAGCCGGCTGGAAAAGCTGCGCGAGGGCTGGAAACAGGTCACCAATCGTCCCCACGTGACCCCGGAGGACATCGCCGAAGTCGTGGCCATGTGGACGGGCGTGCCCGTCCACCGCATGGCAGGCGAAGAGAAGGTGCGTCTGCTGGAGATGGAGAGCGAACTGCACAAACGCATTATCGGCCAGGAAGAACCCATCAAGGCCATCAGCCGGGCCGTGCGCCGGGCGCGTGCAGGGCTGAAGGACCCCAAACGGCCCATTGGCAGCTTTATCTTTCTTGGTCCCACGGGCATTGGCAAGTCAGCCTTGACCAAAGCCCTGGCCGAATTCCTCTTTGGCAGCGAAGATGCGCTGATCAAGCTGGATATGAGCGAGTTTATGGAACGCCACAATGTCAGCCGTCTGGTGGGCGCGCCTCCCGGCTACGTGGGCTACGATGAGGGCGGCCAGTTGACCGAAGCCGTGCGACGCCGGCCCTATTCGGTTATTCTGCTCGACGAAATCGAAAAGGCCCACCCCGAAGCCTTCAATATGCTTCTACAGATCATGGAGGATGGCTATCTCTCTGATGCCAAAGGACGCCGGGTGGACTTCCGTAATGCGCTGGTCATCATGACCAGCAATGTCGGGGCCAAACTCATCCAGGGATCGAAAGGGCTGGGCTTTGCCATCACCGCCGATGAAAGCACAAAATTGGAGAGTGAATACGAATCGATGAAAAAACGGGTGATGGATGCCATGAAAAAAACCTTCCGCCCCGAATTCATCAACCGGCTCGATGGCATTATGGTCTTCCGCAGTTTGACAAAGGACGAGATCGTTCAGATCGTCGAGTTAGAATTGAGGGTGCTGCGCATGCAGTTGGCCGAACAGGAGATGGAAATTCAATTGACCGAGGCCGCCCGCCTGGCCGTGGCCGATGAAGGCTATGACCCAGACTACGGCGCACGTCCTCTACGCCGTGTGATCCAGAACGAAATCCAGGACCCATTGAGCGAAGCGATTCTGTCCGGGCGCTTTGTGCCTGGCGATACGATTCAGGTCGATCATCGTGAGTTGATCGGGGATGACGATCAGACACACACAGAGTACTTCTTCGAGACAATTGCCCACCGGGATGTGACGCCGGAGGATACGGGGACTGCCGAGGCTGTCGAGGCAATCCTGCAGTAACGCCGGCGATTGGCTTAGACACTACAATCTGACATGATGGATAGGCCCGCTCGACAGAGTGGGTCTGTTTTGTTATCCTATAGCGGTTACGAGTCAAGAGAGACACGTCATGGGGCATGTCTCTACGTCACATGGGCAACCCCCCATCCCCCTTTTCTCAGCAGACGGAGGACAGAAGAAATGAGCGAGCGGATCGGATTTGTTGGTCTGGGCATTATGGGCCGCGGCATGGCCCGCAATCTCCTGCAGGCCGGCTTCAGCGTGCGCGTCTGGAACCGCACAACGATCCGGACGGAAGCGCTGGCCCAAGCCGGGGCCACGGTGGGCAGCAGCCCGGCGGATGTGGCCGCCCACAGCGACATCACCATCACCTGCGTCAGCGATACGCCGGATGTCCAGGCGGTCATTCTGGGTGAGAACGGCGTCATCCATGGCGCCCAGGCCGGCTCGCTGGTCATCGACATGAGCACCATCAGCCCCCAGGCCACCATCGAAATCGCCAAACAGCTCAATGCCGTTGGGGTGCAGATGCTGGATGCGCCCATCAGCGGCGGCAGCGAAGGCGCGGCCAACGGCACGCTGAGCATCATGGTGGGCGGCGACGCCGCCGACGTGGAGCGGGCCATGCCCGTTTTGCAGGCCATGGGCAAGACCATCACCCACGTCGGACAGCAGGGCGCGGGGCAGACAGTCAAGCTGGTCAACCAGATTTTGGTGGTGGGCAACTGTCTGGCCATGTGCGAGGCCATGGTCTTTGCCCAGGCCGGCGGTGTGGACCTGGAGAAGTGTCTGAACGCGGTCACAGGCGGGGCCGCGGGGAGCTGGATGTTGGCCAACCGGGGACCCCAGATCATGCGCCGGGACTGGCGGCCCGGCTTCACCATCGATCTGCAACAGAAAGACGTGCGCCTGATCCTGAAGGAGGCCGACGACCTGGGTGTGCCGGTCATGGCCACCAGCCTGATCTTCAACCTCTATCGCACCTTGCAGCAGATGAGCCTGGGCGCAGAGGGCAACCACGCACTGGTCAAGGCCCTGGAAAATCTCAGCGGCGTGACCGTGGGATCGGAATCCGCCGGCTGATGGATAAAACGCAGCCGCGCGGGGAGGCGGCCAGGAGAGCCTCCCCGCGCTTGCATCCGGCCCGGCGCCAAGATCGCTGGCTGATTTTGCGTCGCATCCTGGGCGAAGGGCTGGACCCGACAAAGCTGAACTGGCGGCGCTTTGTGGTCGCCGAGGACGACGAGGGCCGCGTCGTGGGCTTTGCGCAGATGAAAGAGTTGGGCGCGGGTGTGCGCGAGTTTGGCAGTCTGGTCGTGGAGCCGGAGCGCCGGGGGCAGGGCGTCGGCGGCGCGTTGATCGCACACTTCCTGGACACATCGCCCCACCCGATCTACCTGCTCTGTGGCCTTCACAACGTGAACTATTACCGGCGCTTTGGCTTTCGTCGTCTGCAGGAAGAGGAAATGCCTGCGCCCCTGCGGCGCAAGTGGCGCAGGGGACGCTTCTTTGCCCGTCTGCTCAAGACGGATGTGGCCGCGATGGCGATAGGCTGACTTTCTTGCCGCGGCCATTTTCAACGCAGAGGGGCAAAGGCGCAAAGGGTCCATGCCCCTCCGCTCCATTGTCCCCTGGCGTTGAACTGGATGGTAGACAGAAGTTGAGTGTACTGAATTCATCGCAGAACGAAAAGACAAAACCCACCTTTTGGGTGCGGGATGTGCCTGTCTACGGCGATCTGATCTTGTCGCCCATGGCGGGCTTCAGCGATCTCCCCTACCGCTCCCTCTGCTTCGACTACGGCTCGGCCATGAGCTACACGGAGTTTGTCTCTGCCGAAGCGATTGTGCAGGGCAAGGGCATGAACGAGCGCACCCGGCGCATGTTGGTCTACGCACCTCACGAGCAGCCCATCGTTTTCCAGATATTCGGCCACAGTGTGGAGATGTTGGTGGAAGCCGCCCGGCGCATCGAGCCACTGGGACCCTCCATCATCGATATCAACATGGGCTGTTCCGTGCGCAAGGTGAGCGGGCGGGGCGCGGGCGCCGGCCTGCTGCGCGATCCGGCCAAAATCGGACGGATTTTCGCGGCGCTCACCCGCGTGCTGTCCGTGCCTGTCACCGGCAAAATTCGCCTGGGCTGGGACGAACAATCCATCAACTATCGAGACGTGGTGCGGGCCATGACCGAAAACGGGGCCAGCCTGGTGGCCGTACATGGACGCACCCGGGCCCAGGCCTACAGCGGGCGCGCCGACTGGGACGCCATCGGCGACATCGTGGCCGCGGTGGATGTGCCGGTGATCGGCAACGGCGATGTGATGACCGTGGCCGACATCGACGCCATCCAGACCCAGACAGGCTGCGCCGGGGTCATGGTCGGACGGGGCGCCATCGGTCATCCCTGGATTTTTCAGCGCCGGGA
>Ga0114931_10011154_pt1 | contig 10649 bp, 14 predicted proteins | sample 2SBtaG_FD_89579 | JGI IMG/M metagenome (GOLD analysis project Ga0114931, IMG submission 89579) | Deep subsurface microbial communities from Kolumbo volcano to uncover new lineages of life (NeLLi) - 2SBTROV14_V59a metaG | ecosystem: Environmental > Aquatic > Marine > Volcanic | place: Kolumbo...
CCAAAGCCATTACCCCAGCCGGAACCCGGGCCACCGAAGGGACCCCACCAGGCGCTGGCGGAGGTGGCGGCGGCGGTCAGGACCAGAGCGGATGCAGCAGCAGCAAGCTTCATTTTCTTCATTTTCAGATCTCCCAGAGGTTGAGCGATGTATTTGGTCAATAGTGTGATCCCGGAGTCACTCTCCAAGATGCATTTAGTGTATTACTATATGCTTAAATACGCAACCTCTTTTTTGGCTTTTTCCACAGGCCTGCCGACCGGAATGACGCGCGCGGCCCGGGATCCCGTTTGATGGCCGACGGCCACCTGATCTGAGCTATCATTCACTGCCCCGTAGCCACCGCCCCCCCAAATGACCGATCCGAGCCCCCAACCGAATGCCGCCTCACCCACCGGTCAGGCCCTGGAGATCGCCATCCGCATCGGGCTGGTCTTCCTCCTGGTTGCGTGGTGTTTCCAGATCGTGCGCCCGTTCGTCATCCCCGTGGTCTGGGGCATCATCATCGCGGTGGCCACCTACCCGGGATACCACTGGGTGCTCAACCTGCTGGGTGGGCGCAATCGACTCGCGGCGATGGTGTATACCCTGGTCGTGCTCGTCCTGGTGATCGGACCGACCCTGCTGCTCACCGGGACGCTGGTGGAGGGGGCCACCGGACTCGCCTCGGACCTCAGCGACGGGACCCTGAGCATACCGCCGCCGCCCAGCAGTGTCGGGAGCTGGCCGCTGATCGGAGAGGAGACGGAGAGATTCTGGACACTGGCCTCAGTCAACATCCAGGAGGCACTCCAGCAGATCGCGCCTCAGCTCAAGACGGTCGGCCGGTGGTTACTGGCCACTGCCGCCGGTGCAGGCTTCGGCATACTCCAGTTCATGCTGGCCATCATCATCGCCGGGGCACTTCAGGCCTACGCCACTCAGGCCCACCGGGCGGCGCACGCCATCGCCATCCGACTCGCCGGGGAACGCGGAAGGGATCTCGCCGACCTCGCCGAGACCACGGTGCGCAGTGTCGCCCGCGGCATCCTGGGGGTCTCCATCATCCAGTCCCTGGCGGCCGGATTGGGATTTCTGGTGGCGGGCGTCCCGGCTGCCGGCCTGTGGGCGCTGCTCTGCCTGCTCCTGGGGATCGCCCAGATCGGCATCCTGATCGTACTGGTCCCTGTCGCCATCTACCTGTTCAATACCGCGGACACCCTCACCGCGGTCGGCTTCCTGATCTGGAGCATCCCGGTCGGGCTGCTAGACAACATCCTCAAGCCGATCTTCCTCGGGCGAGGCGTCAAGACACCGATGCTGATCGTCTTCCTCGGGGCCATCGGTGGATTCCTCAACTCGGGCATCATCGGGCTGTTTATCGGGGCCGTGATTCTCGCCCTGAGCTACGAGCTGTTCATGCGCTGGCTGCACCACGAATCATGAACGCGGCGGATCACGCTGACCCTGCCGCCATGTTCTGCCTCCATGGGGTGGACAAGGCCTACCCCGACGGCTTCCTGCTCCATATCCCGGAGCTCACGCTGCGCCGGGGCGGGACCACCGTACTCATCGGTCCCAGCGGCTGTGGTAAATCGACCCTGCTCCACCTGCTCCTCGGCCTGGAGGCCCCCGACCGGGGCACCTTGTCCCTCGACGATACCCCGCTGACACCGGCCACGATCGGGGCGCTGCGGCGCCGGATGGGCTTCGTCGCCCAGGACGGGGGGCTGTTCCCCCACTTGACGGCCGCGGCCAACGTGGGGCTGATGGCCACATACAGCGGCTGGGCGTACCCACAGGTCGAGGCACGGATCACCGAACTGGCCAGCCTTGCCCGGCTGCCCCGCCGCGCCCTGGACCGCTATCCGACCCAGCTCTCGGGAGGCCAGCGCCAGCGGGTCAGCCTGATGCGGGCCCTGATGCTGGACCCGGACGTCCTGCTCCTCGACGAACCCCTGGGGGCCCTGGATCCGCTGGTACGCTACGAGTTGCAGACCGACCTCAAGGCCGCCTTCGCCCGCCTCGCCAAGACGGTGGTCCTGGTGACCCACGACCTGGCCGAGGCGGGACTGCTGGGGGACTGGATCGTACTCCTGCGCGAAGGGCGAATCGTGCAACAGGGGACCATGGCGGAACTGTTGGACCGGCCACGCGATTCCTTCGTCTCGCGCTTCGTCAATGCCCAGCGGGCCCCTCTCAGCGCCCTGCAAGGGGATCGTCCTCCATGCCCCTGAGGCCTGGGGTGCTCCTGTTGCTGGGCCTGAGCTGCCTGGCCCCTGCCCTGCTCATGGCCGCAGCCACAGGACCCGGCGTGACCGTCGGCTCCAAGAAGTTCACGGAGTCGGTGATCCTGGGCGAGCTGGCCACCCAGCTGGCGGCCGAGGCCGGGGCCCGGGCCTCACATCGCCGGGAGCTGGGCGGGACCCGGGTGCTGTGGAACGCCCTGCGCCACGGCGACATCGACCTCTATCCCGATACACCGGGACCCTGAGCCAGGAGATCTTCGGCCACCTTGAGATCCACGACCTCGGCGACCTGGGGCGGGCACTGGCCGCCGAGGGGCTGCGCATGAGCGCCCCCCTGGGCTTCAGCAACACCTACGCCCTGGGCATGCGCCCCGGCCGGGCCGAGGCGCTGGGTATCCGCACCCTCTCCGACCTGCGCACCCACCCCCGGCTGCGTCTCGGGTTCGGCAACGAGTTTCTGAACCGGGTGGACGGCTGGCCCGGCCTGCGCGCCCGCTATGGCCTGCCTCAGCAGGCCGTGCGCGGCCTGGATCACGACCTCGCCTACCGGGGGCTGGCCAGCGGGGATCTCGATCTCATCGATCTCTACACCACCGATGCGAAGATCGCCTATTACGGACTCACGGTACTGCGTGACGACCGGCATTTCTTCCCGGACTATCGCGCCCTCTATCTGTACCGTGCCGAACTCGAGACGCGCGCCCCCGAGGTCCTGGCCATGCTGCACCGGCTGGAGGGGCAGATCGGCCAGGCCGACATGGTGACCCTGAACGCCCGGGTCAAGCTCGAGGGGGCCACGGAGTCGCAGGCGGCCGCCACCTTCCTGCACGAGCGACTGGGGCTCGATGTCTCCTCAACGGCCCCCGGCGCACTCGAGGCCCTCACTCATCGCACCGGCGAACACCTGCTGCTGGTCGGCGTCTCGCTCGCGGCGGCCCTGGTGGTGGCCATTCCCCTGGGGATCCTCAGCGCAAAACGGCCGCGCACGGGGCGCTTCGTCCTGGCCCTGACCGGCGTGATCCAGACCATCCCCTCCCTGGCCCTGCTGGTCTTCATGATCCCCCTGCTCGGTATCGGCCCCGCACCCGCCATCGTGGCCCTGTTCCTGTACAGCCTGCTGCCCATCGTGCGCAACACCTGTACGGGGCTCTCCGGCATCCGCCCGGAGATCCGTGACTCGGCCCGGGCCCTCGGCCTGCCGCCCCTGGCCCGCCTGCGCCTGGTGGAACTGCCCCTGGCCATGCCCACCATCCTGGCCGGCATCAAGACCTCGGCCGTGATCAATGTGGGCACCGCCACCCTGGGCGCCCTGATCGGGGCCGGTGGCTACGGACAACCCATATTGACCGGGATCCGCCTGGACGACCTGGGGCTCATCCTGCAGGGGGCCGTCCCCGCTGCCCTGCTCGCCCTCCTGGTCCAGGGGGGCTTCGGGCTGGCCGAGCGCTACCTGATCCCCAGGGGCCTGCGGCTGGCGCGGAACTGAGCCGGTCCGCCTATTCCAGAAAGCGGCGCTGCCAGCCCAGGTAGCGCTGCCGCACCCCCTCGGCATAGTCCTCCACCGACTCGCCCGGCTCGGGCCAGACGGGATCGAAGACGTGGTAGTGGGCACGATGGTTGCGGGCGCGGAGGATGTGCCAGATCTTGTCCGGCAGGGATTCGTCCGGGGTCCATTCGAAGTCCTCCTGGGCCGGATAGTAGATGAACACCGGCAGCACCGGGAGGCCCAGCCGCTGCGAGAGGGCGAAGGCCCCGGGCTCGAATCGCCCGTGGATCCGCCGCCCCTTGCAACCCCCTTCGGGATAGATCGCCACGCTGGCCCCGGAACGCAGACACCTCAACAACGCGCGCAGGGCCAGGGGCCGCGAGCTGTGGTCCTCACGTCGCACGTAGAGGGTGCCGGCGACCGCCCCGATGCGCCCCACCACCCACCAGTCGCGCACCTCTGCCTTGGCCAGGGAATGGACCGGGAACAGGGCCGGAATGCCGATGTCCTCCAGGACCGAGGGGTGTTGGCGATCACTATGTATTGCTCCGGCAGCCGTCCACCGTAGTGCTGGTGGAGCTGCAGGTCGACCCCCAGGGCACGCACAAAACTGCGGCACCAGGGGGCGAACAGGTGGGCGTAGAGCGCGCCGGCCCAGGGGCGGGGCAACCACGACAGCAGATACATCAGGGCGGTGAACCCCACCCAGTCCAGACCCCGCGCGAGCAGGCCGACAAGACGCCCCAGGGCATACATCACAGCTCGACCACACGCCGGGGGCAGCGCTCAGTGGTGGTGGGGATTCGGTCCGTAGAGCTTCGCATAGAGGCCCTTGCCATGGATGAGCTCCTCATGGCCGCCCGACTCCACGATGCGTCCATCGTCGAAGACATAGACACAGTCGGCCTGACGGATGGCACTGAGCCGGTGGGCCACGATGATCGTGGTGCGCCGATGCAGGAAGTGCCGCAATGCCTGGTGCAGGCGGGCCTCAGTCTGGGTATCCAGCGACGAGGTGGCCTCATCCAGGATCACCACCTTGGGGTCGCTGAGGATCATGCGTGCGATGGCCAGGCGCTGACGCTGCCCCCCGGACAGGCGCACCCCGCCCCGGCCCACCACGCTGTCCAGTCCGTGCGGCATCTGCTCCACGACCCCCTTGAGCTGAGCCACCTCCAGGGCCTGCCACAACCGGGTCTCGGGGACCTGGCGTCCCATGGTCAGGTTTTCCCGCACCGTATCGTTGAACAGGGCTGGATGCTGAAGCACGGTGGCCACATGCTCACGCACCACGTCGAGCCCGATCTGGGAGACCGGCACCCGGTCGAAACAGACCTGACCGGAATCCGGCGGATAGAGTCCGAGGATGACCTGGACCAGGGTGGACTTGCCGCCCCCGCTGGCCCCGACCAGCGCCACCTTCTCCCCGGGCTCGATATCCAGGGTCACGCCGTCCAGCACGGGCGGCCCCCCGGGATAGGCGAAGTGGATGTCCTCGAGCTCCACACCGACCGTCTCCTTGCCGGCGAAGGGATTGCGCAGATGGGGGTACTGGGGCTCCTCCTTGAGGAACAGCAATTGGTTGATCCGCTCCAGAGCCGCCCGCGCCCCATAGAATGCATACTGGATGTTGAGGACCTCCTGGACCGGACTCATCATGAACCACAGATAGCCGAACACGGCCATCATCTCCCCGATAGTGAGATTCGAGAACACCACCATCAGCATGCTCACCGCCCGGAAGACATCGAAGCCCACCAGAAAGACCAGGAAGGACATCCGGTTGGCGGCATCACTCTTCCAGGCGAAACTGATGCCGTATTCCTTGACCTGACGGGCCACCGCCATCACCCGTTGCAGGTAGGTCTGTTCCCGATTGGCGGCGCGGATCTGGTGGAGGCATCCAGGGTCTCGATCAGGGCCTGCTGGAAGGCCTCGTAGGCCTTGTTCTCCCGCCTCTTCAGGGCCTTGACACGCTTGCCCCAGATGACCGTGAAGTACACCACCAGCGGGTTCATGACCAGGATGAACAGGGCCAGCTTCCAGTGCATGATCAGCAGCACCACGGCCGTCCCCACGATGGTGAGCACCGCGACCAGGAAGCGGCTGATGGTGGAGCCGACGAACTGGTCCACCGTCTCGAGGTCGGTGACGAAGTAGGCGGCCACCGTCCCCCCGCCCAGGGTCTCGTACTCCGACAGGGCGATGCGGCCCAGCCGGCGGAGCAGCTGGACGCGGATGCGGTAGATCACATCCTTGGAGATGCGGGTGAACTGGCGCGTCTGCCACACGTTGAGCCCCAGGGCGAGGCCGCGCAGCAGCACGGTGAACACGAGGACGGCCGTGATATAGAGGACCGGGCCGTGCCACGCGGCAGGAAAGAGCCCGTTCATGGCCCCGATCAGGATGCCGGGCTTGTGGAGCAGGACCTCGTCCACCAGCAGTGGCATCAGCAGGGGCACCGGGACGCTGGCGATCACGGCCATCACCGCGATCACGTTCGCCAGGATCAGCTCCCGGCGATGGGCCAGCGCGATCTGGATCAGGTAGGGCCAGTCATAGGCCCGCGGCGGAGTACCCGAGCTCCGCTCCACCCCGGAACCCGTGCCCGCCGCGGTGCCTTCGGAGCCCTGTGCCATACCCGGCCCACGCGCAGACCCGGGGCCGAGCCCGGGCCGTCCCTGCATCAGGAGGCGGGTTCGTCCTTGGCCTCGGCGGCCTGCTGCTTGGCGATCTCGCTGCGCACCATATCCATGTCCAGCTCCTTCGCCTTGGCCAGCACCTCGTCCAGCTGACCCGCGGAGAGCATACCGGGCTGTGAAAATAGCACGATCTGGTCGCGCAGGATCATCAGGGTGGGGATGGAGCGGATCTGGAAAGTGGCCCCCAGCTCCTGCTCCTCGTCGGTGTTGACCTTCCCGAACACCACATCCGGGTGTTTCTCCGAGGCCGCCTCGAAGATCGGCGCAAAGCTCTTGCATGGACCACACCACGGGGCCCAGAAGTCGATGATCACCAGCTCGTTGTTCTGGATCACATCATCGAAGGTGTCTTTCGTCAGTTCAATAGTGGCCACGTGGAGGCTCCCATGTTCATCCATACCCCTCCCAGCTGGTATTTCGGCCTCCAGGCCGTGCAGCTGCGGACATATCACAGCGTCGACACGGTGCCGGATCCGCAGACTCAGGCGCGACGGGTACAGTTTGGTAGATCGAGACTCATAACGGTACGGCAAGAGGCCGAAACCCTACGTCAATCCCCGCAGGATTACAAATTCGAGCCGCGCAGTGCGCAGTAGGGGCAGAACGGTTCATCGAGTCCGAGACCCGGGTCAGGGCTCGTGCTGCGGCGCCTGGGGGCCGGACGGGGTGGCCGTGATCCGATCCCAGAGCAGATCCAGGCGCCGGCAGGGGTCGGACATCTCCAGGAGCGCCTGTTTCTCCCTGAGCTCCAGGGGCAGCAGCTCGACCAGCCGGCCCCCGACCCAGCCGGCGTCCTCATAGTCGCGGGGCAGATCGGAATAGGGCGAGCCCAGCTCGTCGAGGAGTCTGCCCAGGAGATCGCACAACGGTCGCAGCGCCCCAGGCATGGGGACCTCCGGCTCCGCGTCCAGGACCCTCGCCGAACCTACGATCAGACCCCCGTTGTGGATCTCGTGGCGCTCCACCCGCAGCTTGCGCCGCCCCTGGGCGGTGATCCCCAGCAGACCATTGGGCAGGGCGTCCCAGTCTGCTATGACACACTCCGTGCCCACCGCGCAGAACCCGGCAGGTGCACCGGCCTCACCCCCGTGGGACAGCAGGCACACGGCAAAGCCCATCTCCTCGCGCATGCACTGGCCCACCATGTCCATGTACCGCGGCTCGAAGATGCGCAGCGGGAGTACACCCTGAGGGAAGATCACGGTCTTGAGGGGAAAGACGGGCAGCTCCAGGGCCGACTCACTCACCGCTCCTGCGCCCCCTCGCCCCAGCGCGGTATCAGCTCTTGTTCCACCCCCAGCTGGTCGAGGACGCGGGCGACCACGAAGTCCACCAGATCGTCGACGCTGCGGGGCCGGTGATAGAAGCCGGGGTTGGGCGGCAGGATCACCGCCCCCATCCGACTCAGGCGCAGCATGTGCTCCAGATGGATCTCCGAAAAGGGAGTCTCGCGGACCACCAGGACCAGCTTCCTGCGCTCCTTGAGCACCACGTCTGCCGCCCGTTCCAGGAGGCTGCGACTGGCCCCGCAGGCGACAGCCGAGAGCGTGCCGGTGGTACACGGACAGATCACCATCGCGTCGGGTACTGCGGAGCCGCTGGCCACCGGGGCGGTCCACTCCTCGCGGCCAAAGACCTCGAGCTGCCCCGGACGGGCCCCGAAGCGGTCGGTGAGCAGGCGTGCGATCTCGCGGGGCCGACCCGGCAGGTGCAGATCCGTCTCCATATCCATCACCACCTGACCGGGCCTGGAGATCATGAGATAGACATGCAGCTGCGCACCGATCAGGCATTCCAGCAGGCGCAGGGCATAGGGTGCCCCGGAGGCCCCGGTCACGGCCAGTGAGATGGTCCTAGTGAAGGGTGCCACGGGCGGCCTCCCTGTCGTCCCACTTCCCGGACTCCTCCAGGGCCTGCGCGAGGCGCTCGTGCAGGCCGCCGAAGCTGCCGTTACTCATGATCACCACATGATCGCCCGGACGCAGCTCGGCCGCCAGCTGCGCGGTGAGCCCCGCCACCGTATCGGTCACCACAGCCCGGCCAGGCAGCGCCTCGCTCACCTCCTCCAGGGACCAGGAGAGATCGGCGGGCCGGTGCAGATAGATCCGGCCCGCCGAATCCAGGGCGGCCGCCAGATCCGCCTTGTGGACCCCGAGGCGCATGGTGTTCGATCGCGGCTCCAGCACCGCCACCAGTTGCCCACTCCCGACCCGTGCGCGCAGCCCCTCCAGAGTCGAACGGATGGCCGTGGGGTGATGGGCGAAGTCGTCGTAGAGCGTGATCCCGTTGTATACGCCGCGGACCTCAAGCCGTCGCCTGACCCCTGCGAAGGCCTCCAGGGCCCGTGCCGAGGCCTCGGGGGGCACGCCGACATGGCGGGCGGCCGCAATGGCCGCCAGACCGTTGTTGACATTGTGTGCGCCGAGCTGCGTCCAGTGGACCTCGGCCACCCGGGCCCCGGCACAGCAGACCGCAAAGGCACTGCCGTCGGCCGCCAGAGGCTGCGCCTGCCAGTCCGAGGCCCGGCCCGGCATACCGAAGCGCTGCACCGGGGTCCAGCAGCCCATCTCCAGGACGGCCTCGAGCCGCGGCTCGGCGGCATTGGAGACGATGCAGCCCTCCCCCGGCACCGTGCGCACCAGGTGGTGAAACTGGCGCTGGATCTCACCGACATCGGCGAAGATGTCCGCATGGTCGTATTCAAGGTTGTTCAGGATCAGGGTGCGGGGGTGGTAGTGGACGAACTTGGACCGCTTGTCGAAGAAGGCGGTATCGTATTCATCGGCCTCGACCACGAAGAAGGGCCCGGCCCCCATCCGTGCGCTGACCCCGAAGTTCCCCGGCACTCCGCCGATCAGAAATCCGGGCTCCATGCCGGCGTGCTCCAGGATACACGCCAGCATGCTGGCGGTGGTGGTCTTGCCGTGGGTCCCCGCCACGGCCAGGACCCAGCGCCCCCGTAACACCCGTTCCGCCAGCCACTGTGGCCCCGAGGTATAGGGCAGGCCGCGGTTGAGCATGGCCTCCACCGCCGGATTGCCGCGGCTCATCACATTGCCGACCACGACCTGATCCACCCCGTCCTCCAGATCTGCAGGCCTGTAGCCCTCGAACAGGGTGATGCCCGCCTGCTCGAGCTGGGTGCTCATGGGGGGATAGACCTGCTGATCGGATCCCGAGACCTCGTGGCCCGCCTGCTTGGCAAGCTGGGCGATGCCCCCCATGAAGGTTCCGCAGATACCCAGGATATGGATGTGCATGGCAGACTCAGGACAGCGTTGAGGAGGGAAGCAAGAGCTCGATCACCAGGGAGCCCAGCAGGATATAGCCAAGGCTGAAGGTCAGGCCGGTGGCCCAGCCCTTGGCAAAGGCGTGACGATAGATGTGGGCATAGACCACCACCAACCACCCCATCAGGAGCAGGTATCCCACCCCCACCACGCCGTCGACCGGGTCGGCGCCCTCTACGGCACGGGACAGTGAGGCCGACAGGGGAAGGGCCGCCAGGGTGATGATGGCACCGGTGCCCAGCAGGGCCGTCAGGGTCTGGGTGAAGCGCTCGGCGTGCGAGCTCACGCGCAGAAACCCGTAGGTATAGGCGCTGAGAAAGGAGAGGTCGGCCAGGGTCTGGACCAGACCCGGCCCCGGCCCGTAGACCCCCATGGCGAGCAGCCACCCCGCCACGAAATAGGCCACGATGGTGAGCTCCAGCAACAGCGCGGAGGCCGGCAGATCCTGTGGATTCGCCCGCAGCAGACAGATATCCACGAAGGGTTTGATCAGGGCATACATTCTGTGTCGACAGGACTGGCTCAGGTCACCGGCACTCTCTTGTAGACGCGCGGGACCCGCGTTTTCGTTCCTATTCGGTATGTGGATCGGCGCAGGAGGCGAAGCACCGACACGGAGATCTCGTCCATCGGCAAGTTCACTGCCCCCTGCACGCGCAATCCGAGTCCCCAGGAGGTCTGGATCCGGGTACAGGCCAAGGCGGAAACACGCCGGCGACTCATTCATATGGCAAGTATTTCCAAGCCCGTCATAGACCCACAGATGCGAGACCGATACCGAGTGCGTCAGGTCTATCCCCGTCATGTGCCGGCACACACGGGACCGGGGCGGCAAGGCATCGAACACGGCGGCCATGGAATGCGGACCCAAGAGCGACCTCGACAGCATGCCCCCCGGGCAGCCGGGAGTCACACCGGCTCCGGACCAAAATACCACAAAGTC
>Ga0114931_10011155_pt1 | contig 10648 bp, 10 predicted proteins | sample 2SBtaG_FD_89579 | JGI IMG/M metagenome (GOLD analysis project Ga0114931, IMG submission 89579) | Deep subsurface microbial communities from Kolumbo volcano to uncover new lineages of life (NeLLi) - 2SBTROV14_V59a metaG | ecosystem: Environmental > Aquatic > Marine > Volcanic | place: Kolumbo...
GCACACGATCACCGTGAGCCCCATCGGTCTCGGCGTGATGGAAGGGACGCCGCGGTTCGAACGCCTGAAAGCACTCGTCGACCAGATGGCCACCCGGCTCTAGTCTGTCTAGTCCCCTGCTAATTTCTGTCGGGCCAGGTCTCCTCGCGGACGGCATCGAACGGCTCCGCCGAGAACGCGCGTCGCATCGCCTGGCGCGCACTCATGTCGTAGGAGTCACCCGGCCGCAGAAAGTAGAAACGGCCCTCGCCGGCGAGCATCCGCTCGTGGTCGTAAATCGCGACGACGCTCTGGCCGATGACCTCGAACCGATCGCCCTGGACGACGATCGCCGTGTCTTCATCGAGTCCGATGCCGAGTAAGTTGGGATGCTTCTCGATGACGGCGATCAGGTCGAAATGCCGGTTGCGTGCGAGCAGGTGCTGGTCGATGGCGACGTTCTTGAGAAAGCCGAATCCTTCCTCGTGGTCCCCCATCATGATGGTGTTGGTCTTCGTATCCCCGCGAACCAGGTACGACCCTTGAATGGTCGCCCCGGCCGACGAGCCTCCGATGACACCCCCGCGCGCGATCAGATTGTGGAGCTCGAGCTCCGTTCTCGTGTCGAGGTAGGCGTCGGCCAGCTTCCACTGCCGCCCGCCGGGAAACCACACCCCCCGCGCCTTACGGATTGGTTCGACGAAAGCGTCGGTGTTGGCCACGTTTCGATCCCGGGTGTGGACGACGGTGAGGTTCGTGGCGCCCGCTTCGCGCCAACGCCTCGCACCGGGATAGTACTGGTCGTAGTGATCACCCGAGCCCGCGGTGGGGATGATCACGATGGGTGCTTCGGGTCCTCCGGCGAGATCAATGAAGCGCTCCATGATGGCCGTGTCTTTCATCGCGCCGCCGACGATGACGAGTGCCCCTTGCTTGGGCCCGATGTCCTGGGCGGTGACGAGAGCGTGGGTTACGAGCAGCGGGCTCAGTGCCCGAAATAAGTGCTTCCACATGATGGTCTTATGCCCCTTTATGCGTGTATGTTTCTCATGAGAGTCGTTGGGGATCCCACGATCTAACACAAGCACGGGGTCTCGCGCGAATTGCTATCATCCACCGATGAAGCACGTCGTCATTGGCACCGCGGGGCATATCGACCACGGTAAGAGCGCTCTCGTCCGCGCCCTGACCGGAACGGACCCGGACCGTCTCAAGGAAGAAAAAGAGAGAGGCATCACGATCGATCTGGGCTTCGCCTTTCTCCAGAACGATTCGGATGTGTCGCTCGCCTTCGTCGACGTTCCCGGTCACGAGAGGTTCGTGAAGAACATGCTCGCCGGGGTGGGCGGGATCGATCTCGTCATGCTCGTCATCGCGGCCGACGAGTCCGTCATGCCGCAGACACGGGAGCACTTCGATATTTGCCGGCTCCTCCAGATACCACGAGGCCTCATCGTCATCACCAAGTGCGATCTCGTCGACGCCGAGCTCCGTGAGCTCGCCGCGCTCGAGACACGGGAGCTCGTCGCGGGAAGCTTTCTCGAGAACGCGCCCCTGATCGAGGTTTCCTCCAAGACGAATGAAGGCATCGAGACGCTCCGCGGAAAGCTCTTCGAGCATGCGGCCGAGGTTCCCTCGCGCGAGGCCTCGGGGCTCTTTCGCCTGCCCGTCGATCGTGTCTTCTCGATGAAAGGGTTCGGCACGGTGGTGACGGGCACTCTCATCGCCGGCTCCGTCGAGCAGGATCGCGAGGTCGAGATCCTGCCGCGCGGTGCCCGCGCCCGGGTTCGCGGGCTGCAGGTGCATGGTGAGAAGCGAAAGATCGCCTCGGCGGGCCAGCGGACCGCGGTCAATTTACAGGGTGTCGAGGTCTCGGAGGTGCTGCGCGGGCATACGCTCACTTCGCCCGGAGCCTTCGTTCCCACGCACATGCTGGACGCGGAGCTCGACGTTCTCGCTTCCTCGCCGGTGCCCATCAAGGATCTTGCCCGCGTCCACCTGCACCTCGGCACCGCCCAGGTTCTCGCCCGCGTCCGCGTCCTCGGCGGCGGGAAGGCGCTCGCGCCCGGAGAGCGTGGTTTCGTCCAGCTTCGGCTCGAGAGCCCGGCCGTGGCGGCCCGGGGGGAGCGGTTCATCCTGCGCCGATACTCGCCCCTCGAGACCATCGCCGGGGGGCGCGTGCTCGACGCGCACCCCCGCAAGCACGCCGTGTCGGAACGAGACACCCTCGAGCAGCTCGGCGTGCTGGCGGAGGGCGACGCGGTGGCCGCCGCCGCTTTGTTCGTGGCCGAGGCGGGGGTCGACGGGCTTTCAGACGGCGCTCTTTCCCGGCGCCTCGCCGCGGATCTTCGCGAGGTGGAGTCGATCGTCGCGAAGCTCGTCGAGGACCACGAGGCTGTCTCCGTTTCCAAAACACCGCGGCGGCTCGTGTCACCGAGCGCCGTCGCATCCCTGACCGAAAGGGCGCGGGTCGAGCTCAACCGATTCCAGAAGAAGAACCCGCTACTCGAGGGTATGCCGAAGAGCGAGCTTCGGGAGAAAATACTTGGAACGGCGCCCCAGGACGTGTTCGAGTGGGCGCTCGCTCATTTGGTGGACGGGGGGCGCGTGCGGGTTGCGCGCGACCTGGTGGCGACGGCCGATCACCGCATCCACATGAGCCCCGAGGAGGTGGAGTCGCGCGAGTTTCTCATCGCCGTGTATCGAGAGGCCGGGTATCGCCCGAGGAGCCTCGGTGAGATGGCGAGTGATTCCAAACGGGCCGTCCGGCTCCTGGAGCGTGTGCAACGCGTGCTCTTGAAGGACGGAACTCTGGTTCGAGTCGCGGAAGGGATGGTCTTCCACCGCGACGTGCTGCAAGGCTTGAAGGCCTCCATCCGTGCGTGCAAACCCGAACGCGAGCGCATCGACGTGAGTTTCTTCAAAGAGATGGCCGGCGTCACCCGCAAGCATGCCATCCCCCTCCTCGAATGGCTGGACCGCGAGCGTGTGACGCGGCGTAGCGGGAACGAACGGATCATCTTGTAGCCGGTAGCGTCCGCCGGTCGCGCTTGTAATTTGCGGCCCGCTGGAATATTTTTGGGTTATCCAGCACGCAAGCCGGGGCCCTACTTCTGCCCGAGCCCGCTGGGTGGGGAGCCCGATGAGCAAAGCTTTCACCAAAGAATCGGACGAAGGATCCTGGGACGAGGTCATACCCGAGCCCAAGGATCCGCTGCCTCCGGGCGCGAAGAACTACGTGACACCGGAAGGCGCCGAGGCCCTGCGCACGGAGCTCACCCGTCTCGAGGACGTGGTGCGCCCGCAAGTGGCTGGGCGCAAAGGATCCTCACGTGGCAAGGGCAAGACCTCGGTAGACGGTGAAAGCCTGTCACCGAAGGCCCGCCTCGCGGCCCTCGACCGTCGCATCCAGTTTTTCCGCGACCGCGTTTCCAACATGGCCGTGGTGGACCCGAAAGAGCAGGACCAGGACAGCGTCCACTTCGGCGCCACCGTCACCGTGGCCGACCCGGACGGGCACGAGAAAATCTACAAGATCGTAGGTGTCGACGAGAGCGATCCCTCGGTAGGTAAAATCAGCTTCATCTCACCGATTGCCAGAGCACTCGTCTCGGCGCGTGAAGGGGATATCGTTACGCTGGAGCTTCCGGGAGGCGTGGCCGAGCTCGAAATTTTGGAAATTGTATACCGGTAACAACGTGTTCGTCGTGGACGGCTACAACGCCATCCGCCGGGTAGAGCGCTTGCGTCGCGTCGAGGCGCGCGGCGGATTGGAGGCGGGGCGCAAAGCGCTCCTCACCGCTATTGTCTCGTCGGGCGTGCTCGGCTCGCATCGGGTGGTCGTGGTCTTCGACGGATCCAGCGAGGTCCAACCGTCGGAACGCTCGCCCCATCGCTCGCTCACCGTCCGTTACTCGAGGGCCCCCGAAAACGCGGATCGCGCGATCGTTTCGTTCGTGGGGAGACGAGGACGCGACGTCGAGACGGTGGTCGTGAGCGCGGACGAGGAACTTTCGTTCGCGGTCAAAGGGTTGGGAGCGACGGTCGTGGCGCCGGAGCGCTGGTCGGTGCTCCAGCTGCCTAGGCGACGAAAGCGCTCGGCTGAGTCGCGTTCGTCGGAGAAACCGACGGCGACGAGTGCCGACGTCGCCTACTGGCTCGAGATTTTCGAAGACGAAGACTAGCGGCCGCCTACTTGTGTCGAACCCCGAGAACACGGAAGCCGATGAGCGCCGACTTCACGACGTAGATGAGACGGTTGTTGGACTTGGTGTCGCCAGGCCAGAAGAAAAAACCGGAGCTTTGCAGGAGCTCCAAGGAGTTTTCGGTGACGCCTTCGAGGGTCTCGTTGTCTTCGAAGCGGATGCGCGCACGAAGTCCCGGCCGGTTCGGGTCCGTGTGGAGGTTTTTCTCTTCGAGGTAGTCTCGATCTCCCGAGAAATCCCTCACGAAGAAGATGCCTTTCATCTTCTCTAGCTCGACGGGAAGGGCCTCTTTGTTGGCGTCGCTCATTTTGAGGATGCCGCGCTGCAGGAGGCGCCCTTTGTCGAGATATCCGGGGATGAGCTGTCCTTGCTTCGAGCGCGCGATCACGGGGGGGCGGCCGGTCAGTAGCTCTTTGAGCGTGTCCATCTAGAGGAATGATAGGATGTCAGGGACGTGCCGGACAAGACGGTGGGGGTCATTCTCGGAGGCGGCATCGGGGCGCGCCTGTCTCCACTCACGCGCGAGCGCTCGAAGCCCGCCGTACCCTTTGGCGGAAAGTACCGCCTCGTCGACGTCCCCATCAGCAATTGCCTCAACGGCGGCATCCGGCGAATCTTCGTCCTGACCCAGTTCAACTCCGCCTCCCTCAACTCTCACATCATGCATACCTATCGCTTCGACAATTTCGGACGGAGCTTCGTCGATATCCTCGCCGCGGAGCAAACCCCGGAGCGCAAGGACTGGTATCAGGGCACGGCGGATGCCGTCCGAAAGAACCTTCGGCACATCGTGCAACGTCCCGGTGTCGAGCGGGTGCTCGTTCTCAGCGGCGATCAGCTCTACCGCATGGACTTCCGGGATCTCGCCGCCCGGCACGAAGCGACCCAGGCTCAGGTTACCGTCGCGGTCACCCCCGTGAAGCGTGAGGATGCGCCGCGTTACGGCGTCTTGAAGGTCGACGACGAGAGGGAGGTGACGCGGTTCGTGGAAAAGCCCGGCGTCGATGAGCTCGACGGGCTCGAGATGGGAGACGGCGTTCTCGGCTCCATGGGAATCTATCTCTTCAATCGCTCCGTGCTCGAGGAGGAGCTCCAGAGCTCCCCCGAGAACGACTTTGGAAGCGATATCCTCCCCGGGCTCCTGGGCCGGCGTCGCCTCTTCGCTCACGTCTTCGAGGGCTACTTCGAGGACGTCGGGACGATTGGAACCTTTTATCAGGCGAATCTCGATCTCACCGATCCGCTTCCGAGGTTCAACTTCTACGAACCGCTCGCGCCCATCTACACGCGGCCGCGCTTTTTGCCCGGAAGCAAGATCGACGACTGTGTGATCGTCCGCTCGCTCGTTTCCGACGGCGTGATCTTGAACCAGTGCCGGATCGAGCGGTCCGTCATCGGCGTGCGGGCTCGTGTCGAAAAGGGTGCCGTGCTCCGAGATACGCTCGTCATGGGCGCGGATTTCTATCAACTGCCCGATGAGCTCGCGAGGGATCTCGAAGCGGGAAGACCCCCCATGGGGATTGGGGACGATGCCCTCATCGAGCGTGCCATCGTGGATAAAAACGCGCGTATCGGCAAGGGAGTTCGCATCGTCAATGAGAAGGGCGAGACCACTTTCGACGGTGAGGGGTACGTTATCCGCGACGGCATCGTCATCATCCCCAAAAACGTCGTCGTCCCCGACGGCACTATAATCTGAAACGTTTTTCCTCGTTCTGTTGGGAAAACCCCACGGTCTTCCCCAGCCTTTCCCCAGCCTTTCCATTGTAAACGGCTGGTTGGACTGAGTTTCTAGGGTCGTGACCTGCGGCACTCGTCTTGCATTTCTTCATCGGGCGACGAACCACCATGACTCCCTGCACGGACTTCGAGGTTGCCACGCTGCACCGGCTGCTCAAGGGCATCGACCGCTTGCCGGACGGTGCGACCGGTGCGCTCGTCTTCACGTCTAAAGACGCTCCCCAGGGGACGGTGCTCGTCGAGGACAACCGCGTGTGCTGGGCCGCGGCCTCGAACATGGAGCAACGTCTCACGGACATTCTGCGACACCAGAGTGAGCCACCCCTTCCGATGGACACCTTCGAGGCGATCTACGAAGAGTGCTATCGCGATCGGATCCCGCTCGGTGAGACGCTGGTCCAGCGCGGTTTGGTGACCCGGGAAGGATTTTGGCGGAGCCTCCTCCGGCATACGGCAGAAGCCATTTGCGTGCTCGCCTCCGCCGATGTCATCGCGCCGGTCTGGGCATCGAACCGCAAGCGCCGCTACGACGCGGAGTACACGTTCTCGACGGCCCAAATCCTTTGCTCGGCTGGATCGCTCCGCTTCGAGGAAGAAGCGGAGGATGCTCGCCGCACGCTCGAGGAGATCACGCCCAGCGAGTCGGTTGGCGTGGCCTACCGCGCGGACGAAGAGTCCGTCCTCGCCCTGGCTCACGTGACGGCGGAAGCCTGGGAGTCCGGCGATATCGTCGATCTCGGCAACTGGGCACGCAACGCGTTGCGTGCCGCCGTGGTGGAGGAGGCGGAGGATGTGGAGGAGCGGGAAGATCCCGGAGGCGCCGTCGAGTCCATGGAGGAAGGAGTGCTTCGCCGGGCCTGGCGAGCGGGCCCGATCGTCTACGCGCGGCACTCGGACGTGTTTCCCGGAAGGAGGCCGAAAGGAGGGCCAAAAGGGAGGAAGGACGCCAAAGTTCTCGTCTGAGTATCTTCGAAAGGAGATTCAGACGATGCGTATCGACATCCTCGGGCGAGCGGACCGGCCTCGCGAAAAACTCCTCGAGCGAGGCGCCTCGACGCTCGGTGACAACGAGCTCCTGGCGGTACTCCTGGGCACCGGCACGAGACGAGGATCCGCTCTCGAGCTCGCGAACGAGGTGCTCTCGCTCACGGGCGGCCTTCAAGGTCTCGACCAGACCGGCCCCGCCGCGCGCGCCAAGCTGAGAGGCCTCAAACAAGCGCGGGCCACCCGCATCCTCGCGGCGCTCGAGCTCGGCCGACGCGCCGCGTCTCCCGCGAAGAGCCCCAGGCCGCGATTCTGCGTGCCCTGCGATGCGGCTCGATTCCTGATGCCCCGCGTCGGGACCAAGCCGCTCGAAGAGTTCGGCGTTCTCGTTCTCGACAGCCGCAATGGACTGAGGGGTGTGGAGGTCGTCTCGAAGGGCAGCCTCAACGGCTCACTCGTGCACCCTCGAGAGGTCTACCGGGAAGCCGCCATCCGGCGCGCCGCCGCCATCATCGCTTTTCACAACCACCCCTCGGGCGACCCGACACCGTCCCGAGAGGATCGGGAGCTCACGCGAAGACTCCACCGCGCCGGTGAGATTCTGGGTATCGGGCTCCTCGACCACGTCATCCTCGCCGCCGGGCAGTACTGGAGCTTCAAAGAGCACGACGAGATTTAGTTTAGTACACTTCACGGCTTCCACCATGACGAGCCGTGTGTTGTACTTCGATTGTTCCGCTGGAGTGAGCGGCGACATGACCCTCGCGGCGCTCGTGGACGCAGGCGTGCGCTTCAAGGATCTTCAGGCGGAGCTCGACAAGCTGCGCGTCGGGGGCTTTCGGCTCGTGCGCTCGAAGGCGGCGCGCGGCGGCATCCACGGCACGCGTATTCGGGTGAAGACACCGGACGATCGCGGACACCGCCACCTGAGCGATTTCGAGCGCGTGCTTCGTAAGAGCGCGCTCGGCTCGCACATCAAGGAGCGCGCCCGCGCTCTGACCCACCGTATGTTCGAGGCCGAGGCGTCGGTGCACGGTCAAAAAGCCGAGTCCATCCATCTGCACGAGCTCGGCTCGCTCGACACGATCGTCGACATCGTCGGCGCCGTATGCGGTCTGGAGCTCCTCGGCGTGGATCGCGTGGAGGCCTCGCCCGTCAACCTGGGCTCGGGCTTCGTAGACACGGAGCACGGGCGCATGTCCATCCCCGCACCCGCGACCGCGCTATTGTTGCGGGGTGTGCCGGTATTTTCCGACGGGGACTTCGAGCGGACGACGCCCACGGGAGCGGTGCTCGTCACCGGTCTCGCCGAGCGGTTCGGCGTCATGCCTTCGATGATCCTCAGAAGCGTGGGCTACGGACTCGGCACGAGAGATCCCGGCGATGGACGGCCGAACGCGCTTCGTCTGATGCTGGGAGAGGTAGAGCGTCGGCGGGCGGAGACCCTCGTCGTCCTCGAGGCGACGATCGATGATCAGACGCCCGAGCAGTTGGGCTACGTCCAGGAGCGGCTGGCGAAAGCGGGTGTCCTCGACGTGTTCCTCACTCCGGTGACGATGAAGAAGAGCCGGCCCGGGATCCAGGTGAGCGTCCTCGTGACTCCGGCGACGAGAGAGGCGGCGACCGAGATCCTGTTCCACGAGAGTACGACCCTCGGGGTCCGGGCGCACGAAGTGGAGCGTGAAGTCCTCGAGCGCCACTTCGTCTCGGTGAAGACCCCTTACGGGACAGTCAAGATGAAAGTGGGCCTGCGGGCGGGCGAGATCGTCAACGTCGCGCCCGAGTACGAAAACTGCCGCCGGCTCGCCCAGAAGAAGAACGTTCCTTTGAAGCGCATACAAGAAGCCGCGCTTGCGGCCTACGAGGGATCATGAGCGAAGACGAGAAAATCACGATCGAAGACTTCATGAAGATCGAGCTGAAAGTCGCAAAAGTGCTCGAAGCCTCCGAGATCGAAGGGGCCGACCGGCTCCTGAAGCTCCGGGTGGATCTGGGCTCGGAGGAGCGGCAGCTCGTCGCGGGTATCAAGAGCACGTACTCACCGGAGGAGCTCGTCGGCAAGCACATCATCGTCGTGGCCAACCTCGCTCCGGCACGCCTGCGCGGGGTCGAGTCCCAGGGCATGCTTCTCGCGGCGCAGACGGAGTCGGGACCGGTGCTGGCGGCGTTCGACAAAGACGTCGCGCCGGGAGCCAGGGTGAAGTGAGGTTTTGCCTCCTTCTCCTGGCGCTCGCCGCCGGCTGCCACGAGCCGGCGTCACGAGAGCTGATGAGAGAAGGAGTGGCCGTTGCGAGGAAGGACTGGGACGGCGTTCTCCTCGAGCTCGGCTCTCCGCGGGCGCTCCCTCACCTGAGCGAGCACGGGTGGTCTCACGGCGAGACGGCGAAAGACGGGAACACGTTCCGTTGGGCGATCGAAGAGGAAGCGTCGTTCACGTTCGAGAGCCCGGCGGAAGGTAAGCGTCTCGCATGGCTCGAGTGTGAGCCGTTTCTCTACGAAGGCAGTCCGGCGCAGTGGATTCGCCTGCGCGTCAATGGCGAGGAGCTGAGCGAGCTCGAGCTCCGTCCCGCTCGAGAGCGCTACCCGGTCGAGCTGCCGCTCGTCCGTGGCGAGAACGCCGTCCAGATGCGTTTTCGTTATGCCGGCTACCCGAACCGCGCGTCCGCGGATCACCGCCGGCTCGCCGTCGCGTTCTACCGCTTCGACGTCCTTCCCGAAGGCGAGACCCCGGTGAGGGGAAAGCCCGGTCCGTTCTCGTGGGTCGAGAAGGGACTACAGATTCCGGCGGGCGGCCGTGTGACCGTTTATGCCGACGTGTCCGGTGAGGCGCGGTTGCGATTGACCCGGGCGCGTCCGGCGGCGCTCCACGTGAGGGCCAGGACGAAAGACCGCATTCTCTTCGACCACACGCTCGAGGACGACGAGCTTTTCGAGCAGCCGATCGAGGTGGACGGCGCGGTTGCGATTACCCTCGGCGCCGAGGACGAAGACGTCGTCGTCAGGCCGGAGCTCTTCGTGGCCGTGGACGCCCCGAGAACGAACGTCGCACGTCCGGCCGGAAAGAACATCGTCCTCGTGATCCTCGACGGTGCGAACGCGCTCCGGACCGGGCTCTACGGCTACGGAAAAAAAACGACACCCGTTCTCGATGCCCTGGGAAGAGAGAGCGTCGTGTACGAGACGGCGGTGAGCCAGGCCGTCTATACCATCGCCTCCATCGGCTCCCTACTCACGGGCCAATACCCGGAGCGCCACCAGAGCGTTTCGTTTGCCGACAAGCTCGGAAGCAACGTGCCGACGCTTCCGAGAATTCTCGCGGTCAACGGGTATCGCACGGCGGGTTTTTCGGGAAATGCCGTGGCTTCCAAGACCTTCGGCCTCGACCGAGGCTACCAAGAGTTCTTCCAGGTCTGGGAGCGGGCCGACTATACCGGACACGGCGACTCCGTGCTCGACAGCTTCGAAAGCTGGCTCGAGGGCCTTGAGGGAGAGCGCTTTTTCGCCTCGGTGCATTTTCGGGAGCCTCACTTTCCCTACAATCCGCCGCCCCCGTTCGACACGCGGTTCGGCCCCGCCCAGCCTTACCCCGACGGCATGGCGGACCGCGAGGAGCTCGACCGCTTGAACGCGCTCGGACACGCACCTCCGCCGGAGGTTCGTGCTCGGGTCGAGGCCCTCTACGACGGCAACCTCGCGTACGTCGATCATCTGCTCGGAAAGCTCGTGAGCCTTCTCGACGA
>Ga0114931_10011156_pt1 | contig 10648 bp, 11 predicted proteins | sample 2SBtaG_FD_89579 | JGI IMG/M metagenome (GOLD analysis project Ga0114931, IMG submission 89579) | Deep subsurface microbial communities from Kolumbo volcano to uncover new lineages of life (NeLLi) - 2SBTROV14_V59a metaG | ecosystem: Environmental > Aquatic > Marine > Volcanic | place: Kolumbo...
GCGACATCTGGATCGACAAGCACCTGGTGGATATCCGGGCAGTCCGAGCCGTCGTGGCCCGGTTGAGAGCCGAAAACCCCTTGGGAAACGTGGTGATCGCCGCCGACAGGGACGCCAAAGTCAGTATCCTGACCCGGGTCATGGACCAGGTTCGATTGGCAGGAGTCACAGACATGGCGATCGCCGCCATGGCAGAACCCCGATGAATCCCGGATTGCAGTGGATCGCTTCTCTGGCACTTGGGCTTTTGACGTCCTTGTTGCTGTTCTGGATGATGTCGTTGATGATCGCCGCCGGTCAGCTCAAATTTCCAGACACTGAAGCGCATAGGATAGTGGAATTCGTTCGTATCAAACAGCATCATCAAACCACACCACCCACCCGCCGGCAGCCGCCAAAACCACCAGAAAAAGAACCTCCACCACCCAAACCGTCCCTGGTGAGCTCGAACCAACTCACCCCCACCCCCAATCTGGACATCGACATCCCGGCGCTGGATATCCCCCTCTCCGGCCGTCTTCAGGGGTCATTATTGGGCGGCATAGGAGTAGCACCTGGCAGTGGCGCGACGAGCAACCTCATTCCTCTGGTAAGAGTCCCCCCCCACTACCCTTTGAGAGCACGACAACGAAGAATTCAGGGGTGGGTCAAACTGGAATTCACCATCACCCAGGAGGGAAATGTCAAGGACATCCAGGTAGTCGAAGCCCATCCCCCGAAAATCTTTGACCTGGCCGCCAAAAGGGCAATTGCCCGCTGGAAATTCAAACCCCTGGTCATCAATGGAAAACCCGTGGAACAACGGGCAGTACAGGTCCTGGAATTCAAGCTGAAGTCACACTAATGCGTCGTCTATTGCTTATCTGTTTACTGTTGACCTCCTGCCTGCCGTCCGCCTGGGGGGGAATCACCATCTCCCCGCAAACATTCAAGGTTCTTGAACAAGCGGAGAAGCTTTTCGACCAAAAAGCCTATTCCCAAGCAGTGAATAAAATCCAAAATCGCCTCAACCAGGTGTCCACATCCCTCGAAAAAGCCCTGTTGCTAAAGTCCCTCGCCACGGCTTATCTACTCCAGGGGAAACATGCCCAGGCATTGACTCACTTGAAGCAAGCATTGGCGATCCAGGCACTGCCTGAAAGCCAACGATCACAAATTCTGTTGATGCTGGGCCAGTTATATCTGACCTTGGGCAATCCCCGTGAAGCGATCGCGGTCCTGGAGACATGGCGACAATCGGCCTCTCGGCTTGGCCCAGATGACCATGCCCTGTTCGCTCAGGCATATACTGAGTTGAAAAAGTACCCCAAGGCCCTCGAGCATATTTCCCTGGCGTTGAAGCTAAGCCCGAAGCCTCAAGTCAGCTGGTTGGAATTGAGACTGGCATTGAATTACGAGATGAAAAACTATCGCGCCGCCATCGCTGATGCCAAGAGATTGATCCGCCTCCATCCCGACAGGAAAAACTACTGGCAGCATCTGGCTGGGCTCTACCAGCTGTCCCATCAGACTGTCACCGCTACCGCCGCCTTGGAACTGGAAGAATGGCTGGGAATGCTGGATAAGGAAAAAGAGGTTCTCAATCTGATTGCGATGCTCAGAGTGGCCCACGCTCCTTATCTGGCTGCCCAACGGATGCAGATAGGGCTCGAATCGGGCCATGTAAAGAAAAACCACAAAAGGCTGGACCTTCTTGCGGCCTTGTGGACGGAAGCGAGGGAGTACGATCAGGCCATCGAGGCCCTGGAGGAGGCTGCCCAATTGAAAGCGGATGGCAAGACCTGGCTCCGCCTTGGGCAATTATTTTACCAACGGGAGCAATGGAAGCAGGCTGCCCGATCACTTACCTCCGCGCTCAAACGGGGCGGATTGAAACATCCGGGTCAGGCATGGTTATTGCTGGGAAGCACCTATCTCGAGCTAGAGCAACTGAAAGAAGCCCGTGAGGCTTTCAGACATGCCAGCAAATATTCCAGAACAAGACAAGCGGCTGAGCAATGGATGAACTACCTCAACCACCTACCCGGCTCTCAACGGGGATGAGACGACGGATTCAAAGTTATGTTCGCCGGGAAGGAAGGCTGACCCCTGCCCAAAGACGCGCTCTGGAGAGCCTCTGGCCGCACTATGGCCTGTCCACAAAAAGTCCCTTTGAGCCGGAAAAGGCATTCACCCAAACGGCGCCCCTCATCGTCGAAATTGGTTTTGGTAACGGAGAAAGTCTGCTCGAGATGGCTTCCTCCTACCCCCACTACAACTATCTCGGGATCGAAGTCCATCGGCCGGGTGTCGGTCACCTGCTACTGGCACTGGATAAGATGAAATTGACGAATGTCCGCCTCTATTGCGAAGATGCGGTTGAAGTCCTGGAAAAGCAAATCGGAGATTCGGCTCTCCACAGGGTCAATATTTTCTTTCCCGATCCCTGGCCCAAAAAGCGTCACCATAAACGACGTTTGATTCAACCGCAGTTCGTGTCTTTGCTGGCAAGAAAACTTGAAGCGGGAGGAATTTTGCATCTGGCCACCGATTGGCCGGACTATGCGGTAGCCATGATAGAGGCTGTGGGAACTAGCGAGGATCTCTGCTCTGCCGGCCAACTACTCCCATCTCCCCCTCGCCCCACCACGAAATATCAGCGGCGGGGACAGCGCCTGGGACACCCGGTCACGGATCTGATTTATATCAAACACCGCTCTAAGGCTGGGCTTCTATGAGATGGCGGCCACTTGCTCCTTTGATTCTGTCTGCACCGGCTGCTCGGCCTGATCGTTGATCATTGCCAGGATGGACTCGAGTTCGCGCTTCTGTACCAGCAAGGGGGCCAGCTCCTGTTCCATTCTTTCGATTTCCAATTCCATGGATTCCTTGGAATGACCCACTTTACGCAGCATCGCCAATCGCTGCTCAATCAATTTCTTGTGTTCCTTGATCTGATGCACCAACGGATTGAGAACGATCGAACTCCATTCGGCGGTTTCCCGGTGTACCTTGTGCAGCATCTTGCGTGCCTTGGATAACACGGTCACATACAGCTTCTGAATTACCAGGTGCTGCTCCATCAGAGTCGATGACATGCTATTACGGAAGGATTCCCCTTCCTGGAACAGGTCTTCCAGAGTGACCTGATAGTCCCGGATTGAAAACTCGGGCGGATTGAGATTACTGTATCCTTGTTCTTCAGCAAAGCGGTGATAGATATCGTGAACCAGCCGCTGGGTATCCTCCACCACCTGAATACCTTCATGCAGAATTGCCGACAAATCGTCAAACACGTTCTTCATGGCCTGTTTCATTCCATAAGTGGTGAAGCTACCTTCCATGGAACGGGTATGATTCTTGATTATCTGATCGACACGTTTCGGCGCCAGCACCTCCAGCATTCTCTTCACCTGCATCGAAAAGACCTGCCGGCTGGCCTGGAAATTGTCGACACTTTGAAGATAGTTGCTCTGATGGGCGCGGGTTTCCTCCATGAGCTGCAGGGTCATATCACCATTCTTGGTATCGAGATTGCGCAGCTCATCAAGCTGTTCGCGGAGCTGGCGGCTTTCCGAAGAGACCACCTCCAGAGATTCTGTAACCATGTAGCCCACACTCTGGGTCACCATCTTCTGCATAATCTGACGGCGGCTTTGCAGAACATCCGTGGAAAGATAGTTTTCCAGCACTTTCATCCGGCTTTTTTCCAACAGCGCCTGATCCTGCTTCACCTTGGCCAGTAGAGCCTGTTTGGCTGACAAGGGGAAGATCAGCTTTTCCTCGACACTGAGGATTTTCGACGTATCCTGAACCTGGGAATGAATCGACTGGTGAATGCTGGCTTCACTTTGCAAGTCATCCCACAGGGTATCGATCTTGTTCATCACGACGGCCAAATGACGCTGCTGGCTGCCATCCAGATTACGTACGTGATTCTGCCACATGTCCATATCACTTTTGGTGACCCCGGTATCCGCGGCCAGGACGAACAGAATCGCTTGGGCGCTGGGCAACATGCTCAACGTCAATTCCGGTTCTGAACCCAGGGCGTTGAGGCCGGGGGTATCGAGTATGGTCAGACCTTCCTTGAGCAGCGGATGGGGGAAACTGATGAGGGCATGCCGCCAACAGGGGATTTCGACGCTGTCTGGAAGAAAATCATGGCCATGATTCATGTCATCATGATACAAGCCCAGGCGCTTGGCTTCTTCAAGGCTGACCCGTTTGACCGCCACCAACTCCTGAAACGCTTCCTGCATCTGGATCGATGAGTTCGGATCCAGTTCGATGTGCAGCCATTTACCCGGCTGTTCCTTGTATTCGCTCAAGGAAATGTCATCAAGACGGGTTTCGATACTCAGCAGCCGGATATAACTTCCACCCTCCTGGTCACAGAAGATTTCGGTGGGACACATGGTGGTCCTTCCGGGTGTGGATGGTAGCAACCTGACCCCTGTCTCGGCGAAAAACAACGCATTGATCAGCTCGGTCTTGCCGCGCGAGAATTCAGCCACGAATGCAATGGTCATTTGTTCCGTGTTGAGATTCCTGCGCATGCCCAGTATGACCTCCTCCACTTCGGTTGAGGAAAGATCATATTTCTTGAGCCATGCATGATACTGCTCAATGGCTTCGACCAGACGGTTTTTCCACTGTCCGTAGGCTTGCAGCTGTTGCTGAAAGTGCATCTTTCTCATCTCCGGCAGAACGACTGGTTTGATTGGGTCATCCCCCTACAGGGCTTAACAAGAAGTGTAGCCCAAAAATTCTGAAGAACGGATCCACCACCTTTTTTCCATTAACACGATCACAAAATCGCGTATCCGCGCCATCCAGATGTAATCATACAGATCATACCCCATCTGTTGAAGAAAGTTTGTTCACAAGATGAAGCGGGTTAGAATATTTCTTTCTATCATAATCCCATGGAGGTTGTAGATGGGTAAAGGCGATCTTCGTAGCCGACAGGGAAAAATCGCCTCGGAAACGTATGGCAAAACCGACCTCAAGTCCAGAAAATTGAAGGCGGCAAGGAAGAAATAAAATAGGGAGGATGTGCGTGGCACAACCCCTCGTTCATGCAGGAGTACAAGATGGAAATGTGTCGTTGCGGCTTCATTGGCGCAGGCAATATGGCCACCAGCCTGATAGGCGGATTGATTGCGGATGGTTTTCCCGCCCAATCCATAAAGATTTCGGATGTGGACAACGAGAAATGTCGGGCATTGAGAAGCCGTCTGGGGATTGAAGTCGCCGTCGATAATCCCTCTTTGGTCACGGCCAGCGATATCGTCGTGCTGGCCGTCAAACCTCAGCAAATTCCTGGCGTTGCCCGGGAAATCGCGCCGCATGTGCAAGCATCCCAACCGTTGATCGTCTCCATTGCTGCCGGAATCAGAGAGGAGGACCTGGAAAAATGGTTGGGCGGCAAGGTTGCCATTGTCCGTTCCATGCCCAATACCCCGGCCCTCGTCCAATCGGGTGCAACCGGCCTGCACGCCAATCGGCATGTCAGCTCGCAACAAAGAGACCAGGCCGAATCACTGCTAAGGGCAGTTGGCATCACCGTATGGTTGGAGCGTGAATAACTCCTGGACGCCGTCACCGCAGTTTCCGGCAGTGGTCCGGCCTATTTTTTCCTCCTCATGGAGGCCATGGAACTGGCAGGCCTCGACTTGGGTCTATCTCCCGAGACCGCCCGCCTGCTAGTGGAACAAACGGCTCTGGGCTCTGCCAAACTGGTTTTGGAGGCCGGTGCCGGTCCCGGTGAACTCCGTCGTCGCGTGACCTCACCGGGAGGCACCACGGAAAGGGCGATCGAAGTCCTCGCTCAGACTGGCTTCGAACAAAATATCCGTCAAGCCCTGCAGGCAGCTTACCAGCGCTCCCGGGAACTCTCTGAACAATTTGGGAAACAATAAGAAATGAACAGTTATTTGGCAAATCCAGCGGTTTTTCTGATCAATACCCTCTTCGGCCTTTATATTCTGGCCGTGATGTTACGGTTTCTGTTCCAGTTGGTCGAGGCCGATTTTTACAATCCCATTTCCCAGGTTCTGGTCAAAATCACCCATCCCCCCCTGCGAATATTGCGCCGAATCATTCCTTCGTTCGGGCGGATGGATTCCGCGTCAATTCTATTGATGCTATTGTTGCAAATGCTGGCGGATTTTCTAGCCTTTATGTTAAAAGGGGGTGGGCAGGTAGCGATCGGACTGCTGATTGCTTCAGCCGTGGTGCAACTGGTCAACCTGGCGTTCAACGTATTCATCTATGGCATCATCATTCAGGCAATCATGAGCTGGATCAATCCGGATCCGTACAATCCTGTCTACTCCCTGTTGAGCCAATTGACCGAGCCAGTGCTCAGACCCTGCCTCCGCCTGATCCCGACCATGGGTGGACTGGACTTGTCCCCCTTGATCGCCCTGGTGGCACTGCAAGTACTAAAAATGCTGATCGTTCCGCCATTGCAAAATTTGGCCCTTATGCTTGCCACTTAGGCGAAACAACTTTCGCAACGGTTTAATGGATGTCAACAGTCATGTCTCATGGTAGGTCGTTAACCAATTGAAATCGCTTGATCCAACTCCAACCTCTTCGGGTGTCCTGGCCCGTTATATAGACCTCGCCCATACCTGCCGGGAACATCTGGTCGAGGAATATACCCGCTTGTTTCGGAACTTTCAGGAAGAGCTGCCTGACATTCTGCTGAAATTGGCCGACCGGGCGGAAAGCAATGTCATGCAGGCCCACTGCATGGATGTTCGGCAAGAGATCACCGAACACCGGGACGAAATGAACCAGGCTTTCTATAACGAACTGATGGCTGGTTTCGAAAACTTCATCCTGGGAAAACAATCCAGCTCCTCCGAGGAAAAGGATGAAACCAAGCCAACTCAACGCCAGAAAAGACTGTCCCTGGTCGAAAAAGAGGCTTTCGAAATCGAATTGTCCTTTGACACCATTGCCAACAGTGCCTGTGTCAATCACGGAGAATTACTGTATGGATTGAATCTGCGTCTTGCTGTGATCAATGGAGGACACAAACCGGGTGAACGATCCGCCACTTTGCCCGGCAGCCCACACCACGTTTGCAATGCTTATCGAGCCGCCCTGGCCATTGTTCAGATCCCTATCGATACGGCCGTCAAAATCAGCCTGATCGAAGAATTCGACAAGCATGTCCTGCGCCAGTCGGCGTCGATCTATCAGGAGTATAACCGCCTGTTGATCAAGGCAGGGATTTTACCCAACCCCGAAGACACCCCTCTTTATACACCTCCAAAAACATCAGCAAAAAAGACCAAGGAGCCCCCCGCAGACAAACCCTCAGAGCATCAGGAGGAGGCACAAGCCCCAACCGCACCCCAAACTCCGCGGCCCCAGCCAGTTTCGAATGGCCCTCGGCAGGCTCCCCCTGCCTCCCCCTCCAGCAACCGTCCCCCTCCTACCCAAGGGACAGCGGATACCCGGGAAGAAATACTGGAACAGGAAGTTTTCCAGCAAATCCGGCAGCTGCTTCAACAGCGCAGAACCCCCGCACAGGCACCCACCTCTGCGCCTCCACCTCCGGCCCTCGGAGGCAGTGCACCTCCTTCGACACCTTCATCCGCAAACGGCCATTCCCAGGAACTGACGGCATTGATTGCCGAATTGTCGCGGCGGGATCCGGGGGCCGGCCATGCAACCCTGGTAGCCCCTGATATCGCCGTCCAGCCGCTGGAAAAGATCCGGGAGGAATTTTCAGCCCAACTGGCGGAACTTTCCGAAATGATCAAAAAGCACCATCTCGACCATAGCGATGCCGACGTTATCGAGCTGGTGGGAATGCTGTTAGAACTGGTGCTCAACGATCCAAATCTTCCCGATTCCGTCAAAGCCTTGTTGAGTCATTTGCATACTCCTTATCTGAAGGTTGCGCTGCTGGACAGACGGTTTTTTTTCAAACGCCGCCATCCTGCGCGCCGCCTGCTTAATCTGCTCAGCCAGGCAGGTAGCCTGTGCAATGCCACGGAAAAGAATGAGAAGTTGGTATTCGACCGGATGCGCAAAACGGTCAACACGATTTTGACCGAATTCGATGACAACCTTGAACTGTTCGAAAGCCTGATGACTGACTTTGAGGCGTTTCTGGATAAGTTCCAGAAACAGGCCAGAATCATGGAGAAGCGCTCCATTGAGAAAGCCAAAGGGCAGGAAAAACTGCGCGAGGCCCGGCAAAGAGTTGCCCGGGAATTGGTTCAAATCCTCCAGGGGGCCAACCTCCCCAAGGCAGCGGAGAAACTCTTGTTTGGTCCCTGGTCCAATTTGCTGGTGTTGCTGTATTTACGCAAAGGCGCAGAGGATTCCGTTCGCCAACATTATCTTGCGGTCACCAAAGACATCGTCTGGAGTGTTCAACCTAAAGCAACACCTCAAGAACAATACCAACTCAAAAAAAGACTTCCTGCGATTCAACAGTCCATACAGGAAGGGCTGGCCTTATTAGGGGATCCAGACAGCAGGGCGGAGGTGCTGATTCAAGAACTGAGCAACTGCCACCAAGAGGCATTGCGGCCCTCGAAGAAAGAAGCGGTGTCTCCTCACCCGCTCCTGGATAACAGCCAATATCTATTGTTACAGGACATCGATGCCGATGACCTTCTGGATCAAAAATCCAACCCCAAACAACACTCCGAGGAACTGAAAAAAATCATTAGCCAATTGCAAAAGATCAAGCTTGGAACCTGGTTCGAAATGGAAAATCCCAAAGAGGGCCCACCGTTACGCGCCAAGCTCTCCTGGTTCAGCCACAAGACTTCCTTTTATATTTTTGTCAATCAAGCGGGAATTCAGGTGGCGGTCAAACCCCTTAAGAAACTGGCCCAGGAAATGCTCGATGGCAAAATCAGGATCCTGGAACTTGACAGGAAACCCTTCGTTGAAAGGACACTCCAACGGATCTATACGCTCCTGAATCAGCCCGCTCTCAGCTGAATTCAGCAATCAGCCGCTCCAGGAGCTCGGCTGCACCGGGAGGATAGTCGATAATCTGAAAGCCACACCAGTGCTGCCTCCCCAGACCATCCTCTTCGCACCAGACACTCTCCACCCCTACCGTTAAATCTGTCTCGCTGGAGATCAGCTCATCAGGTATAGGAATGGAGAATTGCAATACCCGGCCTGGCTCGATGTATCGTTGGGCCAGCAACATGAGCCCACCGCTGGAAATATTCGCCAGGGTTCCTACCACAGCTCCGTCACCCTGATCCTTGACTTCCAGCGAATGTGGAACTGGAGTACGAACTTCTTTGCGGCGTTCGGGCATAATCAGAGATATCCTGGTGGCTTGGTATCTTCAAGTATAGAGGAATTCCGCTTTTTTTCATTCGAGCATCCTGGCCATAACCAAAGCATCTTCCCGTTTCCCCCCTTCCGCGGGATAATAATTTTTGCGACGGCCAATCTCGTTGAAGCCCAGTTTGTGATAAAGATGAATGGCCACCTCATTGCTGGGCCTGACTTCCAGCAGAATCATGTCTGCACGATGATATCGCGCCACATCCATCAGTCGCTCCAGCATCATACGTCCAAACCCATGTCCGCGCCACTCGGGTGCCACGCAGATATTCATCACGTGTGCTTCCCCGGCGGCCACTGAGAGGATCCCATAGGCCGCTACCACACTTCCGACCTCCCCTATCCAACAGGAATAACCCACCTTGAGACAGTTCTTGAAAATTCCCAGGCTCCACGGAAAAGGATAAGCGGACTCCTCAATCGCCACCACTGCCTTCAGGTCACGTTTCTTCATTGGCCTGATAAAGAGGGCTTGTTTCGCCACTTCAGGACAATGCTTTTCATAGAAATTGCGTTGTCCTCCCCCCCCCATCCAGCGTTTTACCGAATCCCAGATTTCTGCCATCTAGTGTCTCTTTTGCCCAATGCCAGCTTATTTTAGTCTGCCCTCCCCCTTACCACCAACACCAATATGCACCTGGTCTTTCCGCGGCAACCCCCTGCAACCATTAGCACCACATCAAAATAGGCGAGATGTCACATCACTGTGGCATTTGCCATATTTTTTTGGACATCAAGGAAAAATTCGATTAGACTTTTCCACGTGCTTCAGGGTTCGTTCGCACAAGATGCGTCAAAGAGGAGGAGTCCCCTGAGCCGATAATAATTATAATAAACTACTGTTGTATCGCTGAAAGCGAGCAAATTATTTACATAACAAAAATAATACAAGCCCGCACACGCGGGCTTTCTTTCTTTCCCCCCCTCCGTTTTGGGCAAGCAAGACTCAGCGGTCGTTCAAGACCACGATTGACCTCACCCCCCTCCTTCGGTTGCCAAAAACCATCTGACCCGCCGGTTTTCGATGGATGAGCCTGATCGGGTGTATGTCGGCGATATCATCTACATGGGCCGAAAAAAAAAGGGCCTGCAAGTCACATTAAAAAAACCGGCTCGCTAAGAGCCGGTTGAAGGCATGATTTGCAATGAGGGATATACCAAGAAACCCGGATCCACGCCTCCCTACATGAATCTCGGGTCAAAGGAAATGACGGCATTTCCTTCTGCCGAGAGGGGGAACCAGCGGTTTGTTCAGAGCTTCAAGCTGGCCGCCCGGCTTCGGTCGCTTCGGGCACTTCTATCAAGCGGCCGCTTTTCACATCGA
>Ga0114931_10011157_pt1 | contig 10647 bp, 9 predicted proteins | sample 2SBtaG_FD_89579 | JGI IMG/M metagenome (GOLD analysis project Ga0114931, IMG submission 89579) | Deep subsurface microbial communities from Kolumbo volcano to uncover new lineages of life (NeLLi) - 2SBTROV14_V59a metaG | ecosystem: Environmental > Aquatic > Marine > Volcanic | place: Kolumbo...
TACTCGTGACCGATCACCGCGGTAATATTTTCAAAATCGGTATCGGTGGAGGTCTTTTGGCTGGCCAGGACATAGCGGGAATTGAAGATATTCAGCCCCTTGTTCTCCATGGCCCCCATGTTGAAGTCATCCACCGCCACGATCATATACTGGTCTAGATCGCACTCGAGCCCGTAGACCTTCTCGTCCCAGGCCATCGCCTCCTTGAGCGACCACATGGCGTGGGCGCAGCGCTTGATGTTATGGGGTTCGACATAGATCTCGAGCTTGATCTCCCTGCCGCTCGCGGTCAGATGGGTATCGCTCATCCCGGCAAGGTCACCGGCGACCAGGGCAAAGAGGTATGACGGTTTGGGGAAGGGATCATGCCAGCGGGCCCAATGACGCCCATCGGCCAGCTCGCCCGAGTCTTCCAGGTTGCCGTTGGCGAGCAGGACCGGAAAACGCTCCTTATCCGCAGCAAGGGTCACCAGGAAACGGGTCAGGATATCGGGCCGGTCGAGGAACCAGGTAATCCTCCTGAAGCCCTCGGCCTCGCATTGGGTGCACAATTTGCCCCCGGAGAGATACAGCCCTTCAAGGCAGGTATTTTCGGCAGGATTGATCCGGGCCACGGTCTCGAGGACAAATTCATCCCCCGGCGAAGTCACGACCAGTTTTCCCCGGCTCAGTTCATATTCCCCGGAATCGAGGCGACGCCCGTCGATTAAAATCTCTTCCAGGACCAGTTCCTCGCCGTCGAGGGATAAGGCGGCCACCCTTTCCCCTTCTGGGTTGGCCCTGATCGAAAGCCGGGAGCGAACCAGAGTAATCCGGGGATCGAGATCAAAATGCAGCTCAGCCCGATCAATAAAAAATGAGGGGGGACGGTAGTCGGCAAGGCGGACCGGAGATGGCTCAGATTCCAGCACGGCCGCCTCCGGTGAGTCTCGCATACTGCTGTTCCTTTCTCACCACCACCGGGACCATGATCTCCTGACTCGGACGCATCTTCTGGGGATCAAGGTCACGGTTGAAACGCGAAATAAGCCAGAAAGGCAGGTCAAACTCCCTTGAGCACAGGACCCAGATACTGTCCCCGGACTTTATCCGATAGGGCCTGAGTTCCTCAATCCGCCAGGCGGCAAAGAAGTCTTCCAACAGTTCACGGTGATACTCTATCCGTTGCTCGATGAAGGGCTCTTCCTCCGAGGAGGGCAGGGGTATGCGCAAGCGCTGGTTGATATGGATTAGCTGGCCGAAACGTAAGCGGTTAACCCGCCGAAGATCCCCGGTAGGCACTCCGAGCCATTCGGCATAATGGCCAAGGGTCTCGGCCGCCGCCACCCGGATCAGGCCGAACCTCTTGCCACCGCGTTCAAAGGTATTGATAGGGGAAAGATCTTCATCGACCTCAATGGAGTTCAGGCGGTCCGGGGACGCCACCGCCCCACGGGGCAGAGCGGCCTGATAAAAACGTTCACTGCGCGGCAGAAGCCATCCGGAAGGATCATCAGCCAGCTCATTCGGGAGATGGGCCTGGGCGAGGAGAAGCCGAGCCATACCTTCAGGCGAAGAGCTTTTCTCCGAGGCCGCGACAACGATATTGCCCCCCGGCGCCTGGGGTATTCCCGGGAGCGCCACCCGAGATATGGCAAGCGCAGCCGGAGGGGTGATGGAGACAGAGGCGACCTGAACCGGCGGCGCGAACTTGGCCTTGCCTGAAAGGAGGGCGATTTCACCGCTGACCGCGCCGGGCAGCCGCAACCGCTGCCCGGCATATATGGTCCCGCGCCGGTTCAGACCGTTTGCCTTAACCAAGGCTCCGGCATCCAAACCGTAAAGCCGGGCGATCCGGGAAACCGTATCACCCTTCCGGACCCTGTGCCAGGCACTGGGTTTCTGCCTTGAATGGAGGATCCCGTCGGGTATATCCGCAGCGATCCCGGCCATGCGCCCAACCTCGCCGGGCAGGTTCAGGCGGTATCCACGGGGAACGTATTTCCTCCCCCCCAGGACCGACTCCCTCAAGGCCGGATTCAGACGACGCAGCCGATCTATCTCCACCCCGAAATGGTCGGCAAGATCGTTGATTGCCGCGTATGAGGGCAGCGGGAAGGCAAAGGTCTTTTCCGGGCTCTCCAGGGTAAGGCCGGGAAAGAGCTTACGGTAGTTCTTGGCCACTTTACGGGCGGCAAGAAATTCCGAATAGAAATTACGCGAGGCAAAGCCAAATCCCGGGCCACAGTATCCCCGGTAGATCGAACAATAATCCCCCTTTTTCTTCACCGCCCGGCTCATCCCGCCAAGGCCGTGGTTATAGGCAGTCACCGCAAGCGGCCAGCTTTTAAGTATTCGATAGTTGTCAGCCAGGAGGCGGGCCGCGGCCCGTGAGCTTACCAGGGGGTCGCGGCGTTCATCGACCACATACCCCACATCCATATACCGCTTGCCGGTGGAACGGGTGAACTGCCAGATACCGGCGGCGCCGAACTTGCTGTAGGCCCGGGGATTGAATGACGATTCGACATGGGCCAGATAGACCAGGTCCACCGGGATCTCCTGGCGGCGGAATATCTTCTTTATCCGGGAAAGCCATGCCCCTGAGCGCTTAATCCCCCGGGCAAAACGGTCTTTCTGGCCCAATTGAAAGCGTACGTCACCGACGGCGGTCCGGAATCTCTTTTTCGAGGCCATCGAACCAAAAAGGTCATAGACCCTCTTCTCTTCCTGGCTTGTCGGTTTGCCGCGGCGGGCCAGGCGGGAAAGGATTCGACGATATTTTTTCTTGATCCGGGAGATTGTCCGCCGGTTTTTTCGACGATCGGACGCTGAACGTTCCGGGCGAAGACGCACCACCTCATAAACGATGTAAGGGTGGTCCTTGTCGTGGATTATCGCCTCATTTAAGGAATATTTTGAATATACCGACTCCCAAAAAGAGACAGTTGGGGCAATTTCATCATATTCAGGAAGGACCGAGGCATGCCCGGCCCTGACCAGAATTAACGCCATTAGGGACACGCCAAGCAAAATCCACGGACGCCTCCCTGTATATGTTACCCTGCTACCCATTGCGATGATTCCCCGACAGCCTCGAAAAAGCCTCTCCGGGAGATACCCCCTGACGTTCATGTCCCTATGGACCGAATAAAAATATCAGGCCCTCTTCCCTGCCTGAGCCGGCCTGGAGCCCTTGGGACCATTATTTGATAACCACTCGCAAAATATGATACCAGAAAGGAGAAGGAAATGTAACCAATCACAGGATACCGCGCCCAAAGTCGGCCCGCCTCCCAACCTGTAAGCGATTGCAAGGCGGCGCATAGACGCGCCAAAAGGTCATGCGAAACTTGTTTTGGGAACCGTTACTTGAAAAGACCATAGCGGGCATTTTCAACGGTCTTTAAGTAGTGCCCATCCAGGGGCGGTCTTTTTGTCCGATCTAAAGCATTATGCTAGAAAAAATTATCCTCGGCATATCATATATATGCCTGCGGCAATTTTTTTCGCATGCCTTGATCTCGAACAAAAATCCTCCTTGCTGGACAGACACTAAGGAGGGGAGTCCTTCCACTTTCACGCCCGGAGCTCAGGAAGCCGCGGCAGTGACCGCCTTGAGTTCTTCCGCGGCCAGGACCTTGTCGATATCGAGAAGGATGTTAACCGATTTCTTGACCTTGGCAATTCCAAGGAGATAGGCGGCGTCCAGGGTGGCGCCAAAACTTGGCGGGGGTTCGATCTCTTCCGACGCGACCTGGAGGACCTCGTAGACCGAGTCCACCACCAGGCCCATGAGGACATGATGGCCGGACTCGCTGGTCACCTCAGTCACCACAATGCAGGTCCGGTCGGTAACCTCGATCTCCTCAAGACCGAAACGGAGGCGAAGGGAGACCACCGGGATCACATGATCGCGCAGATTGACCACCCCCTTGGCGAAATCGGGCATCCTGGGGACCTCATGGATCTCCTGATTTGCCGCACCGATGATCTCCTTTACCTGCATGATACTTATCCCGTAAACCTCGGCCCCGATATTGAAGGTGAGATATTTCCCGGCCAGTTCGTCAAACCGCCCCTTATCCTTTGTTACCGCCTCTGCCATGATATCCTCCTCCATCAATGCTTGATCTGCTGGGTAACAGCCGGTCTCTTAAAGAAAACTTACCGGGGGCACGAAGGGCCGCCGACATGCATGCCATCCTTTTGCTCACGCGTTTTGCGAGACCATCAGAACTCGATAGAACACGAAAACAAAAAAATTCTATCAGAAAAAAAAAAGCACTGTCAAACGGAAGATTCGAAACAATCAGACCGGAATTAGTTCCGGGGCGGTTCAATTTCTATTCCCGCTTGTCTTAGAAGCTCACAGACGGCGCCCTCAGCTTCGTCAGGCACCACGAACACATCGGGCTTATGGGAGATAATCCAGGCTCCCAGACGAACCTTGCGGTCCACATCGGTAAAAAGAAAGGGATTTTCAAGAAATTGCCGACTCAAGACCGCGCCGCTTGCCGCCTCGCTTTCTTCAAGGAGAAACCAGGGGGCATTCACCGGCGCCGATGCCGCGGGCGAGTAAAGTCCGCTGACCGGGGTCATCCGCCGCAGGCTCTCGGCCGGCCCGAAATGGGTCCGGACCCGGGCCATGGCCACTCGGGGAAAGGCGGCAGGTATTTCTTCCTCAAGCCGGTCCGAAACCTGGTCGGCAATCCGATGGGAAGGTGTCTGCATGACCAGGTCGAGATCAACGAGGAAGCGCCCCCCGGCCTTACGGCTCAGGCATCTCTTGACCCTGGTGACCCTGGGATGGCTTTCAACCATCGCCACGATCTCCCGCTCGGTGTCCCGGTCGATTGCCCCATCCATGAGGTCCCGCAGAGCGTTATACATCAACTCCCCGCCGTTCTTGAAGACAAACAAGGCCACCACCCCGCTCCCCCAACGGTCGAGGTCAAGGCCGCAGGCCGCGCCAAGCAGGGAAAAAAAGACCACTGAGGTACTTAAGGCGTCGGCAAGATAGTCACGGCCGTCGGCCTCAAGGGCCGGGGAGGCCAGTTTCCGTCCGCTCCGCAATTGATAAAGGCCGAAAAACAGTGAGATAAACAGGGTAAAACCCGCGACAGGCAGGGCAATGGTGACGTCCGGGATGGCCCCGCCCCCGAAGAAGGCCCGCCGGCCTATCTCGTAGGCCACGGCGATAATAGCCACCGCGGTGATCATGGTGGCAACGGTTTCCGCCTTGTAGAGGCCATAGTGGAAAGATGGGTGACGGCGGCCGGCTATCCACAGCCCGGCATAGAGGGCGAGAGCGGCCAGGAAATCGGTCAGGGAATGGACCCCATCAGCCAAGAGGGCGCCGCTTGCGGAAATCACCCCCACCGTGATCTTGGCCACGGCGAGGGAGAGGTTGAGAAATACCGAAACCGCGACCCTCTTCTTTGCCGCGGCAAGTCCCTGGTATTTTCCCTCTTTTGCCATAAAATTCCGGCGCGTGTAAGGGGGGGCGGATTTAGAAGTCAACGGTCTCGATCCGGTTTCGCCCCGTCTCCTTTGCCCGGTACAGGGCGGCATCGGCACCATGGATCAGGGCATCGGGGTCGTCATCACGCCCCGGCACCAGGGAACCGATCCCGGCACTGATGGTGACCCGGTCACCGACCATGGAGGATCCGTGGTTGATCTTCAAAGCATGCACCGCCTTAAGCACGTTACCGGCGACGATCCTTGCCCCGGCAAGTTCGGTATGGGGCAGGACCAGGGCGAATTCCTCACCGCCGTAACGGGCGACAAAATCAACCGGCCGTTTCAGGCTCCCGGCAATGGCCCCGGCAACCTTGGCCAGACAGGAATCCCCGGCCTGATGGCCATAAAAATCATTATATGCCTTGAAAAAATCTATGTCGATGATCACCAGGGAAAGGGGCGATTCCTCGCGCCGGGCCCTTTTCCACTCCTTTAAGTAAAGCTCGTCAAAATAGCGACGGTTGCCCACCCCGGTAAGCTCGTCGATGTAAGAGAGGCGTTCCAGGGTGGCGTTGGCCTTCCTGAGCTTCATAGTGGTCTCAAGGAGCTCCGCCTCGCGGGCCCGGCGCAGGTCCATCTCCGCCTTGAGTTTGAGAAAAGACCTCACCCGGGTGACAAACTCCACCTCGTTTGCCGGCTTGACGATATAATCAATCGCCCCGGCCTCGAAGGCCTTTTTCAGGTATTCCACCTCGGAGAGCCTGGTGACCATGACCACCGGGACATCCCGGTAATGCTCCCGGGCCTTGATGGCCCGCAAGGTCTCGATGCCATCAATCCCCGGCATGACGATATCCATGAGGATGATATCAATGTCGGGATTATGGTTGTCCGGAGTGTTGATCCCCAGTAATTTTATGGCCTCCTCTCCGCTTCTGGCATGGTGGATGGAGCCGAATCCCTCCCCTTGCAGAATGGAACCGAGCAGGTCATGAATCTCCTGGGAATCATCAACGATGAGAATGCTCTTTTTACCAGCCACCTTATCTCCCCCCCCTGAAGCCGGCAGGATGGCCCCGACGACTTCTCAAGATACAGGATACCCCTTTCCCCTGAAAGATATTTAGTGTCCGTCCGGAAACGAGGATTTTTATTCGAGATCAAGGCATGCGAAAAAAATTGCCGCAGGCATATATATGATATGCCGAGGATAATTTTTCCTAGCATAACGCAGAGATCGGACAAAAAGACCGTTTCCAGATGGGCACTATTTAGCCAAACAACGAGGTAAGTGTCAATGACGAGCAGATATTACCAGCCGATAATCGGCACCCTTGGTTTCATCCTCTCCCCGGACCGGACCAAGACCCTGATGGTCCACCGCAACCGGCGCAGAGATGACGATCATTACGGCAAATACAACGGGCTCGGCGGCAAGATGCGCCCGGATGAAGATGTCATGGCCTGCCTTGAACGGGAGATCCGGGAGGAGGCCGGGCTGACCTGCCTTGCCACTCGCCTGCGTGGTACGGTCAACTGGACCGGCTTCGGCCCCAGGGGCGAATCCTGGCTCGGCTTCATCTTCGTGATCGACCGTTTCTCTGGGACTCCGCCGGAAGGGAATGAGGAAGGGAGCCTGGAATGGGTGGAGATCAGGAGAATCCCCGAACTGCCCATGTGGGAAGGGGACCGTTTTTTCCTCCCACTGGTATTTGATGACGACCCGCGGCCATTCCACGGCTTCATGCCCTATGAGGGCGACCGGGTGATCTCCTGGAATTTCCATCGCTGACCGCCGGTTACGCAGGCAAACAAAAAAAGGGGGATGAGACCTCCCGGCCATCCCCCTTCCTATTTCGTGCCCCCCGACCGGGGGGCTCATCTGACCCTTATCACCCGCAGTCTTCTGCGTCGTTTGGATCGTAGGTATTGTTGGCATTGCGGAACAGGTAATCGTTAATCTCGAGGAGGTCTTCCTGACTCAGCTTTTCCCATGAGCCATCCTTGGCGCATTTGGAAAACTTCTTGAAAAATACCCGCTGCCAGCCCTTCATGGTCTTGCTCTCGGCATAGAGGAATTTGGCCCCCTTGTCGTTACTCCGGTAATGACAGGACTTACAGCTCTCCTTAAACTTCTTCGCCCCGGGACTCACCCAGCTCGAGTTATGAAAGGTAAGGATCCGGCAGCTCTGGGTGGTCTGGTCAAACCTCTTGGTCGGACTGGCCTTGGCCGGAACAATCCAGGCCGCCACCGCCAGGGCCGCCATCAACATTACAACAACATTTCTCTTCATCTCGACACCTCCTTGTCAGAAGCAAGCATGGCTGGGCCATATCGGCCATCCCCAAATACACTCACAAATCCTCATTGCCGCATGGCCCGGATCATGACCGGGACAGCCCCTGCCAGACGCAACTCCATACCTCCTCGGCCCTTTGGACCAGTGGCGGGCTTACCACCCCGTCAAGGAAGAGGTGAATCAGGCGGAAACAGCCGCCGAACAGGGTGGTGGCCGCGATCACCGTCTCCACCGGCCTGATCTCCCCCTTCTCGATGCCCTCTGCGACCATATCAAGCATCATCGCAAAGGGGGCCGATGAGCAGATCGGCTTTTCTTCAGGGAGAAACTCCCGGTGCCGGGCATGGATGATAAAGGCCATCACCGCCGGCCGCTCTTCGGCAAGGCGGAGGAAGTATTCAATCAGGGCCCGGCTTCGCCCGGCAAGGCTCGTCTCCCGGCTGCCGATATCGCCGATATCGGCAGCAAGGCCGTCAAGGAGCTGCAGGTAGAGGGAACGGGCCAGGTCGTCCTTGGAGCTGAAATGGTGATAGATGAAACCGGTACTGACCCCGGCGGCCTGCTGGATCTCCCTGACCGAGGTGTTGAAATAACCCCGATTGGTGAAGAGATCGAGGGCCGCTGAGAGCACCTCCTCACGCCGTGGGTTGCCTTGAGAAAACGGCCATCCCCCGGTGGTCTCTCCTATTGACGCGAATCTTTCCCTTGCCTGCTCCATGGCCCCTGCCTCTTTCAGAACGAACACTCGTTCTATATTATAAGAATTTTTCTCAATGGGCACAAGAATTGTTTTTCATTAAGAAGATGGGTGGGATTGAAAAGTTAACAATCCGTTGTAGAACGGGCTGGTAACGGCGCATGGACGTGCGTTTGTTGAAAAAGCCATGAAGGTTTTTTCAACGATCTATTGAGAGGCAGATCAGCCAGGACCGGATCTGCCGTCTTCTATGAAACCTTCTCGATCGGGTCGCCGGCCCTGACCTCTCCCACTTCGAGAACCCTGGCAAAGAGGCCCTCCTTTGGCATGATGCATTCGCCGGTGGCCTTCTTGATCGCGCAACCGCTATGACATTTTTTCCCTATCTGGGTGATCTCGATCTTCACCTCTTCCCCCAGACGCAGGCGGTCGCCGACCTTTACCATCCTGAGGTCGATCCCCCGGGTAATGATATTCTCGGCAAAGGCACCGTTTTTCAAGGTCGGCAGCTTTTCCTTGACCCGATCTATGGATTCCCCTGCCAGAAGCGATACCTGACGGTGCCAGTCGCCGGCGTGGGAGTCGTTTTCAATCCCCCGGACGTTAAAGGTACATGACGGCTGTTCCCTCTTGACGATTCCCTTCTTATGACTGGTGCAAAGCGCCTCAACATGAGCCATTTCCATCTCCTCCTTTTTTTAAAAAAGAAAAACCTCGACCATTTCCCCCGCGGCCAGAGACTGGCCCGGGGCGAGATGGCAATATCCATTAGCCGCGACAATGGAAGAAAGCATATGTGATCCCTGATGATCAAGGGGATATACCGCGCCCGCGCCTCCCCCGGCCGAATCAACGGAAACCCGGAGCAGGTTGGGTCTCTTGCCCCGGTTTTCCAGGGGGGCGGCAAGGGTCAGCTGACGCCTGCGATATTGCCACTCTCCGCCGGCCATTAGCCCAATTGCCGGTTTCAGGTAATGGCTGAAACAGACATAGGCCGAGACCGGATTACCGGGCAGACCGAAGAGGACGCGATTGCCCTTGGTGGCGAAAAAGAGCGGCTTGCCCGGCTTTTGCCGCACCCGCCAGAAGACCTCGGCAAAACCGTTGGCCCCACTTGCATCCTTCACGTGATCATGGGGGCCGACCGAGACCCCGCCGGCGCAGATAATAAAATCGGCGCGGGAGTCCTCGGCCTCGGCAATCGCGGCCACGGTCGCGGCAAGATCATCACCCACCCTGCCCTGATGGGCCACCTCACCGCCCGCCTCAACCACCGCGGCGCAGATCATCAGCCGATTCGAATCGTGGATCTGACCCGGCTGCAATTCCTCACCGGCCGAGGTCAACTCGCTGCCGGTGACCAGGACCGCCACCCGGGGACGGGCAAATACCGCCACCTCCCCGGCCCCGGCCGCGGCCAGGATCGCCAGATGCCGGGAAGAGAGCCTGGCGCCCTTGGCAACGATCCGCTCGCCGCTCCGGTATTCCTCACCGGCATACCTCACGTCCTGGCCCCGCCTTTTCGCCGCCATGATCCGCACCACATCGCTGTCGCCTTCAGTATCCTCGACCCGGACCACGGTATCGGCCCCGATCGGGATCATCGCCCCGGTGCTGATCCTCACCGCCTGTCCAGTGGCAAGCTCGCCGGCAAAGGGCACCCCGGCCCGGCTCTCGCCTATGATCTTCAAAACCACAGGCCCTTCGGCACATACCCCCTCCACGTCCTCAAAACGGACAGCGAAACCGTCCATGGCCGAGTTATCGAAACGGGGGGAAGGGTCGGGGGCGAGAAAGTCATCGGCCATAAAACGGCCCAGAGCCTCTTCCAGAGGAACCTTTTCAACCCGGGGTTTGGGCAAGCTCCCCCTGACCAGGCGGATCGCCTCCTCTATCTCAATCATTTCTTGTCTCCCTTCTTGCCGTGACCCTTGCCGGCCATCATCGGGAATAGGTGTAAAAGACCGGGGAAAAGGGCCTCAAGGCTCTCCCTCGCCCCGTTGGAGCTGCCGGGGAGATTGATGATCAGGCACCCTCCCCTCACCCCGGCCTCGCCCCGGGAAAGCATGGCGTAGGGGGTACGTTCCTTGCCGTGACGGCGGATCGCCTCACAGATACCGGGCACCGAGCGTTCGATGACCTGAAGGGTCGCCTCCGGGGTGAGGTCACGAGGCCCAAGACCGGTCCCGCCGGTGGTGAAGACCA
>Ga0114931_10011158_pt1 | contig 10647 bp, 11 predicted proteins | sample 2SBtaG_FD_89579 | JGI IMG/M metagenome (GOLD analysis project Ga0114931, IMG submission 89579) | Deep subsurface microbial communities from Kolumbo volcano to uncover new lineages of life (NeLLi) - 2SBTROV14_V59a metaG | ecosystem: Environmental > Aquatic > Marine > Volcanic | place: Kolumbo...
GCCAGCGATACCTTCGAACGCTTGATGGGAACCGACGTGCTTCCCCGCCGTGAGTTCATCGAGGATAACGCCCACCTGGCACGACTCGACATCTGACTTCCCGTTGCATAGTGCGCCCACTCCGTCGGTTGTTGGCGCGCCCCGCGTGGCTTGCACCCTTCAAGAAGGCGAGGGGTACAGGCGATTTGTGAAGGGAAGGTTGCAATCGAGGTCATATCACCGCGGTACCGTCGGCAGTGCGCTGGGGAACAGCAGCTGCGCAGAAACCGGGTGATGGTCCGACAGGTCGCGCGGCTCGTAGCGTTCGCTGCGGGCGCGCAAGACCTCGGCTCGAGCAAGCAGCGGTTGGAGGTGGGGGGCCGCCAGCAGAAGGTGGTCGAGAAGCTGTTGCTGCCGCCCGGTCGCCAGTATGTTGCCGGGGCCGTCCCAACTGTAGTCGCCGCCGGCGGGGATGACGGCGGTGGCGCCGAGCAGCCGAAGCGAAGTGCGGAAGCGGGTGGTGTCGTAGCCGTCGACGTTGAAATCGCCGGCGAGGATCACGGCCTCCGCGGCCGGAATCTCCTGCGCCGCCAAGAAGTCATGGAACAGTTCGAACTGAGCCTCGCGCACGCTTTGGAAACGGTCCTCATCGCCCGATTGGGCGTGGGTACCGAACAGATGGTAGCGCCGGCTGCCCTTGCGGATACGCGCGTAGACTATGCCCTTGTCCGCCAGGCAATCGACGCTCGCGCAGATTGCCCCGAAGGTGGTCTGGGCGCTGACCTCGATGGGCCAACGGCTGACGATGAGCACGCCACCGGCGGGGAGCAGTCCATGCCGGGAACCGACTATCGGCGTGCGGTACGGATAGGCGTCGGCCAGACCCCTGAGCAGGATAGTCCGGGCGCGTTCGTCGAACAGCTCCTGGAAGACGATGGCGTCGTACCCCCAGAGCACGCCCTGCTCGAGCAGCAACGTCGCGCGCAGCGCGGCGTCGTTGGCGAAGTACGCTTCCGGCAGGTAGTAGGTGTTGTAGGTCAACACCGAAAAGCTTTGCGGCCACGGCGAGGGGGCCGTTACGCCCGACGACGGTGGAACCGTCGTCGGGCGCGGCGCGCAGGCCAACAGAGTTATCAGTAGCGCCGCGGTCATGACGGCCCTCGGCAGCTGCCGGGAGCGTCCACCGGAAGGTCGGGGAGGTGCTACCCTAGCACCTCCGGGTTGAGCAGTTGAGGAACACGGCGCCCGCCTAGCACGGCGACTATGGCTTCGGCGCACAAGCGGGCCATGGCGTCTCGAGTACGCTCGGTAGCCGACCCCAGGTGGGGGGTCAGCACCACGTTCGGGAGGCGCGCCAGCCCCTCGCTGACGACCGGTTCCCGCTCGAAAACGTCCAGGCCGGCCCCCCAGATTCGTCGCTGCTCGAGCGCCCGCACCAGAGCCGCCTCGTCGACGATGGGGCCACGAGCGGTATTGACCAGGATGGCACTCGGTTTCATGCTCTCCAGTTCCGCTTCCCCGATGAGGTGATGGGTTTCCGTCGTCAGGGGGGTGTGGATGCTCACCACGTCGCTGTCTTGCAGGAGATCCAGGAGGGTCGGTACGAAACGAACTCCCTGTTCGGCTTCGAAGGCCTCATCCCGGTGGCGGTTGTGGTAGAGAACGGTCATGGCGAAGGCCCGGGCGCGCCGCGCCAGCGCCCGGCCGATGCGTCCCATGCCGATGATGCCGAGCGTCTGCCCGCTGATGTCACGACCCAGCAGCTGCATCGGCGCCCAGCCGCGCCACCCTCCCGAAGTGACCAGCTGGTGACCCTCGAGAAGACGCCGGGCCACCGCCAGCATGAGGGCGAAGGCGTGGTCCGCCGTGGCCTCGGTGAGGACCCCCGGGGTGTTGCTCACCACTACCCTCCGGCGGCTGCAAGCGGCGACATCGATGTTGTCGTAACCGACGGCGAAGTTGGCCACCACCTCGAGGTTCTCGCCGGCGGCATCGAGCAGTTCGTCGTCCACGCGGTCCGACAGCAGGGCGATGAGTCCCCGGCAGCCCCTGACCTCGCGAAGCAGCTCGGCTCTGGGAATGGCCTCATCGCTGGAGTACACCCGGGGCTCGAAACCGTGCTCCCGGAGGATGGTCAGCCCGATAGTAGGTATGTTCCTGGTGATGAAGATCATGGCTACACCCTACCGTCAGGGAAGCTCCAACTGCTGGCGCAGCTCGTAGGTGCCGCTGGTACCGATGGTCTTGTCGCGTTGCGCGGTCACCTCGTCGGCACTGTAGGGGGCGAAGTCCCCGGGCAACAAAGCGTCGTTGCCCCAGGCGGTGAGGATGTAGTTGATGACCGCCGCGATCTCGGCGTCACCGAGTTGCGCCCACTGGGGCATAAAGCCGTTGAACTTCTGACTCTGGACAGTGATCTCTCCCTGCAAGCCGTTCAACATGACGGTGACGAGATAATCGCGGTCCGTCAGGTAGAGTTCCGGGGCGTGGCCGGCGAGCGGTGGGAAGGCGCTCGGTACCCCCTGGCCGTTCGCCTGGTGACACCCCGCACAGTTGCTGTAGACGGCGCTGCCGTCGGGAAGGGAGGCGCTGCCTCCCTCGGTTCCCGAACTCCCGGGAGCGGTATCCGCCTGCGCCAGCACCGTGAAGGGCTTGGCGACGCCGCGCTCGGCGACCAGCTCCATCGCTCGGCTGATGTCGATGCGAGCACGCCCGTCCTCCAGGACCTCGAAGCCATGAAGCTGCTCCGCGGCGGCGTTCACAGTGCTCTGGTACTGGGAGGTGTCGGCCGGCGTGAAGCGCCCATGGGGGCGAACGAAGGCCAGAATGAGAATCAGTGCCAGGGTTGTTACCATCAGCACGGCACTGCCGATGAAGGCGGTACGCACCTGCCCCTCGCTGATGATGAACTGTTGGGTGGGTTCCGGCTTGGCGCTCTCGAGTCTGGGGTTCTCAGGCATGATCCACCACCTTCGCCAGCCGTGGATCGTGAAGCGGAAGGATCGGGTGGGCGGAGAGCGAGCGGGTGAAAACCGCCAACCAGATGCCGCCCATACCTACCAGGAGCAGCAGATCGAGCGGGCTCAGCGGGAAGCCGCGCCGCTGGAAGGTGGGAATGATGAACCAGAAGAGGTTCAGAAGCTGCACCACCACGGACCAGATGGCCACTGTCACCAGCGCTCTACGCTTGCGCTTCACCCAGCGGGAGAAGAGAATGGCGAAGGGCGCGAAGAAACCAAAGACCAGCAGGAACGCCGCCAGGCCGGACCACCCCGGTCCCAGCCGGAGGACGTACCAGGTGCTGGTCTCCACGGTGTTGTTCGACCAGAGGATGATGAGTTGCGAGAAGCTTACGTAGGCCCAGAACATGGTGAAGGCCATCAGGAAGTTCCCCAGGTCCTGAAGCCGTTTGCTGGTGAGGACCTCATCGACCTTGGGGTCGCGCGCTGCCAGGAAGGCCATGACCCCGATGATGAAGGACACGGCGGTGATGGCCTGACCGATCATGAAGATCACTCCGTAGATGCCGGACCACCAATCCGGGGTGAGCGACATGGCCCAATCGACCGCCGCCAGGGTCATGGTGATGATGTACACCACGATCCACGGTCCGCTGAGCATGCGCAGCCGGTAGGCGATCTTGCCGCTCACCTCCACTTCTTTGTCCTGCCGCGCCGACTGCCTCACGAAGTAGACGGCCGCGTAACTCCAGATGGCGAAATATACGGCACTACGCAGGATGAAGAAGGGGATGTTGAGGTAATTGGCCTTCCACTCCACCGTCGGATGAACCGCCAAGTACTCACTATGCGTCCAATCGTAGAGTGAACCCAAACCGAAGAGCAGTGGGACGAAGAGCAGCGCCATGATCGGCAACACCGAGACGCCCGCCTCGAGCGGCCGGCGGATCATGGCTCCCCAGGAACCGCCACCCGCGTGTTGCACGAACAGCATGACCAGGCAACCGAGCGAGAGGCCCACCCAGAAGAGGAAGGCGTAGAGGTACGACCCGAAGAAGGGGGTGGAGCCGATCAAGGACCAGAGGACGGCGGCCACCAGGCCGACGATGCCGACGACGAACGCCGCCGACTGAATGCGGCTGAGGTCTAGAGTGGAAGGAGTCCGAGTCATCGGTGAGTCGCCCCCTGGGTCTGCTCGAGCTGCAAGCGAGCGCCGGATGGAATGTCGTCAGGGGTGGCGTCCTGGCTCAGCTGCAGCGCCCGGATGTAAGCGGCTATGGCCCAGCGGTCCTCCGGCGGGATGCGCGAGGCGTAACTGAACATGCGGCCGAAGCCGTTGGTCATGGCGTTGAAAAAGTAGCCGACGGGAACATCCCGCAGGCGCTGTTCGTGAAGCGAAGGGGGTTGAGGAAAGCCCTTCTGCACCACCATGCCCCGCCCATCGCCGTTGAAGTTATGGCAGGGGGCACAGTAGATGTTATAGCGTTCCTGGCCGCGCTCGAGCAACTCCATGGTGACCGGCAGCGGTACCTCGTCGAGGAGGCCGGCATCACCCTGACCGCTGAAGAAAGAGGCGGCGACCGCACCCCGGGAACGGGGAACCGTGCCTTCGATAAGCGGTCTGGCCGAGGCGCCGTCGGCGAAGTAGGGGCTCGCCTCGTAAACTTCGGCCTTGGGTTGATCGAACATGTTGCGGCCGCACGCCGAGATAGACAGGGCCGTCACCATCAGGCCGGCGAACAGCAAAAGGCGTTTGACTGAAGAGTGGAGTCGGCGTGCCATGTTAGCGCTCCACCTCCGAAACGCGCTGAGGCTCGAGCCTTTCCAGGAAGGTGCGGGTCTTCTGTCGGTCGAACTTCGGGTCGGACGCTTCGATGCAGAGGAAGAAGCGATCGCGGCTGGCGTGCTCGAAGTTGGTCGTGTTGAATATCGAGTGGTACGCCCTGGGCAGGCCATTGCGCCCCAGCATGAAGAGCCCGGCGGTGAAGGCCGAGAAGAGCACCGCTCCTTCGAAGGTGATGACGATGAAGTTGGGCCAGCTGTTGAGAGGCTTGCCGCCGATATTGAGTGGATAGAACTGGACGTTGGCGTACCACTGCATGAAGAACGCCCCCAGGCCCCCCAGGATGCCCATGATGAGGACCACCCAACCGAGCCGGGTGGGTTGCATGCCCAGGGCCTCGTCGAGCCCCTCGACGGGGAAGGGGGTGTAGGCGTCCATCTTCCGGTAGCCCGCCTCGCGGGCCCTGTCGGCGGCCGCCATGATCTCTTCTACCTCGCTGAACTCGGCCACCAGGCCGTAGAGCTGCTCTGTGGCAAGGCTGCTTGCTATAACCTCGCTCATGCCTGCGCTCCCTTCACGACCGGCGTTTCATAAGGAGCTTCCTGCGCCCGGACCTCCTCGAGGTAATCGCTGCCGTGGTGAGCGTCGTGATGCGCCAGCTCCTTGGCCTCGGTGGTGGCGATCGAGGGCAGCAGGCGGATGAAGAGGAAGAAGAGGGTGGCGAAGAGGCCGAAGGAACCGAGGTAGAGCGACCAGTCCCAGAAGGTGGTCCGGTAATCCGCCCACGAGGAGGGCAGGAAATCCTTGGTGAGGGTGACCGCTACGATCACGAAGCGCTCGAGCCACATGCCGACCGCAACGATCATAGAGATGACCAGGAGCGCTCGGGGGTTCTGCCGCACCCGCCGGAACCACAGCGGCTGGATGGCCACCCCGTTGCAGGTGATCAGCAGCCAGAAGGCCCACCAGTGATCGCCGAAGATGCGATTGAATATCATGTACTTCTCGAACTCGGCGCCGCTGTACCAGGCCATGAATGCTTCTATCGAGTAGCCATACAGCACCATCAGACCCGTGGCCAGCATGAGATTGGCGGAGTTGTCGAGATGCCTGATGGTTATGAGGCCCTCGAGCCCGAAGGCCTTGCGCAGGGGAATGGCCAGTATCAGCACCATGGAAAATCCCGCGAAAACCGCTCCCGCGACGAAGTATGGGGGAAACACGGTGTTGTTCCAGCCGGGCAGTTGCGCTACCGAGAAGTCCATGGCGATGGTGCTGTGCACCGACAGCACCAGCGGGAAGGAGAGGGCCGCCAGCAGCAGGTAGGCGCGCTGGTAGCGCTGCCAGCCCTTGGTGGAGCCGTTCCAACCGAGGCAGAGGGCGCTGTAGAAGATCCGTTGGAACTTGCCGCGGGCGCGGTCGCGCAGGGTGGCGAGGTCGGGAACGAGCCCGATGTACCAGAACAGGATGGAAACGCTGCCGTAAGTACCGATGGCGAACAGGTCCCAATCCAAGGGGCTGCGGAACTGCGGCCACAGCCCGAAGGTGTTGGGGTAGGGCGCCAGCCAGTAGAACACCCAGGGACGCCCCAGGTGCAAGATGGGGTAGAGGCCGGCGCAGACCACCGCGAAGATGGTCATGGCCTCTGCGAAGCGGTTGATGGTGGTGCGCCACGGCTGCCTGAAGAGCAGCAGCGCGGCCGAGATGAGGGTTCCCGCGTGGCCGATCCCTATCCACCACACGAAGTTGATGATCGGCATGCCCCAGGCGACGGGGACGTTGTTCCCCCAGACCCCGGTTCCCACCACGATCAACACCACCACCGAGACCAGGTACATGGCCAGGAAGGACATGGCGATGCCGAAGCCGATCCACCACCATCTAGGGGTCCTGAGCGGTCCCGCCAGGACGGGGGAGTCCACCACGTCATCGATGGCGCCGTAGCTCTGCCCCCTGGCGATGACGCGGTTTATCTCGGTTACTTGGCGGCGGGGCTTGCCCGTGATCACGCCCATCAGCTGGCCCTCCCTTCTTCGCCGGCCAGCTCCGAGTTGGGGTTCTTGACCTTCGCCAGGTAGCTGGTTCTCGGCACGGTGTTGAGTTCCTCCAGCAGCAGGTAGTTAAGCGCTGAGGTCTTGGTCTTGCTCACACTGCTCTCCGGGTCGTTGATGTCGCCGAACACGATGGCTTCGGTGGGGCAGGCCGCCTGACAGGCGGTCACCACCTCGCCATCGGCGATGCGCCGATCCTGGTTTTCGGCGTCGATGCGGGCGGCAGCGATGCGCTGCTGGCAGTAGGTGCACTTCTCCATCACCCCACGGCTGCGGACCGTCACGTCGGGATTGTTGGCCAGCGACAGCTCGGTGGCGCTGGGAGCCAGCTCGGCGTACTGCAACCAGTTGAAGCGCCGCACCTTGTAGGGGCAGTTGTTGGAGCAGTAGCGGGTGCCCACGCAGCGGTTGTAGACCATGACGTTGATGCCCTCGTGGTCGTGGACCGTGGCGCCCACCGGACACACGGGCTCGCAAGGCGCCTTCTCGCACTGCTGGCAGGTCATGGGCATCTGGAAGAGTTCCGGATCGTCGATATCGCCACGATAGTAGTCGTCCACCCGGATCCAGTGCATTTCGCGACCGACCGCCACCTGCTTCTTGCCGACGATGGGGATGTTGTTCTCTGCCTGGCAGGCGGTGACGCAGGCGTTGCAGCCGATGCAGACGGTCATGTCGATGACCATGCCCCAGGCGTAGGAGGTGTACTCGAAGTCGGGGTAGAGGTCGGCCGGCTTCCCCTCGGCGACATGAACGAATTCCGGTTCTTCGGGATGAGCCCGGAACTCCTCCAAGGTGCCGGTGCGAACGATGTGTCGTTTCTCCCCCGTTCCCTGCAAGGAGTGATGCACCTGGGTGGTTACCAGCTGGTGGCTCGAGCCCGTCTTGCTTACTTCCAGGGGAGCGTACCAGGGGGAATCACTGCTGCGGAGGGCGTAGGCGTCGAAGCCCACGCCGTTGCCGATATGACCGGCGTGAGTGCGCCCGTAGCCGAGCTGCACGGTGATCACTCCCCGCGCCTGACCCGGCTGGATCCACACCGGGGCATCGACCTTGCGACCTTAGACCCCGAGGGTGACGACGTCGTTGTTGCGGACCCCCAACTCCTCGGCGGTAGCGGGACTTATGAGTGCGGCGTTATCCCAGGTGAGTTTGCTGAAGGGTTTCGGCAGCTCCTGCAACCAACCGTTGTTGGCCCAACGCCCATCGCCGATGCCGGGATCGGGTCGGAAAGATAGGGTGAGGTTGCTCTTGTCGGGAAGTTCCACCGGGAACGCCTGAAGGCTTACCTCCCGGGACGGCGCCGCACTATCCGGAACGGTACCGCGGTAGACGGTGGCGCGCCAGAAGGCATCGAAGTCACCGCCGACCCGCTCCCGCCAGTAATCACGGATGACGTCGTAACCCGACTTGTCGGCCTCGCCAAGGAGCGCCGCCAGCACCTCGTACTCCGACTTGCCGCCAAATAACGGGGCGATGAGGGGTTGCATGATGGTGATGGTGCCGTCGAAGGCTCGAGCATCCCCCCAGCTCTCCAGGTGGTGCGTCTGCGGCAGGTGCCAGGTCGCCCTGCTGGAGGTTTCGTCGAGGTAGGGACTCAGGTGGACGCTCAGCGGGACCTTGCCCAAGGCTGCTTCGAAATCCAGATCGGCGGGGACGGTGTAGGCGGGGTTGCCGCCGAGCATGACCAGTACCGTCACCTCACCGGCAGCCATGGCGGTGGTCAACTCCGCCAGCGACCGGCGGTGATCGACCGGCTTCGCCTCCACCGGCTCCAGGAGGGTAACGGTAGTGCCGATGTTGTCGAGCTTGGCATTGATGGCGTGCGCCAACGCGTGTACCACCGCCGGCTGTCCTTCGCCGGCGACCACCAGGCTCGAGCCGTGGTGCGCTTCCAGGTCGGCCACTACGGCCTCGAGGAAGGCACCGGAAAGTTCATCTGGAGTACCGGCTTCAGGAACCTCGAGGCCGAGTCTGCCGGCCACGGCGCCGGCGAAGTGCGCCACCGCGGCGGGCCCGGCGGCGAGGCGGTGATCGGCCAGCGAGCCCGTCGGGGTGGGGGTGCTCTCCAGCACGTAGAGGCGGTTCATGTCGTCCCCCGCCTCGCGAACCCGACGCCGCTGCGCGAACTGGCGGGCGTAACGGAGCTTGCCGGGGCCGCTGCCCAGGAGGTCACCGTCCAAAGACAGGATGACGTCGGCCTTGCCGAGGTCGAAGCTGGGCTGGATCTCCTCGCCGAACGCCAGCCGCGCCCCCTCCAGAGCGGCGTCCTGGTGCAAAGGCTCGTACTGGTGCCACACCGCTTCCGGATAGCGCTCGAGCAGGTCGCTAAGCTGTTTGGCCAAGGTAGGGGAGGTGATCGTCTCGGTGAGGATGCGAAGTCCTCGACCCCGCTCGGGCCCCTGGAGGGCGGTGGCGATGGCGGTGGTGAAGTCCTGCCAGCTGCGCCCCTGACCCCGCTCGGTAATAACCTGGGAACGATCCGGATCGTACAGGGAAAGCACCGTGGCCTGGGTAGTGGCATCGGTGGCGCCGAGGCTGGCGGGATGATCGGGATTGCCCTCCACCTTGGTGGGTCTGCCCTCGTGGCTCTCCACCAGCAGGCCCTCGGCATAGCCGCCGTGAGTGATGGCGGTGGCGAAGAAGAGGGGCCTGCCGGGAATGATCTCCTCGGGGGTGCGAACGTAGGGCATGATCTTCTCGCGAGGGGACACGGGTTGAGCGCAAGCCCCCAGGCCGGCTAGCGCCAGGGAAGCCCCCAGGAGCTTCAGGAAATCCCGACGTTCGAACGACCCCACTAGTGGAGCCGCCTGCCGCGGAAACTCCTGGTGCAAGAACTCCTGGAACTCCTCGGTATCGGCGAGCTCCTCCAGGCCCTGCCAGTACTCCTTGCCGTTGTTGTTGGCCAGCTTTTCGCGGATCTCTTGGACGCTAAAGGATGTCTTGTTCATGGCTTTCATCGGTGACACGTCGAACACTGTGGGAGTTTCTCGGTGTTGATATGGTAGGCCTCCACCAGCTTGTTGCCGAGCTCGAGCTGGTTCGTTGGCGGCTCGTACGCCAGGTTGAAGACCTCGCTGCGCGGTCTCAGGAACTTCGCGGGGTCACGGTGGCACTCTAGGCACCAACCCATGGTCAGGGGTTCGTTCTTCCAGATTCCCGCCATCTCGTCGATGCGGCCGTGACACTGGCTGCAACCGACACCGTTATTGATGTGAGCGCTGTGATTGAAGTAGACGAAGTCGGCGAGATCGTGAACGCGGTTCCACGCTATGGGGGTGTTGCTGTCCCAGCTGGCCTGAACCGCGGCCAGCGCCGGGGCCCCCACGCGGATCTGCGAGTGGCAGGTCATGCAGGTTTCGGTCGGAGGGATGCTGGCGGCACTCGAAACCTCGACCGAGCTATGGCAGTAGCGGCAGTCCAGACCGAGCTCGCCGGCGTGGAGGTTGTGGGGAAAGGCGACCGGTTGGGGGACCGGAACCCCCACCTGGTTTTTGCTGGTGCGGGCGAAGACGACCAGGGCCGTCACCAGCAGCACCATGAAGATGGTGCCGCCCCAGACGACCCACTTGAGAAAAGCGTTGGCGTTAGGTGGAAAATACTGAGGCATTCACATCCTCATCCTTAATGGTGGATGATTCTAGCGGCATCCCGGATACCTGGAGGGGTGGGACGCGCGAACCCGGATTGGGAAACAGCGCCCCAGAGCCCGGGCCGGACAGCAAATGACGGGTGATGTGTGGGTAGACCTCCTCATTCATGTCACTCAAGGACCCTCCTTAACTAGCGCTTTCGACAAGGCGGCGACCCGCGGTGGAAGAATGACTCCTTACCACCGCCGCCGCAGACCGCTCCAATGTAACACAAGCCGGGC
>Ga0114931_10011159_pt1 | contig 10646 bp, 8 predicted proteins | sample 2SBtaG_FD_89579 | JGI IMG/M metagenome (GOLD analysis project Ga0114931, IMG submission 89579) | Deep subsurface microbial communities from Kolumbo volcano to uncover new lineages of life (NeLLi) - 2SBTROV14_V59a metaG | ecosystem: Environmental > Aquatic > Marine > Volcanic | place: Kolumbo...
CGCGCCCCTTGTGACCGACAGCTCCCTGTGTCCGGTCTTCTCCTCGGTCACCCTGTCGGTGATCGTGCTCCTGTCGGTGCTCCTCGTCTTCGCCTGGCGCGACCACAACCCGCTGGGGTGGGTGGGCGTCGGGCTGCTCGTCCTGCTCACCTTCGACGTGATCCGCCGGGAGATCGCCGAGCGACGGCGCCCTGGCACGATGTTCGTCGTCGCCGTGGTGCTGTGGACCCTCGCCGCGGTCCTGGGCACCCTGACCACCCACTACGGCCTGTTCTGAGGGCGCCCCGCGAAGCCCCTCCGAGCCCGCCGTGAAATCCGGGGCCTCCAAGGCCTGGATCCGCGCTCGGTGCGATTTTCTGTTCACATGGACTTGACGCGTCGGCCCGCGGAGCCAATGATGTGAACACACGCTGACGAGGGGGGCTGGAGTCGATGACGCCAGAAGATCCGCCGGGCAGGTTCTCCGCTGGTCTCGACCGGCGGGCGGGCAGCTGAACCGGGTCGCGCTTCACGGGCAGAGCCCGCACGAACCGACCACAACCACTCGCGTGGTACGACGCCCCGTCCGAGAACCCGCCGAACCCAGAGACCAGCGACTCTACAACGCCAACGACGAAGATCGGGCGGCCCCTCGGGGCCGCCTGTCGTCGTCTCGGCCCCGGGGTTAGAGAGGGCGGATGGACCCCGACCGCGTACGCGCCCTCCTCGAGCAGGCCATCCCCGCGCCGGCGTGCGAGCTGAAGCACGAGGGCGCCTGGCAGCTGCTCATCGCCACGATCCTCTCGGCCCAGAGCACCGACCAGCGGGTGAACAAGGTCACCCCGGCGCTCTTCGCCCGCTACCCGACGCCCGCGGCGCTGGCCGCCGCCTCCCAGGAGGAGGTCGAAGACGCGGTGCGCTCGACGGGCTTCTTTCGCCAGAAGGCGGCGCGGGTACGCGAGGCCAGCCGGGTGATCGTCGAGGAGCACGGGGGGGAGGTGCCCCGGGACCTCGACGCGCTGCTCGCGATCAAGGGGGTCGCGCGCAAGACCGCGAACCTGGTGCTCGGCACCGCCTACGGGCTGTCCACCGGGATCGTGGTCGACACCCACGTCCGGCGGGTGAGCCAGCGGCTGGGGCTGACCCCCCAGAAGGACCCGAACAAGATCGAGCGCGACCTGCAGGTGGTCTTTCCGCGGGAGACCTGGGTCGACATGGGGCACCGCCTGCTCCTGCACGGCCGCTACCTGTGCACCGCGAAGTCCCCGGAGTGCGAGGTCTGCCCGCTCGCCGAGGGCTGCCCCTCGGCAAAGGCGGCGCCCGACCGCGACCTCGACGCGCGCATCGCCCTCGAGGCGGAGCGTATCGCCGAGGCCCTGGCCTGAGGTGGAGCGGACCGACCTGCGCCGTGGCGCCTGGCTCGACCACGACCCGGAGTGGCTCGCGCCGGAGGACGCCGACGCGCTGCTCGCGCAGCTTCGCGACGGGACGCCCTGGCAGGAGCGGGCGATCGTGGTCTTCGGCCGCGAGGTCCTCCAGCCGCGGCTCGTGGCCTGGTACGGGGAGCTGCCCTACCGCTACTCGGGCCAGACCCTGGAGCCGCGTCCCGAGCCCGACGCCGTGCGCCGGCTGCGCGAGCAGGTCTCCGAGGTGGCCGGGACCGCCTTCAACCACGTGGTGCTCAACCTGTACCGGGACGGAGGTGACCACGTCGCGCTGCACTCGGACAGCGAGCCGGAGCTGGGTCGGGAGCCGGTGATCGCCTCGCTGTCGCTGGGGGCTCGGCGCCGGTTCGTGCTCCAACCCAAGCGGAAGCGCCGCTACCGCAAGCGGCTGTGGCTCACCCACGGCAGCCTGCTCGTCATGGGTGGCACGCTCCAGCACCTGTGGCGGCACGAGGTGCCGCGAGAGCCGGCGGTCACCGAGGCGCGGGTGAACGTCACCTTCCGGCGCCTCCTCGGTCCGCCCGGGTGGCGCCCCTCGCGGTAGGATTGCCGCGGAGGGACCGTTCATGCGCTCGTTTCTGCTCGCCGTCCTCGCTTCTGGCGCCCTGCTGCTCACCGCCTGCGACTCGCAGCTCGCCCTCGAGGTGCAGCTCACCCTGCCCGCGGCCTACATGCAGACACTCAGCTACCCCGCGCAGTTCGCCTTCGAGACCGACGAGCACATCGGTGCGAGCGAGACGCTGTGCGAGCCCCTGGACCAAGAGTACTACATCACCCTGGACGACTCGGCGACCGCCTGCGCGGCGCCGCTGGACGTGCGGATCGCCGAGGGGCCGTGGAATCCGCCGTCCACGGGGTGCGTCACCGAGTCGGGCAACCCCTACCACGTGCTGATCGACAACGGCGGGTCCCAGGTGGCCACCGCCACGGCCTACGCCGACTACACGGACGGCGGCTGCAAGGGCGCTTCGGACACGGTGCGGATCACCCTGGGCCAGTAGCCTCCAGAGCAAGTCGGAGCTGGGTCGCGGTCGCGCCCGAGCCACGGGGGCATCCCCAGGTCGAAGCGGCGCGCCTGCACGAGCCTCTCCCCGGTGCGTTCCTGTCCTCGACCTCACTCGTTTCGGCCTCCGGTGCACGTCCCGGATCGGCGGGTCGGTCGAATGACCGGGCGGCACGCTTGTTACTTTCGCTTACGGCGCAGACCGGGGAAGCCAATGCACGAACGAACCAGGACGTGGGACGCCAACGAGGCCGTCGCCCACGTGGCGTACCGAACCAACGAAGTCATCAGCATCTACCCGATCACGCCGGCCTCTCCGATGGGAGAGCACGCCGACGCGTGGGCCGCCAAGGGGCAGCCGAACCTGTGGGGTGCGGTCCCGCGGGTGATCGAGATGCAGTCCGAGGGCGGCGCCGCCGGGGCGGTCCACGGCGCGCTGCAGGCGGGCGCGCTCACGACCACCTTCACCGCGTCCCAGGGTCTGTTGTTGATGATCCCGAATCTGTACAAGATCGCGGGTGAGCTGACGCCGGTGGTGCTGCACGTCGCGACGCGCACGGTGGCGACCCACGCGCTGTCGATCTTCGGGGACCACTCCGACGTGTACGCGTGCCGGCAGACCGGGGTGGCGATGCTGGCCTCGGGCTCGGTGCAGGAGGCCCACGACCTCGCGGCGGTGGCCCATGCGGCGACCTTGCGCTCGCGGGTGCCCTTCATGCACTTCTTCGACGGGTTCCGCACATCCCACGAGCTGGCCACCACCGAGGTGTTGGCCGACGACGACCTACGCGCGCTGGTGCCGGACGCGCTCGTTCAGTCGCACCGCGAGCGGGCGCTGACGCCCGATCGTCCCGTGCTGCGGGGTACCGCCCAGAACCCGGACGTGTTCTTCCAGGCGCGCGAGGCGGTGCAGCCCTTCTACGTCGCCTGCCCGAGCATCGTGCAGGAGGTGATGGACACCCTCGGGGCGTGCACCGGCCGGCCCTACCGGCTCTTCGACTACGTCGGGCACCCGCGTGCCGAGCGCGTGATCGTGATGATGGGCTCGGGCGCCGAGGCGGCCCACGAGACCGTGGAGTGGCTCGTCGGCCGCGGGGAGAAGGTCGGGCTGGTCAAGGTGCGGCTGTATCGGCCCTTCTCGGCGCGGCACCTCGCCGAGGTGCTCCCGCCCACGGTCAAGGCGGTCGCCGCCCTCGACCGGACCAAGGAGCCGGGCTCCCTGGGCGAGCCCCTGTACCTCGACGTGCTCGCCGGGCTGTCGCAGGCCCGGACCGAGGGGTGGTTCGAGGGCGGGCCGGTCGTGGTCGGTGGGCGCTACGGGCTGTCGAGCAAGGAGCTGACCCCGGCGATGCTCGTGGGGGTGTTCGACGCGCTCGATCACGAGCAGCCGCCGCACGGGTTCACCGTCGGCATCTTCGACGACGTCTCCGGCAGCTCCCTGCCCTGGGACCCGGACCTCGACATCGAGAGCGACGACGTGCAGCGGGCGGTGTTCGTCGGCCTCGGCTCGGACGGCACCGTCTCGGCGAACAAGAACAGCATCAAGATCCTCGGCGAGGAGACGGACCTGTACGCCCAGGGCTACTTCGTCTACGACAGCAAGAAGTCCGGCGCGGTGACCGTGAGCCACCTGCGCACGAGCCCGCGGCCGATCCGCGCCACCTGGCTGGTGCGGCAGGCGAGCTTCGTCGGCTGCCACCAGTGGTCCTTCCTCGACCGCTACGACGTGCTCCGGTACGCCGCGCCCGGCGCGGTCTTCCTGCTCAACGCGCCCTTCCCGACCGAAGAGGTGTGGGATCGCCTCCCCCACGAGGTGCAGCAGGGGCTGATCGACAAGGGCTGCACCCTGTACGCGATCGACGCCTACGGGGTGGCGCGCGAGGCGGGGATGCCCGGGCGGATCAACACGATCATGCAGACCTGCTACTTCGCGATCTCGGGGGTGCTCCCGCGCGAGGAGGCCATCGCCCAGATCAAGCAGGCAGTGGAGAAGACCTACGGCCGCAAGGGCGAGCGCCTCGTGCGGATGAACTTCCAGGCCATCGACCGCGCGCTGGACCACCTGCACGAGATCCCGGTGCCCGACCGGGCGACCGCGATGCGCAAGCGCCCCGATCTCGTCCCTCGGACCGCGCCGGACTTCGTGCAGCGGGTCACCGCGCGGATCATGGCCGGCGAGGGCGACCTGCTGCCCGTCTCCGCCTTCCCGCCGGACGGCACCTGGCCCACGGGGACGTCGAAGTGGGAGAAGCGCACCATCGCCGAGCGGATCCCCGAGTGGGACCCGGCGATCTGCATCCAGTGCAACAAGTGCGCGCTCGTGTGTCCCCACGCCGCGATCCGGGTGAAGGTCTACGAGCCGGAGCACCTGCAGGGGGCGCCCGAGGGCTTCAAGCGCATGGACTGGAAGGGGCGTGACCGGCCCGGCCAGAACTACACGGTACAGGTCGCCCCGCAGGACTGCACCGGGTGCACCCTGTGCGCGGTCGTCTGCCCGGCCAAGGACCGCTCCAACCCGCGGCACAAGGCGCTGGACATGGCGCCGCTGCAGGACCGGCTCGCCGAGGAGCGGCCGCGGTTCGAGTTCTTCCTCGGGCTGCCCGAGGTGGACCGCGCCAGCGTGCGCGCGACGGTCAAGGACAGCCAGTTCCTGCAGCCGCTGTTCGAGTTCTCCGGCGCGTGCGCCGGGTGCGGCGAGACGCCCTACCTCAAGCTGATCACCCAGCTCTTCGGGGACCGGATGGTGGTGGCGAACGCCACGGGCTGCTCGTCGATCTACGGCGGCAACCTGCCGACGACCCCCTGGAGCCAGGACGCCCACGGGCGCGGCCCCGCCTGGTCCAACAGCCTGTTCGAGGACAACGCCGAGTTCGGGGTCGGGATGCGCCTGGCGCTCGACCACCTCGACGGCGAGGCGCGGCGCCTGCTGCAGGGCCTCGCCTCGCACCTCGACCCCGACCTCGTCCGGGCGCTGCTCGACGCCGACCAGCTCTCCGAGGAGGGGATCGCCGCGCAGCGGGCGCGGGTCGCGCGCCTGGTCGACGCCCTCGAGGGGCTCGTCGAGCCCGACGCCCGGCGCCTGGAGGCCATCGTCGAGCACCTCGTGCACAAGGACGTGTGGATCGTCGGCGGGGACGGCTGGGCCTACGACATCGGCTACGGGGGCCTCGACCACGCCCTCGCCAGCGGGCTCGACATCAACGTGCTCGTCCTCGACACCGAGGTGTACAGCAACACCGGCGGCCAGTCCTCCAAGGCGACGCCGCTGGGCGCGGTCGCCAAGTTCGCCGCGAGCGGCAAGGGGGTTCCGAAGAAGGACCTCGGGATGCTCGCGATGGCCTACGGCAGCGTCTACGTCGCGCAGATCGCGATCGACGCGAGCGACGCGCAGGCGCTCAAGGCGCTGATCGAGGCGGAGAGCTACCCGGGGCCGTCGCTGGTGCTCGCCTACAGCCAGTGCATCGCGCACGGCTACGACCTGGCCGACGGACCCGACCAGCAGAAGAAGGCGGTGGCGAGCGGCTTCTGGCCCCTGTACCGCTTCGACCCGCGCAACCCCGCGCTGGGCAAGCCGGCGCTCAGCCTCGACAGCAAGGCGCCCAAGCTGCCGCTGCAGGACTTCGAATACGGCGAGGCGCGGTTCCGCGTGCTCCAGCGTGCGAACCCCGACCGGGCGCGCCTCCTCCTCGAGGAGGCGCAGGCCGACGTCGAGGAGCGCTACGCACGGCTCGAGGCCCTCGCCCGCATGACCACGCCCGCCACCGCGACCGAGTAGGGGGAGCCATGGACCTGACCACGACCTGCATGGGTCTGACCCTTCGCAACCCCCTCGTCGTCGGCGCCTCGCCGCTGTCCGACGACGTCGGCATGGTGCGTGCCCTCGAGGACGCCGGCGCCGGCGCGGTGGTGATGCACTCCCTGTTCATGGAGCAGCTGGCCTGGGAGCAGGACGCGATGCTCCGGGACGTCGTGGCCCACGAGCACGGGTTCGCCGAGGCGCTGACCTACGCGCCCGAGCCCGTCGGCTACGCGCTCGGGCCCGAGGAGTACCTGGAGCAGGTGGCGCGGCTGAAGGCGGCGGTGGACATCCCCGTGATCGGCTCGCTGAACGGGACCCACACCGGGGACTGGACCCACTACGCCGCACTCATCGAGCAGGCGGGCGCGGACGGCCTCGAGCTGAACGTCTACTACCTGCCGCTGGACGGCGCCGAGCCCCCCGATGCCGTCGAGGAGCGGTTCCTCTCGGTGCTCGCCGCGGTCCGCGCCGAGGTGTCGATCCCGGTGTCGATGAAGCTCACGAGTTTCTTCAGCAGCCCGATCCACCTCGCGCGGCGCCTCGAGAAGGCGGGCGCCACGGGGTTCGCGCTGTTCAACCGCCTGTTCCCCGCGGACATCGACATCGACGAGCTGGAGATCCACGCCACTCTGCACCTGTCCGACCCGTTCATCCTCGGCGTCCGCCTCCTGTGGCTCGCGGCGATGTTCGGGCAGGTCGAGGCGAGCCTGGCCGTCTCGGGCGGGGTCCACGAGACCTCGGACGTGATCAAGGCGGTCATGGCCGGCGCGAGCACGGTGCAGATGGCCTCGGTGCTCCTGCGCCGCGGCCCGAAGCACCTCGCGCGCCTGCACCGGGAGCTCCGCGCCTGGATGGAGGAGCACGAGTACGCCGCACTGTCCGAGCTCCACGGCTCCATGAGCCGCCAGCGCTGTCCGGATCCGGATGCGTGGGAGCGCGGCAACTATCTGCGCACCCTGCAACAGTGGCGTCCTGGTCAGTAGACCCGGACGGAGTCTGACCTTTCGTGACCGAGCGGGCCTTCGAGGGAGGAGGAACCCGGCTTAAACAAGGTGCGGAGGCTGAAGAATGCCCTCTGGGCTGTACCTGGTGCGCTGGCCCGATCGGTCCGTATGGCTGCTGACCGCGCGGGACGAGCAGCACCTCATGGAGATCGTCGACGCTGCGGGCGATGCCACCAGGGTGTGGTTTCGCCGGTGGGACGGGCCGGTGGCGATCGGGTTCGCGCCGCCCGAGGTGCGTGATCGCGCCGAGGCGGTGACCACGATGCCACTGCTCCGGTTGCCGCTGCGCCAGGAGGGCATCGATCGGACCGAGGAGTTCTGGACGATGCAGGACGCCATCGCGCGCAGTGCCTTCCCGCGTCTGTTCGCGGCGCTCCAGGACGCGCGCGAGCGTGCCCTCACCCGGCGTCCGCGCGCATCCGGGCCGCTGGTCGAGCGCCACGCGGTCGACGACGTCGCGACTATCCCCGGCGAGGGGTGGAAGCCCGGCTACGTGCCCCCCTTCGACCCGGACGATCTCGAGCCCGAGCCGCGCTGATCACGCCCGGGTGGTGAGCGCGGGGGGCACGACCGCCACCAGCGACCAGGTGCCGCCGGTGTCGCGGTCGAGGATCACGAGGGTACCCGGGACGAAGCGCACGAGGGGCTCCGCGCGCTCCTTGCCCATGAGCAGTCGGTCGACGAGCTGGGACAGGAGCGGCTGGTGGCTGACGATCACCCGGTCGCCGGTGTACCCGTTGACGCGCTCGGCGAGGGCCACGACGTCGCCGCGCGGTCCGATGCTGTCGAGGGCGTGGATCCCGTCCGTCGGCTTCGCCGCGAGCGCGAGGATCTGCGCGGTCTGCTCGGCCCGGGCCCGGCCGCTGTGTTCGATGCGGTAGACGTCGGGGTGGGTGCGCAGGACGTGCTTGCCGAGGCGCGCGATGTCCTTGCGCCCTCGCTCGGTGAGCGGGCGCTCCGGGTCTTCTTCGGCGGGGACCGCGTCGCCGTGTTGTACGAGGTAGAGCCGCATGGTGCCTCCACAGGTCCACCCTATCGTGCGGTTACAAGCGCTGTTCCCCATCCATAGGGAGGGTCTCATGGCGACCTGCATCCTGCGCGACGGCGTGGTGTTCGACGGCTCGGGCTCTGCCGGGGCTCGGCGGGACGTGGTGGTGCGGGACGGGGTGGTGCAGGCGCTGCGGCCCCCCGGCGGGCCCGTGCCCGACGGCGCCGTGACCCTCGACGCGGCAGGGTGCTGGGTCACGCCCGGGTTCATCGACCTGCACACCCACTACGATGCCGAGGTGGAGCTGCTCCCGGAGCTGTCCGAGAGCGTGCGCCACGGGGTGACCACCGTGGTCATCGGCTCCTGTGGGCTGTCGCTCGCGCTGGGCGACCCGACCGATCTGGCCGACATGTTCTGCCGGGTGGAGGGCATCCCCCGGCGCGTGGTGCTGCCGCTCCTCGAGCGGGTGAAGACCTGGGAGACGCCCGCGGAGTACCTAGAGCACCTCGATGCGCTACCGCTCGGCCCGAACGTGGCCGCGTTCCTGGGGCACTCGGCGGTCCGAGCGAAGGTGATGGGGCTCGGGCGCAGCCTCGACGCGTCGGTGCGCCCGGAGCGCCCGGAGCTGCAGGCGATGGTCGGTTGGCTCGACCACGCGCTCGACGCCGGGTTTCTCGGGCTGTCCATCAACACGCTCCCCTGGGACAAGATGGACGGCGAGCAGTACCGCAGCCGGCCGACGCCCTCGGTCTTCGCGCGGTGGGCCGAGTACCGGGCCTTCACCCGGGTGCTGCGCCGGCGGCAGGCGCTGTTCCAGGCCGTCCCCGACGTGTCGACCAAGCTGAACGCCGCGCTCTTCTACCTGGAGAGCCTCGGGTGGTTCCGCCCGACCCTGAAGACCATGTTGATCACCCTGCTGGATGCGCGGGCGAACCGGCTCGCCCACCGGGTGGTGGGCACCCTGACCCGCGTGCTCAACGCGATCGGCGGTTCGCTGCGCTACCAGAGCCTGCCCAACCCCTTCGACCTGTGGGTCGACGGTCTGGACGTGCCGGTGCTCGAGGAGATCGGCGCGGGCACCGAGGCGCTGCACCTGCAGGATCCGCACGAGCGAGCGGCGCTCCTCCGTGACCCGGCCTACCGGCGGCGCTTCCGGCGCCAGTGGCGGCGCCCCTTCGGGCGCGCGTGGCACCGCGACCTGTACGAGGCGCGGATCCTGGCGTGCCCCCAGGAGGCCCTGGTCGGGCGCACCTTCGGGGAGGTCGCCGACGCCCGCGGCGCCGACCCGATCGACACCTTCCTCGACCTGCAGGCGGAGCACGGCGACGCCCTGCGCTGGTACACGGTGCTCGGCAACGATCGCCCCCGCGAGGTCGAGTGGATCGCGGCCCATCCCGCGGCGCTGATCGGGTTCAGCGATGCCGGCGCGCACCTGCGGAACATGGCGCACTACAACTTCCCGCTGCGGCTGTTGGCGCGGGTCCGTCGCGCGCAGGCGGAGGGGCGCTCCTTCCTGACCGTCGGCGAGGCCGTGCGGCGGCTCACTGTGGAGATCGGCGACTACCTGGGCATCGACGCGGGCTACCTGCGGGAGGGCGGCCGCGCGGACGTGGTGGTGTTGGACCCGACGGCGCTGGACGAGCGGGTGGACGCGATCCACGAGGCGCCGATCGACGGGTTCGGCGAGATCCGGCGGCTGGTGCGGCGGAACGACGAGGCGGTGCGCGCGGTGCTGGTGAACGGTCGGATCGCGTGGAGGGGTGCCGAGGCCGGGGAGGGGCTCGGACGGGAGCGCGGGTTCGGAAGCGTGCTGCGGGGGAGAGTGCCTGCGGCGTAGGGGAGGCGCGGCCGCGGACGGGCACGAGCGCGCATGGGCTCATCGCACGCACGGTTCATGGGGACCACGACTCCGGGCGGCGAGGCGATCACCCACGCCCGCCCGCTTCCCCCCGAACGGTGCCCGGTCGGGCATACGTCGGCTCCGGCGCCCGTCAAGCGGGGCCTCCCCCTTCGACCCGGCCTGGACCAGAGTGACAACCGGGTCACGACGCGGGTTCACGGACATCTTCAGCCCGGGTCTGCAGCGGGACCCGCCCCCGCTTGACGGCCACCTCCGCCGACAACGCCGCTGGCCGTGCCCCGTCCGGGCGTAAGCGGGCCTGCACGACAGCCAGCTGGGCGCCTCGACCAACCGAGGCGGGCAAGGCGCACCTCCCGCGCCTTATCGGCCGGGTAGTCGGTCACCTCGACCACAAGGTGCATCTGCCGCGCCTTATCGCCTGGGTGGCGGGTCACCTCGACCACAAGGTGCGCCTCCCGCGCCTTATCGGCCGGGTGGCGGGCCACCTCGGCCACAAGGTGCGCCTCCCGCGCCTTATCGGCCGGGTGGCGGGTCACCTCGGGCACAAGGCGCGCCTCCCGCGCCTTA
>Ga0114931_10011160_pt1 | contig 10645 bp, 9 predicted proteins | sample 2SBtaG_FD_89579 | JGI IMG/M metagenome (GOLD analysis project Ga0114931, IMG submission 89579) | Deep subsurface microbial communities from Kolumbo volcano to uncover new lineages of life (NeLLi) - 2SBTROV14_V59a metaG | ecosystem: Environmental > Aquatic > Marine > Volcanic | place: Kolumbo...
GTTCTTAGTTTTTGCTTTGAAAACAAGAGTTATGTTGATATAATGACTGTTTTCAAAGTGAAAAATAAGGACAAAAGAAGTAGCCAAGAAGCTTGATTTATTTTTTCACCGTTCCTTAGTTTTTTTTAATCCAAGATTAATTTTTATTTTTTAGCTCCAAAACGGTCTTCCGTTTCGTTTTTTTTAATTTTTTTGAGTTGCATGATGATGTAAATGATGGTTCCCCAAATTCCGAGAAGCATTGAATTCACTATCACTTGGAGGTATATCGGGGCATTCATCCTGGCCGACCACAACTCTCTTTTAACAGACGCCGGATTGGTTATCACAGGAACTCCCCAAGTTGCTGTCTTTACGGACATTATTTTGCCATGCAAATCATCCTCTTCCAGCTTGGTGACGATGGTTAATTCGCTTTTATCGTTGCCGGGTATGTCATTGGGGAATTCAAATCTAAAGTAGCCTTCTGAGTCAGTGGTTTCGAGTTCATCTCCTCCAAGAGGCAACAAGCTGAATAATCGTTGCACATAAGGTCTTACCCTCGCCCCCTCGATTGGAATTATTTGACCCGTAGAATCGGGCGCGCCAAAAAAAACCTGCACCGTCTTTGCGGAATCATGTTCTTCGAGGGTCATTTTGAAAACGGATTCCCTGATTTCCAATTCCCTTTTCTTGTTTTTAAATTTCCGATTGTTCTCAATAGTTGCCACAAAACGGTGGCTGAAGATGGTGTCTTCGAGAGAAGCAAAATTTTTTCCCAAATCAATCTTTGCAACCCCCTTTTCATTGGTAAGCCTTTGCCCAAGTTCTGTCTTCCCATTTTCGTCGAGCAGATAAAAATCAATGGGAACGCCTTCAACTGTTTGGTAAGAACGCTGCACCTTCGTTTTCACGGTGGCATTCAGGTAGGGCCTCTTGCCCACTACATTGAAATATTCTAATTGAATGCGGGCTTTTTTCTTCTTCACCGCTTGGTTTTGCCCCACGACATTATTCCATGAAAAGCTGGCGAAGAAAACCAGGCAAATACTCCAAAATAGATGATGTTTCAATGTTTTAATTAAAGTGTTTTTCATGATTTAATTTCCATTTCTTGAGACATCAAAATTTTCTTTGCCTCTTCAATTTCTTCTTCCTGTTCTTCCAGTGTTTCCACAATCGGAACAATGGGAAACAAGCGAACAAACAAAGAAATGACCAGCAAAGCGCCTGCAAGAGAACCGGCCGTGATGACCCATTCTTCCCAAGTGGGAAAATAATGTTTCCAGGATTCGGGAACCCTGTTCATCGGAATATAAGGAAACGCCAAGGCAGGAACGACGATGAGAAATCGTTTGAACCAGGCCCCAATTATTACCAAAGTTGAAATGATGAACAAAGGAAGCGGTCGCCTACCTTTTTTAAATAATAAAACAATTACCGGAACGATCATTCCGAAAACCTGAACAGACCAAAACAGCGGGGCGTAGGAACCGTAAAGCAGAGAATCGAGCAATTCGCTTTCTCCTCCTTTCATTTTATAAGCCGGGATGAAATATTCATTGATGTTAAAATAAAGATACACCAAAGAGAGCATCACCAATAATTTGCCCATGTAATCGAAGTGCTTCAAGGTAAAATATTGTTCCAGCCTGTAAAATTTCCTAAAAAGGAACATGGCTGCGATCACAGCGGCAGCCCCCACCATAAAAGCGCCGGCTACGAAATAAGGTCCAAAATTCGTGCTATCCCAACCTGGGCGGTAGGTGGAAGCGAAAAGCCAGGAGGTCACCGTGTGGATGCCGAAAGCAACCGGAATGATTAAAATGGCGAGGGTGAAAATGGACTTTTGCAGCAGTTGTACTTGTTCGGGCAAGCCCGTCCATCCGAGGGATAAAATGCGATACATCTTTTGCTGCCATTTCGGGAAGTTCTTGCCGTGGTCTCTTAAAAGCGCGGCGTCCGGTATGATGGGCATGTATAACAGCAAGATGCTGATGACGAGATAAGTGCTGATGACCAAAACATCCCAAACGATTGGAGACTGTAGCCGCCCGTGAATGATTAAATTTAGAAAGCGTTCGGGCCGCCCCATATCTACGATGATGATGATACCTGCAAATAAAATGGCTGCTACGGCAATCATCTCTGCAATTCGAGTCAGGGGCGTACTCCATCTTGCTTTTGACAATTTTAAAATGGCGCTTATCAAAGAACCAACCAAACTGATAGCAACGAAAAATACGAAATTGGAAATATAAATCCCCCAAATGGCGTAATCCCTCATGGCAGTTACCGCAAGGCCTTGTTTTAGTTGCTTGACGTAGGCTGCCAAACCAACGACGCAAATGGCCAGTAAAACGCCGACCCAAATTTTCCCTAATTTTCCGAATTTCCGGGGAGCTAAATCTTTATATAATTGCCCTAATTTCGAATTACTCATTTTCCTGATTTTTGGTGGTCACGATTAAGTTCCTAAGTAAATATAAAGCACACTTTCCAAGGGGTTTCAACCCCTTGCGTTACAGGGACAAGGGGTTGAAACCCCTTGGAAGAAAATGGTGGATTATTTGTGATTACTTCCATTAGTTTCAACATTGTCTTTCCGGGTATATTCGTCATCTTCAAAGGGGAAAAGCCGGTTGACCGGGGGCAGGTAATAGACCCGTGGCTTGGTGCCGAATTCTTCCATGAAGCGATAGCCCGCCCGGTCGCGCAGTAATTTACTCAAGCGCACCGTTTCGTCTCCGTTCGTTACTACGTCTTCATTTTCATCTCCAAAATAAAAGACTCCGTTGGGGCAAGCACTCACACAAGGTGGTATCTTCCCCTGCCTCGTCCTATCCGGGCAAAAGTCACATTTGGAGACGGTTCCCCTCTTTGGCGGCACACCCGTCTCGGGTGAGTACGGCTGATTGATGATTTCAAGAGGGATTTCGGGTTCGCCCCAATCGAAAACCCTTGCAGAATAAGGGCACGCCACCATGCAAAAGCGACATCCGATGCAGCGGTCAGTATCAATCAACACGATGCCGTCACTACGTTTAAAGGTAGCATCCACCGGGCGAACTTTCACACAGGGGGGTTGGTCGCAGTGGAAGCACATGGTAGGCTGCCAATAAGGAGAGGATTCCTCATTATCCTGCATTTTGAGCACCTTCAACCATTCTTTTTCCGGCGGCAGATAGTGCATCTTCTCACAGGCATCGTGGCATTTGCGCAGGTTTTTACACTTTGCCAAGTCCAGAACCATGACAAATCTCCTTCCCGGAATGCCTTCCCGGGCTTGTTCTGGCCCTATGTAAATATCGGGGGTGGGCTTCAGATAGGCCTTGTCAATTTCAACCATTTCCCCCTCCGGTGACAGAAGTTTAACTTTCTCTCCCGTCTCCTCCACGGAATCATTTTGAAAAGCAGCCAGGGCCATCGCCGTAGCACTCATTGCCCCTACCGCGATACCTTTCTTCAAAAAATCTCTCCGGCTTGATTCCTCACCGGCTTTTATCTTTTCCATTGCTTAGTTTTAAAGGTTCTACTTTTTTAATGCTGCAATGCTACGAAAGAGATGTTCGAAAAAGGATTCTATCATTACAGCATTCCATCATTTTCCCCTTCCATCCACTTTTTCAATTCCTCATTGGAAACCAGCTTCCCCTTTTTAACCGGAAGGCGTTTGGCGTCCACTTCTACCAATTCGCCATTAGCTGTGATGAGTTTTACTTTCTCGCCACTTTCTTCTCGAATAATTTTGCCGAGGCCATGCCCGGCGAGGGCCCCTGCCCCGGCCCAAAGGCCGAGGGCAAGGAATTCCCGCCGCTTATTGGTTTCTTTTTTCTTCATTTCTAAAAATTTACCAGTTCCACATTTTGGTGATGTTGAACCCGATGAGGAAGTCCCCATTTCCAGGGTCATTTCCATTAAAAACATTGCTGTATTGCGGCACGAGGCTTTTGAAATTGGTCACAAAAACCTGGAACGCGTGTGAACTAGAAGTCATTTCCAGTCCAAAGCTAAAGTTCGGATTCGGATTGTTCGTCTGATGGTCTGTGACGGGTTGGGTATAGTTGACGATAAAGCCCATCACGTTTGTAAATTTGTAGCGTCCCAGAACAGAAACCGCGACGTGGTCGTTGTTCATTTTGCCTTCGATTTGCCTGTCCGCGTTGATGAAGGCATCCACTGCATTGAAATGGGATACACTCCCAGCCACTTGAATGGAGAAGTGCCTGTTAACTTTTCGGGCGACCATCAGTTGGTTGAAAAAGCTAAACCGGTCTGTAGTAGTATTGTGGAAGTTGGCTTTGTCTCGGGTGTCAATGGCAGCGTTTACAAAGTAGGTCACACTAAAGGGAAAGCCACCTTTTCGCGCCTGCTTGAAGAGGGCATATTTGGCGTTGAAATCCCACAGGAGACGCTCTTTGGAAAAGCCGAAACCCACTTGCAGGTTTTTAATGGGCACATAATCAAACCCGAGTCGAATGTTCGAAGGGGCGTAAAGCCCGTAAAAGTCGTCGTAGCCATTTTTCACCACCCCAAAGCGGTGCTGCATATCAAATTCAAAGGTTCCTTTGATGGGAACGACGGCCGTTTGGTTGTCAATTAACCAAATACTTTCGAAAGTATTCTTCACGGGACGAAGGTCTTTATTACTTTCTACGGCTTCTTCCTGCGAAAGAAGCAGCGTGGAAAATGAGGCCAGCAACAGAATTATCGAGAAGGATTTTGCCAAAAAAGGCATCCTTTTCCCTAGCTGGATTTTATTGTGAAAAGACTGAATGATTGGTTTCATGATGATATTTTTTTTAATTGTTTTTAGCGCCTTGCTTTATCCATGCGAGAATTTTTGAACTGATGGCAACATCGGTTCCGGTAGTTAATGGCATCGGTTGATCCCGGTTGCCTATCAGCCACTGATACAATTCGCTATTCACTGGGACTTCCGTATTGATAAAATTCCCGGCGAGGAGGGAGTTGTAGGCATTTGCCGCTGTCAAATCGGGTTTTTCTCCGCCGGTGTTGTGGCATCCTACGGAATTACAACTTTTGTCAAAAATTGGAATGATGTCGGCAGCAAAACTCAGTTCTCCTACCTCCGTTGCGTTGACGGGTTCCGGAAGAACCTCATCGTAGTAGCAACTCTCAATGGCAAAAAGCAGGAATAGCGCTCCGGCCAGCGTCAGAATTATTTTATTCTTTTTCATTTTAGATTCTATTTTAATTGGAAAGTAAAAGTGTTCCGCCTTCTTGAAAAAAATTAACTTTCTTGAAGAAACAAAGAGGTTGTTTCCCTTCCTTCTAAAAAAAGAAGCCAGTAGAAACAACCTCCTGTGAGAAAGGGCAAATAGCCTATTCAAATTTCAAAAGAAGATTTGGTTTTATAGAGTGCGCAATAGCGGCATTGTTGAATATTCCAATTCCAAAATATTTTTCGGTGAGGTCAGAAAAGTCAACATCCTGATTTTCGGTATCGCCTGTTTTCAATTTCCGTTTGTACTCGACTATCCAACCGGACCCTGTGTAAACTCCTTTGCCTGTTATGTCGCCTCTGTTTCCAATAAATGCCTCGGTAAAGACCGAAGGAATACACTTTGCCCCCGTTGTAGAACCTTCCCTTTGGAAAGCCACATCCGTGTTGGGGTCAAGAGTACCACCGTCATACGTCAGCACGCCATTTTCATCAACGGCGGTGATGAGTTTAGCCGTACCGTTTTCTATTTCATCCTGCAAGACCCAATAATAATAGGTTCTTTCGGGAATGAAGTATTTGGGAACCTCGACCGTTTCGTTCGTGCCGGTGATAGTCAATTCCTGAGCATTGTTTGTATATCCTCCGCCGTCTTTAGTGTCACCGTGCCGTCCGTTGGGCTGCTTATTATCCTGGAATTGGTCATCAAATTGATTGTTAGGGTCAGACCTGACACTCTTCCAATGCCACATGTCAATCGTTTCATTTGGGCCATTGGTAAAGTGCCGGGCAAAGCCCATGTCTGCCCCTAAATCGGTGTGGCAAGAGGTGTAGCAAGTGGCGTTGTTCCAACCTTCGACAGAATTGTTCACATTCCAAAGCATGGCGAGTTTATCTTCGTAAAAGGCTTTGCGAATCATGTTGCCTTGCTCGTTAAAGACTGGTTTGTTGCTTTCTTCTTTCCATCTTTTACTGCCCGGATCGAAGTACCAGGTATCCCTGTTTAAGTCCTTGTTTTGGTCGTTCCATTCTGCCAGGAAATAAATGTTTTCGTCATCGTAAACCGAACGAAAGGTCACATCGTAGGCATCGCCGACATAGCCTTTGAATCTATCATCCCCTGGGTCGGGAACTTCTGTTCTGGTTATCAATTTTTTGCTTTCATTCCATAGATTGTCTATTACGCCATCAACGGTAGGTGGAGTTGTTACATGCCTAGATACCAGTTCCGATTCACTAAAATTTTGAACTGGTTCAGGGGGTATGAATTCATTCAAATTCTGATTATCGTGCGTACAGGAAGGAAAGTTGAGGAGCATCAACCCACCAAAAAATACGACAAAAACTGCGGAAAGAATCTTCAGTACATTCATGATTAAAAGTTTTTTTTGAACGCTCACAAAACAAGTTGAAAATTTAGGAATAGCGGTTTTATTTAAAAAAAGGCATACTCCATCAAGCCCCTCACGCGAAGGAAAAGGTGGATGATAAGTACTCAAAATAAAATCGCGATCCTAATCGGAGAGGAATCTTGGAACGAAGAATTGCGATAAGTAGGACAGTCTAAACTGCTAACTTATTTGGCGAACGCCCAACTTATTAATAATATCTCTTTTCAATAATTGTCACAAAAATGACATAATAAAGGTGGATACAACAATGACATTTGTCAACATAGAGGGGTGATAATTATCACCCATTTTCTTTTTGATGATGAAGCATATTTTAGTGAAAAAAATCACCGGAAAGGATTGATTTTCATCATTGTTTTATACTTCCAAATATAATATTCTACGATTTTAAAAAGCGGCGGTTTATTCTAAAAAAAATTGATAGGAACAATTTAGCTGAGGTGTCAGGACCTTGTGAAAACAATTTCAGGATGGGGCTTGAGGATGAAGCAAAACTGTTCAAAAATTATTCTTTCATCGTTACTAAATGGAATAAGGGGAAATAACATTGACCTAATGGATAGGGTTATTTGTTTCGAGGTTCATAACTCGATGAACGAATATTGACCCCTTGAAATTAGAATTCAAGACCACAAAAATGACAATTGAAAAAATGAAAATCGAAAGTGAAATTAGGCAAAAAGCATTTAAAAACGAGTATTTAAAGGCCCATGTCAATATTCTTTTTTCTTCTTCATGGATCCGCAAACAACTCACCCAATGGCTTTGGCCTTTTGATATTTCCCCTCAACAATTCAACATCCTCCGCATCCTGCGCGGCAAATATCCTGAATCGGCCATGTTAAAGGAATTGACCGAAAAGATGATTGATAAAATGTCGAATACTTCCAGGTTGGTAGAAAAGTTGAGGCGAAAAAAGATGGTAGAGCGAACCATTCCCAAAAATGACCGGCGCAAAGTAAATATCATCATTACCGAACGGGGCTTGGAAGTGGTGGAGGAAGCCTCCAAGGCGGTAGAGCGCAAAATCATTTATTCCATGCAAGCCCTTTCGACCGAAGAAACGGAAGTACTGAATGAACTCCTCGACAAAATGAGAGGCTAACGGACTCGGTTCCTATTTTCAAAAGGAGGGCAAAGCAAGGGGCAAAAGTCACCGTAACTCGAAATTTCTGCTTCGAGTAGCTGCATATCGCCGAAACTACTCGAAGCAGAACCACCACGCTACGTTTGGATTTTTACAAAAATCATTTCTTCGACCGCCTCCTTCTACTGCTGACCTTCGCTTGGGTTCTTTTAACTTTTGTTCTCCTCAATTTTTTGGAAGGTGTTTCGACTTCATCTAGTTGTTCGGCTTCCGGCAAGGTATTGTTTTTAAAGAAAAAGACAAGCCCCCCAAAGAACAGCAAGAGGGTCAGTCCGGATGCTGCTCTCGAAATTTTTTCACCGAGATAAAAAGACCTCGGCTCAAAACGCATCTCCAGGGCATGTTTGCCGGCGGGCAATCTAGCTGCCCGCAGGAGGAAGTCTGCTTTAAAGAAAGGGTCGGTTTTTTTTCCGTCCAAATAAAGGCTCCAACCTTTTTCGGGCGGATAATAAACTTCCGAAAAAACCGCCAATTGTTCGGTGGCTGCTTCGTATTCGTACCGCATGGTATCCGGGTGATAATGCGTCAGGCGGATGTAGGCGTTGGAGTCGGGGATGATGGTCAAGCCTTGTAAAGGGGCGGCAAATTTTTGCTGAATCAGGGCTTCTTTGCCCGGTTCGAGCTTTTCCAGTCCATCCATTTCGGCGTCTCCATCTGCCACGATTTGGTATTCTTTTACGAACCAAGCATTGCCCAAAGCCGATGGATTTCTTATCGCTTTGGCAACAGCCCCTCGACCCTGAATGATGTATTTGGTGTTCAACATACCCAAAATATTCTTGTATTTCGTGGGTGTGTTGAGATAGTGTTCAATGAGGTCCTGATAGCGCATGAGTTTGGCGGCGTGGTAGCCGCCGACGCTTTTATGAAAATAGGAAGTAGCCGTGTTGAGGAAAGGATTGCCCCGTGCGAGGTCGAGTACGCGGAAATCAGGGTCTTTGTCTTCGAGGATTTTTTTGTCGGCGGGCAGGGGCTGCACGCTAGCCTCCACCTGTGATGGTTCTTCATATTTTTCGGGGTACAAGATGCGGGTGTCTATTAGCCAAATATCCAAAATGGTAAATAGCCCGATGGCGAGAATGGTAGGAAGGGCTTTGATTTTTCCGAGCAGGTAAGTCCACAAAAGCCCCGCGGCTAAGAGGATGAAAAGCAACGAACGCAGCGCATCTTTTCGCAAAATACTTGCGCGGTCGGCTTTTAGAAGTGCAGTCAAATCAGGTCCGAAATTTGAGTCGTTGTTGCCTGAAAAATCCATGAAACTACTCCCCAAAAGAGCGAGAATGCAAAGCCCACCAACGATGCCGGTTGAAAAATAGAGCGCTTTTTTCTTAGCCGCGAGGGGGGTGGTTTTGTCCACCATCTTTTGAAGCCCGAGGAAGGCCAATCCGATGAAAGCCAATTGGGCAATGCCCAAGGCCATGGAAACCGCCCTGAATTTATTGAACATCGGAAAATAATCGAATAGCAAAATATTGACGAAAAAATTATTGCCCCAGGCAATCATGATGGCAAACAAGCCTCCGAGTAGCAGCCACATTTTGAGGTCGCCTTTCGCCAAGAAAGCCCCCAGCACGAACAGAAAACAGATGATGGCTCCAAAATAAATAGCCACCCCGACGAAGGGCTGATTTCCGTGATAAAACATGGAAGCCAATTGGCGTTCAGCCGATTTTTTAGCATCTGCGCGGGGAGTGCCTTGTTTAATCAATTGATTTTCCAAAAGGGGAAAGACCCGCTTGTAAGAGTCAGTGCCTTTAAAAGTTTGCGCCGCGCCGCCTCCCATGAATTGGGGGATGAGGATAGTCAGGGTTTCTCCAATTCCGTAACTCCAGCCAAAGGCGTAGTCTTTGGTTAAACCTCCCCCCAAACTTGCTTTATCTTTTAATTCGGACTTCCCCCGAATCGTTTCGGTAGAGTATTCATAAGTCGGCCACAGCTTGGAGGTGTTGCACAAAACGGCTATCAGCGAGGCAAACACTAGTATGCCAGCGGCTTGGCCAAAGTGCGCTAAATTTTTGGTTTTCAAGGCATTGACAAGCTCGATGAGTCCGAAAATGGCCAAAAGCAATAGGCCGTAGAAGGTAATTTGGACGTGGTTTGCGTAAATATCCAAACCGAGGAATAAGGCGAACAGCCCCCCTCCTAAAAGGTACTTTCCTCGAAAGGTCAAAACCGCGGCGGCAAATACGGCAGGGAGGATAGCGAGGGTAGCCAATTTGGTGGAATGCCCCGCCTCCATCAAGTCCACCTGATAGGTGGAGATTCCAAAAGCAATCGCCCCAAACAGCGCCAATCGCCAATCTATTTTAAGTGTCAAAAGCAAAAAATAACAGCTCAACATCGCTAGCAGCGTCACGGCAAAATAGCTCCTAATCCCTTGCCAAAGGAACAAAAGGGAGAAGATGGGTTTGAGGTAATTCCCCTCGATGGTTTGGTGGATTTGGTAGGACGGCATGCCCGAAAATTGGGCGTTTGTCCAGAGGGGGGCTTTGCCGGTTTCTTTCTCTATTTTCCGAATCTCAGTGGCCATCCCAATGGCTTTCACATTGTCCGGTTGTGTCAACACTTTGCCGTCAAAAACGGCCGGTTTGTAAAAAATGGCTGCGATTAAAAGCATAATGCCAAAAGCCGCCAAGTGGGGCCACAATCGCCGGGCTATCGTTGTATTCATCGAATTGTTTTTGTTTGAAAAAGAGGGTTCATTCACATTCCACCAAAGGTAGTTAGTTACTTTAGGAGATGTTTTATTTAGGGTGGAATTTTTTAATTTTCATTAATAAAAAAGTTGCCTCTTTGCATCTGTTAGGAACGGTGAATAAATAAATTGAGGTTTTTGGGTTGATTATTTTGTTCTTAGTTTTTGCTTTGAAAACAAGAGTTATGTTGATATAATGACTGTTTTCAAAGTGAAAAATAAGGACA
>Ga0114931_10011161_pt1 | contig 10645 bp, 12 predicted proteins | sample 2SBtaG_FD_89579 | JGI IMG/M metagenome (GOLD analysis project Ga0114931, IMG submission 89579) | Deep subsurface microbial communities from Kolumbo volcano to uncover new lineages of life (NeLLi) - 2SBTROV14_V59a metaG | ecosystem: Environmental > Aquatic > Marine > Volcanic | place: Kolumbo...
TCTTAATTTCATTAATCTCTTCTTTTGCATGAATTGAAAAAAATAAATCTTCTGTCTCTTTCATTTCTTGCAAAACATTTCCAACAATTTGATTTGTCTTATAAGAATAAGAAATTTTTAATCTAAGTTTCCTCAATTTCTCAACTTGTTCTCTTAAAGCTTTTTTTGAAAGAATAAATTTTGCCTCAGTCATTTATCAATTCCTCGCGTTTCATTTTATCTAAAGCAGAACACATCATCAACGGAAAAGTTATGGATACATCTCCATTCACTGTTGCTGCTTCTCCGTCATCCTTAATCTTTCCCCAAGATTTAGCTTCTTGTGTTGTAGCTCCAGACATTGAACCAGAACTCGCGTGTGAAGTTGTCAAATAAACAGCATAATCAAAACCCCCAGAAAGCAAAGCAGCAAAAATGGCATAATGTTTTGAAATACTTCCACCTAAAGAAATTAAACCTTTTTTCTCGTCAAAACTTAAATCAGTTGTAACTCGTTTCATATCTTTAATTGTATCAACTAAAAACTCTGGATTTTTCTGTTGAAACATAAAAAGTTGAAACCCGAAACTTGAATCAGCAATTCCCGGACAGTAAATAGGGATATTATTCTTCGCAGCCTGATAAAGAATTGAATTTTCATCTTCAATCATTAAACCAATTTCATAAAGTAATTCTGAGACAGAAATTCTCTTTTTTTTCTGATAAACTTTTTTTAAAAACTCATTCATTTTATCTTCAAATTTCATATAACTTTCAGTATGTATTAATAAATTTCCAACACGATTCTCTCCTCGCTCGTGTAACTCCGTATCGTCAGCATGAAAATTTATAACTTCAAAATTTTCTCCAAGAGATTTCATAATATCTTCTTCGATTGCTCCAGAAGTTGTAACCAAAATGTTTGGAACTTTCAATTTACAAAGCTGTGCAAAGAAACCACGTAAGCCAGAAGTAACCATGTTTGATGTAAATGTCAAAAAAATTTTCGCACCAGAGCGCTTCATTTTCAAAACAACTTTTTCAGCTTCAGAGAGTTCAACAGCCTGATAACCAAGTGAGCCAAAGCCATTCAACATCTCTTCAACAGACATCTCTGGCTTCCATTTAAAATCTTTGACTTTTTTCATTTTGAAATAAACCTCCTAAACTAAAGTTTTAATATGAAATCTTTTTAAAATTTTACCTATTAACTGTTTTTCCTTTTCTGGAATGTTTTTTCCATTAATCTCGACTAAATCTACCCAAAATAAATTTTTACAAGAAACAACTAGATCCAGTAATTCAAAAAATACTTTTTCACTCAAACCATCTTTCTCAGGATAACCAGTTGAAGAAAAAACTTTTTCATCTAAGACATCAATATCTAAAGAAAAATAAATCTTTCCTGAGGAAATAAATTTCTCCAAAACATATTTCTTGTCTTCAACTTCGCTTGAATAAATTATTTTAATATTTTTTTTTCTTGCAAAATCAATCTCAGAAGAATCAACATTTTCAGAGTTCTTTCTAATTCCCAACAACATAATTTTTTCAACAGGAAACCCGTCTTCAACTAATGCTCGCAACCACTCTTCGTGTGTTGGTGTTGGCATTGGCTCCATTAAATCAGGATGTGCATCAAAAACCAAGAGTTTTATTTCAGGATTCTTTTCCCAAATTCCTTTCACAAGAGGATAAGATATTGAATGATCACCGCCAAAGAAAAAATATTTGTTAGAAATTTTTTTAGAAAAACTATAAATTTTTTCAAACTGCTCAGAAACATTATTTTTATTTAATTCTAATTTAGTACCTAAACAAAATTTATCAAAACCAGTCTCAACTCCATTCGTTTTTCCCAAACCATTTATTCCGGGAATCCCCTTCAATTTCATAATATATAGAATATAGAATTAATATATAAAACCTCTTTTTCTACAGATAAAAAATTAGGCTAAGTCGAGACTATCTGTCATAAAGAACTACGCACGTCTCTTTATTAGGAGGAAAGAAAAAATATTATTTCCTATTTTTTTGTTTTGGCTCTAATGTGTAGGCATTTTTAAAAATTGAGTTTAACATCAGAATTTAACGAAGTCACCGAAGGCAATTGGGAAAAAATGCGAGCCGAGCATTTTTCCGTTAAATTCTTGTTAATTGCCCAAAGCCTAAGGCGAGAGTGCAGCGTGAGTTAAGGATTTCGAAGAAATCCAAAAAAGTAAATTTGAAGTCCATCCATCAAGTGAACAAGGTGAGCAATCAAGACACAGAATTAAAGGGACTTTGGCTATTCCAAAATCAAATCAACAGTTGCATCAGCAAATATCTTCATTGTGTCAAATATTTTTAATGAAGAAAGTTTTGGAATCAATAATTGGAGGTCTGTGCATGCAAGAACAACAAAATTAACATTTTTCTTTTCAAAATCGCTAATGATTTTGATTAGTTCTTCCCTATCTTTGTTATTCTGCATTCCATTAACTAGATTAAGAATAATTTTTCCCATTTTGGCTTGTTGAAAATCATCAGGTGTTTCATAGCCGATTTGATTCTCTTCAAAAGCATTCTCATATAATTTATTCTTAATCGTAGCAGAAGTGGAAACAATTCCAACTTTTTTTAATTTATTTTTTTTGAGGAATTTTACTGTTTCTTCAATAATACTTAGAACAGGTATTTTAACAGCATTCCTAATATCTTGGATAAAAACATGAAGTGAATTACAGGGCATAACAATAAAATCCGCTCCTGCTTTTTCTAATCTTTTTGCCTCTTCAATTAGAAAAGGAGTGATTCTTTCAAATCCTACACCCTTAGCAATAGCTTCCTCTTCAATTTTGTAAGGTAAAGGAACACTGGCAATTATTATTGAAGGCCTATGCGTCTGATCTTTCTTTTGACAAGAGAATACTAAGTCTAAGTAAAATTCCGAAGTTGTTTCCGGTCCAAGACCTCCAATTATTCCAACAGTTTTCATATTAAAAATATAATTATTAGTTCATATATAAATGTTGTTTAAAGCCTAAGACGAGAGTGCAGCGTGGTTGAGAAAATCTTTGATTTCAAAAGAAGTTGAATTTAAGCCAACTCTTTAGTCCAATAATTTGTTACATATAAAATAATTAATCCAATTAAAATTGAAACCCATGAACTTAATTCATAATTATTTGGAAACAAATAAGTATCCATAATCCCCCAAGCACCTCTCCAAAATGCAACAACTGATAAACCTATCAAAAGAAAGAAGAGCGCTTGTTCAAGGGGTTTCAATTTTTTAAATCTGTGTAACATGATAAGATTAATGATTTTATTAACTTTATAAGATTTTCTTTTTAGTAGTCAATGACAAAAGTAAATCATATTCTTATTCGTTGACTATACTGATAGCGACATACAATTTTTATCAATTACTTATGTCACGAACCGTGGTTGGCTTAAATTTAATTGTAATTAGTTACATCAACAAATCATCATTCTTTACAACAACCGGATATTACCATCGTCTATATCTGCAATGAGGTGGTCTGATTTTAATTCTTCAAGAAGTTTTAATGTATCCTGTTCAGATATGCCTTCAATCTGTGCTTCATAGATTACAAGTTCAACCTGAATCTTATTCTTTTTTCCAGATGTCAGGTTTCTTATGAGCTCTAAAAGATTTATCTTCATATACATACTAGCATCATTCATTATTCTTGAGGCCATCATTCTCTGGGTTCTCAAGAGGTCTTCAAAGCTATTCGGATCCATTTTTTATTCTAACAAGTATTAGTAAACTATACTTTTATTTACCCCCAAAACTTATGTATCTGTACGTAAATATAAATATTTTGCTATGAGTATAGAAAAAGGGCTATTATCTGTGCAAAAATCATTGTTTGTATATTTGCTTGAATTGGGCTTAAACATAACCTTTTTGTGCTGCGAATATCTATTTTTGCTTTCAGCAAAAAATCTCAGACGATATTTGCACTCCATTTTGCCAGAAGCAAAATACAAATATCTTTGATTTAATTCAAGGCAGCAATTTAGAATTTTGGGTTAGTAGTTCTCTTTTTTCATTGCTTTGAGTTTTGTCTTAGAAAAGTATTCAAGACAGTCAACACCATCAAAGTATGCTTTCTTTCGTAAATAGTCCTTTCCAAATTCGAGTTTGTAAGCATCAGATGTAATTTTCCCGCCGCAGACAGGACAGGTTTTTTCAGAAAAGTGCTCTTCTTGTGCAAACTCCATTAGTCTTCTGTTTATTTCCCTGTCAATGTTTCCTGCAACTAAATCTCTTTTAATTAAGAGAAGTTCATCCTTTCCAAGGCCGCGTATCAATTTTACCAGTTTGTTCATTTCTCATCCACCCACGGATCATAAAGTTTCTTTGAAAACAATATTCTTGCATTTTTTACATGGTCCAAATAGTACTTCTCACCATTTTTTACGCCATTAAGAATTTCATTAGATGTATGACTCCAGAATACAATGCTTTTTTTCTTGCCATCTATTTCAATTTCAATCTTTGATTTCTTGCTTCTGAATTCATCCAGATGTTCCGTAATTATTAGCAGATTCACCACATTCTCTCCTTTAGTATCAATATAGTACGCTGTATTAATTAGTGATAAATATGCCTGCTGGTCAATAAACAGTTTCAAAAGATATTTGGAATCTTCTCCAAAATCTCCAAGTAGAACATTCTGCATCAATTGATTAAGCAATGTATCTTTAATCTTTTTTTTGGCGACCTGACCGGGCCTGATGGAATACAGTATAGCTTTTTGGACTTTCAGGGAATATGTAATTCTCCTGTCCCCCTTCTTTCTGCCACCAGGCCCAGCATCAGTTCTTTTCTTATTCACATAACCAAATGCTTCAAGAAGCTTAAGTTGCTGACTGACGTTGGCGATCGTCGTGGACAATTTCTGTGCCAGCTCTTTCGGAGTCCTAGAACCGACTGCAAGCTCCTTAATAATCAGCCACTTCACACCTTGGATTTCCGAAAGTTCATCATCCATACAATTTCAATATCTTCAGAGTTTAAATATTTATCTATATTTTAGTAACATAAATATTATAGATTTATAATAGTATCATAATTTATTATTTATTTAATTATTTCTCGTTGAAAAAACGCTGAAAATCAACAGAAAACAACCAAAAATGCGTCAAAAGTGCATCAAATTATCAAAAGATTTATAAAAAAAGAAAATACAATAAAGTAGTAAAAAAGAGGGCGGTTTTTGAAAGTATTAATGTTAGGATGGGAGTTTCCACCTTTCTTCGCAGGTGGGGCTGGAATAGTTTGTAGCGAATTAACTAAATCTCTTAATAAAATAGGCGTTGATGTAACTTATATTATGCCATTTGGACCTGATGAAATATACAACAAATTATCCGTTCAAGAACCTGGTAAACCTTTATTCAAAATCATTGTTGCCCAAAACCAGACAAAAATAAGTTCATTAAGAATCAGAACAGTCGATTCAATTCTTCAGCCATATACTAATTCAAAAGAATACGAACAAGCTTATTCAAAAATTGTGAAATCCAGAAAGTTTGCTAAAAATAACAATAAGCCATTATATGGAAGAGATCTTAAAGCTGAAGTAATGCGATTTGCAAAAATGGCTTTAGAAATTGCCATGGAAGAAGAATTTGATGTAATACACGCACAGGATTGGGTAACCTTTCCAGCCGCAATGGCAATAAAGGAAGCGACTAAAAAACCGCTCGTGGTCCATATACATATAACTGAATTTGATAAAACAGGAGGAAATGATGCAGACCCTGATGTTTACGCAATCGAAAGACAGGGAATGATTGCCGCTGACAAAGTTATTGCCGTAAGCAATAAAACACGTCAAATATGCATTGACAAATACTTTATTGACCCGAATAAAATCTCAGTAGTTCATAATGCTGCAACTCAGATGGATGAATCAATAACTTATGATAAAGTTAATATCAGCAAGACTGATAAAGTGGTTCTCTTTGCAGGGAGAATAACTCTTCAAAAGGGCCCTGATTATTTCATTGAAGCTGCAAAGAAAGTTATAGAAAAAGTTCCTAATACAAAATTCATAATGGCCGGAACTGGCGATATGCTACCTCAAATGATTCAAAAAAGTGCAGATATGGGTCTTGCGGACAAGTTCATATTCACTGGATTTTATACAAAAGAAGAAGGAGAGAAGCTCTTTAGCATGGCAGATGTTTATGTAATGCCAAGTGTGAGTGAACCGTTCGGTATTATTCCTTATGAAGCTATGCAAAAAAATACACCAACAATTGTTTCAAAACAGACAGGCATATCTGAAGTATTGACAAATACATTAAAGGTAAATTTCTGGGACATAAATCAGTTGGCATCAAAAATAGTATCCCTATTAGCATATCCAACGCTCCATAGAGAACTAACAACAAGAGGATTTTTAGAAGCCAAAAATACTACTTGGGAAGAACCTGCAACGAAATGTTTAAATATCTACAACGAGGTAACTCATGTGGGGGCTAATTGAATGGTAAGTGTGTGTTTCTATTTTCATGTACATCAGCCAAGAAGGCTAAGAGAGTACACAGTATTTGACATAGGAAACAAATCTGACTACTTTGATGATGCAAAAAATGCTGAAATCTTAAGAAAAGTAGCAAATAAATGCTATCTTCCAACAAATAATATTATTCTTGGACTCATAAATAAGCATGCGGGAAAATTCAAGGTTGCATACAGTATAACAGGAACTATTCTTGAGCAACTTGAAAAATACGCCCCTGAAGTAATAGAATCATTCAAGGCATTAGCGAGAACCGGAAGTGTAGAGTTCATAGGCGAAACATATTATCACTCACTATCTTATATTTACTCAAAGGATGAATTTAAAGAACAAGTAAAGGCTCACAAGGAAAAAATCAAAGAGCTGTTTAATCAGGAACCAACAGTTTTCAGAAATACTGAACTAGTATTTAATAATGAACTTTCAAAATTTATTCAGGATATGGGCTACAAAGCAATTCTTGCTGAAGGCGCAGACCATATTTTACAAGGAAGAAGCCCTAATTTCCTTTACAACACAGTTTCTGCAAAAAACATAAAAGTTCTGCTTAAGAATTACAAGTTAAGTGATGATATCGCATTTAGGTTTAGCAATAAAGAATGGAACGAGTATCCTTTAACTTCAGAGAAACACGCGGACTGGATAAATAAAATAAATGGTAATGGTGAAGTTGTCAATTTATTCATGGATTATGAAACATTTGGCGAACACCAATGGGACGACACAGGAATTTTCAAATTTCTATGGAATCTGCCTGAAAAAATTCTTGCAAATCCTGATAATAATTTCATGACACCTGGAGAAGTAGCAGACACATATCCAGTTAGAGGCACAATTGATGTTCATAATTTTATTTCATGGGCAGATATGGAGAGAGATTTAACTGCATGGCTTGGAAACAGCATGCAGCACGCTGCAGCAAATGAACTTTTCAAGATTGAAAACAGAGTAAAAGCATCAGGAAATAAAGAACTACTTGAAGCGTGGAGACACCTCACAACATCTGATCATTTCTATTACATGTGTACAAAATGGTTCTCAGACGGCGACGTTCACAAATACTTTAGCCCTTATGAGAGTCCTTATGATGCATACATAATATTCATGAATATACTTAATGATTTTGCAAGAAAGCTGGATACTCTAAACGCATCATCAAAACATCCGCAAAGTAAAATAATAACTGCAGATAAAGTACTATTAACAGAGACACCAAGTAACATAAATTATAACTAATTGCCTTGTTTTTAAGGCGTAAAAAAAAGAATTCATAAAAGAGGTGAGGGGAATGTCAAAAAGAGATACTTCAAAGGCTAAAACTAAAAAAACAGCAAAGCCTTCAAAGAAAAAAACAACTAAAAAAACAGTTAAAAAGCAAAAGGAAAAAATTCTAAAGGATGCTCCGGTTGAGCACTATTTTATTCTATACGATGGAGAACCTGTAAAGAATGTAAAAGAACTTGCAGACACACTTGAAAGAATACGCGATGATATCTTTTATCATCATGTGAACAATGAAAAACATGATTTTGCAAACTGGGTGCGCGACATATTTGAAGATGATGAACTCGCAACTGAACTAGAACCATTACAAAATAAGGACCATGTCAGAATTGCAATATACAGACACCTTGTAAAAAAACTATCGAGGTAACTTAAGATGACAAATGCATTTTATCTTAAAAAAGGTAGAACTGTGCACAATCTACAAGAATTGGCAATAGCATTCAGAACTATGGACCGCGAGGAATTCAATCATCACGTATCAAAAGAAAAGAATGACTTTGCAAGTTGGATAAGACACTCGCTTAATAATGCAGACCTTGCAGATAAAATTTCAAATCTTAAAACTCTTAACTCAATAAGATTAGAATTAGAAAAAAACATCAAATCAAATTCTAGCGAAAATGCTAACCCTACAGAATCAAAAACAACTAGGTCTAAGTTTGAGTTAAAATCTGCACCAGAAACTAATTTAAAGAATGCAGAAAAGAAATTCGACTTAAAAGAATTTCTTATGGGTGTTGCAATAGGACTTCTTCTCGGCGTAATCATGATGGCTCTGATTAGCGGAGCGGCAGGTATGTAAATATGGGATACACAGTTCTGGGAGAAACATTATTTGAAATCTCCTGGGAAGTTTGCAATAAAGTAGGTGGAATATACTCAGTAATCAGTAGTAAAGCTCCATTGATAAGACAAAATTACAAAGAGTATATCTGTATCGGTCCATATTTCAAAAAAAAAGCTCAGGAAGATTTCAAAGAGGAAGAGCCACCACAGAAATATAAACAACCTTTTAATGAACTGCGTGATAAAGGAATATTTCCTCATTATGGCGCCTGGCAGATTAAAGGAGAACCAAAAGCAATACTTCTAGAATCAGAAAAGCTTGCAGAAAAAAAGAATAACATCAAAACAGAATTTTGGAAATCCCACTGGGTTGATTCATTATTCTCAGGATGGGAATTTGAAGAGCCTATGCTTTTCTCATACGCGGCAGCATTAATGCTTGAGTCCATGGAAAAGAATGAATCTTTCAATTCTGAAAAAACAATTCTACATGCTCACGAATGGCTATCAGGATTTACAATTCTTCATCTGAAAAATATTAAATCTAAAATAAGCACAGTATTCACAACACATGCAACAATGCTTGGAAGAACAATGTGTGCAAATCATGAAAATCTTTATGATGAACTTGGAAACTTTAATCCTGAGAAGAAAGCTAAGCATTATAACATCATAGATAAGCATTCTGTTGAGAAGGCATCAGCACACGCAACCGATATTTTTACAACCGTTTCCGAGATAACTGGAAAAGAAGCAGAATTCATTCTTGGAAGGAAACCTGATGTTTTAGTATTAAACGGATTTGACATGGAAGAATTTCCATCAATTGAAGAGACAAGTATAAAGCATGTAACCTCAAGAAATTTTATACGCGAGTTTCTTACATACACATTTTTTCCATACTATAGATTTGACTTGAAGCATAACCTGAGCTTCTATCTTGCTGGACGTTATGAATTTGAAAACAAGGGAATAGATGTTTTTATTGAAGCACTTGGAAAATTAAATGTTGAATTAAAGAGAAGAAATAGTGAGAGAACAATTTCTGCATTCATATTTTTAGCAATGCCAAATAATGGTGCAAAAGTTAAGCTTTTAGAAAATAAAAATTATTACACACACATCAAAAATTATGTTCATTCAAAATCAGATGAGATTATGGATAAGATAATTGTAGACTTTGTAAGTAGTGGAGAACCCACACATCATTTTTTTACAAAAGAATTTTTGCAGGAAATGAAAAAAGATTCAGTAAGATTCAAAAGAAAAGGAGCTCCAATATTCTGCACTCATCGTCTTAATGAATACGAATATGATAATTCTGTAATAAAAGCATTTGAGAAAGCAGGTTTGAGAAATCTTGAAGAAGATAAAATAAAGGCAATATTATTCCCTGCGTTTTTAGATGGTGATGATTCTTTATTAAATATGGAGTTTTATGATACTATTGCAGGTTGCCACCTGGGTGTTTTTCCAAGTTATTATGAACCCTGGGGATACACTCCAATGGAGTCGGCTGCTCTGGGCGTAACTGCAATAACTACTGATGTAGCTGGATTTGGAAAATTCATTGAAGCAAGGACTAAAAACTTTGACGAGAATAAAAAAGGAGTTTATATAATAAAAAGAAATGGAGTTAGAAAGGAAGACACCGTTGAAGAATTATTTCAAAGAATGCTAAAAATTGCTGATATGTCTCATGAGGAAAGAGTTGAAAATAAAGTTATTGCAAAGAACCTTGCTAATCAGGCAGACTGGAACATTCTTATTAAAAATTATTTTGATGCACATAACAAAGCTATAGAAAAGAAAAAATTCTAAAACTATTGATATAAACTGAAATAATGAAAATCGCTGCTCCGAGTCTTATCTCCGACCTAAAGGACGGAGTATTATGACTCAGTCGCCTAGACGCGATTTTCAAATTGCGTGTTATCACGACCTGAAGGTCGGGGCATTAAACCCCAAGCGCTAACGCGCAATAATTATTTATTATTCCTTGCATAAGCCCTGACAAGATATTGTTTTGCCATTCTCATCGTATTGAA
>Ga0114931_10011162_pt1 | contig 10644 bp, 11 predicted proteins | sample 2SBtaG_FD_89579 | JGI IMG/M metagenome (GOLD analysis project Ga0114931, IMG submission 89579) | Deep subsurface microbial communities from Kolumbo volcano to uncover new lineages of life (NeLLi) - 2SBTROV14_V59a metaG | ecosystem: Environmental > Aquatic > Marine > Volcanic | place: Kolumbo...
AGCGTGGACGCGGTTGTTGATGAGGCCATGCTTAAAATTGATCAGCGCTGGTTCACCTGGCTGTACGGCGCGCTTCCAGAAGAGGACTTTGAGAAACGCTATGGCGATCAGATTAGATCGCAAAGCGGCTTTGGCTTTCCCGCCGAGGGCGGCGAGTTTGCCATGTTCTTCAAAGACGGCCTGACCGGCAGGACCGACATCTTTCTTGTGACCGACATGATGGCCAACAACATGAGGGAAAGTGGCGATACGCCGGTGGACTGGTTTCAGGCCGCCAAGGTCAACAGCGCTGTGAACTTTACGGGTAAGATACCGGAGGAAACGGTAAACGGGCTCAAGCTGGACAAAATTTTGTACCGATCCCACCGCCTGATCGAAGCCGCGAAGCAGGAAGGATAAGACCATGGCGATGGACAGGGATAAATATGAGGAAACGCGCCGTCTGATCTTGACCGGCCAGACCGTGGCGGGGGATTTCAGCGAAGATCAGAAGGCAATGAATACCCAGATTCTGATCGACAGCCTGAAGGCCGGGACCATCGTGGAGCCGGAGATTTTCTTCGACAGCGGGATCAGCATGGACCACCGCGATCCGGAAACAGGCGGGACATTGCTGCATGCAGCCGCCGCCTATGGCGTTCGCAGCGTCATTCGCCTGATCTTGAAGGATGGTAGCACCAACTATCTGATGCGGGACTTCAAGGGACGCTATCCTTCGGAGCTGGCTTATGAGGTTGCACGCGACTTTGTGCTCGGACGCCTATTGATGAAGAAGGAAATCGAGCAGGCTGGCAACCGTATCATCTATGGACCGGATGCAGGAAAGGTTGTTATTCGGTAACCCTGGGTAGGTTCTTCCCTACATTTTTGTATATAAATATGTTTACGGTAAGGGGATAATCGTCAATAAATATATTGACGAACAAGGAAATATCGTATACACATATGTTGACGATAAATCATAATTCGTAGATATATAGGTATACAATGTCGATCAAGAATGTCGTGGCAAGGCAATATCAGGAAAAGGTGGACCGGGCAGCGGAAGTGGCGCGTCAGGTCAGTATGCCTGCCGAGGGGTGGATATGCACGGTGCGAAAAGCGCTGAATATGTCTGCTGCCGAGCTTGCGCGGCGACTCAGAAAAAGCCGTGCGCTCGTATCCAATACTGAAAAGGCCGAACTTGACGGAGGCGTAACCCTGAAGACCATGAAGGGCATGGCCCAAGCGATGGGGTGCCGCTTCGTATACGCCATCGTGCCGGATGAGAGCATTGATGAGATTCTTGCTGCACAGGCACGCAAGAAGGCGCGCCTGCTCGTTGAAAAATCCGGCCAGAACATGGCGCTGGAAGCACAAAACCTGACGCCGGAACAGATGGACGCAGAGGTGGAGCGTGTCTCGCAAAAACTCTTGTGGGAAATGCCTTCAGACTTTTGGAAAAATAATTCAGGATTTTAAGTGATGCTCTGGGGCGGTGATTGATGGTAGAGAAGGTCGGCGGCTGCTCCTAAGTGAGAAATGTGGAGAATGCGCTTACTTGCTATGTGTCGGTGACGCAGGACGATAAGGTGGAGTTTTTTTCTATCTGATTCTTTAAGGGGTATTTCTTTTTAGCTCGATGTAAGATATCACGTCAGTTGGCATTTATTCTAGGTGAATGGGCTAAACTTAGTTATGATTCATTAACGAGTTTTCAATTGGGCTAAAGGTACAATAAAAGAAATAAGAAGAAAGAACAGAGATTTGTCAAATGCGAAACAAATACTTGCGATGCTAAATAGTCGCGCCGAAGGTGATGACGAGCAGTTTTATTCAATTGCTCTTCAGATCGCTGCGTCTGAAGCTCGTCAAGGACGTCGTACAACTGCTGACGCATTGCGCCGAGCAGTTGAGGTGGCGCGTTCGCATAAGGCATCCGCATCTGTTCCAATCCAGTTCGCCCAGCCTCGTGGTGACCTTGAGGGACTTATCGAGCTTCGCGATCCAAGATACGTATTAAATGACGTTGTGTTGGATACGGAATTGCGTGGTCGACTGGACGACCTCGTACGCCAACAGGCCAAGCGAGACTGGCTTCGTGAACATGGCAAGTCTCCTGCTCGTAGAGCATTGTTAGTGGGTCCGCCAGGGTCTGGTAAAACCATGACGGCTGAAGCTTTGGCAGGACAACTTCATTTGCCATTGTTCGTTATTAGGCTTGAAGCATTAATAACCCGTTTCATGGGAGAAACAGCAGCAAAACTTAGGCTTGTCTTTGACGAGACTGAAACTCGTCGGGGTGTATATCTCTTTGATGAGTTTGATGCTGTTGGTGGCCGTAGAAGTGCCACTAATGATGTTGCTGAGATGAGACGTGTTTTGAACTCCTTTCTCCAGTATATGGAGGAAGAAAACGCTACGGACAGCTTGATCTTGGGGGCGACCAATCATCCCGAGCTTCTAGATCGTGCGCTTATTAGACGATTTGATTCTGTGCTTGTCTTTCAGATGCCTTCCGATAAGGAGATTAAACGCGTTTTGCAGAATAACTTGCGCCCATTCAAGACTGGCAGGCTGGCATGGAAAGGGCTTATCGACGCGGCAAGAGGGTTAAGTCAGGCTGAGCTCGCAAAAGCATCAGAAGGCGCAGTTAAGGCTGCAATTCTTGATGAGCAGGGCACCATTACAACAGATCAACTTCTCCGGCGCTTAAAAGAGCGCCACGATATGCAGAAGGCGTTCTCAAATGCTGAATCGGGGTAAGTTGAACTATGCCCTTGGAATTTAATCGCCCGCATATCAATATATCCGGACAGGCCTCGGTTCATGAGTATAAGCCACCACGCCGAAATATGGGTGGGGGAAGCGCGCCACGCGTGCGAGAAGAGCATGGAAGAATGCTGCGGGATCAACTTCGTGCAGCATACCGGGAAGCGCTTGAAGAAATACCGGAAGAAGTTCAAGAGGAGACAGTTACAGGAGCCTATTATGAAGTCAGGCTTCGGCCTGGTAGTAAGCCGGAACTGTTGGAAAAAAAGCGCCAGCATATTTCACTGGGCGCATCTAAAATTGATGATGAAACCGATTCTGTCACGGCGGTCATTTTCATTCCACATGATAGAATTCAGGTAGTTGAGCACATTTTTGAGGATTATGCTGAGGGCGATTTAACACCCAAAGGAAAACCAAAGCGTCAGGGTTTTGTTGACCCGATAAATACCATCCGCAGAGCTCGACTGCAAAGCTTCTGGACGGATGATATTGTAGGGCTTCCTGATATTCCACAGCAGAGCATTTGGTGGGAAGTGTGGTGTGTTCCTGCTTCTGCCTTAACTGTTTGCGAAATATTGCAGCGTATGGGGTGCAGGGTTACTGACGATGAGCAATGGTTAATTTTTCCTGAGAGCACCATCATTCCTGTTTATGCACGTCGTGCGGATATCGAGTTGGCTCTCATTCTCTGTGAAGGGATACAAGAGCTACGGAGGGGAACGGATAACCCTACATTTTTCGTTGAAGATGAACGCGAAAGACAGCGTGATTGGATAGATAATCTTGCAGAACGCATTGTTTGGCCGCCAAATGATGTGCCGCGTGTTTGTTTGCTGGATACGGGCGTAAATCGTGCGCATCCTTTGATTGAGCCAGCTCTAGCTGTTAACGATTTGATCGCGGTTTATTCACATTGGTCCCCTACAGATAATCAGCGCAGCACACCGCACGGAACGGGGATGGCTGGGCTTGCACTCCATGGAGATTTATTTCCAAGACTTCAGGATGATAGCGCTGTCACGTTGACGCACCGCCTTGAAAGTGTTCGTATATTGCCAGATGGAGATTTCCCTGCCAATGAGCCAAGCCGCTATGGTTCTATCACTTTAAGCGGCATTTCTCTGGCAGAGACCGAGAACCCAGATCAAGAGCGCATATTTTGTCTTGCTACGACAAATGAAGATCGATCGGGAAATCGTGGGAGTAGCTGGAGCGCATGTCTTGATCGTGCTGCTGCAGGCAATCTTGCTGGTGATGAACAAGATCGTCCACGTCGGCTTATCTGTATTTCTGCAGGAAATATTCGGACGATGGACCCCTTGGCATACGGGCAACCAGAGGATCACCCTATAGAAGACCCAGCTCAAGCCTGGAATGTCTTAACAGTAGGTGGATATACCGAAAAATCTCAACTTGATCAGGATGACCCTTTTTTTGCCGGTTATTCGCCTTTTGCCAATGTTGGTGACGTTAGCCCATTTTCCAGAAACTCTCTTGCCTGGACAGCAGGAAAAACACCGATTAAGCCAGATGTTGTATTTGAAGCTGGGAATAGGGCGTTATCATCAGCAGGAACAGAGGTCATAAATTGCCCGTCCATGGAACTTCTTACAACGGGCGCAGATGTCGACCGTCTTCCAATTGATACCTTTGCTGCGACAAGCGCGGCTACTGCGCAAGCTGCACGGCTGGCAGCGCGTCTAAGGGCTGATCATCCCCAATACTGGCCTGAAACAATTCGGGCTTTGATAGCGCACAGTGCCGAATGGACGGACTCAATGCTGGAGCGTATAGATAACGGTACAGGCACACGGGATCGTAAGTCGCTTCTGCGCACCTTTGGTTATGGTGTTCCTTCCTATCAACGCGCCACTGCCTCTGCTACTAGCAAGCTTGCCCTTGTCGCTCAGCAGGAAATTCAGCCATACAAAAAAGCCGACGGCAGCATTAAACTAAATGAATGCCACTATTTTGAATTGCCATGGCCTGCCGATGTCCTTGCAGAATATTATGAGCAGCAATTTCAGCTCAAGGTAACTTTGTCCTACTTTGTTGACCCAAATCCAGGACGTTCTGCCGCTATTGATCCCAACAATTACCAGTCCTTTGGTTTAAGGTTTGATCTCAAACGCCCGCTAGAATCCCTTGATCAATTTAAGCGACGTATCAATCAGGCGGAACGCAAGCCTGGAGCTCGGGGAGAAAGCATTCCTGATAGTGGTCGGTGGGTCATCGGCCCGAAGGGTATCTCCGCTGGTTCTCTTCATTGTGATGTATGGACTGGGACAGGCGCACAACTTGCTGCCAGAAATTACCTTTGTGTGAAACCAATTTCGGGGTGGTGGAAACAACGCAGAAACCCTGAGATATGCGAGAAAAGAGCCCGTTATGCTTTGGTTGTCACAATTGCTGCACCAGAAGAAACAATAGATATTTATACACCGATAAGCACAATAATCGAGCAAGAGGTTGAGATTGAAATTTAGATGCTGTCAATAATTGATCTAAACATCAATATTCCCTGCGAACAAATGAGTGAACGGCCCGGAACGGTCATAGTATTCCACCCGTTGCAGGATCATGGGCTTGTAGCCTGCATAAATCACAAGCTGGCGGCGCAGCGGATCGGAGCGGTTAAAAAGCCGAGCAATTTCATCGGGTGTCAGAAGATCATAAAGCTCATTGACCTCTGAGCGACCGGACAGGCCCTTGGCGCGCTGTTCGGCGCTGACTTCCCCGTCACGCGTGCTTTCGATGCGTGTCTTGCCAAGGCGCTTGGAGATATATTCGGTTGTGGTCAAATCTACATTGCCGAAGGCCTGAAATATTCCGGCATTGGCAGCGAAGCTTTCCCAGCGTTTGCCATAGAGCTCTTCGCCCTGGCCCCAGTCCTGAATGATGATCCAGAGTTTCACGCCAAAGGAGGCGATTTGACCAGCGGCATCCTGAAGCTGTTTCATGAAGCCCAGCACCGGAAATTCATCGAGGCAGACGAGAACAGGCGCATCGGGCTCGCGCTCTTCCTGCTCCATCGCGTCCATCATCTGATTGAGGATAATCCGTATCCAGCGGCTGCACATGCTCATGCGCCCGGCGGGCAGGCAGAGATAGACGCTGACCCCGCGCGGATCACGCTTCAGATCGCGCAGATCAAAATCATGACCGGAAAGCACGGCCTTCATAGATTTGTAGTCCAGAAAATCTGTATGCCGCCGCACGGTGGACAGCACGCCCGCGCGTTCGTTTTCCGACTTATCGAAGAAGGCGCGAATGCTGCCTTCTATCGCAGCGGCGATTTCCTCGTGTCCGTCATCTTCCAGGGTTTCAGCGGCCCTCATCGCTTCGCGCGAGAGAATATACTCTTCAGTATCATCATCCGTGACCATGGCATGCGAGATGATATGGCGCACAGTGATCAGGTTCCGCTCAGTATCTCTGAACAGGTCGGAGGTGGCGACGTATAGAAGAACGCCAGTGATAAAGGTCTTGGCGCTTTCATCCCAGTGCGGGTCTTTTTCCTGAGCCGAGCGGATTACCAGGCCGTCCGCGATCAACGCCGCATCTTCTACGATATAGGGATTGTCGAGTCGCAGAACGGTCATGGGGTTATAGGCAGCGCGGAAACTTTGCGCCGCGCCGTTGGCTCGTCCAAAGGGATCAAGCACATAAACCTTTTGGCCCAAAGCGGCGCGGCGTTTGGCCGTCTTGCTGGCGAGCTCGCCCTTCGGGTCGGTCGCCAGAACGCTACCGCGATAAAAGGCCAAATTGCCGATGAGCGTAACGGATTTACCGGCACGGCTTCCTGCGACCGTCAGCACATGGCGATCATCTTCGATGCCAATCAGCTTATCGCCCATCGCGCCGATCAGGATTTTAGCACCTGGATTATCGGGATCGTAGTTCAGAAGATTGCTGGCGAGAATGTTGTCCGGGGACTGCCACTGTGCCTGCGGCTCAGATTGAGCTTTCAAAAACCGTGAGGTTAGTCCGCGCGGCACATCCCGCGTCAGGTGTTCCAAAAGTTCGTTTTGCGTATGTCTGGGTTTGTTTGTCATGCGCTCCAGACTAAGAGCACATTTCCCCGCGTTTCCTCGTCTGTTCCTCGCGCAGTTTTCTTCTCCTCTGGCAGGGTTATTCAATCCAGCGGACTCGTGAACAATATACGGACAAGCCGCCGATACCCTGACGGCCTGTCAATGGTCTGCCCGCGCCTAGATGCACTCACCAATAAGATTTGGCGAGTGCCCGTGTGGACCATGACAGGTCGGCGATTGCCCGCTCATCTATTGTCACGGCTGGAATGAACCAGCCAGAATTTGGAGACAAGAAAATGACGGAAACAGCTCAAAATCAAAACACAGAAGAAACAAGCAACTTACCAACACATGTTGCCAAAACCCGGATCGGCTACGGCAAAAAGGCCACCTACGAGCAGGTTGGGGTTGCCTGGCAGAATGACGACGGCTCCTTTTATATAAAGCTTTACGGCACGCAGGTCGTCAGCAGCTTTTCGCTCTACAGCCTCAAGCCAAAGGACGAACAGCAAAGCTGATCGTTACAGCGATCCTAAAACGGTCGGGGCCGAAGGTTCCGACCGTTTGGCGGTTTTTTCCTATCCGAGAGGTGTTTTTGTGCCTGTGGCTGTGTCTGCTCAATGCCATGTTTCTTTCGAAAATTCATACCCTTACAGTTCGAATTATTTGACAAATGACTTGGGTGTATGATTAACTGTCCTTAGTCCTCGGACAGAGGACAGTGTTGTGAGGTTAGGATGAAAAGCCAAGATATCGTCATACTGCTCAAGCTTGTGAGCCTACAAGAACAGGAAGATTCCGGTCTTCTTGATGGTGCCGATTGGATGTCAGGGCGTGAAGAGCCTTATTCCGTTCGTGGTTTAGGCGCGTCCCTTGGCATCAGCAAGACGGAAGTGAGCGCTTCGATCAATCGAAGCCTTGAGTCCGGTATCGCCATCAAGAATCGCAAGCGCGGGCGGGCAAAGCCCAATCGCCGCAATCTCTATGAATTTATCGTACACGGCCTGAAGTTTGTTTTCCCTGCCAAGCCAGGCTCCATGTCACGCGGCATCCCAACAGCCTTTGCGGCGCCGGTACTGGAAGGCCAGCTCATGAGCGCTGGAGAGGATATTTATGTCTGGCCCTATGCTCAAGGCAGGGATCGAGGCCAGTCGGTGGAGCCTCTGTTCAAATCCGTCCCTGAAGCCGTTGGGAAAGATGAGCGGCTGTATGAATATCTCGCGCTTATAGACGCGATACGACTTGGTAAACAACGTGAATCCAATCTTTCAGCCGAGCGGCTCAAGGAAAGGCTCTTGACGCGATGACGACGGTTCAGGGTGAATTGTTGCACATGCTAGAGACCGTTGCCAAGGCGATCGGCGATGATCTTTGCGAGCGTTTGGTCTTTGTTGGCGGATGCACAACCGCACTCTTTATAACTGACCCGATTACCCTTGAGGACGTCCGCGCAACCGACGATGTCGATCTGATTGTCGATCTCACTGGATATGGGGAATGGGCACAGTTGCAGAACCAGTTGCGACAGAGGGGGTTTTCCGAGTCCCCCGAGGATGATCTCATCTGCCGCATGCGGCTTGGTGATCTCAAAGTCGATTTTATGCCTGATGATGAGGAAATCCTCGGCTTTTCCAATCGCTGGTATGAGAAAGGCATTACGACGGCGGTTGCGCATTCTCTGACGCCTGAACTTAACATCAAGCGCCTGACTCCTGGGCTTTTTGTTGCTACGAAGCTGGAAGCTTATCGCGGTCGCGGCGGCGATGATCTCCTCATGAGCCACGACTTGGAAGACATCTTAATCGTCGTGGATGGACGAGAGGAGTTGATCGCCGAAGTTCAGGATGCGGATGCAGACATTCGCAATTTTATCGCCGAACAGTTCCGTGACCTTCATGACCACCATGACTTTGATAGTTTCCTCGAAGGGAACATCAGAGGGCCAGAAGGCCGCGTCGCTATTGTTCGTGACCGCTTAGCCGCTTTGGCTGCGAATGATGGTGAGGCTTGAAGATGGGAGTGGAGGTCGATTGGCGCAGCAAACAGGGAACGCACACCGACGATAATCGCGACTACTGTGGTGTCGGCCTGCGCGATGACGCCGCTTTGTGTGTGGTGCTGGACGGCTCCACGTCAGGAGCCAATAGCGGTGAATTTTCCCAAGTAATCGCACGTGATCTAATAGACTGGTTTATGACGGTAAGATCAGTGACGGTGGAAGCGGTTATTAGTCGGTTGCGCTGCATTCATAGCGATCTGTTACCAAGGTTCCGGAGAGATTCTGCTAGCTTTGTAATCGCGCTCATCAATGATGAAGGTGCTGCCCAGGTCCTGCACGTCGGAGACTGTCTGGCGGGGCTTCATGAAGGAACTTGGCGGTCAAGTGGTGGACGCGACCGCATACGCTGGCTAATGCGGTCAATGAGCTGCGAATCACCGACATTGCCCGGTCACCGCTTAGAAACCGTCTGATACGCAGTTTTCGCAGCAGGGAATTCATGACGCCAGATGTTTCAGGATTGGTCGTAGATGGCGAGCAAACACTCGTTCTCGCCACGGATGGATTCTGGGCGGAGCTCGATCCGGAATCTCAAGCACGATTTTTAGCCGGTGAAAAACTGTCAGAGATTGAGGGTTATGGGCAAGATGATTGCAGTGCCTTATCGCTAAAGCATGTTAACAGCTCGGAAAGTAAGGTCAGCGATGAGGTGTCGGATAACATCTATATTGTGGACGCTTTTGCATCATAGTCGGCCACCGCGTTTTTTAGCAATAAAGGTCTGTTGTAACGATCTAATAGCAGCCGGTCGTTCCGACCGAATCTGAATAACTCTGTATCGCTCCGAAAGGCCCTGTGAGAAAGGCTTATGAGCGGAATGAATTTTGCGGGCGGTAGGCCTGGTCTGGTAAAATAGGAAGTGTAAGGGGCGTATTGAAATAAGAATGAGTACAAGGTGTGCGTGGTAATACCACGCCCACCTTGGAGGGGGACTTCCCGTCCCCCGTTAACACCCCCTAGGAATCCCTAAGCGCGTCTATGCATGCGGCATATTCTTGCCAAGGGATTTGTCAGCCAGCCCCCACCTTTGAGGTAGGACTGGCTGAGTGCAACGTATTGCCGTTGCATCACAACCGGGAGACTTCGCCTCTCCCTGGACCCATGAACCAGACATGCGCTGTCTGGACTGACGGCAGGGGCATTCGCCGCCCCTGCGCCCTGGATCAAGACTTTCGCGTCCTGAACCACGACCGGCGTTTCGGCCACCGGAACCCGGCAAAGGGAGATATCAGTTCTCCCTGTTGCAATCCCATCGACCGGGGCAACGACCCCGGACCCCGCGTCTGTTTTTTGGCGCGAGGAATGCGCGAGGAGGGACCGGCATTACCAAAAGTAAGGTAATGATATGACCGGCCCGAAAAACAGAAAACGTTCATCGCCCATCTCGTACCGCCCCCCGGAGGTGCTGCGCGGCGAGCTATTGGCCCGGCAACTTAAGTCCGGGTTGTCCATGAACGCTTTTATCACCGAAGCCATTTTTGAAAGGCCTGCGCCAAGGCAGACACGCCGCCCGCCGATTGAGAAGGCGGAGCTCGCCAAACTTCTCGCGCTGGCAGCTTGCATTCGCGACAAGCTCGATGCCCTTCAAAATGATCCGTCCATTCCTGAGCACGATGATCGTTTGGATCAGGCGCTCGATGACCTGAACATGCTTCGGTCTGCGATATTTTCCGCATTGGGGCGCAAGCCATGATTCCCTTCGGATCACAGCGTGCCCTGGGCCAGGACCTGGCGACACACCTCATGAACACTCATGATAATGAGCGCATGGAGCTTCTGGCCGTGCGCGGCGCGGTC
>Ga0114931_10011163_pt1 | contig 10644 bp, 10 predicted proteins | sample 2SBtaG_FD_89579 | JGI IMG/M metagenome (GOLD analysis project Ga0114931, IMG submission 89579) | Deep subsurface microbial communities from Kolumbo volcano to uncover new lineages of life (NeLLi) - 2SBTROV14_V59a metaG | ecosystem: Environmental > Aquatic > Marine > Volcanic | place: Kolumbo...
CGAAACATCACCGTCCAAAGGGCTTGAAAATAGTCTATATTTCCTGCTCCCTTTCTCCTATTTAATCAAAAAATCTCTCCTCGTGAAATCAATCATCTGAATGGGTTTGGACCCTAGACCTTTGTTGCGCCATGACTGATAAATGCTCATGCGCAATAGCGGACGGCAGGAGGGAAATGACCCAATACTTTTCACCAAACAGGCGGTCAAGTCGTGGCCCCGCCGGCATGCGGCGCATGCCTGACCGGCCGCAGGCGAGACTATCGCCGGCATGCGTTTTGCGGCACTGGCCATGAAACGCCGTTTGCGCGCATTGGCCGGCCCGCTGGGGTGGAACGCGCTGTCACGGACATTCGCCTACAGAGCCTTGCGCGAACCGGGCTGGCATTTTACCGACGCGCGTGCCCGCTCCAGCCGCGCCCGTATTCTGAACATGCAAAACCGTCACCAGGGTGAGACCTGCTTTATTATCGGCGGCGGCCGCAGCTTGTTGCATACCGATCTGGCAAGCCTGCAGGGACGGCTCAGCATCGGCCTTAACCGCCTCTATCTGGGCTTTGCGCGCTTTGCTTTCACGCCGACCTACATGATGTGCGTCAATGAGCTGATGATGGCGCAATGGGGCGATGAATTTGCCCGCTTGCAGATGCCGTTGTTCACCAGCTGGTCATCGCGCAAGCACGCGCCGGCCAAGGCCATTTTCATGCGAACACGAGAAGGGACAGCCTTTTCTGACGCCCCGGCCAATCATGTCAATGTCGGGGGAACGGTCACATTCGTGGCCTTGCAACTGGCGCTGTGGATGGGGGTGCAAGAGGCTGTGCTGGTGGGCATTGATCATGACTATGCCTATCTGGACAATGAAAGGGGTCAAGCGGCGAACACGACGGTTGAACGCATTGCCGCTGACAACAATCATTTCTCGGACCAGTATTTTGGCAAGGGCAGTCAGTGGCAACTGCCGGATCTGGAAAGCTCCGAAATTGCTTACCGGGCTGCGCGGCAAGCCTACGAAGAAGCCGGGAAAACCATTTATGACGCCACACCTGGTGGAAAACTGGATATTTTCCCTAAACGTGACCTGGCCACGTTCTGACCAGCCATTGAGCGGCTTTTCAGGCAGGCGGCTCGGGCGTTGCCCCTTGCATGGCCCATTGGCGTATTGATGCGAATCCGGGCTGCAAAAGCTGCACCCGTGGCCTGCAACAGCTGGCGTTGCCATGGCCGTTCCATCGATGATACGGTCCGCCGGACCATGTTGGCCGCATACTGGGCCATGGTAATTTGCGAGGGGAATAATGGACCAGGTTTTAGTCACCTGCCCGCCCATGCTGGGCCTGATGGACGAGTTTTATCCGGTTTTCGAACAGTATGGCATCAAGGGCGTGGCGGCCGATGTGCTGCAGACCCTGAGCGAAGACGAACTGATTGCAGCATTGCCGGATTATGCCGGTTGGATCATCGGCGATGACCCGGCGACAGCCCGGGTGTTCAAAGCGGGCAAAAAAGGCAAATTGCGCGCCGCAGTGAAATGGGGAGTCGGGGTGGACAATGTTGATTTTGAGGCCTGCAAGAGCCTGGATATCCCCATTATCAACACGCCGGGAGTATTTGGCCGCGAGGTCGCCGATGTGGCCATGGCCTATGTTCTGGGACTGGCCCGGGATACCTATGCCATAGACCGGGCGGTTCGCTCAGAAAATGCCTGGCCGAAACCGCGCGGTGTATCCACCTGGAACAAGACGGCGGCCGTGATCGGTTTTGGTGACATCGGCCGGCAAACCGCCAGGCGGCTGCTGGCGTGCGACATGCACGTGCGGGTCTATGATCCGTTTTACAAGCCGGTTGCCGGGCTTGACGTGGAGCCCGTGACGTGGCCCGAAGGGCTGGAGGACGTCGATTTTCTTATTTTCACCGCCCCGCTCAATGATTCCACACATCACATGTTCAACCATGACATCCTGCCGCGTCTCAAACCCGGCGTGCGCCTGGTCAATGTAGGCCGGGGTCCGGTAGTGCAGGAAACTGCGCTACTGGAAGGCTTGCGCTCGGGCCGTATCATTGCGGCGGCACTGGATGTGTTCGAGGAGGAGCCGCTGGCGGCGGATTCGCCCTTGCGCAAATTTGACCACTGCATTTTTGGTTCTCACAATGGCTCGAATACGGTTGACGCAGTGCGCCATGTCAGTCAACTCGCTATTAAGCGCCTGGCCACCTTTTTGACCGAGACAAAGGCATGACCAAAGCCGTGCTGATAACCGGCGCTGCTGGAGGCATTGGCTCGGCCCTGACCAGGGCCTATGCCGAAGCGGGATGGTTTGTCATTGCCACCAGCCGCAAGACACCAGAACCTGCAGAGCATATTGGCTGTTTCATTGCCGCCGATCTTATTGATATTGCCCGCAATGACGAAGCTCTGGACATGTTCGCTGATCGCGTGCGAACTGCCGCCGCGACAGCCGGAGCGCCCTTGAAAGCGCTGGTCAACAACGCCGCCCTGCAAAGGCTTGGAGGAACCGAAGATCTAAGCCGTGAGGATTTTGAGCGCAGCTTTGCCGTCAATGCGCTGGCCCCTTTTCGCCTGACCCAGGCCCTGCTGCCGGACCTTGAGGCCGAGGGCGGGGCCATCCTCAATATCGGTACCGTGCATGCGCGGGCAACTAAAAAGGGTTTCGTCGCCTATGCCACCACCAAGACCGCACTGCATGGCCTGACCCGGGCCCTGGCGGTAGATCTGGGCGGACGGGTGCGGGTCAACTGCCTGGCCCCGGCGGCCACGGAAACCGCCATGCTCAAGGCCGGATTCGCGGATCGCCCCAAAGCTTATCAGGCGCTGGCCGCGGCCCATCCTGCAGGCCGCATAGCCGCTCCAGACGAAGTGGCGCAAGCTGCATTATTCCTGACCGCAGATGACTGCCGTTTCATCACCGGCGCAACGCTTTATTGCGATGGCGGGGTGTTGTCGCGTCTGCACGATCCGCTTTGAGGCCACCGGTGGATTGTCGCATCACCTGTGTCTGGGATGCCGGGGCCATGCTCGGCGAAAGCCCGTTATGGGTAGCGGCCGAACAGGCGCTTTACTGGGTCGATATCGAAGCCCCGGCCATTCACCGTTACACCCCGTCAACACTGCACAAGGCCACCTGGCGCCTGACGGAAAAGATCGGCTGTCTTGTTTATTCACCGCAACACGGTTTCCTGGCAGCTCTGCAAAGCGGCTTTGCCCAAATTGACTTGAAGTCTCCGGGCGCAGCGCCGCTTATCACCCCTATCACTAATCCCGAGGCAGACCGGCCGGGAAACCGCTTCAACGACGGCAAACTGGACGCAAAAGGCCGGTTCTGGGCCGGCACCATGGATGATGCCGAGCGCGAAACAACCGGCGCATGGTGGCAATTGCACCCTGTATCCGGCGCGGTGCGCAAGATTGATGAAGGCTATAGAGTCACTAACGGCCCGGCCTTCGATGCTGCCCGGGGCCGGGTGTATCTGACCGACAGCGCCATCCGGACCATATACAAGGCGCAGCTGAAAGATGACGGCGGCCTGGACGGCAAAACCGTGTTCAGGCGCTTTGCCGCCGCTGACGGCTATCCCGACGGCATGACAACGGACGCCAGGGGAAACCTTTGGGTGGCGTTCTGGGACGGTGGTTGTATTCGCTGCCTCGACCCGAACGGAACGATCCTGCACACGCTGGACATGCCGGTACCACGACCAACCAGCATGACCTTTTCCGACAGTGAGAAACAGCTTTTCGTCACCAGCGCCCGCACCAGACTTGCACCACAGGCCCTGGCCCGCGCCCCCCTGTCGGGCGGCTTGTTTTGTGTGGAGCTGGAATGAGGCCAGAGCATAGCTTGCAAGGGCCGCGATGAACATTGCCTCTTAGCGCCAAAAACTTTTCAGTTTTCGATGATGGGCCGGGTAATCAATGCCTCGCACTTGGCTATTTACATCACTGTTTTGCTCCTGTATAGCCCAGATTTTCGGCCTTGCGAAAATCTGGAAAAGTGAGAAAAAATGGCAGATCGCCTTATAGTATTGTTTGCTGATGAACTTATGGTGGACGCAGATACACTAACTGAAGATAGCACGCCTGACAATACAGAAAACTGGGACAGCCTTGCTGCTATGCGACTTGTCGCCGCCATTGAAGAAGAATTCGACGTTATACTCTCCACAGCAGAAATTATGAAGATGCGGTCGATTGCGATTGTAAAGGAAGTTTTGCAAGGCAAGGGAGTCGATGTGTAATATTACTGGCCAGATATTTCTTCCAAATTTTTCCTATAGTGTTTATTGGAGTTGAAAGTGCAGGTTGATGAAATCAGGGCATTAAAGAGTTCTTGGCGCGCTTACCTTCGCCAACGCCAAAAAGGCGACCCTGACCTGGCTATTGGGATGGCAGGCACGTTTACGATTGATCCCTTGATCCCCTTTCTGGGCGCTAACCTCCTTGCTTCAGGCTATGGAGCACCCAGAATTGTCAATGCTGATTATAATCAGGTGGTTCAGACTTGCCTGAACCCTTCAAAGGTTTTTGGTGGCCAAACTGATATAATACTGATTTTGTGGCGACTGGAGGACATTGCCTCCATCCGAAGTCCTGAATTGTTGTACGAGGCAAGCCAGATGCTTCTCGGTGCTGTAGAAAAACTTTCCGCTTCATTTTCAGGGTCAATAATTATGGCGATCCCGCCCAGGCCCCAAGCCGCTCTGAAAGTATGCGGTATTGGCCAACTGGAAGGCTATGTCAGGGTTTGGCATGAAGTCTGTTTGCAAACTATGGAGAGTTTTTCTCGCATTGAAAATGTTTATCTGATTGATCTGGGAAGCATATTTGACGAAACGGACGCGCCTCTCGATGAACGAAAGCGCTTGCTATACCGACAGCCTTACTCAGAATCGTTTTTCTCTAACTGCGCTGCTATGGTATCCAGAATTGCCAGAGCGAGAAGCTTTGAGGCCAAGAAATGTCTCGTGGTCGATTGCGATAATACGCTTTGGGGAGGGATAATTGGAGAAGATGGTGTTCATGGGGTAAGCCTGGGTAATGACTTTCCTGGACGCGTTTACAAAGAAGTGCAAAGCCAAATAAAAGAATTAAAAAACACAGGTGTTTTTATTGCCCTAAATACCAAAAACAACCCTGATGACGTATGGGAAATGTTTGACAAACATGATGCGATGGTCCTTTCGCGGGATGACATTTCTTCTGCTCAGATCAATTGGGCGCCAAAATCTGAAAACATTAAACGCATAGCCTCCGAACTGAATATAGGCGTCGATTCTCTGGTTTTTTTGGATGATAATCCTTTTGAGATTGATGAAGTCAAGAAACATGTATCAGAAGTTACTGTATTGCAGGTTCCTGAAGTAATAGAAGATTATCCCATGTTAATCAAGAGTAATGAATTCTTGTTTGATAGAATACATATAACAGAAGACGATATTCAAAGAGTCGATCGTATGAAAGGCGAGAGAGCGCGCCAGGAAAATTTGCAAAGTATGACACAAGAAGACTTTCTATCAAATCTTGACCTTAAAGTGTATGTTTACCCTCCAGAAAAACAGGACTTGGTACGCGTAACACAGCTCATAAACAAGACCAATCAGTTCAATTGCACGACGAGGCGATACACTTCTGAACAGGTGATGGATTTTACTGAATCAGATGAATATAAAATCTTTTGCATGTCCGTTGCTGATAAATTTGGTGAATACGGCCTTGTAGGGATAGCCATCCTTCATAAAACTGATGCCAAAAGCTGGACGTTTGACACATTTCTGATGTCCTGCCGGGTGCTGGGCAGGGGGGTGGAGACGGCATTTTTGAGTGCCATAAGCAAAAGTCTGGAAAAACAAGGGGCGGAAAGAATTTTTGGCGAATACATTCCGACCCCTAAAAATACTCTTGTAGAAAATCTTTATGAGCGCCATGGCTTCGCGTGTGAAGAAGCCATGAGTGAAGGAACTTCATTTTACTGGAGTACCACCTTGCCTCTGTCAGTTGCCTGTCCGGAATATGTAATGCTCACTCAAGACAGATTTTTGAAAAGGTAGCGACATGGGCGGCAATGCAAATTTTGGGATAATCGTTGATTTCGTGGTTCTGAGCACCATTGTGCTTGCGCTTCGGGCCATCTTTCCCAGGGCAATAACGGTATATGTATCAATCGCTGTGATAGGAGCGTATGCTATTTATTCTGTCGCGCCGCGTATGTTGCCCGCATATTTGTTTTTTTGGGTAATAATATACCTGTTCCAGTGGAGTATGCATTTGGCAGCAACCCGCCTGAATGGCTGGGTATCCAGAATACTCACAACTGTGGTCATTCTGGCAACATTATCCCCAATGGTAATCTGGAAATTCTGGCAAGGTCCTTTTATGGACTGGTTCTCCAGAACTTTTGCCCTGTTGCTTTGGCATACCTTTCCACAAGTTATTGCCGCAGACGCGATTGCTTCCATTTTGGCGCCTATTGGACTGTCTTTTATGATATTCCGTGCGCTTGATTTGCTTATCAAGGTGCGTCTGGGCCTCCTCAAGCCCATAGCCCCCCTGGAATTGCTGTATTATGCCTTCTTTGCCCCGGTTTTGGCAGTTGGCCCTATCATTGAGTATGAGGAAGTGCGCCTTCCACGCAAATTGTCCAGGCTTCCGGCACCAGGGGATGTGGCTGTTGGAGTTTTTCGAATTTCTTTGGGAGTCAGTAAGGTTATGATTCTTGCTGCATTGTTGAGCAGAGGCGCTGATGCATTCTGGAAGGGTGGCCAGACGGGGTTTGTCGGGGCGTGGGCGGCTCTTTGGCTGTTTTCTTTGTATTTTTATATCAATTTCTCTGGTTATTCAGATATGGCTATCGGAGCTTCCCGAATTCATGGCATAAAACTTAAGGAAAACTTCAACAATCCATTCCTGAAAACGAACCCGCAGGCTTTCTGGGCTGCATGGCATATGAGTTTGACCCGATGGGTGCAGCGCTATGTTTTTATTCCTCTGGGGGGAATGCGAAAGAATAAGCAATACTTTGCCGCTTTTATGACGATCATGGCTATTGCATTCTGGCATGGCATTTCATATAATATGCTAATCTTTGGCCTGTATCAGGGCGGTCTGGTTGTTGCCCATCGCTGGCTTCTTAATAAACGCCTTGCAAGCCACACACAGGAAAACAAAACCTTGCCTGTCTCTGCCTTCAAAAGTTTTGGTATTTTTACTTCTCAGGCGCTGGCCTTTCCATTATTAACCATACCATTAAGTGATATACCAAGTTTTTACGCGCATCTCATTCCTGGAATGTGAGGGCAGGGAATCATGCTGGATTTATGGAAATTTGCAGAAAGAAATTTTTCCAGGACAAGCTGGTCCGGGCTCGCCCTTGGTCTCGTAACAGCCTTGGTATTCTTGTTCGCCACTGACCGCTTGCTTTTCTCTGGAAATGCCCACCTGCAGGTGGGCATGCAAAAAAATGCGGTTAGACCTGATGAGCGTGTGGTAAAAGTGTGGAGAGACAGGCAGGACCCACGAGGGTTTGTTCAATCCAGCCTGCTGAAACTTCCTGAAAACCAGTTTGGTCTGGCATGGATTTCAAGCTCTCCCATTTCCATACGCCAAGCGCCGCCGGGACACCGGTTCTTTGGGCGTGCCGCTTATGAGCTTACAGAGGTCATGGCCGCACAGGTCAAGCGCATCAACGGCAAGCCACTGTGGATCCATGAATACATGATACAGGGCGCACGAACAGGGGATGAGCGAAGGGCCGTGCTGCATGCTGCTTCTGATCCCAGTGTGGATGCAATCCTGATGACCATGAACCCCCCATGGCTGTTCAATGACTGGCTTCAATATACCAAATCAAACCAGCGTGCATCGATATTTGCAATGAAAGGAAGCCGCTTTGGTGACTTTTTGCAAGGCCTGAAATTTGTGCGCCCAAGCTGGATACTGGAGGCTAAACTAAGTCGGTATTTTTCGTTTGTTCGGAACAGGTATGCTTTTAACCGAGCAGTACAGAAGGCTAACAGATTACCTTTTCCTCTTATGCACAAGCCTGAAGCCAAAAAAAGTAAATATATCAATTTGAACTATTTTTATCCTGGAAAATATTTCCGCGCCCCGAAGAATATGGAAAAATACAAGGGCTATCGGGCTACCCTCATGAAACAAACGCTATCTGAGAAAGGGCAAGGCTCAAAGTTTTTCAAACTCGATATTCAAACCCTTGCGGAAAGCGGAAAGCCGGTTCTGCTTTATATATCGCCCCTTCCCAAGGAAATGAGAACCGACAAGGAGGGCGTTGCATATATGCAGGCGTATGCGGATTTGGCCAAAAAAATTATCAAGAAATACGGTGGCCCCAACATCCATATAGCCACCGATACGGCATTTTCCATCAGCGACAAATTAATCCACAAAGACATTGTCCACATGCATTATGGGCAGGCTCTTGTAGATAAATTAGAAACGTTGATGGTGACTGATTTAAATTTGAAAGTCGAAAAGGCAGGTGGGCCATCTGTCTATGAAAGCAAGAAACGATGACTGAGCAATCAAAAAACCTGTCCTCTCTGATCTGGAAGGCAGGGAAAGTTCTGCTTTGGGCAATCCTGCTGGACGTGGCAATCATTTCTGCCGTTATTGGCGGGCTATCGCCCATCCATTTTATATACGAAGGCATATAAAGGGGGCGAGTTTCCATTCATGATTATACCCGGCATCATGGAAGAACAATTCCACATTGCCTTAGTGGTATACAATATCGATAAAGCGCTAAAATGCTGGATAAAAGCCGGTGTGTGCCCATAATGCAGTTGGAAGACTCCTCTTTTATACATCCAATCCGATATATTCGCTCATGGTCGTTCTCCTTTGCAGTTCTTGGTACGGCTCTACCGGGCCGACCCCGTATTTTGCTCCAGTGAGCGACCAACCACAATTGCTCCATGTTTTAGTAAATTAACAGAACTGCATTTGTTACATTTGAAGAGGTATTGAGCATGCAGCTTGATAATGAAAATGTCGTCAGCACCTTGTGTTTTAGTCAGGAGGATCAAGAATGGTTTGCGCGCTTTTCGGGCGACAAAAACCCAATTCACCTAGAGCAGAGTGCTGCTCTCTGCGCAGCGTTCGAGGCTGTCGTCGTACATGGCATGCATGTGGTCATATCTATGCTGGACAATCATTTTGCGTCCCGGACCAGTAAACTGAAATTAAACGAACACAGTCGACTGAGAGTTGTCTTTTCCAAACCGACATTCAACAATGAGGAACTACAACTCATCCAGGGCTATAGTAGCGATGGCGGGCTAACCATGACGGTTGGCAGTGGTGATACCGTTATGACCCGCCTGAGATTCATGTCGGCTCAAACGACAAAGAGCATTGCTCCCTTTGACAAGAAGCTGGAGCCTGTCGATCTCCCCAATCAGCCGGATGATCCTGATTTTACCAAAGCAGACCACCCGGAAGGGCGATTGGATCAGAAGCTGCCACTTGCGGAGTTGGAAGCCCGGTTTCCGCATGTTTGCGAGTACTTTGGCGCACAAACGGTGGCCGATTTGGCGCGCATATCCACGGTCGTGGGCATGATCTGGCCGGGACTTAGATCGCTATTTGTTGATCTGGACATCACTTTTGCTCCAAACAGCTCTGCAAATGGTCTGAGCTTTCGGGTGGTCGATACCAATCTGCGTCACTCCATAACACACATGGAATTCGCCAGCCGAACTTTTACGGCAGTGGCGATGGCCTTGATCCGGCCACATACAGTCAAGCATCCAGGCACCAGGGAGTTCATATCTCTTGTCAACCATGATGAGTTCGCAAATCAGGTCGCCCTTATAGTCGGAGGATCCAGAGGCGTTGGCGAAGTGACTGCCAAACTACTGACTGCTGGTGGCGGCACACCCATCATTACCTATCATAGTAATGCCGAACGGGCTGAACTTGTTGCAGCAGATATTCGGAATGCTGGAGGGAAGTGCCGTGTCGCTCGACTGGATGTAACAGAGCATGGTTCACTGTCAGATAGGCTTGATATCTCGGATGTAAATACGCTCTATTACTATGCATCACCACCGATTTTTCGTCGCAGAACAGGCATCTATGACCCGAAGTTTTTTGCCAACTTCTGCGCTGCTTATGTTAATGATTTCTTTGAATTTATCACCTCTGTACGTCAAGCAACACAGGCTCAGTCATTACGTATATTCTATCCCTCCACCGTCGCTCTCGACGAGCAGGTGCCCCAAATTGTCGAATATGCCATGGCCAAAGCTGCTGGAGAAACATTGTGTACTCAGTTGGATCAGAAACTCCCGGGAATAAAATTTGTTATCGCCCGATTGTCGCGCATGCGCACCGATCAGACCAATACGATTGTCCGTCCCGATGAAAGCACAGTAGAAGATGCTATACTGCCCTGGTTGCGCCGCATGTCAGGGCCACTTGATTAAGGTGAGGGGGTTGCCCTGGTAACGAAAAGGATTTGGGAACGCTACATTTCAACCAACCATGACAATCCGTTCACAACCGGGCTACAGGCTGTCAGTCTGCCTTGCCCAAGTGCCGTTCCCACTCCAGCGCGGTTTGCACAATGGTTTCCAGCCTCGCCCTTTTGGGCGTCCAGTCCAGAAGAG
>Ga0114931_10011164_pt1 | contig 10642 bp, 9 predicted proteins | sample 2SBtaG_FD_89579 | JGI IMG/M metagenome (GOLD analysis project Ga0114931, IMG submission 89579) | Deep subsurface microbial communities from Kolumbo volcano to uncover new lineages of life (NeLLi) - 2SBTROV14_V59a metaG | ecosystem: Environmental > Aquatic > Marine > Volcanic | place: Kolumbo...
CCAGGTCCACGTCGCCGGCGCCTCGGCCGGCAACAGCGCCCGCTTCCACAGCATCCGCAACTTCTGGCTCGCCTACTTCAAGGCCGCCGGCGCCACCCTCCGCCCGGAGGACTACGGCGCCGCCATGGTCCGGTTCAGGATCGATCGGTCCTCACAGTGGGAGGAATGAACGGACCCTCTCCAGCCGGTGCTGTCGTGCCCCCTTGGTTTCGCTGCCAACCGTCGTCCTGCGCGGGCCACCGGGACTGAGCTATCTCAGATAGGTTCCGTAACAGCCCTGTCCTCCCAGAACCACTGGAGCAGAAGCCCGAGGAAGACCGCGCCAAGTCCCAGAGTGGCGAGCCTGACCAACCACTGCCACCAGGGGCCCGACGAGAGGTTCGGTACAGCCATATCAGGCAGTTGGTGGTACCAGATCCAGTTGGCGAGCTGTGTTCTGTTGATGGCAGAGGAGCCAACTGCGAGGAACATTCCCCAGACGGCCGCTGTGCCCGCTGCCCCCCAGCAGAGCGCCCGCCACAGGACGCTGCACGCCCGTGGCCACGCGTGGACCCACGAGACGAGCACGCCCCGGTTCTGCTTGAAAACGTCCATCAGGACGATCAAGAGCAAGAGCCCGAGGAGGAGGACACCAGCAGCTCCGACCCATGCCCAGGGGGCCGCAAAGATGAGGGTCAGAAGGTGATTGATGCTAAGAATCCCGAGTGACCCTATCGCGATGAGACCGGCAATGCGCGGCTGAAATCTCGACAGGACGCCTGCCTTGAATGGCGGCTGTTTGGCAAGCGCCCTGTCTGCCCAGCTCGTCTTACTCATGGCCTTCAAGAGTGAGCGAGCGAGCTTGAAACCGTAGTTGCGCAGGAGATACGCGTGGACTCGCCACAGGATGTGGGGGTAGTCCCGCAGCCACCACACCAGCTCCGGTGTCTCGGCTTTCCACTCGAAGATTGCTAGGGCAATCTCTATCTCGACGATGGTTAGCCGCTCGGGCTGTTTCAGCCATGAGAGGACACCGGACCACTCCTCTCCCCACTTGGCCCTCTTGAGCGGGCGGAGCAGTCTGCCACTGGTATGATCCTGCTGGGCGTAGAACGCGGGGAACGTCCTCGTGATGTCATGCTGAACGAAGAAGGACTGGCCCTGGGCTGCGGGTCCGAGTAGAAAAGCGAGCCATGAATTGCCGGGGTCGGCCACGGCCTCTGGCGACACATCACCTCGGCCTTGAGAACTTGCCCACAGCGATATGTACCGGAGGGCGCAGAGCCGATACCTGTTCAGCTCAGGTCGCTCCGCGGCAAACTGGAACCATGGTTTGAGGTCGTTGTCATTCGTGAAGGAGACCCAGTCACCCTCCGAGAGCTTCCCGCCACTGATCAGGCTCTCGATAGCCTCAGGTGTCATGGGCTTATCCACCGTCCCTAACCGATCCTCGTTGACATGTCGCGGATCTTGCAGGATCTCATCTTGCCATTCTGTTCGAACAAGATCTCGACCACGTCGTCTCCGGTCTCGTGCAGGTAGTAGATCGGCACACTGGCGTGCCCCTGGGCCAAGCGCCCCGCTATGGCAATCAACACACCCTTGAAACCGCCCGTCAGGACAAACCGGGTGTCACCATCGATTGCCAGAGAGTGCCAGAGCTCCTGGATCTGCTCGTCGAACTGTGTCGTTTCGACTGGGTCCAGCCAGAACGGCCCGACACGCGAGATCGCCCCCACCTTGAGGAATTCCTTGCCTTTCAGATAAGCGAGGATTGCTTGTAGCGCGGCGCTATCGACAGGATTACTCTCGCCCGCGATGAGGTACAACTGGTCGTCGGGCCCAATTCGTTCCCTCCGATGAAGGACCGCAAGCGTCGCCAGCTCCGCCGGCAGCGCGTGCCGGCGCGTGGGGTCGGTCCAGCATTCGTCGCGGAAGTTCTCTCGCGCAATCTCCTCGGCCCATTTCCGGAGGTCCCCGGGATCCTGGGACGCGGGCGTTAGCAGCTCGCTCCGACGCTGATCGATGGCCGCGAGAAAACTCCACAGTTTGTTGTCTTCCCGTAGGGTACCGATGGGCTCGTGGTCACGGTCGGCCAGGGAATCCTGACGACGACGGTCGTTTGCAAAGAGCTCCCAGCAGCGGGAATCCTTGGTCGTCGAAACGCCCGTCGTAACGTACCAGTTGGTCATGGCGTTCTCCGCAGTAGCGCCGCCCTCAGGGTGCTCACCATGCGGGCCCTGGCCCCCTGCACGGGCCCGCCGAGCGCTCGAAGAAACGCGGCAATCAGCGCACTGGCTTGTTGGCTCGTGAGCTGTCGGAGAGTATTCTCTTTCTTGTTAACCTCGCTCTTGAACTTCTCCAAGCCCTGCGCCGCCGCCGCCGCGAGGTCGGCAACCAGGGCGTCTACGTCGATCGGTGCCTGCGTTGGTGCTGGGCGGGCCTGAGTGCTGGCGCGAGCCGGAGTCGCCGGCCCGCCGGCGACGGCTTGTACCTGGCTCGCCGGTGGTTTCGGCCGCGCCTTCGGCGCGTTCGCCTGAATCTTCCTCGCCAGCCTGCCGTAGCCCGCACCGGTCTTGGCGCCGACGCCCCAGCGCTCGAGCGCCGCCTCGAGCAACTGCAGCCCGAGGTCGAGGGCCTGTTTCTGGACCGCCGGATCCAGCGTCCGTCCGAAGCGGCTCGGGGCGATTGCGAGGTCGAAGCGGACACCGGGCCGGATGCAGAGGAAGTGCACTGGGTTGGGCTCGTCGGTGTCGGAGGCGACGGGCGCGCCGTCCCCGTAGTAGGCCAGATGATGACTCGTCACCACGTCCACTTCGAACCATCGGTCCTGCTGCGCCGTGGGCCAGGCATCGAAAAAGACCAGCGCCCCCTCGTTCCCCTCCCCGCCGCTGTCGCCGAAAAGGAGCCTTGCCAGAGCGGCGACGGGGACCGCGCCTCCGCCGCAGGCGTCCACGAGCCCGGACCAGTCGCCCGGTCCGGTCGGCAGCGCTTCCAAGGCCCCCATGCTGGTCGCGCCTTGGTCCGCTGGGATCTCCTCCTCGAGGTAGTTCCGCGTGATCCCTTTGGGCGAGGAGCCGGGGATCGCGGGGACGCCGTAGGTGGGGTTCCAGCTCGTACCGCTGTTCTCCACGGGCGCGGGGTTGGCGAGACCCACCGCGAGACGGTAGAGGGTCAGTAACTCCAGGTGTCGGGCCGCGGGGAGGAGCCCTTCGCGTCGCCTGGTCAGTGCGCCGAGGAATTTCGAGGGCAGCACACAGGACGAGGCGGCGTCGGCAAACCACCCGAGGAGACGAGCGTCATCACGGCTGTGGTGGTGCGGCATGAACCGCAGGAAAACCAACGAAGCGTTGGGCTTCCCCCCCCAGACGCGGGCGCGCTGCATTGCGCTGATCGGTTGGGGCCCGAGAAGATAGTCCCAGTCAGGCGGCACCGTCGTTCTCCTCGTGGGGTTCCTGTTGCGCCCATTCCTTCCACAGTCCCTCCACCACCCGCTTGAGCCAGCCGAGGTAGGCCTCGGCCTCCGCTTCGAGGAGCGCGATCTCCTGGGCCGAGCAGCCGAGGAGCCACTGGAGCGAGGCGGGCTCGGCACCGGTCGGCAGGCCGTCGCGCTGGTTGCACACGCCTTGGGTCACCTGGGATCGGCGCAGCCACAGGAGCGCGTCCTCGAGAACCTGATGCTCCACCTCGCGTTTGCTCAGCCAGAAGGCCGCGAGCTGGAGCAGGCCGGCCTGCCGGATGTAACTGCCGGCGCCCATGACCACCGAGCGATAGTTCTTCAAAGCATTCTTGGCATCGTCGCTGAAGTTGGGAAACCTCGTGTCGAGGATCCTTTCCGCCGCGTGCCGGCCGCATTCCTGGTCAAGATTCGTCATGGCCGGCCTCCTCTCCATGGCCTATGGCATGACAAACCACCCGGACCAGGCCCTTGCCCGTGGACTCGTCGGCCCCGATCTGGAGCTGTCCCGACACAACATCGCCCACGAGTCTTTCCGCCTGGTTGAGGGATACGCCGTTGTGAGGCTCGCGCAGCTCCAACAGACTCACGAGCACGGTCTCCACCGGCAGGTACTCCGTGTAGCGCAGGGAGCCGTCCTTCGTGACGCCTGTCGCCTCGATCTTGATGTTGGCCTCCACCTGGGTGGCGTGCTCCGCGAGCTCGCGGAAATCGTCCCCGTGCAGGACCAGAAGCCGCCCCTTGAAGAAGTCCCGCCAGAAGTCCGCGTCGCTCGTGCCGTCGTTCGGAAACAGGAGCTCGCCCAGGCGGACGGCGAGCTCCGCGACTTTGCCACGGGCGCCGCCGTCCTGAGCCTCCAGCACGAGCTGCTCGATGCAATACGGCCCGTCGCCGTTGAGCCGGATGGCGGCATCCCACGGCCCGCCGTCCCCGTTATCCGCTTCGGGCGGCGCCCAGGCCGACGGCCCCAGGGCCTTGCCGCGGCCAAGGCCGGCGCTGGCCTCGAGGGCCGCGGCGACCGCCGCGCGGAGTTCGCCGGCGCCCCCCCCAGGCTCCAGGAATCGTGCCAGCCGGGCCAGCGCCAGACGGGAGGTGGCCCAGGCGAAGGTCCCGGCCAGAGAGCGGACCGGGAAGAGGAGCAGGGCGGCGTCGGTGATCGCCGCGCACCCCTGGTAGCCGGTGGTTCCCCCGGTACCGAAGGTGGCCTTGACCACGTTTTCGGCCGCAGTGTTGCGGAGGGAGGCCTCCGCCAGCAGTACCCCCTTAATGCTCGAACCCTGGATGAACGGGTAACCCGTGGTGGATTCCCGGATCACCGGACGGTCGATGGCCCCCAGCCCCTGGCCGGAGCCGTTGTGCAACGCCGTCATGCAGTGAAAGAAAAGCAAGCTACTTCGACCCATGCTTTACCCCCTCGTCTCGTCGCCGGACCTCCCACGCGCCGAGCACGGCCAGGCCGAAGCCGAGCTGGCCGTAGACATCGGTGACGGCCTCGGCCAGGAAATACCCTTTCACGAGCTCCTGGATTTGACGATCGTTCCATGCCTCGGGAATCTCGAAGAAGTACACGGACCCGGCGGGCACGGCCCGCCAGAGCCGTTTCGGCTGCTGCCGCTTCCAATCCCAGCCACCGACGATCCGGGGCCGACCCACGGCCGCGCCCCGCAGGACGAGCTTCGTGTCCCTTTCGAAAGCCCGTGGCCGCCAGCCGTCCGCGAAGATGCCCGGGGTGGCCAGGTAGAGCACCAGGCCGCGGTGCTTCCCCAGTAGCCCGGGGAGGGTATCGCGGAGGCGGTTGAGCTGCTCGAGGAACTCGGAGGTCTCCGCGCCTGGGAACAGCTCGACCCGCACGGCGTGCCCGTCCCCGGCGAGACGGGCGCTGGAAATGCCCGCCGGGAGCAGAGCATCTTCCACACCGTCCAGGAGCCCCGCGAAACGGACCGCCCGTACCCCGTTTCGGCCCGGGCTTTCCGTGGGCCGGAGGACACCGCGGCTGAAAAAACGCCCCTCAGCGACGACGCCACGCCGCGGATCGCGTTCGTGCCCGAAACGGCGCTCCCGGGCCAGGAGCGTGGTCGTCTTCGTCACCGTGAGGGCCGGCTGTGCCCCTGCAACTGGCGTCAGGGCCTCCATGAGGCATGCAGCAGTGACCCAGCCCTCCGGCAGTTCAGCCCCCGTGCCGGGGGTCGGCAGGGGATCGAGCCTATCCAACGCCCGGTCAAAGAGAAACTCGTCGTCCCGCGCTGGGGTGAGCGTTCCCAGCACCTCGCCGTCCGGGGCCGCGGCCAGGCTCGACGGGGCAGGAAAGAGGAGTTCGTCTTCTGCCCACAGCAGAGGCCCGCCGAAGCGAAAATCGAAGCCCGAATCGAGGCCGAGACCGATCACCCGAGCGGCTTCTTTCGCACTAGGCGTCTGCGAAGGCGCACCGAAACGGTAGCCCGCCCGGCGGAGGATCAGCGTCCGCAGGCAACCGGCGAAGGCCGCCGGGGAGATCTCGCCGTCGTGACCGAAGCCGCCATCGGCCAGGGGCCGCGCATCGGCGCTCACCAGCACGTCGAGGGCCTCGAAGGTCGCCAGGCGCCAGCTCACGGTCCACCCCCCCAGTCGAGTTGCCGGGCGAGGAAGGCTGTGACTTCGAGGGCCGATGCGACGGCCTCCCGTCCCGTGACCCGAGCCGCCCCGGAGGCCGGCTGCATCCCTCCCCGCGCGCGCTCGCCGAGCCACGCGATGAGCCCCGTCGCGGCGGCCCCGCCGGCGGCCCCCGAGGGGCCGCGGCTACACAGGCGCCCGAGCTCGAGCGTGAGCGCCCTACAGGAAAGGAGTCTGCCCTGAACGTCAAAGTACCCGGGCAGGATGCGCAGCATCTGGTAGGGCAGGCGGCTGGAGAGGCAATAGCCGGCCCGTTGTGTCAAGTCGGCAGAAGTGGGCGCGTGGAAGGGAGGCTTGATGTCGTTCATCCTCCAAGTACCCAACAACTCGATGGCTGCGACCAACTTCTGAAACCCTTCCCAACGGGCGATCAGGTAGGCGGGGGCGCCGGATCGGACGTCGGCGAGAATCGAAAAGGCGTCGCGGTCGGCGAGTTCTTTGGTGTCGTCCAGCAGGGCGTGCAGGCGGCGCACGGCCGGCTGCAGCGGCGCGTGCTCATGGAGCACGCTGGCATGCAGCGACATCGTGGGTGGGCACCAGTCGTTAGCAAGGATGGGCTGCAGAGGCTTCCGAACGTTTTCCTCCCAGAGTTCGTGGGCCGCCTCCATGAACGGCAGCAGAAGATCAAGGGGCAGGAGAGCGAAGGCGTCGTCACCGCCCACGTAGACTAGCTTGCCCCCGGAAAGGTCGAGCCCTTGGAGGGCCTTCGAGAACGCTGCCAGCGCCCCGCCCAGCACCTTTTGCGCCTGATCGAGAGGGGCGGCGTACCGCCCATCCTTGCCCCCGAACCAGTCGCCCATGTGGTCGCCGTCAAGCACCACCTGTGCGTAATACGGCGAGAGCTTCTCGAACGCCTCCACCTCCCGCCTGAAATCTCCGTCGCCCTGGGCTAGGAGCCGGTAGCCCTGGAGCAGCTTCTCGAGATCGTCCTCCAGCGCGTCGGTCCCAGCACCGCCACCGCCCGCGACATCGAGCTCGGCCAGCTCGTCCCAGCGCGCCAAAAGCTCCAACTGACGGTCCCGGCCCAGGCCCTGGTATTCCAACGAGTCCCGCAGGTTGTGGAAGAGCGGCATCCTGAAGAAACGGTCGCGCGCCAGGCTGACGGTGGAGGGGTACGCCGGACCCAGCTCCTCAAAGGCCCAGAGGCGCTTGCCCAGGCAGACGGCGCACAGCCGGTCCCGGGCGTCCAGCCGTCCCCTGGAGAGGCGGGGCATCTTTGGCCGCATCCCCGCGTTCGGCTGCACCACGGCCACCCGCGCGCCGCACTGGGCGCAGGTCTCCTGCCGCGCTTTGGCCAACGGCCCAAGTTGCGGGAACGTCCTGGTCAGCTTGCGGGCGGCAAACGCCTTCCCGCACCGGTGGAAGGCGGCCCCGTAGTCGCCATCCATGGGCACGGCCGCCCAATAGAGCTCGACGCCGGCCTCGACCTGGGCGCGCCGCTCGTCCTCGGAAGCGACGTACGGGATCCCGCCGAGCTCCGCGTCCGGTGGGACGAGCGCATTCACGAGGAATTTGCGCGCGGCCGCGTGGAGCGCTGCGCCGAAGGCCGTGACGGTGCCCTCGTTCGCCGCATCCAGCTCGAAGAGCGCCAGGTGCGGGCAGGCGACCTTGGGATCGGCCGGGACCCGGCAGGTGGCCCCTCGCTGCTCTGCCTCGTCGATGACGGCGCGCATGGTCTTGCTGACCATTGCCGATCCCGCCGCCAGGTCCCGCGTCTTGCGCGCCTCGGCAATCAGGTTCTGCACGGTCCCGAGACCGACCTTCAGAAGCCACCTGCTCATCAGCACCTCCGCCCGGTCGCGAGGGCCGTCAGCGAGCGACTTGCGGGAGCGGCTCCGATTGCGGTCAGTACGTTGTCGACCGCCTTGCGGCTTGAGGGGTCGGGGTCCCCGGAGAATGTAGCTAGGGGCACCCAGCCCGCCTCGGTACGGTAGAGCCGGACCCACAACGGCGAAGCCAGGCGGTCGCTGCCCCCCGCGCCCATAGTCTTTCTATAGAGCCCGGCAGCGTTCCCAAGCTCTCTGTGACAGGCGCCCATCAACTCGGCCATCGCGACCCGACACGTGGAGTAGACCCGCCCCATGTAAACCAAGTCGGAGCCGAGAAGCTGGAAGAAAGGGGGCCTCCCCCCTGAACGGCTGCCCCGCGGCAGGGTGAGGGGGAGCCATGCTGTTGCCACCGCCTGTGCCGTCTTGAAGCCAGCATGGAGCGTGCACGCGAGGTCGTTCTCGTCCTTCGGTAGGTCGGGCCAAGTCGGGAGCGCCTGCGTCCCTTCTTCAAAACCAAGGACGGGCGGCGGGGCTCCCCCACCAACGGCCTGGATCCCCGTCACGGTGAGCGATCCGTAGCCGCGCCGGCAGCGGTTGCCGAGCGAGCCGAAGGCGAGCCCGGTCCAGAGAACGGTCCAAAGCATCGCCGGCAGCTGTGGATCCGCAACCACGGCAGCCGGCCGCGGGCGGATAATCAGCGCTGCAGTCTGGCCTTCGTCGAACCCTGAGCGTCTGCCTTTCCCCGAGTTGTGCGGGCAGTTCAGGTAGTTGCCACTGTTCAACGGATGAGGTTCCACCTCGATCCGGAACGTGGCCCCCGGCTCGCTACCGACGACCTTGACGCCGCCCTGTGCACCGAGCAGCCGGCGCTCCCAGTTGCGGGTGTTCGGCCCGTTACCGGCGAGCAGCGGGCCAAATAACGCTCGCGCGAACGTGTGCATGAGGCCCCGTACAGAAGCTGGACGGATGAGCCCTGCTGAGTCGACCTGCCCGGCCTTGCTGCCACCGAGAAGCAAGGGCGAGTCAAGCTCGATCGAAACCCGGAAGTCGTGCACTTCAGATAATCCCACTCGTTAGGTCTGGCACCACAGTAGCGCGCGGCCGTACAGGAGTCAAGGCTTGAGAGCGAGCGAAAGACAGCAGTGCGGCTCTCGAGAATTCGTGTCATGAAGCAGGGCCGGTCGTTCCCGTGCCCGCTCCGCCCCGACGGCGCGATATACTGACCTGCAGCAGGCCGTTATTGGGGGACCTCGTGTCAGGTCGGCTTGATGTTCTTGTCTTGACAGTGGGCGGCTCTGAAGAGCCGATCGTGAACGCTATCCACCAGAACCATCCGGATTTTGTGGTCTTCCTTTGTACGGGCGGCTCCCCGCAAGCGGCGTCGGAACGGGCGATCGAGGGCGTGGTTCGAGCCGCGAGGGCTGGAGAATGCCCGCGTTGCGGGGCGCGGTTCGAGATCGAGACCTTCGCCGGGCCGGTGGTGGAGCACGCGGGCCTTGCCCCTGGCTCCTATGGGATCGTCACGGTGACCAACCCAGATGATCTCGACCAGGTTCTTGTGGCGTGCCAGGAAGTCGAGGATGTGGTGGCGAGGAGGTCGAAGGACGCCGAGGCCCGGATCGTCGCGAACTACACCGGAGGCACCAAGACCATGACCCTGGGCCTCGGGCTCTACGCCGTTCTTCGCGGCCACCCGTGGCAGCTGCAGGTTAACGCCACGGGGCGGGGGCGTACCGACCTCATCCGCGTCGAGGTCGGCGACTCATCAATCGCCCAGCCCGCTGCCGTCGCGCGCGCCCTCTCAGCACGAAGTGCAGCAGAGCTGCTGATCGACGGCCACGAGTATGCAGCCGCCGCCGCGGTCCTCGAAGACGCCCTTCGCACCATCGGCGCCGGCGCTGCCGCCGGCCTAGCGGAGCTCCGCCACCGCGCGCTTTACCTCGCTGCCGTTGACAGCTTCGACTACGACCGTGCACTCCAGTTGGCTCGCGCTGACCGCGCTCTCAAGAAGAGCGAGGGCGGACGCCTCCGGGCGATCCTCCGAACGCGTCGCAGGATCGCCGGCGAGCAGTCATGGCCTGCAGACAACCCGCCGGGCTCCGAGCTCGTGCGCGACCTTATGGAGAACGCCCGCCGGCACGCGGCCCGTGGCCACTATGACGACGCCGTCGCTAGGCTCTATCGGGCGACCGAGTTGGTCGCACAGCTTCGCCTCGCCCATGGGTGGGGCGTCGACACGGCCGACGTCGGATCGGCAACCAACCGTTTGCCGGGGCCCGCTGCGGAGTGGCTCCACTCCCTCCCTGTCGCCGCTTCGGGCAAGAAACAGCTCGGCCTGACCCGAGCGTTCCAACTTCTCGCTTTGCTCGGCGACCCTGCCGGGGAGCTGTTCAACCGCACTTCGGACGATGTCAAGCGCTGGCTGAGGCGCCGAAACTTCTCGCTCATGGCCCACGGCCTGCAGCCAGTGGACCGTGTGGCTTGGGAGCGCGAGGGAGCGGAATGGCTGACGTGGCTGGAGGACGCGGCGGACTTGCTTGATCAGCCTCGCGGGGGCGAGAAGCCGCCGGCTCCTGGGCCACCAGAGGCTCCCGGCCCGTGAGGCCCCCCGACCCCCGCTGGGAGCGCTACGTCCCGCCCAAGCCTCCGCCTGAGGTCGCGCCTCTCCCGATCCCCCCGTTCTCGCGGCACCTCATTCGCCTGCGCTTCACCCGCCCGGCGCGGTTCCGGTTCTTCCACGGCGGGGCGCTGATGGGGGCGCTGACGGCGGCGCTCGGGCGTCACCTGC
>Ga0114931_10011165_pt1 | contig 10642 bp, 8 predicted proteins | sample 2SBtaG_FD_89579 | JGI IMG/M metagenome (GOLD analysis project Ga0114931, IMG submission 89579) | Deep subsurface microbial communities from Kolumbo volcano to uncover new lineages of life (NeLLi) - 2SBTROV14_V59a metaG | ecosystem: Environmental > Aquatic > Marine > Volcanic | place: Kolumbo...
AACGCCACTCCGATCGTCGTAGGCAAACATGGTCCCAGAGACTTCGGCATCGCCGGGCCCCGAATCCCCGGATCGGCCTCGCGATCAAGACCATCTGGAGCCGTGGGCACCGACCGGGCGGGCTGGCTCCAGAGGACAGTTTTGGGACAGTAGACCGATCTGCCTCAAACGCACGTGCGCAAATCCCTGTCGATACAAGTATTGCACACCGCGCACCGAAGAAAGCGGAGAGGGCGGGATTCGAACCCGCGGTACGGACAAGCCGTACACAGCATTTCCAGTGCTGCACCTTCAGCCGCTCGGTCACCTCTCCAGGCAGGTGCCAGTGTAGCCGCCGTTTCCGGGGATCGTCAGGCGGTCCGGATCAGCCGATTTCGGCCTCGTTCGGGTGGGACGCCGGGGCGGGTGGCGAGGGGTGGACCGATCCGATCGCCGGTTCGACCGGTGGATTCATCCGCATTGCGTTGGGCGCGGGATCGGCGTCCAGCGTCACGGGCGGCTGTCGCAGCAGCCGCATTCCCCAACGACGGGCCATCGCTCGTCGGGCGATGACGTACGCCACGGCGGCCCCCGCCACGATGTCCGACGGGTAGTGCGCCCCGACGAGCACCCGTGAGAGGCCGACCGCGATTGGCATCGCGATCATCAGCGGCCGCAGACGCGGATACAGCCAGCCCAGCGCCACAGCCATGACCACCGCCGAGGCTGTATGGCTCGACGGCATGGACCACAGGTCCGACGAGATCCCCGCCCAGAACTCCCAGGCGTGGCGCACGCCCACGTCCGGTCCCAGCGGGAACGCCCCGAACGGGCCGAGGAACATTTCCGGGTGCCCCAGTTTCGGGCGAGGTCGTCCGATGAGCATCTTCAGGGCCAGGATCACCAGCCCCGATCCGGCCGCCGCCGCCAGCCAGTCCAGCAGACGCCCCCGCCGGGCAGGATCCAGCAGCCAGATCGCGATCGCAACCAGCGCGATCGAGGTGATCCCGCCGAACTGCTGGATGTACTCGATTTCCCGGCGCAGATCCCCGCCGATCGACAGCGAGCCGGCCCAGGCGCTCAGCCCCGCGTCATACGGCAGCAGCACCAGCACCGCGATCAGCCCCAGCACCAGCGGCAGGGCTGTCTGCCGCCGGACCGGATCGCTCGCCCAGAGCCAGATCGGCGTGACGATGAACCCGATCGGCAGCCACAGCACGTGGGCCACCCGTAGCGGCACCGGGAGGGCGAGGTTAGAGTCCCAGGCGATGCGGATCGGGTTTCTCGGCATCGGCTCGTCCGGACGGCAGGGGCGGGCCCGGGCGTTGCACGCGGCCCGGGGCTGGCAGGGCGGGCTCGCCCTGGTGCTTGTGTGCCTGACAGTCTATCTGCCCGGGTTCTTCACGATCCCGCCCGTGGACCGCGATGAGTCGCGATTCGCCCAAGCCAGCCGGCAGATGTTCGAGTCCGTCGCCCTGCCGACCGAGCAGCGCCGGGCCGATTTCCACGACGGCGGGCTGGTGATCCCCAAGGTCCGGGACCGGCCGCGTCTCAACAAACCCCCGTTGATCTACTGGCTCCAGGCCGGATCTGCCGGCGTGCTGACCTGGGGCGATCCGCTTGCAGACACAATCTGGATGTACCGCCTGCCGTCGCTGCTGGCGGGCGTGGGGGTGGTTTTGCTGACGTGGCTGATCGGTCGATCGATGTTCGACCCGCGGGCGGCGTGGCTGGGGGCCGTGTCGCTGGCGGTGGCCCCCGTTTTCGTCTGGGAGGCCCATCAGGCGCGGGCGGACATGGTGCTGGTGCTGTGGACCACCGCCGCGATGGGGGCCCTGTGGAAGATATGGGGAGGGGAGAAGAGACGAAGAGACGGACAGGGGGAAAGGGACAGAGGCACAGAGGCACTGAGGGACGAAGGGTCGGAGACGAGCCCCGAGCGGAAGCAAGGGGGAATGGATGGGAAAGCGGGGGTTGGGGGAGAGGGGGAGTGGTTCTGGGCGATCGTGCTCTGGATTGCGGTCGGGCTGGGCGTGCTGACCAAGGGCCCCATCACGCCGATGGTCGTCGTCCTGTCGGCCCTGCTTCTGTCGCTCTACTCGCGCCGATGGCGTTGGCTGAGGCGTACCAGGCCGATCCTCGGTCTGGCGATCGTGCTGGCGATGGTCGGGCCGTGGGTCGTGGCGGTGGGGCAGCGCGTCGGTTGGGAGCGGTACGCGTCGATCGTGTTCGACGAGGTGATCGGTCGCAGCGGCTCGGCGCGGGAAGGGCATTGGGGTCCGCCCGGGTACCACCTCGTGCTGCTGGCGGTGCTGTTCTGGCCGGGGAGCCTGCTGACGGGCCTGAGTTTCGCCCGGGCGATCAAGCGTGGCCTGCCACGACGCTCCGTGATCGCGCCGGATACGAGCCGCGAGCGGAAGCGAGCGGGCAGGTCGGATCTCGGAGCCGACAGGCACAGAGGCACGAAGGCACAAAGGCGCGAAGGGATTGGTCCAACCGCTCGCTTCCGCTCGCGGCTCGTCACTTTCATCCGCCAGGGGCTCGTTTCTCTTGCGCGAGGCATCGTCGATCGCCGCGCCGGGAGCGATGCGGAGTTCTTCTGCCTTGCATGGATCGTCCCGGCGTGGATCGTCTTCGAGCTGGTCGGCACGAAACTCCCGCACTACACGATGCCGATGTACCCGCCCCTGGCGCTGCTCAGCGCGCGGGGCGTCTTTGCCGCGGCAGGAGGGATGCTGCCCGCGTGCAGCAGGGTCATTTCGCGTCTAGGGTTCGGTGTGTGGACAGTCATTGGGATGGCCATTGGAACTCTGGCTCTTTTCATGACCTTCGCGCTCGGGCCGCTGCTCGACCTGATGTTCGAGCAAGGAGGCGGTTCGTCGATCACGTTGCGCCTGGCGCTGGTATTCATACCAATGGCCATGGCAATACCAATCGTGGTGGGGTGGGTGGACAGGCTGGTTCGACATCGAAGGTTGATTCCGTTGCAGTTTGCTTCCGTCGCGGTCGTGGGTCTTGCTCTGGAGACGGTGCTCGGGCTCGCCTTGCCACGCCATCTGAAACTCGTGTGGACGAGCGACCGCATCGTTCGTCGCCTCCGACTCGTCGATCCGAACTTGCGTCGTCCGCTGGCGTCGGTCGGCTACCACGAGGACAGCTTCATCTTCGCAACGCGAGGGGGGGTGGAATGGCTCGATGCAAATGGGCTGGTGTCCTGGCTTGGCGCCCACCCCAATGGTCTGGTGATCGTGCCGTTCACGATCTTCGCGGAGCAGGAACGACTCCGCTATCCGGGCGCGGTCGGACGGAACGCCTCTGATTACAGCCGATGGTCGATTTCAGGCCTGAACTACTCGAATGGTGAGTTTGTGGATCTGGTTCTCGCCGAGTCCAAACCATGAGCGGGCAGCAGGATCGGTCGTGCTCGCCCAGCGGGCTGCTCCTGATCGACAAGCCGATCGGGCCCACGTCCATGCAGGTCTGTCGCGTCGTGCGCCGGCGACTGGTCAACGCCGGGGCGTCCAGGCGCGTCAAGGTCGGGCACGGGGGCACGCTCGATCCGCTCGCGACGGGCCTGCTCGTCGTGCTTGTCGGCAGGGCGACGAAGTTGTGCGAACGGGTGATGGCCGGAGAGAAACGGTACCTCGCCGACGTGGATCTGTCCCGCAGCAGCGCGAGCGACGACCACGAGGGCGATCTGACGATTGTCAATGTTGACCGGATCCCGGCGCGGGCTGATGTCGAGGCCGCCTGTGCCGGTTTCGTCGGCCCGATCATGCAGACGCCGCCGGCGTTCAGCGCGATGATGGTGGGGGGGCAGCGGGCGTACAAACTCGCCCGCGCCGGGCGGGCGCCGACGATGGAGCCGCGCCCGGTCGTGGTCCATTCGATTGACTTGTCGGCCTACGACTGGCCGATCGCGAGCCTGGACATCCGTTGCGGCAGGGGGGTCTACATCCGCAGTCTGGCGCGGGACCTGGGCGCGGCGCTGGGAGTCGGGGGGATGCTCCACTCCCTGCGGCGTACGGCCGTGGGCCCGTTCGGGATCGATCGGGCGGTACGCCTCGACGACGTGCCCGATCCGCTTGAACAGGGCGATCTCGTGCCGATGGACTCGGTGGTTCTCTGAGGCGCGCCGTGTGCCCGCGTCGGGTCGGTCTCCGGCACCCCGGGGCACGGCTCGCGCGGAAGTGGGCGAAACCAGTGCCTACCGGATACTCAGCACCCGGGGCATCGCCAGGATTACCGGCTCATTGCGGAGCTGGAGCAGCGCGGTCAGTTCATCGCGGACTCCGGGCCAGGCGCGTTCGCCGACAGCCGCCCGGAGCAGCGCCGCGGCGTCCCGGGCCAGGGCCGACTGATTCGAGCCGACGCTCGGCGCCCGGGCATAGCGACCGAGCAGGTCGTGGAGCAGTTTCTGCACGCTCTGGGGTCCGGGGTAGTCCAGCACGTCGTAGGAGTCCAGGCCCAGATCGCCTGCCAGGTCCGCGATGCACGTGTGCAGCCCGCCCAGACGATCGGCCATCTTCATCTCGATCGCCTGTGGGCCCATGAACAACCGCCCCTCGGCCGTCTTGGAGATGTCGATCTCGGGCCGCCCGGCCGTGACCCGCGATACGAACTGATCGTACGTCTGGGTCATCTTCTCCCGCACCAGCGCGGTTTCGGAGTCCGTCCACGGTCGAGCGGTCGTGAACATGCCGGCCATCGGCCCGCGGGAGCGCGGGACGACGTGGATCTTGAGTTTGTCGTACAGCCCACCCATTGCGTACTTGCCCCCGACCACGCCGATCGAGCCGACGATGCTCGACGGGTCCACGTAGATCCGGTCCCCGGCGACGGCGATGTAGTACCCGCCCGAGGCGGCCATCGAACCGACGCTGACCCAGACCGGTTTTTTCGCGGCAACCCGTCGCAGCCCCTGCCAGATCACGTCGCTGGCGATGGCCGAACCGCCCGGCGAGTTGATCCGCACGACCACGCCCCGGATCAGATCCTCATCGAGGATCTCCTCAAGCACGTTGCGGATCGTTCGGCTGCCGACGCTGGATCCGCCCATGAGCGAGCCCTCGCTCGAATCGCCGTCGACGATCGGCCCGTCGATGTGGACGATGGCGATTGTGGGCCCGGTCACGCGGCGCTCGGGCTGACTCGAAAGCGCCTGGAGCAGCGCCAATGGATTTCCGCCCAGATCGAGGGCCGTCGCGCCGCCCTCCGGCGTGATCGTCTCCCACTGGACCGTCCCGCCGTAGACGCCCGAGAGGGAGTCGCCGATCTGCGGGAGGTCCACGATCATGTCGATGAGCCCGGCATCGCGTGCCTGCTCGGGCGTGGCCATCCATGCCATGCGCATGGCCCGGTCCATCTGCCCATCGTCCAAGCCCCGACCTCGGGCGATCGTTCCCCGCAGGTTCTCGTACATGGAGTCCAACAGGTCGGAGATGTTCTGATCCCAGGCGGGGCTGGGGGCGCTGCGAGTCATCGTCTCGTTGGCCCCCTTGTAGGCGCCGATCTGGACGAGTTCGGCCTTGACACCGAGCCACGCCAGCGCGTCGGCAAGGTACATCTCCTCCATGTAGACGCCCGGCAGCGAGACGCCCGTGCCCTCCTGGGCGAGCACCTCGTCCGCATAGGAGCCCAGGAGCAGCTCGCTTGGGCCGAAGACCTCGGAGTAGACCTGGACCTTCTTGCCCTCCTGGCGGAGGCGTTGGATCGCCGCGCCGATCTCCCCGACCTGGGCCGTGTTGAGTTTGGCGTCCTTGAGCCGGATGACCAGGCCGGACAGGTCATCGCGCCGGGCCACGGCGTCGACGGCATCGACGGTGTGGCGCAGCGTCGCCCGGTCTCCCACGAGCCATGCGAAGGGGCCCGGGCGTTCCGGGAGTTCCTCGCTGATCTCCATCCAGCCGACCTTGACGTCGTCGGCCGCGAGAAGGCTTGCGGGAAGGGCCAAAGGGGTCAGGACTGCGGCCACGCAGAAAAACGTTCGGATCAACCTGCCCATGGTGTGCTCCAGTGCGGGATTGGGATCGATGGGCAAGTGTAGGTGCGGTTGGAACGAAGAGCCCCCGACAGGCAGACAGACAGACAGACAGAGTGGGGCGGGCGTCCCGCCCGCCTCTCAAACTGAAATAGTGGTGGGACGGGCGTCCCGCCCCGCCAAGGAACCCCGAGGGGATGATGGTGGGCGGATGAGTTCGAGAGACGGGCGGGACGCCCGTCCCACGGGGGGCGGGAACGGGCCGTGGTTGGCCTGCGGGTCGGGTGTCGCTAGCATGGACCCGGGCGTGGACGATCCGCAAACGCGATGGAGCCGACGATGGGCGTACCCCTGAGCCAGATGTGGACGGTCGCAACGTACGTCCTTGGTCAACGGCTCCGTCGTCATCGCCGCTACCCGCTCGTGCTGATGCTCGAGCCGCTGTTCCGGTGCAATCTGGCCTGTGCCGGTTGCGGGAAGATCCAGTATCCGGCGCACATCCTCAAGCGTGATCTGTCGCTGGAGCGGTGCCTGGCGGCGGTGGACGAGTGCGGGGCCCCGATGGTCTCGATCCCCGGAGGCGAGCCGTTGCTGTACCCGTGGATCAGGGAACTGGTCGACGGGCTGGTCGCTCGCCGCAAGTACATCTACCTGTGCACGAACGCGCTGCTGCTCAAGGAGAAACTTGAGGCCGGCTGGTTCGCCCCGAGCAAGTACCTGACGTTCTCGATCCACATGGATGGGCAAGCCGAGAATCACGACTTCGCCGTTTGCCGCGAGGGCGTGTACGCGCAGGCGTTCGAGGCGATCCGCCTGGCGGTGAACAAGGGCTTCCGGGTCGCGACGAACACGACGCTCTTCGACGGCGCGGACCCCAACTCCGTGCGCGCGTTCTTTGACGAGATGATGGACCTGGGAGTGGAGGGGATGATGGTCAGTCCCGGGTACGCGTATCCCAAGGCCCCGGACCAGCAGTCGTTTCTGGCCGAACGCCGCAAGACCCACGACCTGTTCTCGATGATCCTCTCGAACCGCAAGAAGCGGTGGCGATTCAACCAGAGCCCCCTGTTCCTCGAGTTCCTGATGGGTCGCCGGCAGTACGAATGCACGCCGTGGGGCAACCCGACGTACAACATCTTCGGGTGGCAGAGGCCGTGCTACCTGATCCAGGACGGGTACGTCGATACGTTCGCCGAGTTGATGGAGGAGACGAACTGGGAGGGGTACGGGCGGGCGTCGGGCAACCCGTCGTGCCAGCAGTGCATGGTCCACTGCGGGTACGAGCCGACCGCGGTGGATCACACATTCCGGTCCCTGGGCGGGCTTCTGCCGACGATCCGGGCGATGCTGTGGAGCCGGTATGCGGACCGGGACCAGGAGCACCGCCTGCGGGAGGAATCGACGCGCCCCCACGGGCCGCTGGTCCATTTGGGGATTCAGATCGAGACCAAGCCGGAGAAGGCGCCGATCGAGGCGGCGTGAGTTCGCGGGTGCTGGTGGGGCCCGTTATCGGAGCCCCGGCTGGTTCAGGCCCCCATCGCCCTTCTCCTCCCCCGTCCTCGGTGCTGATCTCGTGAGGGGCGCCCGTGGTCCTAGGCTTGGGCCAGCAAGCAGAAGAAAGGCAGGACCGATGAGCGACTCGACGCCCGAGAGCAAGCCCCAGATCAGTTTCGAGCAGTTCGCCCAGGTTGATCTGCGGATCGCGCGGGTCGTCGAGGCCGAGGACCATCCCAACGCCGACCGCCTCCTGCGTCTGACGCTCGACGACGGCTCGGGGCAGCCCCGGCAGATCTGTGCGGGGATCAAGGGGCAGTATCGGACCGAGGATCTGGTCGGGCGGTCGATCGTGATCGTTGCGAACCTGGCCCCGCGGTCGATCCGGGGCGTGGAATCTCGTGGGATGTTGCTGGCCGGGAGTGAGACGATCACCGACTCGGACGGTCAGGAGCAGCGGCGCGTGGTTCTGCTGGCCCCGATGAGCGACCTGGCGCCCGGGTCGATCGTCTCCTGATCGGTTGCAGGGGGGGCAGTGGTCCGTTCCCGCTCGCTGCCCGGGGGGATCCCGTACACTTGCGCGGGCTCGTATGGGGACGGGAGGGGGTGTGGGGCACTCACGAGGCGGGCCGACGGGGTGTCAAGACGGATTCTGGATCTTGAAAGAGCCGACGGACGAGGTACTCCTGGGAGCGTATCGGGAGGGCGAGACGGCCGCCTTTCGGACGTTGATCGAGCGGTACCACGGTGATCTGCTGCGGTTTCTGACGCGGCTGCTGGGGGATCGGCAGGCCGCCGAGGACGTGTTTCAGGAAACGTTTCTCCAGATTCACCAGTCGGCCGACACATTCGACACATCCCGTCGATTCAAGCCCTGGTTATTCACGATTGCCGCGAACAAGGGGCGGGACTACCTGCGTAAGAAGGCCCGTCGGCCGGAGTTGGAGATTTCCCGGCCCGTCTCGGAGGGAAGCAGCGGAGGAGGCGCCAAGGGACCGGCGTATGTGGATCTGATGGAGATCGAGGTGCCGGCACCGCATGCGGCCCTCGACGCCAGGGAACGGGACCAGTTGGTGAACCGCGCCCTTCAACGGGTGTCTCACCCATTCCGGGAGATTCTGTTGCTCGCGTACTTCCAGCGCCTGACGTACCAGCAGATCGCCGACGACCTGGGTATTCCACTGGGGACGGTCAAGTCGCGCCTGCACGCCGCCGTGGCCTCGTTTGCCAGGGAGTGGCAGCGGGTCTGCAAGGAACGATCATGAGTGACGACGGATCGGACACGCTGGCCCTCCTGGGAGTGCAGGCCCTCTTGGGAACGCAGGATGAGGCGGCGATGGATGCCCTGATGCGGACCGGGTTCGACCCGGAGGCGGTCGAGGGGCCGCTGCGTCCGCGAGCCGAGGCGATCCATCACCTGCTTGGACTCCTGGAAACCGATCCGCCGCCGCAAGATTCGCTGCTCGTGGATGTAACGATGGCGCGCGTGCTTCGCGAGCAGGCCGGGGCGGACGAGCCCACGCTTCTACCGGCCGACGAGGACGCGCTGGACGCGTGGGTGCATGGGGGGTACGAGTTGTCGCGGGTTCCGGGATCGCTGCGGCCCCGCGCCCGGCGCCACGCGGGGCTGGCCCGGCTCATCTGCGATTCCGCGTCCGTCGGCGCCGCCGATGCGGGGGCCTTGGTCGGCGCGACGCTCGAGCGCATCCGGGCGCACGAGGGCGCCCGGGGCGAGCGGATGCGGCTGGACGATCGCCCCTCGCTGCCGCGCGGCCCGCGATTCCACCTGCCGGACCTGGTCTCGATCGCGGCGGTGCTGCTGATCGGCGCCTCGGTGCTCTGGCCGGTGATGACGGGCGTGCGCCAGTACGGGCAGCGGCAGGCCTGCGAGGCAAACTTCGGATCCGTCGCGGGCGGGTTTTCGCTCTACGCGGGAGAGAACCGTTCGTTCCTTCCGGTGGTCTCCGATGAGCTCGATGGCGGGCGATGGTGGGAGGTGGGCTCGCCCACGTCCAACTCGGCGAACCTGTTCCACCTCGTCCGGGCCGGCTACGCCCATCTGGCGGATCTGGCCTGCGCGGGCAACCCCCGCGCGGTTCGGGTGGATCGATCGCCCGAGGCTACGGATTGGTCCAGTCTGGACGAGATCTCGTACAGTTACCAGATCATGTTCGGGCCGTCTCGGCGCCTTTGGTCGGGCCGCCCCGGTTCGATCGTGCTCACGGACCGTTCACCGGCTGTGCTGCGGGCGCACCGTGGAGGGGTCGTCTTCCCCGAGGAGAACTCTCCCAACCACCACGGGCGGGGGCAGTTCATGCTCGCAACGGACGGGTCGGCCCGCTGGTCCAGCACGCCGGATCTGCCCGGGGGCGACAACGTCTGGTTGCCCCGCATGATCGAGCAGGCGATCACGGAGATCCGCCGACGTGCGGCGATGGGCCAGACGAGCGGAACGTTCCGACTCCAGGGAACCGAGACACCCGATTCGCCGGCGGACACGTTCGTCGGCCCCTGATCGCCCGCCGCCCGTCCGTGGATTCCAGATCAACCTCCCTCCCGGGTCTTGCCCGCGCGGAGCACGATCCGATAGGATCGCCATCGACCCGTTTGGAGCCTGAGCCGATGAGCACCGATCCGTACACCATCCTCCTCGAGGCCGAGGAGGCGATGGACAGGGCGCTGGAGTACCTCCAGCACGAACTGCGCGGTCTTCGCACGGGGCGGGCGACGACGGCCCTGGTGGACTACCTGAAGGTGGACTACTACGGGACGGCGACGGAGTTGAAGTCCCTGGCGGCGATCAGCGTTCCCGAGCCGACGCAACTGCTGATCAAGCCGTTCGATCCGGCCTCGATCGGTGAGATCAAGAAGGCGATCGAGACTTCGGAACTGGGTCTGACGCCGATGGTCGAGGCCAAGCAGATCCGGTTGAACGTGCCGCCGCTCTCGACCGAGCGCCGCCAGCAGCTGGCGGGTCGGGCGAGGAAGCTGGGCGAGGAGTGCAAGGTGGTCTGCCGCAACGCGCGCCGGGACGCCAACAAGCACGCCGACTCCCTGGCCAAGCAGCAGGGCACGCACTACCCCGAGGACGAGATCTCCACGCTCAAGGACGAGATCCAGGACCTGCTCAAGAAGCACGAGCAGACGGTGGACGAGACGCTCAAGAGCAAGACCAGCGAGATCATGGAG
>Ga0114931_10011166_pt1 | contig 10642 bp, 7 predicted proteins | sample 2SBtaG_FD_89579 | JGI IMG/M metagenome (GOLD analysis project Ga0114931, IMG submission 89579) | Deep subsurface microbial communities from Kolumbo volcano to uncover new lineages of life (NeLLi) - 2SBTROV14_V59a metaG | ecosystem: Environmental > Aquatic > Marine > Volcanic | place: Kolumbo...
GCTTTCGAACCGATACCCGACATTTTGAAACCGCCAAACGGTTGACGATTGACTAAGGCACCGGTGATGCCGCGGTTCAAGTAAATGTTGCCCGCTTCAAGTTCGCTTGTTGCCCGTTTGAGGTTGTTGGGACTTCGACTGAAGATGCCGGCGGTGAGGGCGTAGTCGGTACAGTTGACGATTTGGATGGCTTCGTCGAGGTCTTTGGCTTTGATCACCGCGAGCACCGGCCCAAAAATTTCTTCCTGGGCGATTTGTGAATTGGGATCGACATCGGCGAAGATGTGTGGACCGACAAATGTCCCTTCGTCTTCTAAGTCACCCAGATCGTAAGCGAGAACCAACTTGCCTGCCTGATGACCGAGTTCGATGTATTCGCGAATACTTTTCCGTGCACCGGCATCGATGACAGGCCCCATTTTCGTTCCGGGAAGTTCGGCAGGGCCGACCTCGATGCTTCGAGTCGCTTCAACCAGTCGTTGAAGGAACGTATCGTAAGCCGATTCCAAAACCACGACACGGGAACAGGCAGAGCATTTCTGCCCCGCATAACCGAACGCACTCTGCACAACACCGGCGACCGCTTCGTCCAAATCGGCGTCTGAATCGACGATGAGTGCGTTCTTGCCCCCCATCTCGGCAATGACCCGACAGACATGATTTTGACCTTCGGAAGTGAGGGAAGCGTCGTGATTGATCGAGAGCCCAACTTCGCGCGAACCGGTGAATGCGATCAGATCGACTTGCGGGCTGTTCACCAGAATCGGACCGATTTCACGACCCGAGCCGGGAAGGTAATTCAACACGCCGTCGGGTAGTCCGATTTTTCTGGCAATCTCCATTAGCTTGGCGGCGATGATTGGCGATTGGCCGGCTGGCTTCATAATCACCGTGTTTCCCGCGACGAGTGCAGCGGCGGTCATGCCGGTCAGAATTGCCAGCGGGAAATTCCAGGGTGAAATGACGATGGTGACACCTCGTGGACGGTACCAGTAGCTGTTGTCTTCGCCGGGAACATTGGTGTTGCGGGGAATACCAAGTTTGCGCATCTCCTCGGCATAGTACATGCAAAAGTCGATCGCCTCGGCAACATCGCCGTCGGCTTCGTCCCAGGGTTTTCCGCATTCGAAAATTTCCCAGGCACAGAGTTCGTATTTTCGCTTGCGCATTTTTTCGCCGATCATCTCCAGATAGTCGGCACGGGTTTCAACACTGGTTTTCGCCCAACCGGGAAACGCATTGCGGGCTTCGGTGATGGCCTCTTCGGTCATTTCTTTCGTGGCGGAAGAAGCCCGTCCCACGACCTGCGTTTGGTGCGATGGATTCTGTGAATCGATTTTCTTTTCGGTGTGGTATTCACGTCCGGCGATGACGATGGGATAATCCTTTCCCAGTTGGCTGGAAACTTCGTCGAGTGCCTGTTGCATGGCATCGCGATATTCTGCTCGACTGAAATCGGTATGCGGTTCGTTGGTGAAAATGCTGGATTTCTGCTCGATCAACGGAGAGGATTGGCGACCTATTTCTGTGGGATTCATGAGCAATTTCTCTACGGGAAGATGGTCGGTGATACTTTGTTTTAAGAACGAATCGTTAGAAGTGTTTTCCAACAAACGGCGAACCAGGTACGCCATACCCGGAATCGGTTCGCCAAAGGGCGTGTAAACTCTCACGCGGTAACCCATCTCGGTGAAGAGTCTTGCCTGGTCACCCGCCATGCCAAAGAGCATTTGAATTTCGTAAGCATCTTTGGGGACTTCGAGTTTGTCCGCCACCGCCAACGCATGGGCCAGACTTCGCATATTATGACTGGCGAACGCCGGTCGTAACCATTCGTAATTCTCCAGAAGGAAGACCGACGATTTCTCGAAGCATTCGTCCGACTGCCATTTCTGTTGGAAGACCGGAATGGGCCAGTTATTCGCCTGGGCGACGACGGTTTCAAAATCCCAGTAAGCCCCCTTCACCAGCCGAACCCAAACCGGGGTGCCTCGTTCTTTCACCCAAGCCAGAAGTCGTTGCAAGTCTTCTTCGGCATCGGGAAGGTAAACTTGAATCACAATTCCCACGTCGGCAAAATTGCGGAACTCTTCTTCCATCATTACCTGTTTGAAAATTTCCAGCGTAATGTTTTTGTAAGAGTAGTGTTCCATATCGACGTGAAGATACGCCCCGCATTCATGCGCTTTTCGTAAAAGCGGTCGCAGACGTTTTTTCACACCCTCGGCAGTTCCTTTGGGATCGCGCGGCGTGAATTGGCTGTAGAGCGCAGAAAGTTTCAGCGACACGTTCACGCGGGGAATCGGACCGGAATGATCTCGGTCGATCTGCGGATTCTCTTTCCAATGATTGACTTCTTCGGTGAGTCCCGCGATGAGATCGAGATACGCTTTTTGATAAGCGTCCGCTTCCTTTTCGCTGATGATCGCTTCGCCCAGCAGATCCAATGAAAAAGCATAACCGTCATCGCGGATTTTCTTCACCGACTTGAGTACCTCGACGACGTTCGATCCGGCGATGAACCGTTTCGCCATCCGCCTGGAATTCGATAACGCAGTTTTGGCAAGCATGTTGCCTCGTAGGGTTCCCGAAGGCGAGAGAGACATTACCTTTCGCACCGCCCAGGGAAGATCGTTTGCGATTTCGGCGAAGTATTCCTGAAGATGGTGGATTACCGCATCGTGCGTTTTCAGCATGGGAAGCACATCGACGAAGCGAAACATCTGCACTTTCACCGCCTCGTTCCCCATCGACCTGGAGAGGATGCGATCTTCCCACCATCGTCGTTGAAACACCATCGGACGCTGCTGTTTGAGCTTACGAAAAAGCTCACGACCGATGTCTTTGGTTTCGGCTTCGACGGAGGAACTGAGTTCGGTTGAAGTGATCGTCGTCATTCGATTTCCTGAACGAAAAACGATTGTGAGTTCTAGCGAATTGGAACGCCAGCGTAGCAAATTGGATTCGAGTTGCAAGCACCCCGGCTGCTCTGAGCAGCCTGGGTGCTGAGTTTTCGCTTAGGTTTTCGTTACGTGGTATATTCGGAGTTCAAACGAATGTATTCCGCGGTGAGGTCGCATGTCCAGAATTGGCAGTTGGCGGTTCCGTGGGTGAGGTGAATCGCGAGCGATACATCGCGGTTCGAATTCATGTTTGCCGATAACTTCGCTGCGTCGAACGGAACGGGAACACCTTTTTTGTAGATTTCTGTTTCATGGATCGTAAGAGAAATGTCCTCTTCGGCCAGTTCCACGTCGGCGTAACCCAAGGCAGAAACGATGCGTCCCCAGTTGGGGTCGGCTCCGGTGATGGCCGTTTTGACCAACGGACTGTCGGCGACCGTCTTTCCAAACGGCGGGCTTCTTCTTTGTTCCGCGCACCTTCGACCGTAATTTCGATGAAATGATCGGCGCCCTCGGCATCACGAATGATCGCTTGGGCCAATTCGATGCAGAGGTCGTTTAACGCCTGTTGGAATTGCTCGCGGTCGGATTCTGTCGAGAGGTTGACTCCCGAGGCACCGTTCGCCAGTAAGATCACCGAATCGCTGGTGCTGGTGTGGCCTTCCACACTGATGCAGTTGAAACTTCGATTCACCGCATCCCGAAGCATCGCATCGGCAGACGTTTCATCAAGTACGACATCGGTCATCACGATGGCAAGCATCGTCGCCATGTTCGGGGCAATCATCGCTGCTCCCTTAGCCGCTCCGCTTATCGTCATGGTAGTCTTTCCGATATCGATTCGTCGGGATGCGAGTTTGGGAAACGTGTCGGTCGTCATCATTCCTTGGGCAGCTTGAAGAAATGCAGACGATTCGTGCGACAACGCCGCCTTCAGATGCGGTAGTCCCATTTCGATATTTTCCATCGGTAGAAACTGACCGATGACACCGGTCGAGCAGACGAGAATGTCGTCGGCATTGCAGTCGAGAACGTCGGCAGTATTTTCTGTCATGGACAGCGCATCGCGGTCTCCTCGTTCTCCGGTGCAGGCATTGGCGTTACCGGAGTTGATGATAACTGCACGAACCGAGGAAGACGGAACCCGGTTTCGGGAAAGTTTCACCGGTGCGCCACAAACACGGTTCTGGGTAAAAACCCCCGCTGCGACGCACGGAATTTTCGAGACGAACAACGAAAGATCGTTCTTGTCATCGTCGGCTTTGAGACCGGAATGGGTTCCCGCGGCGAGAAATCCCTGAGGTAAAGAATGTGTTTTTGTCATTTCGCATGGACCGATGTCGGGTGGCACGCCCTGAGTTCTCGAAGGGCGTGGTCGTGTCGTTAGGTCATCTGGTTGTTGTCCGATTCACGCTTCCTGACGGTCGCGGCTCTTTTTGGCGCAGGGATAATCCTTGCGGCTCATACTAGATCATCACGTTGGCGCGTTCGTGTTGTCTTGCAATGGCCGCTTGGATGAATCCGAAGAACAACGGTTGAGATTGGGCGGGTTTCGATTTGAACTCAGGATGAAATTGCACCGCGACGAACCACGGATGATCGACGAGTTCCATAATCTCGACCAGTTTTCCGTCGGGACTGGTTCCCGTGGCAACCATGCCTGCCTCGGCGAATTGTTGTCGATAGGAGGAATTGAATTCATACCGATGCCGATGACGCTCCATGACTTCGGTTTTCTCGTAACAACGGGCGGCAATCGAATCCTCGACTAACGCGCAAGTTTGTGCTCCTAAGCGCATCGTGCCCCCTTTGTCGGTAATCTTCTTCTGTTCGTCGAGCATACAGATTACCGGTTCGGAAGTCTCGCTGGAAAATTCCGTACTGTTGGCTCCTTTCAAGCCGAGAACATTACGGGCGAATTCAATGACGGCAGATTGCATTCCCAGACAAATCCCAAAATATGGAATTTGACATTCTCTGGCAAAACGGACAGCCTCTACTTTTCCTTCTGAGCCTCTCATGCCGAAACCGCCGGGAACCAGAATTCCGTCCACACCCTGCAACATAATCTCTGGTCCCTGGTTTTCCAAATCTTCAGCTTCGATTCGCTTAACGACAATTCGCGCGGAATGGGCAAACCCGGCATGGTCCAGGGCTTCGTAAATTGATTTATAGGCGTCGCGATGATCGATATACTTCCCCACAACCGCAATGGTGACTTCGTGGTCGGGGTTTCGCATGCGTTGCATCAAGTCTCGCCAGTCGTCGATTTCCAACTGTTCTGCCTGGATGTTTAATTTCTCGGTGATCAATTCGTCGATTTTGTGTTCCGCCAGACCCAACGGGACTTCATAGATTGAGAACTCCTTATCCATCTCTTCGATGACGGCACGTTTTTCGACATTACAGAAGAGGGCGATTTTATCGGCATTATCGCGACCCAGCGGACGTTCGGTCCTGACAATCAGCAAATCGGGTTGAATACCGATTTCGCGAAGTTGTTGAACGCTGTGCTGCGTCGGTTTGGTTTTAATTTCGCGAGCCGCTTTCAAATACGGCACCAACGTCAGATGAATAAACAGGCAATTCTCTTTGCCGATGTCGAGTGGAATTTGGCGAATTGCTTCCATGAAGGGCAACCCTTCGATATCGCCCACCGTGCCTCCCAATTCTGTAATCACAACATCGACATCGGGACCGGCGAGTTTCAGGATCGAGGCTTTAATTTCATCGGTGATGTGAGGAACCACCTGCACGGTGCGACCGAGGTATTCGCCACGGCGTTCTTTTTCGATCACCCTTAAATAAATTTGCCCGGTGGTGTAGTTGGAATTTTTCGAGAGCGGACTGTTGGTGAAGCGTTCGTAATGTCCCAAATCGAGATCGGTTTCGGAACCGTCGTCGAGAACGTAAACTTCGCCGTGCTGGTAGGGACTCATCGTGCCGGGATCGACGTTAATATAGGGATCGAGCTTCTGCATGCGGACGCTTAATCCTCGACGTTCCAGCAACATGCCGATCGATGCCGAGGTCAATCCCTTGCCCAGCGAGCTGACCACTCCTCCGGTCACGAAAATATGTTTGGTCATGGTTTTCCTTGGGAGTTTTCGAATATCAAATCAAATCCCCGGAATCTCAAGGGAAGTTGAAGCCTGTTGGTGCAACTTATTCTATGACAGACACTTACGTCTAGGAGAAAAACTGCACGTGAATAACTGAGACAGTAATTGAGACAAAACCAAGTCGACACGACTCAATTTTATCGCAACGATTATCAGACTCCTTCGTAAAAAAAAACAACATTGAAAACTTCCTTGTATTCAAATCACTTCGGCACCATTTGACACGGGTTGATTTTCGGGATGATTTCCTGTGGCTGTGGTGATTATACCACAGTAGGAAATCTGTACAATCCGATTACAATCTCAATCCAGAAAATTCAATTTTGCCATGTGGAGGAGACCATCTTCTGGGCGCAAATGCCGATACCGATTTAACATTCGACTGTCTTGATGGCCAACCCAGTCACGGATACGGTCTTCGGGAACACCCTGACGGAAACATTCACTTACGAAAAAATGCCGAAACGAATGAAGCCTTCCATTTTGAAAGCCAATCTCTCCATCGGCTGATGGGAATTGTTCTTTACTCCTTCAAGCAATTCTTTTTTGAGCGAATCTAAAACTATTTGATAAGACAGTTCAACGTTCTTTGGATGCTGAAACACCTTTCCCTGTTTCGATGCTGAAATTTTCTTTAGGGTTTCCATGAGCGAGGCATGAACCGGTACGCTTCGTGTTCGTTTCCCTTTGGTTGTTCGCGCTTTCTTAGAAGATCTGTTTTGCGTTTTGAATCGTTCGTCTTTGAAGGTCACAAAACCAACTTCCCAGTCGATATCGGAAAAACGAACTGCAAGGGCTTCCGAGATTCTTGCACCAGTCATCGCAAGAAATTGAATCAGGTCGTGCATCCAGCCCAGATCCTCCGACTCTTCACAAAACCTGAGCATCGCCATAACTTCCTGTTTTGAGTAACAGTAGGTGCTTGAAGTTTCGATCTTGGGAATCCGTAATTCGATTTTACAGTCTTCGGACAACCGTTTCTCGCGAATCAGCAATTTGTTGACCGACTTCACGATTGTGAGATGTGCGACGATTGTGTTGCTGGCATAACTTTGCTTTTTATTGTGTCTTTTGTAACGTAGCCATGTGCTGAAAATTTCAAGATGATCTCTAGTGACATTGTTCCAGAATTTCAATCCGTTTTCTGCAGCAAACCTTAAAAATTTCTTCGTAATGGTGCGATACCTCGTCAGGCTCGCGGGTGAAATACCACCAAGCAATGGGTCGACATTTTTCTTTTCAAAAAAAACATCAAGTCCTTCCCCCAAACCGATTTTCTGATCCTCATCGTTCGCGATGGGTCTGTCGATCAATCCAAGCTCAAACGCTTTCACCCGATCAAGCTCAAACAAATTCGCCATCGCTTCGGTACGCAATTTTGTGCCGAGGGAATGCTTTCCTCGGTTGAAGTTACCGAGTCGGCCGTCGGCATAGTAGATTCCGTTATCTCGCACAAAAATTTTCCAAGGAAAATTCTCACAGACAATTTTTTCAGGTTTTTTTCTGGTTCTTCGCATGCTTTTGGCTTTCTTTATTTTTGGTCCAAGCCGGTTTTGGGCCTGGAGTTATTCGGGGTTTTTGAATTGAATCACACTGTGCACGAGCCGGATTGAGGAATGCTTCTACAACGTCGGTGGAAAAAAACAATTTCCCACCCTTTCCTGCCGGCTGGATCGAGGCAATCATGCCATCTTTCACAAGGCGGCGAATATGCGACACCGAATAACGAATACGCCGGGCAAGTTCCGTGATTGTGATAAGCTTGGCCATTGATCGATCCATCGAAAACCCAAAAAGGAGTGACTACGATGGATCTATTTTTGGCGATGAATTCGGGGAGTTCACGGGGAGTGCAGCGGGAGTTCGGCATTTTTCCAGCAGATTTCCGAACCTCCTGACCGTGAAGAAAAGTGAAGAATTTCGAGGTTGGTATTGAGAGAATCAACCGTGTCGTTCGTGTTCAACGTATCTAAAATTTTCGAGACTTCAGCGCAACGTGGCCACCCTTCTTCCTGAAAAAGCGCAAGCACTTTCTGAACGTTGCTGAGTTTTTTGTAACTACGGACTGTGCGCACACATTTTCCTTCAAAAAACAACATGCCTCGGCTCGCTTCCCAGTTCGGTTTCTCGCTGTAGACGACGTTTATGGAATAGCCCAAAGCTTCAATCATTTTATTTATTCTGTTTTCCGGATAAGAGTTCAGAATTTGGTTGATCTGCAGGATAGCGAGATTGGATTCGCCAGCGGCTCGACAATGCTCCCACATGCCGACTGTCCCGCCATGGTCATTGAAGGCAGCTTCCAGGTCGCCACCTAGGTTGATCCGGTCGGTTTCGTTCCACACGGATAGCCAGAGTTCTCTCGCGGCCGCAAAAGTTTTTGCTCGTGCAGAGCATTCGGCAAACCAGGTGTCGAGTTCGGTCGTTGTTCTCTTATCTTTTCTGTAAGCGTTCATGGCGTGAGGACTTTCTATCAATCTACTGCATTGCTAGTGAGGAGTTTGTCACGTCTGTCGAACATTCTATGTAATCCAAAAAAGTTTTCGCAGATCGATTCGACGGTATCTGTATCTCGGACTCGAATTGTCTTTAACCTAACTCGTAGAAGAAATTTTCGCCGATCAACGTCAGGCGTTTGGGAAAAAATCACGGGAATCGCCTGAGGTACAAGCCGTTCCAGTCAAAAAAAGTGTTATTCGTAGCTAACATTCTGCTCGCTGGCGTTCCCCTATCGATGATCGAGATCTCTATCGTTCGACCGAACAACAGAAATTTTCGAACAGCCTGTTTGCTTGATGTGGACTCTGTATTCCAAGATTTCGGGGAAAAATTGGGGATTTTGTCGCAAGGATTGATCTGCCACTGCTATAGGATCAGCACCATTAACTCTTGACGCAAAAACGCCAAAAATTTAGCAACCACCGACGATTCAGCCTGGGCGGAAGCCGACGATTCAGCCTGGGCGGAAGCCGACGACTACGATGGACTGTGATCGTCCCATCGAATTTGAAAGGTCAAGGCGATATTTCACGAGTAGTTTCAAAACGATGTGCTGCACACGGTTCGTTGGACTAAACCGCTTCGCGGTGGGTGAAGTGCGTTGGTGAGCGATTCGATCTTTGCTCTCTGATCGATCCCTTTTCCTGATTGCCTGCTTCGGTTCCTGTTGCGCTGGCTTGATGTCGTGGCGGGTATCACAAGCAGACACTTCATCGAGTTCGCTGGTTCTCAACCGGCGTGTAGACATCGACTCCTTCCGCAGGTGACGATGATGTTTTCCCAACGTCTCGTTCACCCTCAGAAAGGAGCCGATGATGACACCGCTCAGACAACGCATGATCGAAGAAATGCAACTCAGAAACTATTCGCCGAAGACCTTGCGGTTGTATATCGATCACGTGATCCGACTCGCTCGGTATTTCGACCGCAGTCCCGATGAGCTGGGAACCAGCCAAATCCGGGAGTATTTATTGTATCTGGTTCGCGAGCGAAAAGTCGCCTGGGGAACCTACAAGCAGGCCCTAGCAGCGTTTCGGTTTTTCTACCGATTCGTACTCAATCGCGCCGACATCGTTTCAGACATCCGCTGCCCACGTCCCGAGCGGCATCTTCCTGTCGTCCTCAGCATGGAGGAAGTCCGCAGGTTTTTCGCCGAAATTCGTTCCTAGAAGCACCGCATGATCCTGATGACAGCTTACTCGGCCGGTCTGCGGATCTCCGAGGTGACCCGCCTCAAGGTTTTGAACATCGATAGCGAGCGAATGGTGATTCGTGTCGTGCAAGGAAAACGCCGCAAGGATCATTACACGATTCTCTCGCCGGTGTTGCTGGAGATGCTGAGGCATTATTGGTGGGCTGCCCGTCCGGTGGAATACCTGTTTCCCGGACGGTCCCTGGATCGACCGATGAGCGTCAGCACCGTCCAGAGAGCCTGCAAAGAAGCACAAGTCATGGCGGGAATCGACAAACGGGTGACACCGCACACCTTGCGACACAGTTTCGCCACCCATCTACTCGAAGCAGGAACCGACCTGCGGGTCGTGCAAACATTGTTGGGTCATGCCAATCAGCAGACGACGGCGCTTGACACTCACGTCTCGACGAAGTTGATCGCCAAAACCCAAACCCGCTGGACACGTTGCGGGGAACGACTGCTGACGGTTTACCGCAACCGCAAATCGCGAAGAACAGCAGGGTGACTGGGAGCATTTTCATCGCAAGCATCCTTCGGAGAAGAATTGCAGCAGCTCGTGTTTCTTCTCGAATTTGCGGCAGTTTGGATCGGGTGAGCAGCTAACGGACCGGCGATCACCTACGGCGCGAAGCGCCGTCAGGTGCATCGCCTTGTTAGCCATCTCTTCTGGTTTGTCAAGTTTGCAGCCACGATGCTACCCATCGACGTAACCGCGGCACCAAGAATGGAAGGATTATCCCGAAAAGGAGGATCATCTGATAGTACCCGTCCCCGTCAAGAGGAGATGCCAGCACCGGGGTTGGCGCATTTATGAGGGCATGGAGTCCGATCGAGAACCACAGGTTGCCTGTTGACAGGTAAATCCACGCGAATACAAGCCCCGCAAGCACTAGCCCCGATTGGTCTAGGAGAACCGAAGCGAC
>Ga0114931_10011167_pt1 | contig 10641 bp, 4 predicted proteins | sample 2SBtaG_FD_89579 | JGI IMG/M metagenome (GOLD analysis project Ga0114931, IMG submission 89579) | Deep subsurface microbial communities from Kolumbo volcano to uncover new lineages of life (NeLLi) - 2SBTROV14_V59a metaG | ecosystem: Environmental > Aquatic > Marine > Volcanic | place: Kolumbo...
ATAGAGAACCTTAAAACAGAAGCCGGGTTTGATACCGGATCAATGCAGGCAATCCTTGATGGCAATCAGGGTGAAACCATTAGAAAATTAAAGGTCCTGCTATCCGATCCTGAATTCGCATACTACACTGTTGAAAATCTCCAGGACTACAGGGAAAAAGTGTTGCATTGGTGCCGGATCCTCGCCAGTCATGGATTTGGTGCCCTTGCCTACCCCAGACAATATGGAGGTAAAGAGGATATGAAGTCCTATTTTACGGTCATGGAAACCCTGAGTTATCATGACCTTAGTATGGTGATCAAGTTTGGTGTTCAATTTGGCTTATGGGGCATGAGCGTTTTTTTTCTGGGCACCAAAAAACATCATGACAAATACCTGGAAAAAATCGGGACCCTCGAACTGCCGGGGTGCTTTGCTATGACTGAAACAGGTCATGGATCGAATGTAAAGGGAATAGAAACCACAGCAAACTGCGATCATGTTACCCAGACATTTGTAATTAACACTCCAAATGAAAATGCCAGAAAAGAGTTTATAGGAAATGCTGCCTGTCACGGCAGGATGGCCACGGTATTTGCGAAATTGATCGTGGAGGAGGTGGATTATGGCGTGGCCGCCTTCGTAGTGCGATTAAGAGATGACAAGGGGAAACTTGAAGAAGGTGTCCGTATTATCGACTGCGGAAGAAAAATGGGATTGAATGGTGTAGATAATGGCATTATTTATTTCGACAAGGTCACCATTCCAGTAGAAAACTTGTTGGACAGGTTTACGCAAATAAATGAAGAAGGTCAGTTCGAAAGCCATATCGCCAGTGACAACCGCCGGTTTTTCACCATGCTTGGTACGCTGGTCGGTGGTCGCATTGGCATACCCAGGGCCGGGTTGAGCGCATCTAAATCGGGACTGACCATTGCCATTCGTTATGCGGATGGGAGAAAACAGTTTGGACCGGAAGACAAAACGGAAGTCCCGATCCTTAATTACAGGACCCATCAACGCAGATTGATGCCGCTGCTGTCCAACGTATATGCCTTGCATTTCTCCCTGGGTTATCTGACCCAGCGGTTCATCAACCGGTCGGAGAAAGACATTATGGAAATTGAAGCTTTGGCTGCCGGACTGAAGGCATTTACTACCTGGAATACCACCAAAACCTTGCAGGAATGCCGGGAGGCCTGTGGAGGGAAAGGATATTTATCAGAAAACAGGCTGGATAGTTTAAAAAATGATACGGACGTATTCACCACTTTTGAAGGGGACAATACCGTATTGATGCAGCTGGTGGCCAAGAGCAGGCTCACGGATTTTAAGCAGGAGTTTAGCAATATTGATTTTTTTGGCATTGTAAACTATGTGGGGGAACAGGCGAAAACTGCCATTATGGAAATGAACCCCATTATCATCAGAAAAACGGACATCGCCCACCTGTTAGATCCTGATTTTCATTTAAGCGCTTTCAGATACAGGGAAAGGGATATACTCACCTCCGCCGCAAAACGACTAAAAAAACACTTATCCAATGGGATGGATTCATTCGACGCTTTCAATCAAACCCAGTTCCATTTATTGAATGTGGGCCAGGCATTTATTGAGCGCATTGTTCTGGAGCAGTTTCAGCTGTCCATCGAAAAAACAAAAGATGTAGCCTGTAAAGCAAGCCTCCATACATTATGTGCCTTGTTCTCCTTAACTCAAATAGAGAAAAACAAGGGATGGTACCTGGAACATGGCTATATGGAAGGCGTGAAAACCAAAGCTATCAGGAAGTTGGTAAACGAGCTATGTTGGGAAGTCCGCCAGGTAGCGGTGCCCCTGGTCGATGCATTCAACATTCCGGATAGTTGTCTTGGGGCGCCTATTGGGCTAAAGGATTAAAATGAACGTTAGTAGCTCTTGATTAATCCTTCTATCAACAAATACTGACATTTAACATGTAACCTCTCCTAATCAGGCCTGGAACTTTTTGAGATAATGCCATCGGATGGCAAAGAAATAGAGAGGACTGTTGTGAGCCAGTAATGCTCATTTTGTGACATATATATTACACGGGAAATTTATGTTGTCTTCCTTAACATAAATCGAATTAATTAACAATACTTAGGATTTGCGACCCAGCGCAGGACTAACTTAATGTGAATATTGATTTAAAAACGCAATTCAATAGAAATTAAATTAAATACCGAACTTGCAAACCATAATTAGTTATAAAATTTTTATTAAGCAAAATTTTCTTCAAAATGGATAAAACATTATTAAGTATTATTGCAGCAATAATAGCCCCCATAATTACAGCCCTATTACCAATATTTTTCAAGTGATTCAGAAGGTTTATAATTAATAGCTTTAACCTTATTAAATTTCTGTCGATTGTTAATATCAAAATATTAAAAAACCACGAGTTGGAAATTGTTATAGATAAAGTTCCAATTATTAGCTAAGCAAAGATGGTTTAGCATCATATAGAGAGGTTACTGCATATGCAACTAGAGAAGAAGAAAAAGTGTGAAGATTTATCTAACTTATGCTTGCCCTCGACATAAGAACAATTTATTATCTCCCATCCCTACCGCAAATCCGCCATCGCTTAACCCGTTATTTAATGAAATTATATTAAGTCACTTCGTAACACTTTACGATTATCGTTGGGATTTTTTCAAGAACCACTAACGGAAAGTGACTGGATATTCCCAGCCAAAGAGCCAGGATCTGAATAGCATGAAAGTAAATCAGTTGGGGATCCCGGATCAGGTCCGGGAATGATGATGGAAATTATTATAATTTCCGGGTTTCCAGCCTTTATGTTTCGCTTGCAGCATGGACAGGCAGGCTTTAATAAGGAATAAGTTTTTATTGTTATTCCCGGCCAAAGAGCCGGGATCTCCTTATGATGTTCGTAAATATTGTTTCTCAGCACCATCTAACATCCGTTCTCGGCACCAGCCAAAAAATAACTTTGGACACTTAATCCAATAGATTAGTTATGCTGTCGTCCGATTAATTTACAAATAATATCGGATTGAAAATTGCCAATAAAGGTATTATTCGGGTTTGCAACAGCAGATTATTTACTTTTCCCGATACCTATCAGGACCAACATCACTCCGTCTATTTAATATAATAAATGACCTATCCACTAACTAGTTCTCCAAGTCCAGTGGATAAGAGTCTCCCTAATAAGTGCATTACCTGGGGGGATGCCGGAACACGTCCGGCAAAGTAGTATTTTTATTTTATGACTATTACCAGAGCTACCCTCCTCGCCTTTTTATTTGGTATGCTAATTAATGCTTCTATCGCACAGGATAAAATGGGTTATTCCTTGAAGGTAGCTTCGTTTTCTTCACAAAGAGACCAGGCCTTGTTGCAACCGGCATCACAACCTCTTCGCTTTACCTGGACGGTAGAACCCAAAAACTTTTTATTTGAAGGGACTATCCCAGGCAGGCTGATTGTGGTGGCATCAGCAGATTCTTTGCTCAGCCAGGATGACCCTGTGTTACTGGATTCCCTTTGTACGCTTCCACAATTTTCTTTTGATAAGAAGTCTTTGAAACATTCGCTGTCAGGTGGACTTTATTACCTATTTTCTACCTATTCTGCTATTGATACAGCAAAATTTGAATCTAAAAGCAACACGGTGGTCACCCGAGCGCATTTATTTGACATCAATGCGACATTAGTCTCCGGATGGGTTTCCCACCTTAAGGTTTCGGAATACAATGAAGAGACGACCGTTAATGTCAAGGTTGACCTTCTTTTAAGCTGTTGTGCTGCCCAGCTTGGAAGTTTTAATAGCCAGTGGGAAATTGGGCTGTCCAAGGATGCTTCATCCGATGGAAAAGTGATTCAGACCTTCTACCGTACGGATACCCTTATGCCAAATTCCAATCAATTGGAACTTACCGATAAAATCTACAATACTCCTGACTTTAATAAATTTAAGTTTATGACGGTTAAAATGACTAGCGCTTATTTTTCGGAAGGCTATCTCCGGATACCCGATATTTTACTCGTTATACCCTTGAAAGTGATTACCAATGCCGGTCAACTGAATGCAAGGAGGCGCGACCAGTATCCATTTTTAACCTATGATAATTTTGAAATTCCTAAAGAAAAAATACCCTTACTGGCAGTGGATTCCCTTTATAAGGAGGCCAAAATATTCTATGGCCTGTCAAATGCCACACTACAGTCCATTAAAGACAATAACGTGGAGCAGGCTATACAAATTGCAGATTCAGCTTTTGCATTTGTAGGAAGCCATCCTGAAAGTAGTTTACTCTATGTTGAACCCTCTATTGTCAGTGATCTTTACTCCGGGCTTATCCGATGGCGGCAGCATTATGCTCCGATGGATAATCAGGAGCAATCCGCGTTGAACTTCCGATTGGGGGAAGCCATGAAAATGGAAGACCTGATGGAAAATGCCTATGGTAAACTGGTGAATAATATTTTCCCTGATAGCCTTGCAAGAATCAATGAGTTGGAAGAGAGTGGATTCTTTTCCCATGAAGACGTATTCAGACAGCCTGCTATTACCGATGTGCCGGTTCTCTGGCGGGACGGCACTATACCGGCTCTTGAACATTTTGTGCGCATACTGGATTTTGAGTCTGCAGACCAGATTGTCACTAATGCAAATGAGCACCTGGGCCTGGTCCAACCGCTTTGGACATTACTTGCCGGAGATACGACACTTTTCAATCATTTTACTTACCTGGCAAACGATATCAGCGAGAACAATGAAATGTTGGATTTTACGTTGGCCAGGTTAAACTTTTACACCCAATCAGGATTGTATGTAGAAGGTGACGAAGCAGTAGAAGAAGCCGCAAAATCGTATGCGATGGGTTACCAGAATGCTCCTGCCCTTTTATGGATGGCAGCCGGCAATTTTTACGAATCCATGGGAGCATACAACAGGGCAGATTCCTTGTACAAACTAGTAGATGACCACTATGAAAAAGAAATCAGATCAACCCATAGAAACAATTCTTTAGACCGGTTACTAAGATTAAAATCACGGAATAAGGAACTCCTTCAAGCTAAACTACAGGCAGTAGAGCCATCATCGGGAATCGGCAATGCCATAACCAATGAATTGGAGAAGGTTGGTAAGGATAACAAGGCCATTTTCAGCTATATGGATCTGCTGTCAGACCATACGCTTGCACAAAAGCTGGGATTTTTTGGTAGCCCAATCTACGCGGGCTTTTATTTAAACCAGATGAATCAACTTACATCCCAGGGAGAATACTTCCAGGCCAATAAGTGGGCAACGGAATTAGCATTTTTCCTAGGCCGTGATGGTCATAAGAAAGAGGCATTAGCCTTGTATGAAAATTCGTTCACAGTAGAAAATCTCCAGGCCCTTGCTTTTCGTTTGAGTTTCTCAGAAGAGGAACAGATATTTTACGGGCAAAAGCAATTGGCAACGTTTGGCCGCTATTTAGATTTATTGGCCAATTATAAAAAAGTCGCAACACCTGCAGCCTATGACAGCGCCATTACCAATGCGTTGCAGCAGGCATTGTTTCAGCATGCTTTTATCCTGAGAGGAAATTTCAGTCTCTTAGACGATGTTTATCGTTCAGATGATTTGCAGGTACAAAAGCTTTTCACCCTTTGGCAAACCTGGAGGGAGTACCTGAATAAGCTGTATGTCCGAGATGAGCCGGACACCCACGGACTCCAGTTGGTGAAAAAGGAAATTCTGGCTACAGAGAAAAAGTTGGTTCGTTTGGCCCGTGACACAAGCAGCGTGGCTTATGACTATATCCCAAAGGTGGACTCAATAAGAAATAAGTTGAAAGTAAATGAAGCCGCTGTTGAATTTATCAGATATCATAAAAATCATGAAATCTACTATGGCAAAGAGGTTGCCTATGCTGCTATGATAGTGAAAAAGTCTGATCCTGTTACCTTAATCACTTTTCCCGAAACAGGTGAATTAATGGAAACAGATGATTACAAATTTTACCGCAATGCCATCCGGTTTAAGATTCAGGATAATAAATCATACGGTATTTATTGGAAGCCCCTGCAAACCGCCCTGGAAGGAATAACCAAAGTATTCTGGGCTCCTGATGGAATCTTTCATTTAATCAATCCAAATACTTTATTTGACCCAATTACTAAAAAATATGTGCTGGAAGACTATACCATAAACATGGTGCCAACCATCGCACAGATAAAGGATTCATTCCCCATTGAAATCAGCTCCGCTACTATCCTGGGCAATCCTTGGTACCATGAGTTCGAGGGCCGGGCCAATGATTCAGTTTCTACTCGCAAAACCAGGGAATTTCTCACCAGGGGTCCAATCAATTTCCTGCCGGGTACAAAAACGGAGGCAGAAACCATTGCTTCTCAGCTGCGTGTAGCTGATGCTAAGGTTGTTTTATTAACAGACAAAAAAGCTTCAAAGTCCTCCCTATTTAAAAATAATGGTGCAGACGTTTTACATCTTGCTACCCATGGCTTTTGGATCGATAATCAGGGGAAAGCATCCGGGTATCATTCGATTTTTGAAGCCATGTCCCATTCCGGCCTTATCCTGGCCGGTGCGCAAAAACTGGAAAAAGAAAAATATACCATTCAACCGGAAGGAATCCTAACATCAGCTGAAATACAGGATATGAATTTGTTCCATACCAAACTGGTGGTGTTGTCGGCATGTGAGACAGGTCTGGGCGAAATTGTACCCGGAGAAGGGCTTTATGGGCTAAAGCGAGCCTTTCAAAAAGCAGGCGTTCAGCACCTGATCACCTCCTTGTGGAAGGTAGATGATACTGCCACAATGGAATTTATGACGACATTTTATCAACAGCTCCTGAAAACCGGGGACTTATCCTCTTCCTTCCGGCATGCCATGCTTTCCTTAAGGGAAAAATTTCCCGAGCCCTACTACTGGGGAGCGTTTGTCCTGACGGATAATTGATGTTCAGGATTGAATGAGCCCCTTCCCTGATGTTATTAATCCCTGTTTAGTGATCAGGTTAAGTACTATTATCAAGCGAGCTTATCGTTTATTCTTAACCCGCATTATTCATGACACTTCCAAGAATAACGATCTAAAATGGTTGATAACTATTGATTATTAATTACTTATGAAAGGGTTAACCCTGCATATTACCTAATATTGAACACCCATATTTGGGTATTACGTTTTTTATAAATAAAGTTTATCTGAAAGCTAATGAACAGATTATCAATAATTTAACATTGGGAAGCCCACTGGATGGAATATTCTGTTGAATTTTCCGGGTTAAAGGTCAGGCTGCTTCATTTGACCGAAAAAATCATCCAGAATTGCTTGCTTGTTAAAATTTTCCCAAATGCTAATCTTTCGAGGATTGTTTGGTTGATCAACCCAGGAACTGTCCCTCATAATTGGCGCCGGTATTTCCTTTTTGGTTCCCCAGGAAGGTTTTTTAACAACAGCTACGGACACCATGTCGAATAAGGCCCGTGATGGGGGTGTACCATGCATGGTTGCATGTCGGAAGAGGTCCACGGAATAGTCACCAAAATTGTTAAAAGAACCCCCATGTCTGCCTGTGACTGTCATTGAATTTGGCCCCAACCCTGGCATCCTTTGCTCCATCTCCTCCCGGGTGACACGCACAGCATCGGAGCCTGTAGATTTACCATAACGGACCATTACCATTTCGAATGGAACATCCGTTTCAAGTATATAATTCATGGCAGGGATATCATTGATCAGGTTATATTCCCCGGGATCCGGATAGTTGGAACCAAGCCAGACAACCCTAACCATATCTGCAATGTCTGGGGCTTTAAGCAATGCCAGCGCAATATTGGTGAGCTTGCCAACAGGGAGTAATATAAGCTTCTGATCACGCGGCATTCTTGATTCGGTAATAATAAATTCCACGGCATCACTCCCATCATATATCGAATCATAGATGGAACCGCGAATGGACTCAAAATCATCATTGGAGCCATTGAAAAGAGGTATTTTCCCATCAACCATGCAAAGTTTCATCACCCGTTCTGCTTCATCATATTGTTGCTCAATATCTCCACCATTGAAGGTGGCATTCACTGTAATTCCACGAACGTCAAACACCTTTTCACTGAATAAAAGATAAGCCAATGCATGTTGGTCGTCCAGCTCGTTATTGGCATCGGTATCAAAAATCACCGGCATCAAAGATGGAGGTTCCAGAGTATCATCCTGTTGAGTGTCTTCATCGTTTCCTGTGCAAGCTGTAAGGATGATAAAAAGACTTAGACAAAAAAGAAGATTGATTACAGATCTGTTGTTTGATTTTGGGAGCATTCTCATGTTAGTCGTGAAATAATTATCAATGCCAGGCCAGCAAGGAAGCTCAGGAACATCAGGGTGATCAGTCGATTGGTACCTTTTGGAGCATTTTTAAATTCTTTCCATATAAACACACCCCATGCCGCTGCCACCATGGTAGCCCCCTGTCCTAATCCATACGAAATGGCAAACCCTGCTTTTTCAGAAGCGATCATACTAAACGACATGCCAATGCACCAGATTATTCCTCCGGCAATACCTATTAGATGCAATCTGAAGTCTCCTCGCTTGAAATAATCGCTATAGCTTACCGGTTCGCCTTTCAGCGGACGAAACATAAAAATACTATTCCATAAAAAATTTGAAATAAAAACACCAATAGCAAAAACAAACACTGCGCTATAAGGAGTAAAGGATCCCACTTCCGGACTGGTTAAGTTGGTGGACATGGATGCTGCTACAAACCGGTAAAAGAAGCCCATCAAAACACCTCCTATTACAGAGAGCATAATACCTTTCATGGGTGTGGATTTTTCCTTCTCTGATAAACGTTTATATGCCAGGGCGTCAATGATTATGGCTACTGCTACCAACGCCACTCCAATAAATAAGAGTACAGGATCACCCAGTGGTGTGGCGATGTAATTGACCATGACACCAAGCACGAGAGCGATTCCAATACCCACCGGAAATGCAACGGCCATTCCGGCTATATCAATGGCAGCAACGATCAGGAGGTTAGCAATGTTAAATACAACCCCTCCCAGAAATGCAGAAAAAAACGAGCTGAAATCTCCCTGTTCCAGATCAGCAAGAAACCCCCTTCCGGCCTCTCCCATACTCCCTAAGGTAAGCCCAAATACCAGCGTCATTAGGACAATACCGATAGCGTAATCCCAATAAAACAGGGGAAATGGCCATGAACGGGAGGCCAGTTTCTGCGTATTGGCCCAGCTACCCCAACATACCATGGTAATAAAAGTGAGAACAACTGCCAGGGAATAGGATTGAGGGATAAACATTTGTATATATTAATTCAGGTTAAAAACGCCTCTAATGCTGATCGGGATGGTATGGAGGCTTGGGCACCTTCTTTTGTGACGGAAAGAGCAGCGGCATGATTGGCAAAGGTTATGGCCTCAGGAAGGCCCATACTTTCAGATAAAGCAACCACCAGCGCACCGTTGAACGTGTCCCCTGCAGCAGTAGTATCGACTGATGCTACCGAAGGGCTTGGAATTAAGGCATCATATTGGTTTGAAAGTACATAAGCCCCTTTGTCCCCTAACGTGATGATTACAATATCAACACCTTTTGAATGCAGCACGGATGCGGATAGCCTCGCAGATTCTTCATCTTTCACCAATTGGCCGGTAAGAATTTCTGCCTCCGTTTCATTGGGCGTAATGATGTGCAAGCCAGCAAGCAGCTTGTCGGACAAGCGTTGTGCAGGAGCTGGATTTAGGATCACCGGTACATTCATGGCATTTGCAAGTGTAATGGCATACTCAACAACAAGCAGTGGAATTTCTAATTGAACCAACAGGTAAGAGGCCTGACTTATCACCGCTTCGGCCTTATCCACATCACTTTGTTGCAAAGCGGCATTTGCACCCAGAGCTACCGATATACTGTTTTCACCGGCATCATCCACCATGATCAATGCTACACCCGATGGGTTATGTTCATCCAGCCTGACATTTTCTATACGAATTCCATACTTTTCAAATCCACGGATGGCCTGTTGACCAAAAAGATCATCACCCACTCTTGCGATGAAAGAAACATCACCACCCAGTTTTGAAGCAGCAACGGCCTGGTTAGCCCCTTTTCCTCCGGGATTCATTAAAAAATGGCCTCCTAACACGGTTTCCCCCGGTGCAGGCAGATGCTCCGAGCGAATTACCATATCGGTATTGCTGCTTCCTACTACAACAATTTTACTCACTTCTGATGTTTTTTATAGACCACCAGGTCCTGCACATCGAGATACGCTTTTTCATTTGGATTTGTCACGATCAGCTTCAGCGTATGCTCCCCTTCTGGTATTTCATACTGAAAGAAAAGTTCATGAGCTCGCCTGATAAAAGACAAGGGCAATTCCATGGTTTTAGATAATTCCCCATCAATATAAAAGTCCACCATGATTGAATAATTATTAAGCGTTTCCTCTTGAGAAAGCAAGGCATACTTATCATCAAATCCAATACTGCGGGCCCGACCTCTCAGCACCGCTCCTATTCCTTCAAAAGTTACTTCAAGTTCTTGTGAATCAGAAGAAGTTATCTTCTTGTTAATCTGAATATTATCAGATAATTTATACCCTTCAAAATTTTGTTCTAAAGGAG
>Ga0114931_10011168_pt1 | contig 10641 bp, 9 predicted proteins | sample 2SBtaG_FD_89579 | JGI IMG/M metagenome (GOLD analysis project Ga0114931, IMG submission 89579) | Deep subsurface microbial communities from Kolumbo volcano to uncover new lineages of life (NeLLi) - 2SBTROV14_V59a metaG | ecosystem: Environmental > Aquatic > Marine > Volcanic | place: Kolumbo...
AGGAGGCAAAATATTCACGATTTCGAGGCGCATAGTGGGACTACGCAACGAGAAATCGGGGATATTTGGGCCCTTCTCCCACCGGCGCAGTAGATTGGCCCTAAGTCCGACAGACTCCTAGGAACCTGTCGGAACCAGGCGATCGTGGCGCGCAGGGTGGGGGAGCCACCTGGATACCCGGCGCATCTGGATTCCCGGCTTCAATGAGGAATATCAGATGGATGGCGACAGACCCGGCAGGGCTCAGGAGGGGATGGAGACCCTCGAGGAGGATCTCGTGCGGCGTGCCAGGCGGTTCGCCACCACGGCCCACAAGCGGATCGATCATCGGCGCCGATATACCTGGCAACCCTATGCGGTCCACCTGAAGTCGGTGGCCGAGATCGTCTCCTCGGTGAGCCCCGATCCGGCCCTGGTGGCGGCGGCCTGGCTTCACGACACCGTCGAGGACACGCCTGCGACCCATTACGACATCGAGGGCGAATTCGGCAAGGAGGTGTCGAGCCTGGTCTACGAACTGACTGACGTGAGCAGGCCCAGTGACGGCAACAGGGCCACACGCAAGGCCATAGACCGGGCACATCTTGCTCAGGCCTCGCCGCGGGCGCAGACCATCAAGCTCGCCGACCTCATCGACAACTGTCGCGACATCTGCCGCCACGACCCACGGTTTGCGCGCGTCTATATGGCGGAGATGTCGGCGCTGCTCGAGGTGCTGACCGAAGGCGACTCTACCCTGTACCGGCGGGCGCGGCGCGAGCTGACCCGTTGTGCGGAGCGCCTCGGGCTTCAGCACCCGCCTGGGCCCGGGTCTGCCCAGGAGCTCTCACCCCCCATCAATGCGGGCTTTCACCAGGGTCGGCTGCGACGTCTGTTTCTGGAGGGATTTACCGCCAATGACATCGCAGAGCCCCTGTGCTCATTCGATGCCGACACCGCGACGGGCGAGGTCGTCGAGGCATTGCGTGCCCATGGGCTTGCGGTGGCCGGCGTGCGGGAGCGGGGCTTTGTCACCGGCTACGCCCTGCTCGCGGAGCTGGAGGCGGCGCCCGAGGGGCGTTGTGGCAGTCGGGCGCGCGGTTACAGCTATGATCAGCTGGTGGCGGGCGAGGGCTCTCTGTCCGACGTGATCCTGGTGCTGAGCCGCCACGCCCAGTGTTTCGTGAATACCCTTGACGGGGTGGGTGGCCTCATTGTGAGGGCGGACATCGAAAAGCCGGTCGTGCGCATGTGGTTGTTTGGGATGATCACCATGATCGAGATATATTTCGTTAACCGGATCAACGAGCTGTGGCCGGAGGAGGCCTGGTGTGTGCAGGTGCCGCAAGGCAGGATGCAGCGGGCGCAGGAACTCCGCCAGGAGAGACTGCGCCGCCAGCAGCACGCCAGCCTCATCGACTGTCTGCAGCTCTCGGACAAGGCGCGGATCGTGATCGAGGACCGCCACGAACTGGAGGAGCTGGGCTTCAAGTCCAAGAGCGAGGCCGAACGCACCATCCGGGATCTGGAGTCACTGCGCAACAACCTGGCTCACGCCCAGTCCATTTCCACGTATGACTGGCCGCAGATCGTGCGGATGACCCACCGGATCGAGGAGGTGGTCAATCTGCTCTGAGCGGGCGCGCCGCATGGCGGCTTCGCCGTGACGGGCCATCTCAGGCCTGACCGATCGGGGCGCCTGGAGGCAGGGGTTGAGGGCAGACGGTTCCGGCTCCACGTGTGGTGGCCAGGCTCGGGGCCAGGGACGGTGAAGACAGCGGTGATGGGGCCGTTGCGGGTATATCAATTCCGGAGAAGCTTTGTGCTATGCTAGCGCACCGCAGCACGGCGTGGTCGATCCTGTCCACAATCCAGTCGAATCCATCCCTTCCCGTTTCGGGAGGTCGTGCTGAGGTCCCTTGGGAATCGCCATCCGTCGTGATTCCATCAGCCCCTGAGGTGGTATCGATACGGGGTATAACATCCAATCAGAGAAGACAGGAGGAAAGCATGGCCGAGTTGTTTTCGGATGAGTTTATGAAGAGCTATATGAAGGCCTGGAATGAAGAGCCCGAGTTGTCGGATGCCCTGGCCAAGATCAATTTCAATTCGGTCATCGCCTATGGGTTCGATGACGAAGAGCAGCCCAGGGGCGTGCTCCGTATAGAGGGTGGCAAGGCCGTGGCTGGTGGGGCCTACAATGGTGAAGAGGTGAACTGGGATCTGCGTGCCAGCCCCGAGAACTGGAAGAAGTGGATGGCCAAGCCGCCGGGGATGGTGGGCCTGGGGATGGCCTATACCTCGCGCAAACTGAAGTTCAAGGTGGGTGACTATGCCGCCATGATCAAGGATCCGAGGATGGCCGGACCCTTTATCAAGAGCTTCACCGCGATGTCCAAGGCCTGATCGGCCAGTTCCCCATCGCGCCTGGGTCTTGGTCTCCATGGGTGGTGTCTACGGGTACCCGACGGCCTCGGGACATCGGGAGTGGGCCGGTCCGAACGCACCTGCGTCCTGGGCCATACCCAGGCCCTGCACCCTGAAGTCTTGGGACCCAGGTGTGACGGGCCTGTGCCTGTCGCACTCGGTATTCCGGCTCCGAGGCCCCGTGCCGTCGCCGTTCTGTTCAGCGCTGCCGGCATCGGGCAGCGGTTCACACGAGGTGGCTCTACAGCCGAACGAGTGATGATCAAAGTCTTGTTTGTATGCATGGGCAATATCTGCCGTTTCCCCATGGGACAGGGGGTGTTTCAAAAGCTGGTGTGTGATGCCGGTCTGGAGGACCGGATCGAGGTGGACTCAGCCGGGACCCACGCCTATCACCTTGGGGAGGCACCCGATCCGCGCGCGCGGGAGGTTGCCGCCCGGCGGGGTTATGCCCTGGAGGATCTCCGTGCCCGGAAGGCGGTGCCGGAGGACGTGGTGGAGTACGACTACATCGTCGCCATGGACTACGACAACCTGGCCCATCTCAAGGAGATGGCCCCACCGGAGCATCAGGACAAGCTCTTTCTATTCATGGAATTTGCCCCGGACCGCAGCGAACGGGAGGTTCCCGATCCCTATTATGGAAGCCACACGGGTTTCGACCGGGTCCTGGACCTCGTGGAAGAGGCCTGCGAGGGGCTGCTTCTGGAGATCCAGCGCCGAGAGGGGATCTGAGGGGCGGGTCGGCGTTCCGCTCGACCCCGGATGCCGATGAAGCCCATCTCGTGGCAGGTGGAGTACGCCGCCCTGCTGGGCGCTGATCGATCGTGGTTCAGCCGCTGCCGGGCGCAATCGCCCGGCCCCGCGCCGCAGAGGCTGCCTGCTGACGGCCTGAGGGGGCGCCGCGCCTTGATCTGTCAATGATGCCTCACCATCCGCTCGACCCCGAACCGATCGCTGCTTGCTGAGCATCGAGGCCCCTCATCGGGGCTTGTCCCTCTGCCCGCCAGGGGCCGGAATCCACCCGGATCGCCCTCGTCCCTTCCACTTGTCCGGTTGTCTATCGCTGCCCACTCGGTGTCGGCCTCCAGGCCCCGCGTCTCTGGGCACATGGAAATACGTGCCACAAAGGTGGTACGCCTGCGATGTCCGCCTCGTCCTGCCCCCAGATCCACGCAGCCTGAAAGACCGGAAAACCAAGTGCGAGAGGTATGACCTGGGGCCCGTCGGACGCCATTGGGCCGATCGAGTGGTACTGCAGATCGCCTCTCACCCCTCCCACCGCCTCACCCATGATGCCTGCTGCATACACGTAGCCTCTTCAGGCCCTGGAGCGGAGAGGGAGTTGATCCAGATCAATGTAAGCCCCTCCCGTGCCTGTCAATCTCCTTCACTCGACAACGGGCCCGGGCGTGGTGGCGTATCCCGATGTCCGGTACGGGAGGCGCGGTCTATGGCAGATGGGGGTGTGTATTGGGGCGGTGTCCGTGAATTCGAGCCGATGACCCCAGCCCGCCGTGCGCTGCGTTGTGCCGCGTACCCATCCCCGCGCGCCTGGGTCTCAGCGGGATCGCATACGAGGTGTGAGGCGCGTGGCGCTGGTGGCCGGCCGGTGATCCGGCCATGCAGATCCAGGCCGACCAGGGTCCTTATGGGTTTCCCGGAGTAGGCGGGGATGCTCACCACCTGATCGGTCAGGAACACGTAGCCCACGCGGGTTGTGTGTGCATAGACCACCGCTGCAGGCGGCTCGCCCGTAAACGGGCCTACATGGTCTGCCTGGGGGAAGAACTGCCTGGCCAGGTCCAGCAGCTCATCGGGGTTCTGGGCCTGGCCTGCCAGTGGCACCAACATCCACCACAGCACCAGCACGACCCCCGCCCATACGGGCCTTTATGAGGGGGATCTGCGCTGCGCGCGGCGGGTGGCCATCTCCAGTGCTACTGCGTGTCGGCGTTTACTGCCTTTGCGGCCGGTTTCTTGTCGGCACTGTCGGCACTGTCGGCGCTCTTGGAGGGGCTGGCGTCCTCGGAGCGCCCGACCTCGGCCTTGGGCCGTGGCGGCCCCTCGGCTTTGGCCGGCAGCGCCTCGACGGTGCCCTCTCCCTTATCGGGCGCTTTGCCGCCTGACTGCGCCTTGTCCGGCCTCTGGGTCGTTACCTCGCTGGGGGGCGGCTTGCCCTCTTGGGCCTTGGGGGCCGTGGCCTCGGATCCCTTGTCCTTTGGCGGCGGACCCTTTCTCCCCGAGCGCCGGCTCCGGTTCGACCGGCCCTGACGCTTCGGACCCCGTGCCTTGTCCGTCTTCTCCTCGGTAGCGGCCGGTTCCTGCGGCTGTCCCGTGGCGGCCTCCTCTGCCGGCGTCCTGGCCTGCGGCTCTCCACCGCCTGCCTTGACGTTCTCGCCGGACCTGCGTCGTCCCCCACGGCCTCCCTCGCCGCCCCCGCTCCCGCGCGAGGTCTTGGCCTCGGTGCTTCTCCCCTGCTGTTGGGTCGCGCCTGCCTGGCGCGTGCTGCCCTGAGAACGGGAGGCCCCACCGCGGGTCTGCGCCCCGCCACGGCCCCCCTGGCCGCTGGAACGCGAGCGCCCGCCCCGTCTTCTGGCGGCGGGCCGTTCCGGCTCGGCGGGCGTCTCTGGCTCCAGCTCGCCCTCCTTTTTCGGATTGGCGAACAGGATCTGCCACAGACGCACCAGGAGCCCGGTCTCGAGTTGCTTGGTCTCGGCCTCGCTCCGGGTGAGTTCCGGAGTGGTCGGTGGGGTGGGGATGGGTGCCGGCGGGGCCACCGCCGTGACCACAGGGGCCTCGGCCCTGGGCTTGGATTCGATCGCCTCCGGGGGTTTGGGCTCCTCGGCGGAGATGAGCTCGTAGCTGGACTTATTGGCCAGTTCCCGGTCATCGGCCCGGAAGCGTTGGATGTCGAAGTGCGGGGTGACCAGGCTCGGGTTGGGTACCAGGATCAGACGGATCCTCAATCGGCGTTCGATCTCAGTGAGGATCTTGCGTTTCTCGTTGGCGAGGAAGCTTGCCACCTCGACCGGGATGTGGGCGATTACCCGCCCGGTGTTCTCCTTGAGCCCTTCCTCCTCCATGAGTCGAAGGATCGACAGAGACAGCGATTCCACGCTGCGGATACGGCCGTGCCCGTCGCAGCGCAGGCACACGATCTGGCTCGACTCGCCCAGGGAGGGACGCAGGCGCTGGCGGGACATCTCCAGCAGCCCGAAGCGGGAGATCCGCCCGATCTGGACCCGGGCCCGATCGATACGCATCGCCTCACGGAGGCGGTTCTCCACTTCCCGCTGATGCCTGTTGGAAGTCATGTCGATGAAGTCCACCACGATCAACCCGCCCAGGTCACGAATACGCAGCTGGCGTGCGATCTCCTCAGCCGCCTCCAGGTTGGTGTGCAGGGCGGTCTCCTCGATGTCGCTGCCCTTGGTCGACCGTGCGGAGTTGATGTCGATCGACAGCAGGGCCTCTGTATGGTCGATGACCAGTGAGCCGCCCGAAGGCAGAGAGACCTGGCGCTGGAAGGCCGCCTCGATCTGGCTCTCGATCTGGTAGCGGGTGAACAGCGGGACATGGTCCTCATAGAGCTTGAGCTTCTTGAGGTTGTGGGGCATCACCGTCTGCATGAACACGGTGGCATCGTTGAATACCTGTTTGCTGTCGACGATGATCTCCCCGACGTCGGTACTCATGTGATCGCGCAGGGCGCGAATGATCACATTGCTCTCCTGGTAGATCAGGAAGGGGGCGGTGTGCTCGTCGGCGGCCTTGAGGATGGCATCCCACAGGGACCTCAGGTAGTCGAGGTCCCATTGCAGCTCCTCGGCCCTGCGGCCCACGCCGGCGGTGCGCACGATCACCCCCATGCCCGAGGTGATATCGAGCTGGGCGAGGGCCTCGCGTACCTGGGATCGGTCCTCTCCCTCGATGCGCCGTGAGACGCCGCCGGCACGCGGATTGTTGGGCATCAGCACCAGGTAGCGCCCGGCGAGGCTCACGAAGGTCGTGAGGGCGGCACCCTTGTTGCCGCGTTCCTCGCGCTCGACCTGGACGATCAGCTCCTGGCCCTCCTTGACGGCGTTCTTGATGAGCGGGCGATTGTTGTCGTCGACCGCCTTGGGGTCGAAGTAGCTCCTCGAGATCTCCTTGAAGGGCAGAAAGCCGTGGCGTTCTGCCCCATAGTTTACAAAGGCTGCCTCCAGGCTGGGTTCGATACGGGTGATGATACCCTTATAGATGTTTCCCTTTTTTTGTTCCCTGGAGGGCACCTCGATATCTAGGTCGTAGATCTTCTGGCCATCCACCATGGCCACGCGGAGCTCCTCCTGCTGCGTTGCATTGATCAGGATTCTTTTCATATTGTTCTCTGTCTCTGAACCTGACAGTCCTGCAGTACGGCCATGCACTGGCCTGACAAACGTTGTCCAATACGTCTGCCGCAAGCCCAAGAAGAGAGTTAAACCAAACTAAAATCATGAGGGTAGCGCTACTGCAGTCGACAGGAATCTGTTAATAGATCTGCCGCCAGTCTCCATCCTGGCAGGCCGTTGAAAAGTCCCTGTAGGGCACGGTCGGGCGCTCAAAGTGGTACTCTACCGCCGCCCCGCTGAGCCCGGGCACTGCGCCCTGCGGGGCAGCTGCGGCGTTTGAGTCCACCCCAATGCAGCGGGGTCGTCACTCGTCGCCTTGCCTCATACTCGGTTGAGACCTTATTTCAACAGCCTGCCAAGTGGAGCTGGTGGCCCCATTGTGATCTTCGCGGCAATGGTCGAACGGGCCGGGCCCCGTGGCACAGCCGTGGTCGACCATGATCGAACCGTGAATCTCGGTGTCTCAAGGGTGGTGCCGGTGGCGCGCTCGGGTCCCGGGGGCTGTTGCCAATCCAGGATCTGAACCCTATGCACCGAGGCTGCGGGCCAGTCCCGGGCTGTGCCGGAATCCTTGAAACACGTGCACCTGTTTTTACTCAGTGTCCCGACGCATGCCTGGGTGCCTTTTCGCGCCCTGCCTGGGCGTCCCGGGACCTGGGTGAAACCGATTGAGTGTCGAGGCGTCACTGCGCTGAAATCAGACAGTTGCGTCAAACGCTTAACGCCAACCGATCAACTATAGCAACCTTTGGCGGTGGGCTTCAAACTTTCCCGCGACGCCGACCCGGAAGGTCCTGTGCGGGAGCCGACGTCCGGCGCGGAAGGCGCGACCAGCGGTCCTCATTCTTTTGAAGACCGGCAGCCAACGAGTATAGTTCCGGGTCGTGTTCCACGCCTGCGCCGCGAGTGATGAACCATGGTCGATCCTGCCGCTCACAATACCGATTCTCCTCAGGTGCACCACGTGGTGGTCGAGGCCGCGCAGGCCGGACAGCGTATCGACAATTTCCTGCTGCGCCACTTGAAGGGCGTGCCCAGAAGCCATATCTACCGGATTCTGCGCGCAGGGGAGGTGCGGGTGAACGGCTCCCGGATCAAGGCGGGCTACCGCCTGGTGGCGGGAGATCGGGTGCGAATCCCGCCGGTGCGAGTGGCGCGAGACTCGGGCGGCCCCGTGGCTGTAGCGGATGCCGTACGGGCCGAGGTCGAGGCGTCGATCCTGCTCGAGGACCGCGATCTGATCGTGCTCAACAAACCCAGTGGTCTGGCGGTACATGGGGGCAGCGGCGTGCCCTACGGTGTGATCGAGGTGCTGCGCCAGTCCCGCCCAGAGGGAGAGATGCTGGAACTGGTACATCGACTGGATCGTGCCACCAGTGGCTGTCTGCTGATCGCCCGGCGCCGTGAGGTATTGCTGAGCCTACACCAGGATCTGCGCAGCGGGCAGGTTGACAAACGCTATCATGCCCTGGCGGCCGGGCGCTGGCGCGAGGACGAGCGTACGGTGCTGGCCCCCCTGAGCCGGGGCTCCGGAGGGCGTGGCAAGGTCCAGGTCGCGGCGGGGGGGCGGCACGCCCACACGGAGATGCATGTGGTACGGCGCTTCGCTGAGGCGACCCTGTTGGAGGTGGGCCTGCGTACCGGGCGGACCCATCAGATCCGGGTCCATGCCGCCCACCTGGGCCATCCCCTGGCCGGGGACGACAAATACGGCGATTTCGCCTTCAATCGCCGGCTGAGGAAGGTGGGGTTGAGACGGCTGTTTCTGCATGCCACCGAACTGCGCTTCAGTCTGCCCGGGGCGCGACGGCGCTATCGGGTACGGGCGCCGCTGGGCAGCGATCTGGAGCAGGTGTTGGAGAGACTGAGACAGAGATGAGACTGCAACTGCTGGTATTCGACTGGGATGGTACCCTCATGGATTCCGAGGCGCGGATCGTGGATTGTGTGCGCAGGGCCATAGCGGACGTCGGGGCCGAGCCGCGGGGCGCGGACCAGATTCGGGACATCATCGGTCTGGGGCTCAGGGAGGCGGTGTTGAGGCTCTATCCGCAGGCCGAAGAGGGCTTCGTAGAGGCCATGAGCTGCGCCTATCGAGGGCACTTCCTGGGCGACGATGCCGCTGCGAGTGTGCTCTTTCCCGGGGCGCGAACGGTCGTAGAGGGATTGTTCACAGAGGGCTACCGGCTGGCGGTGGCGACCGGCAAGGGGCGCCGGGGTCTGGACAAGGCCCTGTCTGCCACCGGGCTCGGGACCTGGTTCCATGCCAGCCGCTGTGCGGACGAGACCCGATCCAAACCCCATCCACAGATGCTCACCGAGCTCATGGAGGCGCTGGAGGTCCCCCCCGAACGGACCCTGATGATCGGGGATACGGTCTATGACCTGGAGATGGCGCACAATGCCGGGGCCCGGGGCCTGGCGGTGAGTTATGGCGTCCATCCCCTGGCGCGGTTGCTTGACCAGGGCCCGGCGGGGCATATCGACGCCCTGGGCGAGCTGCCCGCGTGGCTGGAGCGGCACATCCGGACGGCCCCCTGAAACGGCGCGCATACGGGGCGACAGCGACTGCCTGGCGCGCGCGATGGCGGCCCCCGGGCCACGCCTGTGGGTGCATGAGAGGTTGGGAATGCCTGCCCTGCGCGTGACAGGGTCGCCGCATGGGCTGCTCCTGGATGCAGATCCACGCACCGCAGACCACGGAGAAACCAGGTGAGACGGGTATAGAACCACTACGGGAACCACTATGACAGAGAACGACAAAGACCCGGCCGGCGGCTCTGGGCGCGAATGGGAGCGGCGGGTCCTGACCGAGCTCGCGACGGCAAGCCTCAAGGAACGGCGCCAGGCCCGGCGGTGGGGGATCTTTTTCAAGGTCCTCACCTTCGTCTACCTGATCCTGCTCCTGGCACTGCTCTCAGACGTGAACTGGAAGGAGGCGGCCACCACGGGCAGGCACACGGCGGTGGTGGATCTCAAGGGCCTCATCGCCCCGGGGACAAATGCCGGGGCCAAGACCGTGATCAAGGGCCTGCGGGCGGCCTTCGACAGCGACAAGACGGCCGGTGTGATCCTGCGCATCAACAGCCCGGGTGGAAGTCCGGTCCAGGCGCGGTACATCAATGCCGAGATCGGACGCCTGAAGAAGGCGCACCCGGACATCCCCCTGTATGCGGTGATCGCCGATGTGGGGGCCTCGGGGGCCTATTATGTGGCGGTGGCCGCAGACAAGATCTATGTGGACGCCTCCAGCCTGGTGGGCTCCATCGGGGTACGGATGGACGGCTTCGGATTCAATCAGGCCATCGACAAGCTCGGGGTGGAGCGTCGGCTGCTAACCGCAGGGGACCATAAGGCGTTGCTCGATCCCTTTCTGCCCCTGAAGCAGTTCGACAAGACCTATGTGCAGTCCCTGCTGGACGACATCCATGGGCAGTTCATCGCCGCCGTGAGGGCAGGTCGCGGCCAACGCCTGAAGGAAGACCAGGACGAGGACCTGTTTTCGGGCCTGATATGGACTGGCGACAGGGCCGTCGAGCTGGGCCTCGCTGACGCCACGGGCGACGCCGACTATGTGGCCCGGGAGGTCATCGGCGAGGAGACGATCGTGGACTACACGAAGAAACGCGACTGGCTGGAACGGCTCTCGGAGGAATGGGCCTCGGCCCTGGGCCGGGTACTCGGCGCCCGCCTGTTTCAGACCCATGGCGTGGCGCCCGTCTATTGATCCGGAGCCTCCCTAGGAGTGTGTCGGATTTAGGCGATCGTAGCGAGCAAGGTGGGAGAAGGAGGCAAAATATTCACGATTTCGAGGCGCATAGTGGGACTACGCAACGAGAAATCGGGGATATTTGGGCCC
>Ga0114931_10011169_pt1 | contig 10641 bp, 8 predicted proteins | sample 2SBtaG_FD_89579 | JGI IMG/M metagenome (GOLD analysis project Ga0114931, IMG submission 89579) | Deep subsurface microbial communities from Kolumbo volcano to uncover new lineages of life (NeLLi) - 2SBTROV14_V59a metaG | ecosystem: Environmental > Aquatic > Marine > Volcanic | place: Kolumbo...
TCAGGATATCCCTCATATCAGGGGTGACAACCGTTTCCATAAACACCTCCGGTAGAAAAATAAACCTCACCGCCGCAGAGACGGCGGGGTATTGTAAACTTAATAAACAAAGAACACTTAGTTTTTATTATAATACTATTTTTCGGATACATTGATAAAAAAGCGTATGACAATGAAAAGGACCTGTTATGGCGCTCCTGACACACCTTAGCGCAGGCCCCGGGTATTTATCTCTTCACGGCAGCGTCAGCTTTCCAAGTATAACAGGGTGTCCAGCCCCTGTAGCGGCAGGGATGTTCCCCGCCCTCCCCTTCAGTGTAAGATACCCAAGCACCGCAAAACTCACCGCCTCCTTGGCAAGGGGAGGGATACCATAGCGGGATATGTCGTTTACGTCTGTTCCTCCTTCTCTGAACATATCCCTCAGAAGCCCCGTCATGAAACTGTTTTTTGTCCCTCCACCGGTAACTATCAGTTCATCAGGGCTATATCTCCCGAGGGACATGTGAATACTGATTACCGTAAGATGGGTAAGTGTTGCAACTGTATCCTCAAAACTCAGGGACCTGTGTTTTCTCAGGATGCCCGATACCATCTCCCTGCCGAATTCCTCCCGCCCTGTGGACTTTGGCGGCCCCTTTCTGAAATAGGGATGAGAGAGCAGTTCCTTGAGTAGTTTACCGTTCACCTTCCCCTTTCTTGCAATTGCTCCATTGCGGTCGAATGGGAGTTTCCCCCCTGTAAAAATCTTAACTGCCTCATCCATCAAGGCATTGCCGGGGCCGGTATCAAAGGCAATGGTATCTTCGGGCCTGTCTCTGACGATGGTTACATTTGCAATACCCCCTATATTCAGAACAGCCCTTGTAAGGCCCTTGTTGCGAAACATCAGGTAGTCTGACAGAGGCACAAGCGGTGCCCCCTGTCCCCCTGCCGCCATGTCCCGGACCCTGAAGTCGGAGACGGTAAGAATCTCGGTCAGTTCAGCTATCACAGCAGGCTCCCCTATCTGGAGGGTTGCTCCCCTCCTCCTTCCCTTTGGAGGGATGTGGCAGACGGTCTGTCCATGGGAAGAAACTGCATCGATATCAGACGCCTTAAGGCCATGCCTCTTTAGAAGATCAAGAACAACCTCTGAAAAGACCTTGCCGAGTCTGAAATTAAGCTCGCAGATACGCTCTGTATCCCCGGTAAAGGCCCTCTCAATATCATCGCGCAGTGACCTGTGGTAGCAACGGTGAAGGTGATGTATAAAACCTACGTTGATGGGACCGTGAGCCGTATTGTCAAGGGGGATATAGAGCCCCGTCTTTAAGTTGCGGGATTGTTTCTTTTTATAAAGCCCTTCTATCTCAACAAGCGCCGCATCCACGCCGTCATGGGAGGTCCCGGACATGAGTCCGATTATTCTCATTTCAGTGCCCTGCTCAATATCCCTTCCGACTGCTTAAGCATCATCATGGCTGCATCCCTGTCAAGCCCCTTCATTATCATAAGGACGGCAAGTTTTGGATTCCAGCTGGAACTGTCAAGGCAATTCACCGCATCCGCTTCAGGACACCCTGTTATGGACTGAACCATCCTGGTTGCCCTCCTCTTGAGCTTTGCACTTGTAGGGACTACATCCACCATGTATCCCTTGTAAACCCTCCCGAGCTTTATCATAGTGGCAGTTGAGATCACGTTGAGAACCATCTTGGTTGCAGTCCCGGCCTTGAGCCTTGTGGAGCCCGCCACCACCTCGGCTCCCGTCTTTATGCTGATAAGACCATCAAGGAAATCATGCCCGATATCATTGCATGTGAGAAGCCAGCACCGGGCACCTGCTCTCTTCCCCTCCTTTAATGCAGAAACAACAAAGGGTGTCATTCCACTTGCTGAAATACCGAGGAGCATATCCTTTTCAGTAAGGCCGGAAACAGCATCCCTTCCTGAGACCCCATCGTCCTCTACACCCTCCGCCGGATGCAACAGGGCGTCATTGCCTCCTGCAATGATTGCCCTTATGCTGATTCCCGACACCCCGAAGGTAGGATACATCTCCGAGGCGTCAAGCACGCCGAGCCTTCCACTCGTGCCGGCACCGATATAGATGAGTCCGCCGCCTGACCTTATTGCATGTATTGCATCCTCCACCGCCCCGCATATTGATTCCTTCACATCCCCGACCGCCCGGACGACACCAATATCCTCTTCATTCATGAGGGTTACGATCTCCCCAACAGACAGGGAATCAATATCTTCCGAGCGTGGGTTCAGGTCTTCGGTTGACATGTTTTTTATAACCTAAAATAAGCGATCCTCGACATGAACCATTAATCGGTACATGATGCAGGAGAGATGAAAAAATGCATTTTAAACCTCACTTGCTCCCCTCCTTTTTCTTCATCGCAGCCCCCATCCCTCTGACGGCCTTCCTGAAGGCCTCCCTTCCACCCCATCTGCTCTTGAGAGTGAACACCCTGGGCCTTTCTTTCATCAGTGACTTTATCTGACCCTTACTGAGAAGCCTTCTCACCGTCAGCTTCATTGTCAGCGTGTCCTTCATGAGTGAACTCCTCAAGCCGGTCACCTCATCCGCTACACCGATGACCTTCTTCTCATCTATATCCTCCTTCAACAGCAGTTGGTTCAGCTTCCTGTTATTGTCCATCAGTTTCTTACTCATTATCATAAGTTTTCTTACATAGCCGTCATATATGACGTCAATCGCCTTGCCCTGCTTTTCCGTCAGTTTCAGTTTAGCCGTTAAATCCTTGTTCTTCCACCACTGGGCATGTGAAAGATCTGCGGAAAACAGTATGAGCAGGACCGTACAGAAGATTATTCCAAAAAGCCTGTTTCCTTGCATCATTACGACCTCCTTTTAAAATACGGCTCTTACGAGATTTCTGTGGAAAATTAAACACCGAGGCACAGAAACACGGAGTTTACAAAACAAGTCTACTCAGAGTCTGTGTATAAAGTCGAACGGTTGCCGTTTTTTCCGTCATTCCGGCTTGTCCGGAATCTGTCTTTAAAAAGGATTCCCGACTCGCTTTGCTTGCGGGAATGACAAATAACCGCAGTTTATACACAGACTCTACTCAGTCTATCTTAATGACAATTCATAACGGAAACATTCTTCATAATAGCAGATGCTGTAATCTTAGTCTGTTACAATGCACCTTGCCGAAGGCCCCGACCTTTGGTCGGAGAGCTTGACATAAGTATAGTACAATACTCAGAACTGTTCATACCAGATGTCCTGTCCCCTTTCGTTCTTCCCATAGTAGCAGAGTCCGTAACGTTCAATCCATCTCTTCATGCCCCCTCCGTGAAACTTCCTGTTCTCCATCACATAGACGATTCCCTTCGGCATGGGGTCAACATCATGATATTCCTTCAGAAAGTGATAGGTCCTGCCGGCAATGAATTTCATCAGACCGAAAGAACCCCGTCTGTCGGGGCGGATAAACATCCTGAAAAAATAATACGGTTCCCGGTTATCTCCAAACCCCGAGATATAGACGGTATTAACACCCATGATGTCTCCCCCACCCACCCTGATGACATATACGATCTGCGGAACCCTTCTTGCAGCAATACGGGGAGGCAGCACTCTGTTTTCCACCCAGAAACGGACAATCTCATCACGGGTCTGCTCAGACATCCTCCGGTAGACATTCTCAACGGTATAGTCTTTCCACCGGAAGGGTTCTTCAGACATCGAGGCCATACCGCCCTTCATCCAAAACATTCTTTAAATAATACATCTGCATATCCCCATAATATCATCGCCGGCCATAAAACAGTCCCCCTGGTACAAAAAGGGTCCGTGCGTGGTTCTCGTAACGGGTCTATCCCTCGCTACTGAACCGTTCTCTCCTCCTGAGCGCCGTCACCGCACCGCCGGCAAGGAGGGCGATAAGCGCCATCATGCCCCACTGGTTTAAAGTGGGAACGGTGGTGATCAGGCCTGTGTCACATGCACTGATGGGTGCGCCAGTATCCTCATAAGCCCAACCGGTGATGGTCCCCTGGCCGGCATCGGCAGCAGCCCCGTAACCGATCCAGCCGTATCTCATGCCTCCGGGTGTCAGAAACCTTACGCCGATACAGCCATGGGTACCGAGAAACTGTCCAGCTCCATATACTGATCCTTCATAACTAGAATAAATATCCATAATCCCGGCATATTTCCAGAGCCTTGGGGAAGAGAGTGAACTTTTTATCAGATATTGTGACGGGAGGTTATCCACAAAAGGACTCGATCCTGTTAAAATGGCTTGATTCGAGTAGTTGTATCCTAAAATCAGATGTCCCTTTAAAAAATATGTAGTCGTAGTCGTAGTCGTAGTCGTATTTGTAAAATATTTAACACCAAAATCGTTGGTCCCGTCGTTATTAATGTCAACGAAACCTAAAGGATTCCCACTGTCAACAGTGATGCTCATCGGCCCGCTGTAGCGGATGGCTGCATCTGCTGCCGGTGCAAGGACGAGCAACCCCGCTGCTGCCGCCGAGTATGCCCTGAGTTTTCTCTCAAACCCTGCCGTTTTCTTCTTGCCTGCCATGTAACCTCCTTTGCCGAATATTTTTAGAGAATTCCCTCCCGATAGGGGAGGACAAAGATGACTTTTTACGATACCGTCATTTCAACCCTTGACAGCCTGTTGAATCCTGTTCTTTAAAACCGTCCTCCATGCCTCTGTGTCTCAGTGACCAATATCCGTCTTCTCCGCTTTCTGCCTCCTCAGAGTGGGATCGATGGCGCCGGATATTGCATCCATATCAAGCCCCCCGCCCAGGAAGGAGTTTATATCACGAATGGCCGTGTCTTTGTCGTTCAGACACTTTTCATACTCAACAAAGAGTGTCGGGATCAGTTTAAGGGCAAGTATTCTCTTTACCTGATTCACCTGGTTCTTATAGGTCGCCTTCAGTTGTTCATTCGTGAGCCTTGCACCCCTTCTTCCCATGCGGGTGAGCATCGCCTTCTGGGAATGGATAACCTCATCCAGGTCCCGGACCATGAAGACTACCCGGTAGCGAAGGTCGTGCCGGGAAGGCAGGTGAGAGAGGAGCTGGACGATAACCTTCACCGCCTTCCCCTTTGCCTCCGTTAGCCACGAGGAATCACGGGCAAGGTTTTTGACCTTCTCATGTTCGTAGTAGCCTCTGAGATTGTCCTCGTCGGCATTGCGCCTTCCGTCGGTAAGGGGCTGGATTCCACCGGCCTTCAGCATCTGCATCATCATGGATGTCCCGCTCCGGGGGAGCCCGGAGACAACAACAACCGTCTTTGCAGTGTCCATGGAACCTTCATTGAACCTAAGGAATCCATCAGGAAGCCCGGTGTCACCCGAGACAAGGGAAGTCTGAGCCGCCTTCACCTTCTCAACTTGAGGTGTGAGTTCCCCCCGCTTGATCTTCCTGATCTGCTTTCGTGCCTCCACGGCCAGGTCCGCATATTTCTGTGCAGTCTCTTCATCCTTCAATCGGTTTCTGTATATGTAGGAGAGGCGTCCGAGCGCTTCCGGGTAATTCGGATTCTGTCTCACCGAAACCCTCAGCGCCTCAACCGCCTCGGCGATCCTGCCGATCCGGTGCAGTGCTACTCCGAGGTTGTAGTGGGCAGGGGGGTTATGGTAGCGAAGCCCAACGGCGGAAAGTGCAGCCTCTGCCGCCATACGGTTTTTACGGAGCCCAAGATATGTTCGGGCAAGACCGAGACCGGCACCGGCATTTTCTGGATCAATCTCCAATGCCTTTTCATAATTCTTCTCTGCATCCACATACCTCTTCATCCTGAGATATACCTCCCCAAGCTTGTTGTAGAGGACCGGTTGTGTCCTGTCTGCCGCCTCCGCCCGCCTCAGGTGTTGCAGTGCCTCTGTCCTTCTCCCCTCCGCAAAGAGAAGAGCGCCCATAAGGTACTCCATCGCATAGGGGCTTTTTGAGGCCTCCGCCTTGAGATTACGCAACCTTCGTTGTTCCTCTCTGCTCAGCTCTTCGGGTTTTCTGTCTTTCAGTTTCTCCCGGTATTCCTTAAGTTCTTTTGCCGCCTTCCGGGCATTCCTCCTCTTCCGCTGAAATATCTCCTCAAGGAGCACCCTGGCATCGCTGATCATCTCCATCGTCTGGTAACAGGAGACAAGCTGAATGCCGAAACGGTATTCATCAGGCCATTTTTCGAGGATTTCTTCAAGTATGGGGATTGCGTTAATGTAGAGGCCGGCGTCCATATAGGCCCGTGCCTCGTTGTACCGGAGTTCCCGGATGCACTCATCCACGGCCTTCTCCGTGTTCTCATCGGGACGGTCTATGTACCCAAGTCCAATAAGTTGCTCAATGGCCTCCTTTGCCTCAACGGGATCAATACTTGTATCCTTTGGGTGGCCCCCGTCGTTTCCCGCAACTTCATCCCAGCCTGGTATCGTCTTAATATCAGGGGGTGACTCAAAGATATTGATCAGGGGTTTGCCGTCCATATCCTCACCCACGGGTAGTCCCATAACGGCAAGGATGGTTGGACAGATATCAAGAAGACTTGCCCCATAGATAATCTCATCACGCTTGACTCCGGGACCCTTCACGGCCATTATGCCATAAGGGCGGTGCTGGACAGCGGGACCGGCCGGCTCACGCGGGATATTGCGTGGGCGCAGGTGATCGGAGTGAAATCCGTGGTCTGAGACAATTATCACCGTTGTCTCCGGCCCGGCCTTATCAAGGAGGGTGCCAAGCAGGATGTCATGGTAGATGTATCCGCTATCAACCACATTCTTATAAAGTTCGAAATCCTTCTCATCAACCCATGGCAGGCGCGGGGGATGGTAGTTCATAAAGCCGTGACCGAAGTGATCTATTGAATCATAATAAACAGCGGTGAAATCCCATGGCTCATGATGCATTATTGCCGTGACAGCCCTGTTGATTGTTGTGCAGTCGGCTATTATCTTGGCAAGGTTCTCAATACGCCTGTCCTTCTCCTGGTCGATCCCGGCAAGCCCCGGCACGAAGTTCATCACAAGACCAACCTCCAGTTCCTGTGGATGGAGCCTCAGTTCGGCAAGGTTTCTTGCGAGTCTCTCCGGATGGACTGTACCGGCTTTCAACGGCCAGGGCTTCCCGTATGGTGCAACGGCACGATGATAGTGATTTGAGACCATCACCCCGTTTATCGGTTCAACCGGATGCGACGGCCACCATCCCACAACGGTACACTTCCTTCCCGTCTGGCTCAGTATATTCCATATTGTCTTTGTTTTTCTGGAGATATTTGAGACCGGACGGATGCCGCCGCTATGGGGATCCGGCTCGGTGAATCCAAGTATCCCGTGCTTGAACGGCCGCTTTCCCGTGGCGATGGACGTCCAGAGCATGGGCGAGAGGTTCGGGGAAAGGGTTGCGAGGTTTCCTATCACTCCCTCCTCGATGAACCCGGCCATGTTCGGCATCTTCCCCTCGTCGACAAGACGGTGGATGATCTTCCAGTCAGCCGCATCCCACCCGATCAGCAGGACCTTACCCGAATGTGCAGACGGTTTCATTGCGATTGATTTTACTATAATTCTGAAAAAGCGTCAAATGCTTTCACAAACACTTGTATAAAAAGACCTTAATCACGATATCCTTGTATGAGTATCAGCCATAGTGGTCAAGTCAATGTTCATGCCCGGGATTTCTCAGAAAAGCGGTCAGCAATACTGCGGTGGAGGTAAAGGCGGCAGCCATGAAAAAGCTGCCGGCGAAACTGCCGGTGTTCTCTGCAATCATACCTGCAACCGTAGGGCCCGTGATCTGGCCGAGCCCAAACATGAAGGTTATAAAACCGAATGCCTCTGCAGTTTTTTCAACCCCCATATGATCACCCACAAGCGCCGCCATTATGGAGGGGATACTCCAGGCTACGATACCATAAAAAACAAGTGATAAGTAAAGAAAGCCCCCCGGCAGCCCGGTAGCGATAAGCAGGTAGGATAAGGTCTGGATTGTAAATACAGTAATAAGAGCGGACTTTCGCCCAAGCTTATCCGACAGCGTTCCGAACACCGGTCCTGAAAGGAGGCTCAGGATGCCAACCCATGACCAGAAGTTTCCTGCAGCAGCTTCTGAAAACTTCCTCTCGTTAACAAGTGTAGTGACGATAAAGGTTGCATAGATAACATAGGTATATCCAAAGAGGAAGTAGATTGCACCAAGATGGTAGATAATCGCTTTTCTATATATGGAACCCTCAGCAGTTGATCCACTTTTAATATCTCTTCTTGTGCCTTCCGTGCTCCCTGCCGGCAGGAGACCAATATCCTCAGGACTGTTTCTCAGGATGATCATGCAGACAGATGCAGCTGCAATAACTATAATCCCCAGCACAAGCCAGCTTAGCCGCCAGCCTTCCGGCCCGGTTGATTTGTTGATATAAGGTATAAGCTTTCCGGTAAGCAAGATCGCAAAACCGCTACCGATAACTATAATGCCTGCTGCCTTTCCCCTCTGGTGGCGAACGAACCAGGCAGATACAAGGGCCATCATGGGCACGTTTGAAGCGCCGCTGCCTATTCCTGTAAGTGTGTAGAGTACCGTTACTGCAAGAAAGCCCTCTGCCTTTCCAATAAGGGACATAGAGATCCCTACAAACAGGAGCGAGCTGAATATGAGAATACGGGTACCTACCTTCCTTACGAGAAGGCCGGCGAATAGCACCGAGACAAGGTAACCGACAAAGTTTGCGGTGCTGATAAACCCCATCTCGGAGTAGGTTAGCTTCAGCGTCCCGGACATTGACGGCAACAGCATTCCCAGGGCAAATCTCCCGATACCGATACTGGCGAAGATACAGAGGGTCCCTGCAAGGACAATCAGCCAGCCGTAATGAATCCGTGATTTACCGTTCATCCCCGAAGGCACAGCACTTAAAGATGTCCTTCCCCAAAGGGTCACCCATAAGTTCCGCCCTGTACCGGCAGCCGCCCCTGCATATCTCTATATCGTCACAGTCACAGGTGAGTTCAGTAAGTTTAAGCGGATCAATGCGCTTCCAGCAGGTTTCAAGACCCTCGGAGATATGCCCCACGGGTCTGTCTGCATAGAACGCACACTTCGCAACACGGCCGTCGGGAAGGACAGATGCAAGGTGAAGCCCGCAGGCATACCCTTCACCACCACCGTGGAACCCCCCGCCGTAACCATAGCGGAGATACCTGCCTGCGGTCTCCGGGGGAAGACACAGGTCCCGGTTTTCCTCCATCCTCCCGCTTGCGCAGGGGACGTCGACCGTCCATTCCCTCACCCCCATCTCTCTGAAGATGCCCTCCATCTCTTCAAAGTCCCCCAGGTTCATAGGGTGTATCATTGTTGAGACGGATACATCAAACCCTGCATCAACAGTCGCCTGAAGTCCCTGCATGGCCTTTCTGTAACTCCCCTTGCCCCTGATGGAATCATGGGATGCATCAATACCGTCAATGCTGATCTGGATCTCCTCAACATTGAGCCCCCTCAGCCGCTCCTCGGTAAGTAAAGTGCCGTTTGAAAGCAGCACCTTCCTTGGGGGGTATGTTTCAAAAAACCTGTTCAGCTCTCCGAAATCCCTGTAAAGAAGGGGCTCTCCGCCGGAGACAAGGACACGCAGTCCCTGAATTGCATGAAACTCTTCAAGCAGACCCTTTACTGCATCAAAGGGCAGCTCGTGAAACTCCGGCTCCCCTATATAACAATGTCTGCACCTGAGGTTGCACCTGTCGGTTACCAGGAGTTCGAGGTATCTCAGGGAAGGAACGGGAGCTCTTCTTATAACATGGTCACTGTGAGGAACCTTCACCGTACCGAGTATATTCTCCTGAAGGCAGAAGTGGATAAAATCCGGATCATCGCTGTAACATCCCTCTTCAGAGGCACACCCCTGCAGAAAGGAGAACCCCCTTTCATCCACCTCATAGAGTTCGTCGGTTTTTACGTTATAGACGGAAGGCACTTCAAGCCACCTGAGGAGACTTTCCTCAGAGAGGTAATAGCGCTTTGATTCCCTGTCTTTTTTTGGAAATGTATCAGGCACGTTGTTTGTGGTTAAGCCCCCGGAAGGGAGGGGATGTTATTGAAAAATCAAGCGCTTAATTCAACCGTTAATATTCTCGTGAGAACTCGGGTAAAACTCTTCCTTCAGCGACCTCGTCATCAACTCCGTAACAGCCTCTGCGGGGTCCTTGCCCTTATGTATGACCAGATAGACCTGCCGGACTATCGGCATCTCCACGGAAAACCTCCCGGCAAGCTCATTGGCGGATGCCGATGTCTTAACACCTTCAGCAACGGATTTCATTTCGGAGAGGATATCATTGAGCTTGACCCCCTGACCGAGCCTGTACCCCACTGTATAGTTCCTTGAGAGGTTCCCGGTACAGGTCAGGACAAGGTCTCCCATCCCGCTCAGCCCCGAGAAGGTCCTCACCTCGGCGCCCATCTTTACCCCCAGCCTCGTAATCTCTGCAAGCCCCCTGGTAATAAGCGCTGCCCGGGCATTAAACCCAAGTCCAAGTCCGTCGGATACACCGGAGGCTATTGCTATTACATTCTTCAGGGCGCCACCCAGTTCCACACCTATCAGGTCGTTATGGGTATATACCCTGAAATTGTCGGTATTAAAGATCTCCTGAATCA
>Ga0114931_10011171_pt1 | contig 10640 bp, 7 predicted proteins | sample 2SBtaG_FD_89579 | JGI IMG/M metagenome (GOLD analysis project Ga0114931, IMG submission 89579) | Deep subsurface microbial communities from Kolumbo volcano to uncover new lineages of life (NeLLi) - 2SBTROV14_V59a metaG | ecosystem: Environmental > Aquatic > Marine > Volcanic | place: Kolumbo...
CCACCAAGCCCCGCCGCCGCCTTTTTCTGCCACCGACCGCCTCCCTCTCTCGCTCCTCGCCCATTCTTCTCCCATTCAGGGCCTTGGCGGAGCACCGGAGAGTGGGTCATGCTTCAGGGCTGGAAAAGAAACGCTCTGAAAAGTTGGCCTCGTGACTATCCGGGGCTCGGGTGAAAACAAAATTGCCGTCGCGGGTGACGAGACGCCCGACCAGCCGCGAGGAAAGCGAATAGCAGGCGATCCAACCGACGAGCAACACTGCCGGGCGGGATGGGTCGGCACGCGGAATGCTGAAGTTACTTGGAACCGAGCCTAAGTCCAAGGTATGAACCACGTATGAACCCTGAACCCTGAACCTTGAACCCGCAAACCTGACTCTACGGTCAAGGGTCACTCTTGGGCTTGCGTCGCGCCCGCGGATGGGCACGATCGTAGACCCGCGCGAGATGTAAAAAATCGAGATGCGTGTATACCTGTGTGGTGCTGATGTCGGCATGGCCCAACAGTTCCTGCACGGCGCGCAGATCGCCACTCGACTCGAGTAAATGACTGGCGAAGGAATGGCGCAACAAATGCGGATGGATGCGCTCGCTGATCCCCTGTACCGTGGCCCACCGTGCAAACCGCGCTTGCACCGCGCGGGCACTGATGCGGGTACCGCGGCGGCTGACGAACAGCGCCTGATTACCCTCCTCGGCGAGCACCGGCCGGGTTTCGATCCAGCGGCGTATAGCGAGGCGCGCCTGGCGGCCGATCGGAACGATGCGCGTCTTGCGCCCCTTGCCGGTGACCCGGATCAGCCCCTCCGCCAGGTCCAGATCGCCGAGATCGACCGCGACCAACTCGGCGAGGCGCAAGCCGGACGAATAGGTCAGTTCGAGCAACGCCCGATCACGCCGCGTCAACGGGTCCGCCCCGTCCAGTTCAAGCAGCGCCGCGGTGCGGTCCGCATCGAGCACCGCCGGCAGCTTGCGGGGTGCCTTCGGGGCGCGGATCGCGGCCGCCGGATTTCGCTCCGTGATGCCTTCCTCGGCCAGATACCGATAAAAACCGCGAATCGCGGACAGCGCCCGGCGAAGGCTGCGCCCGCCGATGCCTTGGCGGTGACGCGCGGCGATATGGCCACGCACCAACGAGGATTCGAGGTGCGTCCAATCCTCGCAACCTCGCGCCGCCGCGAATTCCGCCAACGACATCAGGTCTCGCCGGTAGGCGTTCGTCGTATGAGGGGAGAGCCGCCGCCGCTCACCCAGATGGGCCACGAATCGCTCGACCAGGATCGCGAGCGACGCACAACCATCGGCCGGCATATCCGTCACTCAAGGGCCAGATAAGGCGTGATCGCGCAGGTCACGACTTGCGCGATGCGCCGAAGAAATATTGTTCCCATTCCGGGGTAGTAGCGCTTGGGGTCGTGCGCACAAATAGCCAGCACGCCCATCAATCGTGCACCCCCGAGCGGCAGCAGCGCCCCGGAACCCACGCTGCCGGCCCGCTCGGCGAACAATGCCACGGCCTGGGCTTGCGGTAGCCGCCCACAAAGTGGCTCGCCATCGCGTAAGGACTTGGCAAACAACTCGTGGTGCGAACCCTGGCGGTCCGCAAATTCACTCAATGCACGGTCGCCCGGCAACCGCGGCTCGCTAAACAGGCTCAGGGCGGTCATGTCGACCTTGAAATCGTCCTTCATCGCCTGGTAGACGCGGGCCAACACCTCGTCGATCGCGTGGCATTCAAATAACGCCAAGGTCAAATCGTGGACCTGCCGTCCCAGCGTTTCGTTGGCCCGCGCGGCCGCCACCAGATCGCGCATTCTGAGCCGCAGATCATGGCTCTGCCGGCGCAGCGCCCCCGCTTGATACTCGATCAAGGAAATCGCTTCACCGCAGCCGTGAGGTACCTCGAGAAACTCGATCGGTTCCGGGTTGCGGATCAGAAAATCGGGGTGGGCGCGCAGATACGCTACCACTTCGAGGTCGTTCAACCTAGAATCCTCAGTTGGACGGGGTGAAGTGTGCGTTTGCGGTGGTGCAGGGCAAGGCACAACGCTGCGGAATAGTCATTCTATTCAAAGAGTTGTAACGTCGCTCTGCGCCGCTGCAACCGTGCAATTCGCCCCGTAGCGTGATTCACCGGGCGGGTAGCTGCATCGATCGACATTAAAGGCATTCATATCAGCCGGTTACTGTCAGAATGTAGCGGTCAACTGAGGATTCTAGGTTCAAATGCCCATTCCTTCATTCCGGCGACGGCAACGAGCTTGCGACCAGCGGCCCGCAAACGCGAGACAAGAAGCGCCAATGTTCGGCAACGTCATTGGCGCCCGGCTCGCGGCCGCCCGGACCGACACTCGGCCACGTGCCATTAAACCGGGCGCCCCACTCCCGCATCCATGGTTCGTCATCCGTACCGACTCCGGTTGTCAGACTCCGGGTTCAGAGCTTCCGGGTTAAATGTCCCCAGCTCTTGGAATCATCCGTGAATCCAGGAATAACAGCCGGTATCGAGCGCTTCGGTCGATCGCCGGCGGTGAATTCCGATTGTTTTAGCAACCGCGACACCGAGCGAGTCACCGATCAGCGAACTGCCGACCCTCAATCGTCAACGTCGCGATCTTCAACCGGGAACCGTGAACCCCTTAACCCTGAACCCGAGTAGTTACCGTCATTCTAGTTCAACCGTCCCCTCGAATACCCGAGTCGCCGGCCCGACCAGCCACACCGACTCCCCTTCGCCATCCCAGTCGACATCAAGCCGGCCGCCCGGAAGATCGACCGCGACGGCGTTAGCCAGCAGACCCTGATCGCGGCCCACCACCAGCGCCGCACAGGCACCGGACCCGCACGCTGGCGTCTCGCCGGCACCGCGCTCGAATACCCGCAGCCGGATGTGGTCGGGCGCGCAGATCTCCATAAAACCCACGTTGACCCCCTCCGGAAAACGTTCGTGCGTTTGCATCAAGGAGGCAATTTTCGCGCAGCGCGGGTCATTCACCCTGTCCACGACCAGCACCGCATGCGGATTGCCGAGCGAGGCAATCCCGAACGCTATCGTCTCGTCACCGCAGCGCAACGCATAACGTTGGCTGCGGCGCCCGGCGACGAAGGCGACCGCTCCCGGTTCGAGCTCCGGCACGCCCATATCGACCCGCACCCGGTCATCGGCGAGCAACTCCGCCTCGATCAGGCGGCTGCCGACCGCGAGCGCCACCCGATCACCGCTGATCAGGCCCTTGCGCCTTGCGTATAGCGCCAGACAGCGCATGCCATTGCCGCACTGCTGGGCGCGACTGCCATCGGCGTTGTAGATCGTCACGCCAAGATCGACGTCCGCCTGTTCCGAATCGACCACGAAAAGCTGATCGCAACCCACCCCGCGCCGGCGATCGGCCAGATACCGTACCTGGTCGGCGTTGAGGGGTGCCCGGAGCGTGCCCCGATCGACGATGACGAAATCGTTCCCGAGACCGTGCATTTTTACGAACGGGATAGACATGGGTTGAAGGGTAACGATGCGTACGGCACTTTGAAAGCCCGGCAAGCGATCCCGCTGAGGCCTCGGGCGGAAATCAAGTTGCCAACTCGAGTGGCGAGACGCCCGACCGCAGCGAGGAAGGCGAATAGCTCCATTCAACCGACAAGCACGCCGGGCGGAATGGTGCGGCGCACGCCATGGTGAAGCCATATTTCAACCGAACGGATGGATAAATGAAGAATTTCTCGCGCCAAGGCGCCAAGAAGAAAAAAGAAGCAAATGTTGTTGTTTGCCCGATTTCGGCGGGGTTTCGATGATGGATCGGTTGCACAAAACTTGGCGTAAATGGAAAATAGTACATAATTTTCTTCAATTCGGTGAAATAAATAATACTGATCTTCCTCTTCTTTGCGCCTTGGCGCCTTGGCGCGAAGATCCCGTCCTCACTTCTCTATCAGGACAATTCGCGAATCGAGTGACCCCGTTTTTCATCAGGGCTTCAGCGTAAGCGTTCATCCGTGCACCGGATCGAGCACCCGTCTTTTCGGACCGGTGCCGATCGTTCGTCCCTACCTCAAGCTCGGGTCCGCTGCGGCCGATACGTCTCGGCATGACTCCCAACACCGCCATCTCCGCCGCCGCGCGACGCGAATCGCACCTCATCGCGGCGCACCCAGCGATTACTCCCAACCTACTCCCGGTGCTACACTCGACGCGGCGCGCGGTGCGCGAACTGGGATCGAGCCTGGCGCTCTCCACCCATCGTCTCGCGGCAATCACCCTTCATGACGCGAGCCTCAGCCTCCAGGTTATGGCGGCGGCCAACGCCTTGCGCCCGGTCGCATTGGATAGCGGCGGGGTTCAGGAACGAGGTACCGTGCGGGTGGAAACGGTATCGCACGCGATTCCGCTGATCGGGATCGAACGGTACCTCGCACTGGTACGGCGATCCACCGAGGTGGAGTCGCTGCAACCGGGTCGCCAGCGTAACGCGATCATGGCCACCCTGGCCATGGCCTGGCACGCGGCGGCTCAAGCCCGGGCTTGGGCCGAGGCCCATCACGAGCACCGCTCCGAACTCGCGGTAGTGGCGGCCCAAGCCCGATTCGGCACCGACCTGGCGCTCTGGGCGTTGGGGCCGGAGTCGGGCGCCCAGCTACTGGCCGATTTCGCGCGGGAACCGTATCTGACCGATACGGAGATCCTCGGCGAGCAAGCGGCGGACCGTTTCGCGACGCTGCTTTCCCGCCAATGGCGTCTCCCGGAACTCGCGCCGAGACAACCGACCGCCGGCCCCGGCGCGCCGCCTGACCCATCCGAATTCGGGTATCTCGCCGCACGCCTCGCACGCGCCGCGAGCACCAACTGGTATGGTCAACCCCTCGCCCGCTGCATCGAACTGGCGGCCGATCGCCTCGACCAATCGATAGATGTCACCGATGCGCAGGTGCGCACGCTGGCCGCCGCCGCCGCTCGCCGGTGGCCGGGCCCGATCGTCCATCTGGCCGCCAGACGTCTGCTGTTCGCGCCGGGCGAGCAACCGACTACCGCGGTTCCCGAACCATGGTGGACACAGCAACCACCACCCGCGCCACCCCAAGCGGTGACTTGCGAGACAAGCCGCGCGCCGGTCGCAGCGGTTGAGTGCCCGACCCCTGCCGCCACGGTTCCGCGCCCGACCCCCGCCGCCACGGTTTCGCGTCCGGCCCCCGCCGCCATGGTTCCGCACCCGACCCCCGCCACCACGGTTCCGCGCCCGGCCCCCGCCACCACGGTTCCGCGCCCGGCCCCCGCCGCCACGGTTCCGTGCCCGACACCGGCGCAATCACCTGCTTCGTCACGGTCCGAAGTCTCAACGACCGCATCCGGCGTCACGCGCCTCTGCGAAAGGTTACGTGAAGCCACGGACAACGACGCCGCGACCCGCGCGATAGTGAAAATGACGGTGGATGGCTTGTGTGCACTGCTCGGATTTGATCACGCGCTGTTTGCGGTGGTCGACAAGCACCGAACCGCATTACGAGCGCGCTATGTGCGCGGCACCGAGCACCAGGCATTGAGCGACTGTTTTACGGTCTCGGTGGGTGATTCGCCGCTGCTTTCCCGACTGTTGCGTCGCCGCTCGGCGATTCGATTGGATCGGGACAAGCGGCCGCAAGTTGCCGCCGGCTTGCCGGGTCCACTCGCCGATCTGGTCGTCGGGCGCACGGCATCGTTGATGTCGGTATTCATCGGCAAACGAGCGGTCGGTCTGTTCTACGCCGATCGCCTCGCTATCGCTCAGCCGGAAACGCTCCACGCGGAATTCACTCGCGTGTGTACTCTTGCCGAGGCCGCCCTGGCTCACGCTTCACTGGCGAAGCGTGGCGGTCAGACGCGGCCGCAGGTGCGCGATACACCCGCGTAGCGTGATGCACCGGGCAGGCGAACACCGGAATCGAAGGCGTTAATCAGTCGGTAGCTAGCGGAATACAGCGGTCAACCGCAGATCTGAGTTGAGCAGTGATCCTGAAAACCCGACTGGTTCCTACCGAGCGATCGGATCCGACGAAGCCTAACGGACGGTCGCTCGACCGGGTCCGACGCGGCGGTTCATGTTAGGCTTGGATGGGTGACCGGAAAGGAGCTTCCGGATGATAACGAACGCTGCCGAAATTCGTCTCCTTACGATAGTGCTGCTGTGGCTGGGTTGCACGGCCGCGCCGCTGGCGGCGGGCACCGTTTTTAAATGGCGCGACGCGAATGGTCGCATCCATTACGGTGATCGACCACCGGCGAACGCCGCATCCAGGTCGCAGCGCGTACCGATTTCCACGCGACCCGAAACGGACCCGAACGGCGACCAACGACGCGCGTTGCGCAACCGTCTGCTCAAATCCTACGCGCACGAACGCGCCGCGAAACGCGCGGAACGTGCGAAGCGCAACGCTGCCAAGGAACAAAACGAGGCCGCCTGCGCGCGAGTTCGGTCGCGCCTCGCCGCCCTCCAGCAGGCGGGTGGCATTTTTCAAACTACCGCGGATGGGCAGCGCATTTATTTCACTGATGCCCAGCGCGCGCGCTTGATGCGTGAGACGCGCGACGCAGTCCGCCAGCACTGCGAATAGTGGCGGGAGGCGGTGTCGGCCGCGATGATACGTCGGGGTGAAAATAATCGTTCGAGGTGCGCTGCGCCACACCCTTGTCCCAGCGTCGTACTCCTTCTACCTCGGCGGCCTGGTTTAGCGTGGCGGCCGTATTGCGCGGGAGGTGCCTTCAGTACCTCGATCCGCGCCGTCAGGCGCCTCTGTCCTCGACCATGAGGCGGCTTCCAATTATTTGTCTTTTCAGTAGGGTATAGCCTATAGTTACTTCGTTATGGAAGGTCTGTTCGGGTGAAAAACAGCGTTTGGGCCAGCGATTGGCTGAGCGCGCTGATCGTGACCCTGGTGATCGCATTTGCCGGGTGGGTTGGATTCACGCCGCTCCAGTCGCTCGAGCGTACCGCCTACGACCTTGGCGTTCGCGCTTCCAGCCGTGTTCCCAACGACCGGATCGCGGTGATCGCGATCGACGATCAAAGAATCGCCAATTTGGGACGCTGGCCCTGGCCGCGGGACTTGCAGGCCAAGCTGATCGACATCCTTCGGCAAGGCGGTGCCAAGGTCATCGGCAATTTGATTTTCTACTCCGAGCCACAGATCGATCCGGGCCTGGAAAGAATCCGCGAGCTGCGCAAGATTTACGCCGCTTCAGGGGCCTCCCTGCCGGCGTTGGCCAAGGGACTCGCGGGAGCCGAATCAGCGCTCGACACCGACACCCGACTCGCCACCACCATCGCCGCGGCCGGAAATGTGGTCCTGCCGATGACCTTCGTCCCGGGCGAACCGCTCGGGAAACCGGATAAACCACTGCCGAAGTACGTCTCGCGTAACGCGATCGGCAACATCATCGACCCCGGTGATGCAGCGCTCTCGGGCTTGTTGCCACCAGCGGTGATAGCGGCTGATACGCCGCCGATCCCGGCGATCGGGCGAGCAGCGGCCCGCATCGGCCACCTGAATCCGGTGTGGGACGTCGACGGCGGTAACCGTCGTGAGCCGTTGGTGCTGCGCTACTATGATCAGTATTTCCCGTCCACCGCGCTCCAGGTCGCGGCGCTGGCGCTCAATCTCGGCCCCGGCGACGTACAGGTGACGCTGGGCGAAGGGGTTCGACTCGGTAGACTGCGGATCCGCACCGATCCTTTCCTGGAAATGAATACCTTCTACTACGGCGACCAGGGCGGGCGCCCCGCGTTCCCGGTCGACTCGTTCTTCGATGTCGTGACCGGCAAGATCCCGGCCAGCAAGTATCGTGACAAAATCGTGCTGATCGGGCCCTCCGCGGCGGGTATCGGGACCCTGCAGAAAACCCCGATATCGGCAGCCATGGCGCCGGTGGTGTCGATGGCGCACACCGTATCGAGCATCCTCGATGAGGACTTTTTCGTCACCCCGGCGTGGGCCGGAATGGCGGAAGCGGGGGTGTTCGCGTTGGTGGCACTGTACCTGATTGTGGTCTTCCCGCGGGTCCGGGCCGGTATCGCGGCAGTGGTCAGCTTGGTGATGTTGCTGCTGATCATTGGCGCTCACTACGTACTCATGACCACCCAGGCCACTTGGTTGCAGCTCATGCTACCGGCGACCCTGCTGGTCGTCGGACACGGCCTGCTCACCACCAAACGGTTCTTGATGACGGAGCGGGGCAAACTGCGCTCGGAGGCGGAGTCCGCGGAAAGTAATCGCATGCTCGGGCTGGCCTTCCAGGGGCAGGGGCAACTCGACATGGCGTTCGAGAAATTCCGCAAGTGTCCGCTCGATAACTCGCTGATGGACTCACTCTACAACCTCGCCTTGGACTACGAGCGCAAACGCCACTTCAACAAGGCCGGGGCGGTTTATCAGTACATGGCGGAATTCAATCCGAAGTTCCGCGACCTCGAACAGCGCATGTCGCGCAGCAAGGCGCTCGAAGAGACCGTGCTGATCGGTGGCGCCGCCGGTAGCGCGCAGGCTGGCACCATGATCCTCGACGCAGGCGGTGTGGAGAAGCGGATGCTCGGCCGTTATCAGGTCGAGAAGGAACTCGGCAAGGGCGCCATGGGGGTCGTCTACCTGGGGCGGGATCCAAAGATCAATCGGGTCGTTGCGATTAAGACGATGGCACTTTCACAGGAGTTCGAGGACGACGAACTCGATGAAGTGAAGGAACGTTTTTTCCGTGAAGCGGAAACGGCGGGGCGCCTCAACCATCCCAACATCGTGACCATTTACGACGCCGGCGAAGAGCAGGATCTGGCCTATATCGCGATGGAGTTCCTTAAAGGGGAAGACCTCGCGCGATACACCAAACCCGACCAATTGCTGCCGCTCGCCACCGCGCTCGACATCATTTCCAAATGCGCCGCCGCGCTCGACTATGCGCACGGCTATAACGTCGTGCATCGCGATATCAAGCCGGCCAACATCATGTACGATCCCGACAGCGGTTCGATGAAGGTCACCGATTTCGGAATCGCGCGAATCACCGACTCGAGCAAAACCAAGACCGGCATGGTCCTCGGGACCCCCTCGTACATGTCTCCGGAGCAACTGGCCGGGAAAAAAGTGGACGGGCGCTCGGACCTGTTTTCGTTGGGTGTCATGGCCTATCAGCTTTGCACCGGGCGCTTGCCCTTCGAGGCGAATTCCATGGCCACGCTGATGTACAAGATCACCAATGAAGAAGCGCCCGATATTCTCAGCATACGAACCGATCTTCCGCCCTGTCTGAAGGCTATAATTGACAAAGCGTTGCAGAAAGTGCCGAATGCGCGCTACTCGCGAGGCGCCGAGATCGAAAAGGATCTGCGCGCCTGTATAAGCCAGATCGGGGATTAAACAGGTGAGCCGCCGGGATGAGCCTTGAGGGAAAGCTCGAAATCCACCCGTTAACCGACGTGGGCAGAAAGCGCCAGCACAACGAGGACTGTATCGCGAGTGATATTGGGATGGGGGTGGCCGTGCTCGCCGACGGCATGGGCGGCTATAAAGCCGGCGAGGTCGCCAGCGCGATCTGCGTCAACACGATCATGGAGGCGTTGCGCACTCGATTGAAGGGCGCCGCCGGGGAGATTGACGAGGCATCGGGCTACAGCCGTGAAAGCATCGTAATAAAGAATGCGATCGAGAAGGCCAATGAGACAATTTATCAGACATCGCAGAGTCAGCCGGAGTGCCATGGGATGGGCACGACGCTGGTCACCGCCGCGTTTTATGATGATCGCATCACTATCGCACACGTCGGCGACTCCCGCCTGTACCGCTTGCGCGACGGCGTTTTCGAGCAGATTACCAAGGATCACTCACTGCTGCAGGAGTTGATTGACAAGGGCTTCTATACACCCGAGGAAGCACGGGAATCGAAAAACAAGAACCTGGTCACTCGGGCGATCGGCATTGACGCGAGCGTGGTTCCGGACCTCCAGGAGGACGTTGTAAAACCCGGTGACATCTATTTATTGTGTTCGGATGGGCTCAGCGACATGGTTGACGACGAGCACATCCAATTAACCCTGAAAAGGTATGGTGACAACCTCACTGATGCGGCGAAAGCGCTGGTGCAACAGGCGAATGAGAATGGCGGCAAAGACAACATATCCGTCATCCTCGCGCGCTCGCTGAAATCGTTCGCCGCACGCAAAGGCTGGTACCACAGAGTATTTGACTGGTTCTAACGGGATTCCAGGTCGAGGGTAAAATGGCCGCAAAGCTGATATTAAGCCTCAATAAATCGGTACTTGGCGAGTATCCGCTCGACAAGGAACGGATCCTTCTCGGTCGCAAACCCGACAATGACATACAGGTCGACAACCTTGCGGTCAGCGGACAACACGCCGCCATCATTACGATCCTGAGCGACTCTTTTCTCGAGGATCTCGACAGCACCAACGGCACCTACGTCAACGGTAAACTGATCAAGAAACACGCGCTCAAAAACGGCGACGTGGTCCAGATCGGTAAGCACGAGTTGAAGTATGTCAACGATGAGGCGGTCGAGGAGGAGGATGACTTCGAGAAAACGATGATCATCCGGCCGGGGATGGCGAGCCATGCCGCGGCAGCCGCCAAGGCGCAAGAATCGGTAGCCGCGGCGCCGGCGGGGGC
>Ga0114931_10011172_pt1 | contig 10639 bp, 12 predicted proteins | sample 2SBtaG_FD_89579 | JGI IMG/M metagenome (GOLD analysis project Ga0114931, IMG submission 89579) | Deep subsurface microbial communities from Kolumbo volcano to uncover new lineages of life (NeLLi) - 2SBTROV14_V59a metaG | ecosystem: Environmental > Aquatic > Marine > Volcanic | place: Kolumbo...
CAAAAATATCCTGCTCTTTGTAATTAAAAATTGTTCCACGTGGAACAATTGTCTTTTTTTCAGAATAATAAAATAAGGGAATAATTCTAAATATCATATATAGATATAATAAATAAAATTCTAAAATCTTTAAAGATCTAAAAAGAGCTAAAATTTGATTTTGTGACCAAAAAATAGAAGTAAATGACCAAAAAACTAAAAGTAAAGGTAAAACAAGGTATAACTGGTGGATAAATTGAGTTATCCACAGGTTACTTCTTGACAGATTTAATTTAGTATGGGATAATATAGTAAAGAGCCATAAACTTATGGCCATTATCAGAAAAATATCTGATAGACAAATGTGCAAATTTGCGTATTCGTTAAAAGTTCTTTGGATAGGAAAGTAAAACAGTACTTTCCTAATGCTTAAAGAAAAAGTTAATAAAAAACCAAAGAAAAACCAAATATCTGGTTGAATTTTAGTTTTATTTAAAAAATTAATAAAAAACTTTTTCATATATTTAATTATAACCTAAAATATAAAAAAAACCATTGACCAAATAGAATAAATCAAATAATATAAAGATGCTATAAAAATTTTGGGCCATTAGCTCAGTTGGCTAGAGCGCCTCCATGGCATGGAGGAGGTCAAGGGTTCAAGTCCCTTATGGTCCACCATATTAAAAATTTACAAGCAAATAAGTGAATTATCCCTTTGAATAAAGCTAAATAGTTGGTTCTAATTATTTCTAACGTGATCCACTAAAGGCGATTTACCGCCATAACGAATTTGAAGAATGTTCCGCTTCGCCCAAATTGTTTGAAAGCAACTTCGCCAAGCTGTTGATTTATATGTAATATTACTCGGAAAATTTTTTATACTTAATACAATATCATCATTTTATGACTATAATTGTAGAAATAATTGGTTTTACGGCAGCTGCTGTTGGCACATCATTAATGCTACCACAAGTAATTAAATCAATTAAAATAAAAAAAGTTGATGATATTTCGTTTGGAATGTTGGTGTTATATTTTTTTAATTGTCTTCTGTGGTTAATTTATGGAATGTTGATTGTTGTTTGACCAATTATTGTTTCTAATTTCATTGCTTTAATAATTAGTATTATCCAATTAATTCTCAATAAAAAATACAATTCGCATAAATAAAAAGTTTTTCTGCGTTATACTGTACCTCCTTTCAGTCGACATTTTTTCTTGCAGAAAAAACACATAAGAATGCCGTTTACCATAAAACATTACAAGACACATTAGATAAAGGTGACGTTCAATTAATTAGCTGGAATGATTGGAATGATAAATTTGAATTGTTAATTCCTTTTTATAAATTTAATAATAAAGTTAAAAAATTTCGAATCCTACATTTTTATTCAAAAAAAGAATATAATTTATTCAAAGAAACTACAAAATGATAAGATGAAAAGATATTGAATTTAAAATGAGGAGATACTAAAGATTAGAGAAAATAACGTTAAAAAAATGGACTTATTATTTATTACGCCTATACTGTTCTTTTTCATAGCATTTATTTTTTCAATGCTTGGTATGGGCGGTGGTCAATTATACATCCCTATTTTGTTTTGGTTAGGAATGGATTTTAAAACACAAGCAATCCCATTGGGGATGCTGCTAAATATTGTTAATAGCTCATCTGCTACAATTACATATGGAAAAAAGAAATTAATTGACTGGAAAGTTGCAATACCTTTTGGGCTAGCTATGGTATTATTAGCTCCGTTGGGAGCATGGCTAAATATAAGTCTACCAACAAAACCAATAATCCTAATCTTTGCATTACTTACTGCTGCATCCGCGATATTAATGCTTAGTGGCTGGAAACCAAAAAGAGGAAAGTTTTCATCTAAAGAACGTACAATTTTGGGTATTTCAGGAGGTTTGGTTCTTGGTTTCTTTGCAGGATTAGTTGGCAGAGCTGGAGGCAGTTTTGTTGTGCCTTTATTATACATCGCAGGATTAGGAACAAAGACGGCGGTTGCCACTTCTGCATTTGTAGTAACATGTTCTGGTACTTCAGGTTTTCTCTCTCATATCTTTACTGCTGCACAACCAAACTGGAGCATCTGGATTCTTTGTGTATTTTCTGTTTTGATTGGAAGTCAATTAGGTTCACGTTTAATGGCTACGAAACTAAAATCAAAATATATAAAGATAGTATTTGGAACTGTATTGCTCGGAGTTGCAGTAATCCTTATTCTTCAAAAATTTTTATTATAAAAAAACAGTGGAACTAAACCATTGTCGCTTATACGCAATTCAAAAAATATTTTTATAAATAATTATGAAAATTTATATAATGATTTGCAATTAAATAAAATATGGAAAAAAGAAAAGAAATATACTTTAAGAATAGAATGGAATGGCGTGAGTGGTTATCAATAAATTATAACTTATCAAAAGGTGTATATCTTACTTTTTACAAATTAAGTAGTGAGAAAGAAAGTATGCGTTGGGAGGAAGCGGTTCAAGAAGCTCTTTGTTTTGGTTGGATAGATTCTGTCGTAAAAAAGATAGATGACGAAAAAAGAAAACAACTTTTTACACCTCGAAAGCCAAAAAGCGGGTGGAGTAAACTAAACAAAGATCACATAAAAAAACTCATCGCAAATAATTTAATGCATATATCAGGATTGGAAAAAATAAAAATTGCAAAAAAAAATGGCTCTTGGTCAATTAGAGATGACGCAGAAAACTTAATCATTCCGAATGATTTAAAGAAAAAATTAGATCCAAATAAGATTGCATTTAGAAATTTTCAAGCTTTGACTAAAAGTCATAAAAAAGGTTATTTGCATTGGTTGTATTCAGCTAAGCATGAAGAAACTCGAAAGAAACGAATCATCGAAATAGTAAAATTATGTGAGCAAAATATTAAATCAAGAAATTAGTATCCAGTATTAATTTCAACAAAGGTATTTTAAAAAATTCCATTCACCCCTTAATCTCCTCTGGAGTTTTTTAAAACGGAAAAAATCAAATTTATAGGAATTGAGGAAAGACTATTATATAAGTGGCGCCAATGATATTTGGATGCCGAGAGCCGGAGATAATGGAAATTATTTAATTGCCCTTTTCCTCATTATTGCCAAGCAGGTCGAGCTCCTTAATCAAAAAGTTTTTCAAAACATTAAAATCATGATATTTTTGGCCGATTTTGAAATTTTGTTCAAGTCGATTGATGGTGTTAGAACTTTTGAGCCAAAGAATAGTTTGTCTTACCGCTTTATCAATGTTTTTTTTAGGTATTGAATATAGATCATTCTCGTCACAAGTTAAGCCACTTCCACCGTTACCGAGGGAGATAATATTATAACCTTCTTTTTTAATATCGGTTTTATAGACAGGATATTCATAAATCACTATTGGTTTTTTGGCAAACACACCCTCGATGAATTGGTTGCCCCAGCCCTCCCAGATGCTGGGAAAACTGACTATGTCAGCGTGGGCATAGGCATCCCAAAGCGAATAGGTTTTTACTCCGTGTGAAAATTTTCTTTTAGCCTTAACATGACCTGATATAAATTTTGCACAAAGATGGTTTTCAAATGCTTTGTTTTTTAATCTGAATAAATATTCCCGTTTTTCATCCTCGGCGTAACCGGCCAGTATCAGCACCACTTTAGTCTTTGAATTAAGTTTTTTCCCGTTATATATTTTTTTTCCTTTAAGTTTAGATATACTGTTTTGCAGGGCGATAGCATAGTCCATGGCCAGCTCAATGCCTTTTCGGGGTATCACCCGGGTGGCCTGGAGTATTATTAGGTCTCTTGGGTCAATGGCAAACTCATGCAAAAAATCTTTATTAAAGCTATCTATCATCCATTCTTTTTGTTCAAAGTCAAATACATCGGGCAGAACTTTGGCATCAATATCCAGGCGTTTTTTAAGCTCCTTTTTGGCCAGAGTATTTATAACTACGTGTTTAATATATTTTGATTTCGGTGGCATGAATTTTTCCATATACCGCCGTAAGTATTGGTTACGGGGTATCTGGTACTCTTTTCTTTCCCAATAAAAATCATGGTGAGTAGCTAAAGTAGGTATCTGGAATTTTTTTATCCACTTGGTGAAGGCCTTGGCCGCGGCAATGTGGCCGCCAAACGAGAAAATATTATGAATCAGGACACGGTCAAAATGTTCTTGTAATTGAATAGCGTTTAGCCGACCTTCAATAACGCCGGATATTTTATTTATTTTTCTTTTCAGTTCTCCAGAGCTAAGATCTTGCCGCTTGAAGTAGATAAAGCCGTTTTCTTTAATAATCGGGATAATGCCATCATCCCATTCCAGCTCCTTGATGGTGTAATCGGCATTTTGTGAACGGTTGCCGGCAATTAACTTTACTTCAAAGCCGTACTGCTCTAATATTTTCTTGCGTTTGGCAATCTCCAAAGAAACTCCGTCTGTCCCGCCAACCCGGTAATGACAAATTGCTATTTTTTTACCATTTCTATTAGGCATTATCTACAAGTTTTATTCTTTATACTTTAATTATATCATTAAAATTCAAAGATATAATTTATTTTTACCATAATATTTGATATGGTGCAATATTTGATATGGCGCAAGCGAAAGCTTTCCCTTCAGTTTTAAAGCGTGTTGAATTTAGTTTTCAAGGCTATGGCATAATATAAATTTCATATATTTATTCTTAATTTATGCTATAATAGTAATAAAGAATAATTTTAATTTCAACTTTTAGTATTAAATAAAATCGTTTTTAAATAAGGAATTTTAGCTTTTGGGCATTCACCCTTTTGATTCTCCTCCGCCCAAAAAATCAAGACGAAAATTAAATTTCTTTTTATTTTCTCTCAAAAAATCTTTTAGAGAATGTTAAAAAAATTCAAGGAACAAACAAGGGTAAATGAAGAATTGTTGAAAGATAAATAATTATAATTAAGATAATATAAAAATGAAGTTAGAAAATAAATATGATTTATTAGCAATTGGGGGTGGCCCTGCTGGAACTCCTAGCGCTATGGAATATGCAACATTGTACCCAAATAAAAAAATTTTATTAGTTGATAAACTGGGGAAACTTGGTGGAGAATGTTTGTTTGAAGGTTGTATACCTTCAAAAATTCTCTTAAAATCTGGGGAAGAATATTTAAATCAAAATAAAGTTATTGATTTTGGTATAAAAGATTCTAATGAAAAACCAAAATTAATTTGGGAAGATGTTGTTAGAAGAAAAGTAAATATTTTAGAGAAAAGAAACCAGGCAGCTTTAGATAATTTAAATTCTTTGGGAAATATTACTTTCATAAAAGGAATTGCAAAATTTATAGATAAAAATTCTGTAAAAATTAAATTAGTAGAAACTGATGAAGAAAAAATAATAACTTTCAAAAAAGCAGTTATTGGAACAGGCTCAAGAACATTTATTCCTCCATTTAAAGGTAATGGACTTGATAAAGTTTGGACCAATAATGAATTTTTCAGAGATTTAGAACATCCAAAAACATTAACTATCATTGGTGATGGTCCAATTGGAATTGAACTTAGTCAAATTCTGGCAAATTTAGATTTAAAATAAATTTAATTGGAAACAGGAGTTCAATTTTACCCATGATTGATAAAGAATTTTCTCAAATTGTTTTAGAAAAAATTAGAGCCAATAAACATATTAATTTGATTTTAGATGCCAATGTTTCAAAAATTAATTTTAATAATAATTTATTTGATGTTATTTACTCTCAAAATGGAAAAGTGAAAAATATTAATTCTGAAAAAGTTTTAATTGCTACGGGGAGAACACCAAATATTGAAGAATTAAATTTAGATAAAGCAAATGTTAAATTTGAAAGAAAAGGAATAATTGTTGATAATTATCTTCAACAACTAATGAAAATATTTATGCAGCCGGAGATGTGATATTACACGGTCCTCAATTTGCACATACAGCAGCCTACGAAGCTCATATTTTGACTCAAAATCTATTCTTTGGAAGAAATAAATTTAAAGTTAATTATGATAAAAATTCTTGGGTTTTATTTTCCGAGCCCAATATTGTTTCAGCTGGAATTAGTGAAGAAAAAGCAATTGAAAAAGGATATGATGTAATTACTGGATTATATGATTTCTCAATTGATGCAAAATCTCAAATTGAAAATGCAGATTATGGTTTTACGAAATTTATAGTAAATAAAAAAAATTTAAAAATATTGGGCGTAACAATTGCAACACCCAATGCTCAATCTATTTCAGGTGAGGCAGCCTTACTTATTTCAAAAGAAGTTACATTAAAAGAATTAGTTTCAGTAATTCATCCTCATCCAACACTGAGTGAGTCTTTTACTTTTTTAGCAAAGACGATGATGGGAAAAATAATTCAAGAACAAATGAAAAGTCCAATGTTTAAAATCGGGTTTTTTATTAAAAAATATTTGTAGATTAAAACGAAAAAAAAGATAAAAAAGGAGGTCATTAAAAAATGATATGAGAAAAGAATCTTCTCCGGACCCGCCCGAATCTTGCTCGGTTGCTTCAGAGAAAAGAAACTAGTTTCTTTTTGCTCCTCATCTCCCTCGCACTGTGTTCGCCTCAGGAGGAAGACTCCGTCTATCCGCCGCATTACACGCAATATTTGGATTTCAAAATTAATTTACGCCCTATTTTCTAGGAAATTCTAATTTTATCTAAAGATAAATAAATTAAACTTTTTTACAATTTCATATGAAGTTATTTTTAGTAAGACATGGACAAACTTTTTCAAATAGGGATGGAATTTTGCAAGGACAATTAGACACAGAATTAAGTGAATTGGGAATTAAGCAAGCAGAGAAGGTTGCTAAAAGATTGAAAGATTATACTTTCGATAAAGTTTTTTCAAGTGATTTACAAAGAGCAAGTAATACTGCAAAAGCAATCACTAAATTTCACAACATTGAGATAGTTTATGATAAAAGATTGAGAGAAAGACATTTTGGTGATTTTGGAGGCAAAAAAAGAAGTAATCTAGACTGGGATTCGTTAGATGGTGAAAGGTGGGAAAAGTGTCCTCCAAATGGAGAAAGCATAAATGATCAAATTAAAAGAGTTAAAGATTTTGTTGATACTCTACATAGCGAAGGGAATGTATTAATTGTTTCACATGGCGGAACTATAAAAGCATTAGTGCATATTTTATTAGGTAAAGATTTAGAAGAAATTACTTTAAATGAAAGCCCAAAGAATACGGGAGTCTATATCATTGAAAAAAAAGACGATAGTTATATTTCAATTATAGAGAATTGTGATGTTCATTTAAATTAAGTAGAAATTACGAAAATAGGGCTTTTGGCTAGTCTCGGCTTCGCCTCGAAAATCAAAACACTTCTCCGTTTCTCGCTTCGTTGCGATACTCGACTCGCGCCTGCCGGATCTCTATTCGGTTGGGGGCGTGTAACACCCGCTAAAAAGAAGACTCTTGCAGATTTTTTCCAAATTTTTGCCTTTCCTTTCTTTTATATTACAATAAGGAAGAAAGGCAAAAACTTCAGATATACGGGAATGTTATCAAAAATCTCGCTCTGTTCGGTTCGTTGGGAAGATTGCTTCTAATTCCTTCGCAAGACTCCACCTATCCGCCGCATTAGGTGACATTTTACTTACTAATATAATTAAAACTTATGATAATTGGATTTGGAAATGGAGACTTTTTCAGATTATATTCTGATGACAAAGAAAGATTTTCTCAAAAGTATATAGATTTATTCAAAGCTAATAATTTGGCAAATGCTATAGAGTTGCATTGTTCGGATGAAGAATGTATCGATCATCTTCTACTGGCTGACAATATCGATTTATCATATTTTAAATTTGTTTCTTTACATGCACCAAATTTTCAATATCAAAAAAATGACATATCGATTAGAATATTATCAAAACTGGTAGAAATGCATAAAAAATATAATCTTCAAAATATTGTCTTTCACGTTGATAAAGTTAAAGACTGGGATGTATTTCTTGATTATAATATGCTTCCAATTTCGATAGAAAACTTGGATGAACGCAAAGAATCTGGCAGATCAATAGATGATATAAAATCTATTCTTGAAAAATATGATTTCAAATTAACTTTAGATTTACAACATTGTTTTGTAAATGATAGAACAATGACACTGGCAATTAAGTTTCAAGAATTATATAAAGAAAGAATTGTTGAGTATCATATTAGTGGATACGAAGAAGAGCTCTTGCATTATCCATTATTTAAAACACTTCAAAATGAGATTATATATTCTTTAAAATTTAAAAATATACCAATTATTATAGAAAGTACTTTTGATAAAATAGGAGAACAGGAAACAGAATTAGAATATATTAAACAAAGATTAAATCAGTAAATAAAGCTCTTGTTCCTAAGGTCGCTCGCCCTACGAGTCATTTAACAGCTACTACCTGCAAGAACTTCGCCACATTTTGCCACACTAAATTGATTTTTAAGGAAGTGGCAAAACGTCGGGTAGTGGCAAATGTTATCAAAAACCTCGCTCCGCTCGGTTCATTGGTTAAAAAACATGTTTCTTTTTGCTCCTCACCTCCCTCGCACTGCGTCTGTGTCCGCCTCAAGAGGAAGACTCCGTCTATCCGGTGCATTTATGAAATAATTAAAAGTTTTTATTCGCTATCGCGAATAATTATTTGGGGCTATTTTTTATTTTTTTCTCCATAAAAACCGTTGACAAAACAATACAAATAATGGTAACTTATTATGTTAGGTAGTTCTTTAACATCCAATCCCAAGCCATATTTTTTAATGTTGCTCTTTTGAACTAGTAATGTTAAATGAAAATCCACGGTGGATTTTCAATCCAAAGAGTAATTGAGAATAATAGACAAAAAAGGAGGAAATGTTATGTAACCGAAAATTAAAAAGAAACCGGAAAAGAAACGTGTGAAATTGCGTATCGGTAAGGGCAGTTACAGCATCTGCGACTAGCCCGTCCACCAACCGAAGGGGGTGGGGAGGTTTAAAAAACTCTCCTAAGTAATTTATCATTTCTTTATAACTAGGAGATATAAAAATATGAAACAAGTAATACAAAATTTATTAGATTTAGCAGACGTCAAGATTAATGGGCATCGTTCTTGGGATATTCAAGTACACAATTCAAAACTGTATGAAAGAGTTTTAGCCAAAGGCAATTTGGGCTTAGGTGAGGCGTATATGGATGGATGGTGGGATTGTAAAGCCATTGACGAATTTATTAATAGAGTTTTAAAAGCAAAATTAGATCAGAAAATTAAAAAGTCTAAACAGGCTATATGGAATGTTCTCAAAGCAAAAACTCTAAACCTGCAAAGTAGTTCTCGAGCATATAAAATAGGGGAAAAACATTATGATATTGGGAATAATCTTTATATTCAGATGCTTGACAAAAGAATGGTTTATACCTGTGCATATTGGAAAAACACAAAAAACCTAAACGACGCTCAGGAAGCAAAACTGGATTTAGTATGTAAAAAAATAGGACTAAAACCGGGTATGAAAGTATTGGATATCGGTTGTGGTTGGGGAAGTTTTGCTAAATATGCTGCGGAGAAATATGGTGCTAATGTTGTAGGTATCACTGTATCTAAGGAGCAAGTGGAATTAGGCAATGAACTTTGTAAAGGATTACCCATTGAAATTCGTTTGCAAGATTATAGAGATGTACAAGAAAAGTTTGACCGTATTGTTTCTCTTGGTATGATTGAACATGTGGGGTATAAAAACTTTAAAACATACATGAAGATGGTCCATAAATGCTTAAAATCTGATGGACTTTTCTTGTTACATACAATCGGAGGGAATGAATCTGTTTATTCAACAAATTCTTGGATTGAGAAATATATTTTCCCAGATTCAATGCTCCCTTCTGCAAAACAACTTACTTCTGCTACAGAAGGATTATTTGTACTCGAAGATTGGCATAGTTTTGGCACAGATTATGATAAAACATTGATAGCTTGGTATGAAAACTTTAATACTAACTGGGAAAAATTAAAAGGTGCCTATGATCAGCGTTTTTATAGGATGTGGAAGTATTATCTTCTTATCTGTGCGGGTGCATTTAGAGCAAGAAATACCCAGCTATGGCAAATAGTCTTTTCAAGGAATGGAGTGGAGGGAGGATATATAAGCATACGTTAAGATGAATCCTTTCCCGTCATATTATTCTATCTGTCCAGCAAGCAATATAGATGATAGAAGAAAACCTCAAAACAATGATGATCAATGGCGGAACTCAAATCATGCGGATGAAAAGAACAAATAAAATCCCCTTCGCCTGGCACAAAAGATTCGCGTATATATCTACTAGCTAAACCCATTATCCATGGTATAATGGGTTTAGCTTTTTATTTCTAATTGTTAATTTATCAATATGAAAAAAAATAGTTTAATCTTTTTGTCACGTTATTAGCTATTATAATTATAATGGCTTTTTATTTACAAAAAAATCAAACACACCAAAACAATAATGAAATAAAGCCAGATATTACTAAAACTGGCATCAAAAATCAAGACTCAAACCCAAAACAAGTCATAACTACTTTCAATGAAAACCTACAAAATTTTGGTAAAATTATACTAACAAAAATATGAGTAAAAATAATACTAAATACATTTTCTACTTATTGTTAATGGTGA
>Ga0114931_10011173_pt1 | contig 10639 bp, 7 predicted proteins | sample 2SBtaG_FD_89579 | JGI IMG/M metagenome (GOLD analysis project Ga0114931, IMG submission 89579) | Deep subsurface microbial communities from Kolumbo volcano to uncover new lineages of life (NeLLi) - 2SBTROV14_V59a metaG | ecosystem: Environmental > Aquatic > Marine > Volcanic | place: Kolumbo...
AATGCGTATTCAGCAAAACCTTTTATTTGGAAGAAGACCGCCAGATCGATTCTGAAATCTGTATCAAGGGCTAAAAAAATAAGGAATTTAACTAAGCCTATTAACCGCACGGGACACTAGCAAAGGTTCTTCGGCCTGCGCGGGAAATGAAATGAAAACAAAAACTAAAAATATAAAAACTTTGATCATAAACTCTTCTGTTCTATGTTCGTTTGCTCACTTATCACCCATAATAGTGATGCGCCTTAAACTCAGCGCATTTTCTTTCGTACGCGTTTGAGCTGGCCTTCAGCAGAGCCAATACTCCTGAGAACGTCCGGTTCGATTTCAATGGCTTTTTTGAGCCAGCGCTCAGCTTCACGATATTGGCGTTTCAACTCCAGCATATCTGCGTAACTGATCATGCCGAAATAATGGCCGCCTTCCGCCGCATAGCGCAGCCATTTCTCAGCCGCAGCGTAATCATAACGAAATTTAGGCGGGTTATTCTGCAGATCACCATCGCGCATAAGACTGCCATACTTATAAGCACAATCCGGAGAAGGTGATTGCTGTTGCTCCGTTGCGTAACGCAATAACAAGCGGGCGCTATTTTCGTCTCTGGAGATTTCCTCTTGATTGTAATCCGCAATATACATTTTTCCCAGGACGCAAAGAGCGCCAACATTCGGAGGCTTGTTGCCGCTCTTGCGTAAATCTTCATAGCCCATGCGCCGCCATGGTTCTTCGTCCGTGGAAACACTGCCGTTTAAAAATTCTCTTTTCAGCAAGATCACTTCTTCGCCGAGCGCAGGTTCCCCTTCAGTGATTTTGACCTGGAATGTTCCGCTGCGCGTTGCGTAAACATAGCCCTTAGCGCTTTCCACGACCTCATCAATGCCGGGAATGCGGGACTGAATTTTCACCAGCTCTTCCGGTGCAACTGACGGGCGATCCGGGGCCTGTATCACGGTGACTAGGCTCTCGCCATTCATCTCCGCTTCGACTGTGCCGAGCAGAAGCTCTTCGGCATTAACCGGTTCCATAAATACAAGTAGGAGTACACATGTTATCAGGTGTCGTTTCATCTTAAGACCTCACTTACAAGATACGGCGTAGGGCATTGCCTGCTCTGCATGAAATTTCAGAAGTTTTTCTGTATCCTTCTTGCCAAGAAGTTCTTCCATTGTTGGCAAACTTTTTAGGCGCATTGTATAGAGTACGTCAGGTATAGGCATGTGGATACCGACGGCTTTTCCCTGCGCATATTTACTATTACTTTTGCAAACATTTTCCCTTCCCTTAGATGTGTGGGCAACTCGGGTAACCAACACCAGACTTTTACTATTCCACCTATTGCCGGGTTTTGCAAAATACTGGCACCGGTAGGTGAAAAGCTTGCCTTCGCGGCTATATATGTCACCGCGGTGCTTCACTTTGCCTTGTACGCCATCAAACATAATCGAGGTCTTTTCATTTTTCAGACGGACACCCGGAATACCCGCATCACACTTAAACCGCTCTGGTAGTCTATTGCTTGCCGTGTTACTTGGAGGTGGTGGTTTTGATGCAACATCTCCATCTCCCCCGGAACAGGAGATCGCATACTTAGCCATCTGGTTGGTGTGAAAGTTCACAAGAGTCCGTATCTGGCCTGAGTTCAACCTGTCTTTAGTATATGGGTTTATCTGAACGCGAACGGCTTTGCCGTTCATTCCCACGCCTTTGTAGTAATCTTTGCTATTACTACAGTGTGACTGAAAGTTATATCTTTTATCATTATCAGGCGGAATTGGCTGACGGGGAAAGAAAGAACCTGAAATGAAAATCCCTTCGCCTCGGCTTGTTTTGTACCAGCAGGGATACGTTGATCTTCCATTCTTTTTTGTCCCCACTTCACTATGTTGCTCACTGGCAACGCGCTTCTTGGGATACTCTCTGAGTCCCGCAATTGACCCGCCGCAGTCCATGCGTTGCGGCACAACATTGCCGCCAGCTGGAGATGGAGCAGGATCTTTTTTGCCACCGAAAGCCGAAGCTGGATCGCGTTTGACGGTTTTCTCGGGCGGTTTCTTTTCTCCAATGCGTTTTCCCTTCCAGCCCCCATTCCATCCGCCAAGTGTTTCTTTCATCATGTTCCAATTACCAGACCACGAGTTCCCGTCATCACTGATCGTATTTTTAAAACGTCCGTAAGTTTTTCCTTCTCTCCACCAGCCGGTGAGGACATTACCTGAAATTTCGCCTTCAAGCGTTCTCTCCATATTATCGCCGTAACGCCCTGTTACTTTATGACCGGAAACGTGAAGTTCCATATCGTACTTGCCTATGACATGCCACATTCCAGCCCAATACGTGTTGGTAGCTTTAGGACTTTCAGGTGCGGGTTTTCCTCCAAAGGCCGAAGCCGGATCGCTTTTGACGATTTTTTCGGGCTGTTTTTTTGGCGCTGTCTTTTCCGAGTAGGTGTTATAGACTGTAACCGCCACAGGAGCGCCAAATGTGATAGGGGTGCCGACCGGCGCCAAGCCAATATCCGCAACAGTACCCGGTTGTTCCGGGTTGGAAGCATAGGGTCCCAGTTTTTTACGGGGCCTTAACCCCACCCCCTTCATTTTTTGTTCCGCCTCTTCATATGTCAGACCAACAATATCGGGCATCGGGACCTTGGCATTTTTTCCTTCTGAAATATCAAGTACAACAGTCGCGCCATTGAAAACTTTTTTACCGGGCTTTGTGCTTTGTGAAACGACCTTTCCGGCTTGTTTTGGCGATTTGGCGAAGACCGTCTTGCCTATACTGGCCACAAGTCCCTCATGCTTTAGCTTGGCCGCCGCTTCATCAAATTTCATGCCCACAACCTTAGGAACTTTCACCGTTTTGGCAACATAACGGTAAACCCAAAGTTCGACCTGTTTAACGCCTTTAAGAGCGCTGCCTGCTTTTGGTTTTTGTTTTTCGACCAATCTTTGCTGGGCGGGATTCTTAACAATAGAGCCGGCCTTCCATTTAACTTTAACGCCGAGCTTTTTAAGGTCTGCTTTAGCCTTGGCCGCTTCCACCCCGACAAAATTCGGCAGGCTGTTCGGATCAGTCTGAGTCTGTGCTTGTTGCTGGGGGATGCTCTTCTGGCAGCTCGCCGTTTCCTTATCCGCCAACTTGCGCTCGACATACTCTTTGAGCGTGCAAAGATTAAGCGAGTCGATGGTATCTGCGCGAACCCAGGCATAATCCGCAGGGGATAATCCGGCGCTATCGGGCTTGGCAAGTGTGATTGTGCCGTTTGACGCCTTGCCTTGAACCCGGCCCCATTTATCGTAGGTCAGACTGTAGCCGGGCTGCGCATTCTCGACCGGAATGGCATTTTTCAGCCAGTGTTTAATATGTTTTTTGCGCTCTTTTTGCAGGCGGGCTGCTTCAGCACGATCAACGCCAGAGGCTTCAGCATTATCACGACCAGATGATTGTGCCGTGTTATCTGCGCTTGAAGAGCTGACCCCATTTTGCTGTTGATTTTGATTGTCCTCATCCCCGTCCTTGCCTTGGTCTTGATCTTCACTTTCGCCTTGTTCGATGCTGTTATTTACCGCGACCGTATGCTGAACCGTGGAGGTGTTTTCAAGGGCCTCATCTTTAGTATAGACAGGTTTATAAATTAACCGGATCGGCGTTGTGTGGGTTAGATATTCATGGGTGCCACCAAGAGAAATATCGTAACGTATTTTTGAAGGCTCAGAGCCTTCCTTCGGCGGGGCCAGTATATAACTTCCGTCCTCATTTTTCATCGGCTTATCATAGGCATGTTTTTTAATGTAGATTTTAATGGGCTGGCCGGCTATTTTTCTCCATTGGCCAGGCGTCTCAGATGACGTCATTTTGCATTTATACTCATAATAGAGATAGCCGCCTTGCAGGCCAAAATATTTAGGCTCCTTTGACTCACAATGTACTTCCAAATCAATGCGGCCCCCAACATGAACAGTTTGAGATGATTTATAGTTTTTACAATTTGAGATGCTGTAAAGATTTTGTTGCACTACTCTACTGTCGCCAAAACCGGCACTGATCTCTAGGGTGTTAATCAGTTTTTGTTCGTCTGTTGTCCAGCAATAGCCCGGTGAGATATCTTTTTGGCTGATAGCACTTGCTTTAACTGTGAAGGGCTCACCTAAAATGATTTTTTTGGGATAATCCTCGAAACCAAAGCTCTGGGTTTCTATATAATTATGTTTATCCGCCGTAGCGTCCTTGACCCACTTAAATGTTGTTGTCTCTTCATCAAACTCTATTCCTATAGTGGCCTTGCCTTCTTTCTCCTCACCCTGTTTCACCGTACTCTCAATGGCGACCAGCTTATAATAAAACCCCTCACTCTGTTTTTCTCCTGCTTCCAGCGCCTCAATTTTTTCGCGTAGCGCCAGCACGCGCTTCACGTAATCGTGCTGCGTATCGAGATCGGCTTCCTCTTTCAGGATTTCGGGGAGTCCGGCTTCAAGCGCCTGTAATTGTTTTTGCAGGAATTCAAGATTGTCGTCAGCCAGTGCGGGTACGCAGAGCATAAACAAAGCAAAAAAGGTGAGGAGTAACTGCCTCATTGCGCTGTCCCCGCTGCTGTCTCACCCGGACAGGAAAAGAGTTTTTCCGTGGCCTTGAGTGCCGCCTGCTTGGCGGCTTTGAGTTTAAATAGGTCAAGCTTGTCCCACTTGTACTTCATCTGCTGAACACCCAGTTCCATGATGTACTGCCCGAATACCCAGTCAGTCTCTTCCACTGTTTTCGCATCCAGTACTACTTTTGGACTCCATCCCGCCAGCCCGTTATATTCACCCCAGGCCCAGGCCGAATTGGGTGAAAGCGTTGTGTTGTCGCGCATCCGCGCATCATGGAAGTAATCCTTCACCAACCGGTCCGGATCGATCTGCATACAGGGCACTCTTGGTTTGTCTTTATTGCAGATCTTTACGTCGCCGCACTGGCCCGTTGTCTTGCACCATTTCTCCATGCATTCACGGTCACATTTTGGAACGATGAGCGGCTCGCTGAAATCCGGATCAAGTATCGTGACGCTGGGATCATTGCCGAAAACACCGGATGAGCCAACAAACTGCGTTTCCGGACCGTGATGCATCAGGTTATTGCCTCTGTAGTTGTTGCGTTTTTTGATGGATTCATTGCCGCGAACAACGAATTCTCTTTCAAGCTCTGTCCCGTAACCTGCACCGGGCTTTAATTCGGGCGCTTGCCAATCGCCTTTTCCACCCACGGCCAGCAGGTCATAATCGGCTGTCACGGGAACCAGCTCCCCGGTTTTCGGATCCGTCAGGGCAATCACCGCCATCGGCTCCGTATCTCCCGGCTTAACATCCAGCGCCTTGCCGGTATAATGATCGAAATACTTATCGCCGCGTTTAACGATTGGTTTTTTGCCCTTCCAGACCATCACCTCATCACCGTTAGCCAGCACTAGGTTCGTTTGCCCACACGGTCCATTTTTAAGACATTTTTTCACCTTGTTTTTGAAATCCGCGATTTCATCGAGATCAATCGCGCTCTTGGGATTTCCAAGCTTGCTGAATTGTTGATCAACCGGCAGGAAAGCGGCCTGCGGCCCCCAGTCGGCACTTTTTCCCTTGATCTCCATCGGCTTGGTGAAAAAGCCCTGCTTAATAACGGGGGTTGAATTCGGGTTGACATTGCGCACGACCACGACGACTTCCATATCACCTGCCAACTCATGGAGCGTACTCACATGACCTTCCACCATACCCGACATTTTCTTGACCTGGCTGGCATCGCCCGCAAGCGCCAGCCGGTTGGCAGGAACATCCATAAGATTATCTTCCAGACGCTGCTTTGATATTTTCAGGGCTTTGTCGCGTATTTCTGGCGGCAGGCTCCGCAGATATTTTTGTCCTTTCGCGACCTGCTCGATATTGCGTTCAAAAACAGCGGCTTCATCAACCGGTTTGCGCAGGCTTTCGGCGGCCTGATTGGACACCACGCCGTCGGCGGCCACCACGATATCCTGGACGTCGTCAGTCAGGCCGGTAAACGTAACGTTCTTATTCAGAGTTTTCCAGTATTCCTTCAAAGTGGATTCCGGAAAGCCGAATTTCTCGGCTGTATCTTTAAGCCATTTGTTGCCCTTCGGAAATTCGGGCATGACGGAGATTTCCGTCATCAGGATGTTACTGATCCATTCACCGGTTTCCTGCGCTCTGATGAATTGTTCCGGCGTAATATCAAAACGCTTGGAAAGCCCGGCGATCATTTCTTCGCTGTATTCAAGGGAACCGGCCATAAGCACATTCAGCTCGCCCATAAAATTCTCCAACCCCATGCGCTTGACCGCCTGCGTCGCCCAGCCGCTTGGCAGGAAGGGAATCACTGCAAAAAACGCTGTTAAGCCTCTATCAAAATGCGTCAGACACCGCCCGGCCAAATCCTCGCCCGCCCAGAGGTTATAATAATCCATCGCATCGCCGACCAGCGGAATCCCCGCCGCCAAATCGGTTGTCAGTTCCTGTCGGGCAAGCTCAACTTCGGCTTCGGCCATAAACCGGTCGGAATCCGCGGAGGCTATTTTCTGCACGGCCTGCACATAGGTGCGCAGGTTCTCTACCACCGGGTCCTTGCAGCCGAAACTCTGCAGAGTCTGGCCTTCGATCGTGACGGTTTTGGTTGGTTCAGTTTTGTTGCAAGGCGGCACCTTCTCGGTCGCGGCCAACAAAGCGCGGATGTAAGCCAACGTTACACGCTTGAATAATGTTGCGCGGTATTCCTGTTGCTCCTTGCGATATTTATTTAGCTCTTCCTCGCGGTTATGCGCGAAAGTAAAAAAGTCGGAAAAATAGCGGGAATAACTTTCATCCTTGTCCGGCGGCATAGCATTGGGCAGAACGAACTCATGCTGTTTGATCGTTTTCTTGCCAAGCTCATAAAGCTTGCCGAGATTTTCAACGTCCAGACCGAAATATTTGGCGATCTTCCGCGCCTCGGCCATCGCTTCATTCAATTCATCAGAACTTAAGGATTGAACAAGGTCCTCACCGCCCGTTGACCAGCTTTGAATTTTTGAGCGCAAGGCATCGGCTTTTTCGTGCATGGCTTCATCGTGCGCCCGAATTTTCGCTTCACGCTGCGCATCGCCCATCGCTTGTGATTTGGCATTGACCGCTTCTTCGCGCAGTTCGCTCTCTTCTTCTTCCAGGTCAGTGAGAACACCGCCTTCCACGGCATCCAGAAGCTTTTCCGTGCGTGTCAGCATATCGGTTTTTGTGCTTACAGCGTCCCGTGCCGCCGCAGGCCACGCCATAATAGACATGACCAAAAAAACGGTCAAAACCCACAACACGTAAAGCTTTGCTTCCTGACAAAACATCGCAGCTACCCTGTTAATATTTATAAAAAACTGTTATTTGAGAAAAGATTAGTGAATATCATAATATGTTTACCAAGCAGTAGTAAATGCTGAAAGAGCTTTTTTTAAGCTTAATCTGTGTTCAAATAAATGATTACATATAAAATTTCATCCTTGATCCGAAGTTATAACCAAATGGGCATACCATTTACATCATTCCGATTTCAGGAGAGTCGTACTTTAAAGTAAAGAAAATGCCCTGGTTTAAGGTTCGAAAGAAAAAATTAAATCGAGAACAGACCCTAGAGCTCGTATTCGTCGGCGGCGGATTTGTATTTTGGTTCTTTTTGGGGAAGAGTTTCTTTTTTGTCCTTTGGGAACAAATAAAATTTTCCACGGATTTGCTGGCCGGAATAAACTTCCAAAGCGTATCCCTTGCCACTCTTAGTAGGCTTTCCCTCCCCAATCGGGTAGGGGCCTCCACCGTTCCGTCTATATTTCACCAATACCACTTCTATATCTGGAAAAAAGGTCATTAAAACGTCCTTTCGTTCTTCTCCTATATCTCGGGCTCGAAGCCCTGGTCTTTATCCTTTTCGCGGGTTCTTTTTTGTTGTTTTTCCACCTGATCCAATTTTTCATGAATGGATTTTTGCGATTTACCGCTCATCTCAATATAACGGGCAATATCCTGCCTTAGATTCAGTATTTCCAAATTGCGGTCAATACGAATATGTTGGATTTCCTTTTGTAAGACCTGTCGTTCTTTGAGTTGCTGCTCTATGAGGGTTTGTTTTTCATCTCTATCACGGACTCGGCATTTCTCAGTTTCACGTTCGTTTTTCCTGCGGATTTTTTGGTATCTTCCCGTGATGCGATGCCAGATACCTTTGAGGCCTGTTGGTAGTCGTTGGGAGCGTTCTACCGTTTCTTTTTGCCAGCGTTCCTCCTGTTTTTCTTTGAGAGCCACCCGATGTTCATGATGGTGTTTTCGCAAAATCTGTTTTTTCTGAAGCAGGGGCTCTTTCTGATTCTCAATCTTCTTCTGGACCTCTTTGATATAGGATTCCAGAACTTCGGTCATTTTACTGGAGATTTGCACTTTTACTTCATTAAAGCCGGGAAGGGACTTTGGGTCACCCAGACGGTTTTTTAACTGCTTGGTTTTTACACCGCTCCATTTGCTCAGCGAAAAAACTTCCCCGCGATAATCGACGGCGACATGGCCTCTTCGATCACCTTTGGCGAGGTAGAACCCATTTTCTTCCAGGGCTTGGGAAAAAGCTTTCCTGCTAGCCGAAACTGCCCAGCATTCCTGAAAGAGTTTTTTGAGGATTTTGGGGTCTTCATTTAGGCGCTTGGCTTGTTGCCATTCTGCCAGCGAAAAATTGGTTGGATTCCGGTTTTTGGAATCCAACAGGCCGCGTGGCATTTTCCAGCCATATTGAAGGTAGAGTTGCTTAGAAATACCCCGGAGCTTCATTTTGTAGTAGGGGAGATTGATAGCTTTCATTTCTTCCGTATCAATGCGGGACCAAACACAATGGGCATGTCTTCGGCCTTCCTTTTCATGGAAGACCACGGCGCGTGGTTGATCTTCTAGTCCTAAGTCTCTTTCGATATCTGCAAGGGCTTTTTCAAAATACTCGACCGGAGCAGATTCATTTTGCGGGGGATTAAGACTGACAGAGAACATGAATTGTTTACACTTTGTCCCCTGACTGACCGCATAAATCTCTCTCAAAGCACCGTGAAGATCATCAGAAACAAAGCCACGAACCTCATGCACTTCGACATGTTCATTCTCTTTTGTTTTAAGAAGATGAAGAGCCAGTTGTTTTGCGCCACCACGTTGGCTTCCTTTAAGAATCATCGTCATTCTCCTGGCACAGCCCCAAGGCGGATATCAAGGTATGACGCATCCAATGAATCTCATTGCAACCATCCTGAATGGCCTGTTCTGTATCAGGGGATACTTCCAGAGAACCGCTATTAGCCGCTTTAGCCAGTTGATTAAGATTATTGGCAATGCGGGATCGGCCCAGTTCACCGAGTAATTTCCCCAATTCCTGATGGTCTTTTACGGGGTGTTTATTCCGCGTGCGTCGTTTAGGGAGGTTTTCATCGAAAGTTCGGGATCGAATATAGGCACCCAAAGACATACCAGCCGCATCACGCTCCAATTGCGCACGTTCCTCAAACGTAAAACGGAGAGAGAACGGTGGTATTGGTTTTTTGGGTTGATCTGCCATTTTTCTCTTTTCCAAGCAAAATGCACCGTAATTTATTTAAAAATCACTGGTATTTGCGTTAGAAAAGAGCCGGAAGGGGATCAGTAGGTAAGTTACTGATTTGGCTTTTTCTTTTGGTCTGCTACTATGCCGGGGAGGGTAAAAGACCTAATGAGGTGCCTTGAAGAACATGATTCCAGTTCTCCAAAACGTCAAAAAGTTGGTTCGAACTTTTTCCCTTTAGGTCCACCACTCCGCGTGGGGCGGGTTTGCTCACGTAGCGCGGAACTGCTTGATTTTGGTTCGAACTTTTTCCCCGAACCTCCACTCCTCGCCGGAGGGCAAGTTTGCTCACGCCGTGCACTCCTCGCCGGAGGGGCAAATTGCTCACGACGGGCAACGCTTTCTGGTTTCGGTTTGAACTTTTTATCCGATCCTATACTTTTAAACACAATAAGCTAGCCTGAAATGGCTGGCCCTTTGTTCTTTAATATTAAGAAACAAAGTCTCCCTGGCCAACCGGTTCTTCAAAATAAACCTGTCAATTAACGACCCCGCCGCGAGTGGACGGGGTATAAAACCCACTGGTGGGAGTCAATTTCTATCATCTCCACCGCCCCCTCTCTTTTCTTCCCGGAAAAATGTTGCTCATATCACAAGCTAATGTGATGCCACTCCTACACTTTCTGCAAATCACAATATAAGCTTATTTCATAAGGGGATCTCTAAAAATGGTTCTGGGCCATGAGCGGACCTTATGAAATATAGGTCTGCGGGTTGCCAGATATGAAAATATCGAATATTGGAGATACCGATACCCTTGAGTTACGATGGAAAATACTGAAGCAAACGATGGTTTGGTCAAAACAACTATCTTCGGGAAGCGGATGTTATGACCAAACAGGCTTCGATCAGTTCATAAACAAGATTCTTAAACTGTCCCAGGGTCTGCCGGACTTAGTTGATGAGTAGATAAAGCTTATCTGTTAAAATTCTGGTAGAACAACAAAAGACGTCGGAGAAATTTCATGCAAACTTTGCGTACAGCTACTGTAGCACTCTTAGTAAG
>Ga0114931_10011174_pt1 | contig 10639 bp, 10 predicted proteins | sample 2SBtaG_FD_89579 | JGI IMG/M metagenome (GOLD analysis project Ga0114931, IMG submission 89579) | Deep subsurface microbial communities from Kolumbo volcano to uncover new lineages of life (NeLLi) - 2SBTROV14_V59a metaG | ecosystem: Environmental > Aquatic > Marine > Volcanic | place: Kolumbo...
ATGTATTTCAATACACGCCCTTGACCGCTCCGGGCGTGCGGCCGACCTCGCCTCGCATCTCACCATCCTCGCGACGACGTCTATCCACAACACCCTCCTAGCGCCTTCCGCGCTCGTATTGACGCAACGCGTTTCCGGTGGTACCTGTGGATCTGGCTAGTTATAGGCACACATTGGCCCACATCGAGGGGACGAAGTATGGCCATCCACGACACATCTGAAGCTCTTTTGCGTGGGATGAAAACCACGCTCGCGACATGGCGGGACAAGTTCGACGGGGAGACCCACGCGCTGTACTGGGTGTTGCGTCTCAAGATGGCCAACAACCAGTTCGCCGACGGCACGTTGGTCGACGATGTGGCCGCCCAGTTGCCCGCCGACATGCGCGAGCCGATCCTCGAGCGTTTCAAAACGGGACGCGATTACTGGGCAGATGTGCGCTACGCGAACCTCGAGCCGATCACCCAGATCTGGGGGACCATCGTCAACACCGCTCGCGTGGTCGCCGACAGCGATCGCGCGACCGACGTGCAAAAGAGCGTGTTCGACTACCGCGCCGAGTCGCTGTTGGCGTTTTTCCGCGCCGCGCGCGAGCGCATGGAAGTCGCCGACGATCTGTACCACTGCTACAAGGCCATGCCGGCCCCCGAATGCCAGGCATTGGCGGCGCTGCTCAACGTGCACGTGGACGCTCCGTTGGATGTCGACACAATGTGCCGACTGGTCCGCCTACTGGATCACGAGGGCCCCATGACCGCCGAGGAGCAGGACGATCTGTCGTCCCTGTCCAACACCAGTTTGCTGAGCGCCACGTTCACCGGCCTGCGCGGCGACGCGTAGCGTCTGACTACTTCGGCAACGTGAACGTGAACGTCCACACGACCGTGGACGCCACCCTCTTGTCGTTGGTGTCGACCGCCGGGGTGAAGCGCAGCCGCTTGGCGTAGCGCAGCGCCAGTTGATCGAGCCCGTAGCCGAGGCGTTTGATCAGCACGCGGCTGATCACCCGGCCGCTTTCGTTCACGACCAGCTTGACCTTCACCTGGCCCTGGATGCCCTTTTGCCTGGCGGCAGCCGGATAGTCCTTCTCCTGGATGAAGTCGGTGTTGCCGATGGGCATGGCGCGCTGTTTGATCGCGGCGATGGACACCGGCTTGGGCGGCGGCGGAGGACCTGGTTTGCCGTGGCCCCTCTTGCTGCCACCGCCTCCGGTGCCAGCGCCCGAGCGCGGTCCCTGGGTGCCCGTTTTCGGCGTGCCGAAGCTACCACCGGGCACCGGGTCCGGCAGTTTGTAGGGTTGATCGTCGGTGCCGATGCCGGGCGCCGGGTCCGGGTTTTCCGGCGTGTCCGGTGGCGGTGGCCGGTTCGTCGGCGGTGGTTGCGTGCGCCGGGCCACGCGCCGGCGGTGCGGCTGCGGTTTGGTCGGCTTGGGCTTGTCTTCGACCTTGGGTTTGGCTTCGACTTCGGGCTTCGGCTTCGGCTTCGGCTCGACCTTTTTGACCTTCGGAGGCGGCGGCTCGGGCACGGTGAAGTCCACCACGACCGGTTTTTCTTTTCTCTTGTCGTCCTTGTCGAGCTTGCCGCTGGCCCACAGGCCGACTCCGAGCGTTGCGTGGATCAGCAGCGTGCCGATGACGGGCCACGCCCCCAGCCCCTTGAGCGCGCGGCCGAGCTGGGCGACCAGCACCCTGGCGAATGTCGTCTCGGGCGCCATCGCCGGACTACTGCTTTTCGTCCTCCGGTGGCGGCGCGGTGGTCGTCAGCGCAAACCGGGTGATGCCGGACAGCTTGACCACGTCGATGGCGTGCATCACATCGCCGTGGGGCACCACCTTGTCGGCGGTGATGATCGCTTTGAGCGGCTTGTTGTCGGGGTTCTGCTTGTTGTCGGCGACCAGCTTGCGGATGTAGGCCTTGATCGCGTCGTCGCCGGGATAGGCGTCGCCATTGACCAGCAGCTTGCGCTCCCTGTCGATGGTGACCACCAGCGGCTTCCGTTCTTTGACCGCCGCGCCCGACTTGGTCGTCGGCGTTTCGATCTTGATGCCGCGGGTGACGATCAGCTGGGCCGTCACCATGAAGATGATCAGCAGTACCAATGTGATGTCCACCAACGGCGTCACATTGATGTTGGCGATCATGCCGCTGCCGGCATCTTCGTCGTGGTAGGTGCCGCCGCCGGCCATTACGCGTCTCCGCCGCTGTGGGCCTGGCTGTGCAGCTCGGAAAGGATGGTGTGGGCCACCGCATCAGTCGTGGTGACCGCTTCGCGCACTTTGCGGTTGAAGAAGTTGAACGCGATCACCGCGGGGATGGCGACCAGCAGCCCCACCGCGGTCGCCACCAGCGCCTCGGAGATCGACGCGTGTACCGCCTCGGCGCCGCCCTGCGCGTCCCGGCTGAGATCGTTGAACGCCATGATGACGCCGAGCACGGTGCCGAACAGACCGATGAACGGCGCGTTGTTGCCCAGGGTACCCAGCACCGCCAGATAGCGCTCGTGGTCCTGCTTGGAGCGCGTCTTCTGACTGTTCATCGCTTCGCCTGCGGCGTCGATGCCGTTGTTGGCTTCTTCGATGCCGCGCAGCGCCACCAGCACCGGCATGGCCTGGCTGCCTCGGTACTTTTTCTTGAAGCTGCCGACACCCTCGCGCAACGCTTTCTTGGCGTCCTTTTCCAGCTCCAACAGCTCCACTCGCCGAGCCCAAAAGAACATGGCGCGTTCGATCATCACGCCGATCGACAGGATCGACAGGCCCACGAGTAGCCAGAGGACCCATTCGGCGCCCAGCAATGTGAAGTTCTTGAACCAGCTAGTTAGCATCTTGTGTCCTCAAAATTTCTCTCATTACGACGGTCGCGTAGGCGCCGGCAGGAAGGTCGAACGAGACCTCGATAGCCCGCGGGCCTATTGCTGTGACATCTGTAGGGCCAAGAGGGATGGCCAAATGGCGGCGCGCCCCCTGTGCGAGCTTGCCGGCCGGTTTGAAGGTTTCGAGGGAGACCCCGTGATCGGCCAGAACCTCGTGCTCTAGCTGATCGGGTTGGCTGTCGGGCGCCGGGGTGCGCATGCGGTGGCCGAAAATCGGGCCTGTGGGTACGAGCTCGCCGGCGGCCAGGCGGGCGTTGTCCGTGTCCGGGTCGTCGCAGCAAAACACGCCGCCGCTGTCCGTCTTGGCCAAAAGATCGCCGGCCAACACGGTGCGGTACCAGCCTGTGGCCACGCGCCGGCACAAATAATCGTTGAACAACAGCGACTGGAACGCCGAGATGAACAGCCGGCGTTTCTTGCCCCGCGGCGGCCGCCGAACACCTTCGGGCATGGGGCCGGCGCCGAGCACGGCCCGACCGATTGCCGGATTTTGCCCGTCGTTGCCGAAGCGCTGTGGGCCAAACCAATTCGGGCTGCCAGGAGGCTGTTTGAGTCGGGCGATGATGGCCACGGCGCGTTCCGCTGCTCGAGCTTCCGTAATGTCAGTTTCGCGAATGCGCAACGTAAAACGATTGCCGCGCAGATGACCGGTGCGCAACTTGTTGCCGTGGCGTGTGACCCGCACCACCGAGATGTCCGGGTCGTCCACGGCCAACAGCTGCTCCGGAGACACCGGCGGGGGAAACGACAGGTACTGGCCGGTGACCGCGTTCTTGTCTTTGAGCCCGGCGCTGCCGACATCGCGGGGATTGACGTTGACTGCACGAGCCAGGCGGCCGACCGCGTCGAAGGTGGTCACGCCGCGTTTTTCCACCCAGGCGAATACGTGGTCGCCCTCGCCACATGGCTCGTAGGCCGGGATCTCCTGGACCTTGAAATCCTCGGGGCTTGAACGGAGCACACCACCGGTCCCCGGCAGAGCTTCAGTTAGGTAGGGCAGGCCAGGTGGCTTCATCGCACGCCGGGATGCTACCATTGCTGGTACGCCGGGAATCGAGGCGATCAGATGAAGAACCCACTGTTGGTACCGGCGTTGACCGCGGTTATTGCGCTGTCCGCGTGCGGCGGCAGCGTGAAAACGACCGCAACGCCTAGCAAGCACAGCAAAGTCGTGGACATCCGCAAGGCAGCAATGCCGTTCAAGGTCCTGGTTGCGGCGGGCGGCAAGCAAATCCCGCGGGCGACCATGTTTGCCAAATTGGCAAACGCCCAGGCGGTTTGCATTGGCGAGGCCCATCCCGATCCACACCAGCACTGGGCCCAGCTGACCGTGCTGACCGAGCTGTCCAAACGGGCCAAGCACAACGGCATCCAGCTCGGACTGGGCATGGAGATGTTTCAGCGCCCGTTCCAGGGCGTGCTGGACGACTATCGCGCGGGCAAGATTTCCGAGCGCGAGATGCTGTCGCGGACCGCGTGGAAAAAACGCTGGGGCTACAACTACTCGCTGTACCAACCGATGGTGCGGCTGGCGGTCAAGCACGGCTACGCCCTGGTCGCGCTCAACACCTCGCGCGAGCTGATCAAGAAGGTGTCGCGCCAGGGCCTGGACGTGATGTCGGCCGAGGACAAAGCCAAGCTGCCCGAGCTCAACTTGGCCGACAAGCAGCATCGGGAATGGTGGCACAAGCTGATGAGCGGCATGGGCGGCGCGGCGGGCCACAGCAGCTCCTCCCACAAAGGCAAGCACCACCATCATCCCAAGCCCACGACCACGTCGAAGATGTCTCGCGCCGAGCGCATTTACTCTGCCCAGGTCACCTGGGACGAGACCATGGCCGATACCGCGGCCAAGTGGCTCAAAGGCGGAGAGCACCGGCAGATCGTGATCCTGGCCGGCAATGGCCATTGCCACGAGAGCGCCATCGTTCGCCGCATGAAGCGCCGCGGCATCGAGCGCGTGCTGTCGATTCATCCGATCGTCGACACGGGCGACGGCGAAGTCGGCGAGCTTCTGGCGTCGCCGATCAACGACTACGTGATCGTGATGGAGCCCTAGCCGCCGGACAGCCACGCGACCATCGACGAAGTGGTCGCGGACCTCGAGCGGGTGCAGCCGCTCGACGATGGCGTTCCGTTGCACTACACCCTGCTCGACGCCAGCGGCGATTGCGCGCTCGTGGAGTTTCTCGATGAAACAACCGCACGACACCAGGGTGTCAGTATCTGCGTCGACGCTCGCGCGCGTCAGTCGCCGCTCGGCGCGGGGTCGGCGGAGCTTTTGTTGGGTGCGTCGCGGACCATGCGCAGGTACAGCTTGGCGCTCTTGTTCACCGGGTCGAGCTTGAGCACTTCTTCCCACTCGGCGATGACGTCGGACTTGCGGTCGAGGGAAAACAACGTCACGCCCAGGTAGATGCGCGCGGGGACGTACTGCGGCTTGAGCCGCTTGACGATTTCGAACTCGGCGATGGCCGCTTCGAACATGCCGGCGTCCCGGTACACGTTGCCCAGCCGGGTGCGTACGTCGACGAAGCTGGGGCCCATTTGCAGGGCGCGCTTGTACTCGCGCACTGCGTCCTCGAGCATGCCGGCGCTGGCGTAGACCGCGCCCAGATTGGCGTGCATGTTGGCGATCTTGCCCTTGGCAAACGGGTCGAGGTTGGACGGTTCCTGGTAGCTGCGCGACAGCGTCTGCGAGTAGACCTCGCGAGCTTTGTCGTATTTGCCACGGTCGTTGTACGTGACCGACAAATTCAGCGCGGCCTCGGTGTAGTTGGGGTTGATTTCCAGCGCCTTTTCGAAGGCGGACTCGGCCTCTTCGTAGCGCCCCTGGGTGTGATAGATGACGCCCAGCATGTTGAAGATATCGGGAAACGACGCATGGTTTTCCGCTACCTCAGCCAGGTACGACTCCGCCTTGTCGTACTCTTTCGCGGTGTAGTGGTCGCGACCGAGTGAGATGAGTTGCCTGAGCCGTTCGTTCAAATCTCCCCCCGAGATTGAGTTCAACCTGAAAGGTTGCTGAGGGCTGCCTTCGCCTGCTTGGCCCGCCTGGACTTCGGATGGTTTTTCACCAACTTTTGCCAGGTGGCCCGTGCCCGCTTGAGCATACCCACTTTCACATAAGCTTTGCCCAAAAGCCAGAGGGCATCCGGGTCGAAATCCGTTCCAGCATAGCGATCTAGCAGGCGACGCAGGCGTAGCACCGTGCCCATCGGCTTTTTGCGCTTCCAGTAGAACGTGGCGACGTACCACTCGTGCTGGGCCAACCGCTTCTTGACCTTCAGCAGCATTTTGTCGGCTTTCGAGCGGAACGGCGATTTCGGGTATTTTCGGATGAATTGCTGGAGTGCGCGGCCGGCGTCGGCGGTCGCGGACTGGTCCTTTTCCCACAACGGCGGCAACAGCCAGAAGTCGTCGGGCAGCATCTTGTAGTAGGCCTCGCCGATGCGGAACTGACCGTAGCCGTTGGTCACCATGTGGTGGGTCGGGTGCAGCTTGATGAACTGCTTGTAGCCATCGACCGAGCGCAGGTAGTTCTCGGCGCCGAACTCGGCGTCGGCCAGGCGAAGCTCGGCCAGCACCGCGTACTTGGAGTAGGGGAAGCGCGCCTTGATGAACGCGAAGTACTTGGCGGCGGCGATCCAGTCCTTTTGCTGAAGGCTCTTGAGCCCCTTGGTGTAGTTCTTGGTGGCCGACACCGAGTAGTTCACCTGGCCGGTGGCGACCCGGCCGCCGCAACCGGCGGCTGCCAGCGCGAGCACCAGCCCGGCGATCATTCGAATACGTAAAACCATTGAGAATCCTTAAGACTTGGTCATTCTATAGCCCCCCGCCAAACGGGGGTCAACCGCGTTGCGCTGGCCGTTTGACCCGCAACCGCGGCAAACCGTTGCGTCGCGCAACACCGCCATGGCAAGTATGAAGCTCCCATGCGCTCACAATTGCACGAGATTGCGGCTCTGACCGCGGCGATCGTCCTGCTCGGCTGTGGTGGCAGCAGCACGCGATCGGCGCTGCGGCCCCTGCCCAGGCCGGCCACCGAAGGCACCCTGGCGGGCGCCACCTGCAAGGCGGGGCGGTGCATTTGCCACGACGCGACCCACAAGGTCGGGGTGCCCGAAGGCATCGACGTCAAACGGTTCGAAGTCCGCGTGGGCCCGATCCGCAACCCGCTGTGGGTCAAGATCGGCGACACCCAACTGTACAAAGACGACGAGACCACCACCCAGTGCTTCTACGTCGATCTGTTGCCGGGCAAACACCACGTCACCGTGCAAGGCGCGAGCGACCACGGCTTTGCGGCGCAGGTGTTCACCTCCGAGATGGCCACCAAGGAGGCCGGCTGGTACGACACGTTTTATTTCACCTGCGGCGGGGTCGACAACTGCGACGCCCACCAGCTGAAGGCGTTTGGCCGCCGCCTGGACAAGTACAAGCGCAACATTCACGACCCGTGCGGCTCGACCAAGGTGCTGGGCGTGTCGTGGAAGACCGGCCGGTTGCCGGACAACCTCCACCCCAACAAGCTACAGCTCGATCTGACCCTGCAGGTCTATCCGTTCAAGCCGAAGCATCTGCCGGGCGCCAAAGCCTGCGCCGGCAAGTACTGAGCCGCCGTGTACACCTACCCCGATCGCTACGACGTCATTGTCGTCGGTGCCGGCCACGCCGGTTGTGAGGCCGCGCTGGCCGCGGCGCGCATGGGTGCGCGCACGCTGGTGCTCACCGGCAATCTGGACATGGTCGCGAAGATGTCGTGCAACCCGGCCATCGGCGGCGTGGCCAAGGGCCACCTGGTCAAAGAGATCGATGCCCTCGGCGGCGAGATGGCGCGGGTCATCGACGCCACCGGCATTCAGTACCGCCGCCTCAACCTGTCCAAAGGCCCCGCGGTGCGGTCGACTCGCGCCCAGGCCGACAAGCAGCGCTACCGCGAGCGCATGCGCACGGTGCTCGACCGCACCGACAACCTGCATTTGCGCCAGGCCATCGTCACCGAGCTGTTCGTCGAAGACGGCGCGGTGTGTGGCGTGGGCACGCGCATGAACGTGGGCTTCTTGGCCAAGCGCGTGATCCTCACGACCGGCACGTTCTTGCGCGGCAAGATCTACGTGGGCGACGCGCGCGCCTCGGGCGGCCGGGCGAACGAAGCGCCGGCGGTCGGGCTGTCCAAGTCGCTGGCCGAGCTGGGCTTCCCGTTGGCGCGGCTCAAGACCGGCACGCCGTGCCGGCTCGACGGCAAAACCATCGACACCCGTGGGCTCGAGGCTCAGCCGGGCGACGATCCGGCGCCGCGGTTTCGCGTCATGGCCGCACCCGGCGACACGCCGCCGCTGCCCCAGCGGGTGTGTTGGCTCACCTACACCACCGAGCACACCCACCAGCTGATTCGCGACAACATCGCGCGGTCGCCGCTGTTCCAGGGTGAGATCGCCGGCACCGGTCCGCGCTACTGTCCGATCATCGAGGACAAGGTGGTGCGGTTTGCCGAGCGCTCGCGCCACCAGGTGTTCCTCGAGCCCGAAGGGCTGGATACCGAGGAGATCTATCCCAACGGCATCTCCACCTCGTTGCCGTACGACGTGCAACTTCAGTTCGTTCGCACCATCCCGGGCCTGGAGCGCGCCGAGATGACCCGGCCGGGCTACGCGGTGGAGTACGACTTCATCGATCCGCGCGAGCTTTTGCCGACGCTGGAGACCAAGCGGGTCGCCGGGCTTTTGTGCGCCGGGCAGATCAACGGCACCTCCGGGTACGAGGAGGCGGCGATCCAGGGATTCATCGCCGGGGTCAACGCGACCCTGGGCCTGGGGCTGAGCGACGCGACTCTGGACGCCCTGGTGCTGCGCCGGGATCAGGCCTACGGCGGCGTGTTGGTGGACGACCTGGTGAGCAAGGGCACCAAGGAGCCCTACCGCATGTTCACTAGCCGCGCCGAGTACCGGTTGATCCTGCGCGAGGACAACGCGGCCGACCGGCTGTTGCCCATCGGCCGCCAGCTCGGTCTGGTCGACGACGACCGCTGGCGCGTGTTCGAGCGCTACCGGGCCGAGCTGCAATCGGCCACCGAGTGGTTTCACGGCGCGGTGTTGACGCCGGTGTCCGGCGCCAACGACAAGCTCGCCGAGTTCGGCTCGTCACCGCTCAAAGACCGGCGGGCGACCCTCGCCGAGCTGGTGCGGCGTCCCGAATTGGATTTACAAAAGGTGGTCGCCATCGCCGGCGCCGCCGGGCTGACGATTCCGTCGCTGCCGGCTGCTGTGGCCGAGCGGCTGGAAATCGAGGGCAAATACGCCGGTTATCTCGAGCGCCAGCAGGCCGAGGCACTGCGCCTGGCCAAGTACGAGAATGTGCGTCTGCCCGACGATTTGGACTATGGGAGCATTCGCGGACTGTCGCGAGAGGTGGTCGAGAAGTTATCCTCTGCTCGTCCGCGGTCGTTGGGGCAAGCGTCGCGCATCAGCGGCGTGACGCCGGTCGCGGTCTCGGTGCTGATGACGTACTTGAACCTGGAACGTGTGCGCGGCGGCAAGCGCGCGCAGGGGAGAACACATGAAGGTTAGATTGTTTGGCGCGATTGCGGGCGCGGTGGCGCTGTTGGTTTGTGGCAGCGCCCACGCGGGCGGGCTGTTCATTCCCGGTGCCGGTCCTCAGGGCCAGGCGCGCGCGGGGGCTTTCGTGGCCAAGGCCGACGATCCCACGGCGATGTTCTACAACCCGGCCGGGTTCATGAAGGGCAGCGGCACGGTGGTGCAGCTCGGCGTCAACCTGGTGGACATGTCGCTCGACTACCAGCGCTTCGGCACCTACCAGAGCCCCACTGGTGAAAGCTTGCCGTACGAGGGCCAGTCCTACGACAAGGCGAGCGACAACTCGTCCCCCGCCATCGGCTTCGGTGGCTATCAGGCGATTCCCACCATCGGCATCGCCACCGATTTCGGCCTGCAGAAAAAAGGTATCCCGATCCGCTTCGGCTTCGGCGTCATGGCGCCCCAGGCGTTCCCCGAGCGCAACTTCGACACCGGCTACCAGTTCGAAGCCGATCCCAACGAGCCGCCGCCGGCGACGCGCTACGACGTCGTCACCGAGGAGGCGGCCACTGTGTTGCCAACGGTCGCGGTGGCGTATCAGGTATCGCCCAAGCTCGACATCGGCGCGAAGTTTTCCGCCGGCATGGCCAACCTCAAGGGCACGACGTACACCTGGGGTATCGTCAACTACGCCGAGTGGATCGCCCGTGACGGCTTGTTCAAGGTGGACGTGAAGGACAACTTCGTGCCCCAGTTCGGCTTCGGAGTGCTCTACCGGCCGACGTCCAAGTTGGAGCTTGGCGTCTCGTACAGCAGCGAGATCAGCGTCGAGGCCAAAGGCACCGGCTCGGGCACGCTCGGATCGGATCTGGGCCTCGGGCCAACCGATCCGGACATTCTGTTGCCGGTGAACGACACGCCGCAGTGCGCTGCCGGTGGCACCGACGCCGAGCATCTCAAGGCGTGCATCAACTTCAAGCTGCCCCAGACGGCGCAGATCGGTGCCCGCTACGTCGTGCGCGACGGCCGCGGTGGTAAGCGAGCCGACCTCGAGTTCGACGTCAAGTGGGAAAACTGGTCCAACGCTTCGGACATCAACGTGATCGTCGACGGCCTGTCGATGAAGACGAACAAGTATCTGGAGCCGACGGTGATCCGCCACGGGCTCCAGGACGTGTTCTCGTTCCGCCTCGGCGGCTCGTACACCCTGGCCGTGGGCAAAAACTCCCTG